>Ga0302326_10003417_pt1 | contig 37475 bp, 38 predicted proteins | sample Palsa_T0_3_FD_202264 | JGI IMG/M metagenome (GOLD analysis project Ga0302326, IMG submission 202264) | Peat permafrost microbial communities from Stordalen Mire near Abisko, Sweden - Palsa_T0_3 | ecosystem: Environmental > Terrestrial > Soil > Palsa > Peat permafrost | place: Sweden: Abisko... | reverse complement strand
GGCGTGTTCGACACCATCCCCGTCCACCTGCGCCGCGCGGTCCGCAAAAGAGACAAGCACTGCAGGTTCCCCGGCTGCGACCAGCCCGTCGCCGCCTGCGACGTCCACCACCTCATCCACCGCAAAGACGGCGGCCGGCACGCCCTCACCAACCTGCTCCTGCTGTGCCGGTTCCACCACCTCATCGCCATCCACCGGTGGGGCTGGAGGATCACCCTGCATCCCGACGGCACCACAACAGCGGTCAGCCCGGACGGGGCCAAGACCCTGCACAGCCACGCACCCCCAATCAGGGCCGCCTGACTACGATCAGGAACTCGAACAGGACGAGCGCGGCGAAAGGTGCGGAGCCCGGCTCCACTTTGTTAGGCCTGTTTCGCGTCGGCGTGATCGTTATAGGCCCAGCCCAGCCGCGGTCCTGGTCAGGGGATCTGGGCTAGCGGGGCGGCATCCATGCCGCGAGCCGGACCCGAGTGCAGAGCCGTGCTGGTCGCGCGTCCGAGGGTGCTCGCGCCGCTGGACAGCGCGCGGCGCCATGGCGGAACGCCGGAGATCTCGATCTCCAGCGAGAAGCTGAGAAACGTCCTGATCAGCACGATCAGTCCCAGCACGAGGACATTCGTCATGGTTGGCGCTACCGCGACCGATGAGGTCGGCCGCTACCAGCACTTCCAGGGCGAGGAGCACAGTCCCGCCGAACGCCGTCCGCAGCGCGGCGTAAGTCCGGCCGGCCGCGCGGGACCGGCGCCAGGCCACGATGGCCAGGGCCGCCGACCACACCACGCCGGCCACCAGATGGCCGCGCCGAGCGCCTCGAATCCCTGGGCCACGTGCTCCATTGCCGCAGTGAACGACGAGGCTGACCCGGCGTCAGCGGACGCCAGCGTCAGCAGCGCCATAGCGTCCCCCGGCAAGCGCCATGACCGTGCTCTACCCGCTGGCCGCGCCGGGCTACCGTCACTGGCAGCGGCACGCAGCTCCGTACGGCACGATTAGACCGTGATTTCGATACTGGTCCGCCTGATCGGACCGCACCACCGGAAGCACATTGCGATCCTGCTCGCCTCGGCCGTAGCCTGCGTGTTTGCCGGCGCCGCGGCCTTCGCCGCCACCCAGCAGCTGCCGTTCACCTCCGGCCTGTACTGGGCTATCACGACCGCCACCACTGTCGGCTACGGTGACGTGACCCCGCACAACGGTGCGGGCCGGGTCATCGCCAACCTCGTCATGCTGACAACGATTCCGCTGCTGGCCTCGGTGTTCGCGCTTGTGACCGGCGAGGCCGCGGCTGCTGGAGTACGGAGGATCCTGGCCATGCGCAGCCACATCCCGGAGGGCCGCTTCCGCCTGGTGATCGGCATGAGTGACACAGTGCCCGCAATCCTGGCCGAGCTGGTCTCGGCCGGGGTCGCGGTAGTGCTGGTCGCGGATGTGGACCCGATCACCATCCCGCCTGAGGTCCATCTGGTCCGGGGCGACCCCACCGACGAGAAGGTGCTGAGATCGGCGAAGCCGGAAGCCGCCGAGCAGGCACTGATCACCGGGCCGTCGGACGGCGACGTGCTCGTCAGCTCGGTACTGGTCCGCAAGCTGGCCCCGAACCTGGAGACCGCCGCCCTGGTGAGCTCGCCGTCGGTGCGCGAGGCGCTGACCGATCTCGGCATTCATCAGACCATCTCGGCGCACGCGATGATCGCTTCCGCCCTGGCCAAGAGCCTGGAGACGCCGCACGCCTGGAACATGCTCGCCGAGCTGGTCGGGTCGAACCAGCACCGGCTCACCGAGGTCGAGGCCGACACCGCCGCCGTCGGACGGCCGCTTAGCGCCGTCAGGGGTGACCGCGACGGGCTGGTTCTGGGCCTGGTGCATGAGGGCAACTTCACTCTCGGCCTGGGTGAGGATCCGGTCGTCCGGGCAGGTGACCGGCTGCTGGTCACCGAGCAGGAGCCCGCGCACGCCCGCGGCGGCCATCGTCAGCCCGGAGGCGACCGCTAGCCCGGGGGCCGTGCGCGCTCGCCGCCCCGCAGTCACACTGGACTAGTGAGCGATCGGGTCAGAACCGGAGTCCGGGTCGAGGGTGTCGTCCAGGGCGTTGGCTTCCGGCCGTTTGTCTACTCGCTGGCGGCCAGCCTTGGCCTCGGCGGACTTGTCGGCAACGACGCCGACGGTGTCTTCGCCGAGGTCGAAGGGAGCGCCGAGGCGGTCGGCAAGTTCTTGGCCGTCCTTGAGCAGCAGCCGCCGCCGCTGGCCAGGATCGAGCGCGTCAGCACCCGCAGCCTCGCGCCGACCGGCTCTGCGGAGTTCGTCATCGCGCCGAGCCAGTCTGGCGGCCAGCGCCGGACACTAGTGTCCGCTGACACTGCGCCGTGCCCTGACTGCCTGCGCGAGCTGGCCGACCCGGCCGACCGCCGGTACCGCTATCCGTTCATCAACTGCACGAACTGCGGTCCGCGGTTCACTATCGTGCGCGACGTCCCCTACGACCGGGCGCTGACCACGATGGCCGGATTCGCGATGTGCGAGCTCTGTGCGGCCGAGTATCACGACCCGGCTGACCGCCGCTTCCATGCCCAGCCGGTCTGCTGCCCGGCGTGCGGCCCGCGTCTGACGCTGGCCGCCGCGGCCGGGACAGCGCTGCCTGGTGCCGCGGCCGGAAGCGCCGACCCGATCGCCGCCGCGGCAGCGCTGCTGCGCGCCGGCCAGATCGTCGCGGTCAAGGGCATCGGCGGCTACCACCTGACGGCGGACGCGGGCAATCCGGCCGCCGCGGCCGCGCTGCGCAGCCGCAAGCACCGCGAGGAGAAGCCGTTCGCGCTGATGGTGCCCGACCTGGCGGCAGCGCGGGTGCTGTGCGAGGTCGACGCCGCCGCCGAGCGGATGCTGGCCAGTCCCCGCCGGCCCATCGTGCTGCTGCCACGCCGCAAGGCCGCCGACCGGCTGGTGGCGCCTGCCGTCGCGCCCGGCAACCGGTACCTCGGGCTCATGCTGCCCTACACCCCGCTGCACCACCTGCTGCTAGCGGCCGCAGGCCGCCCGATCGTGGCGACCAGCGGCAACGTTTCCGATGAGCCGATCGCTTTCCGGGATGCCGAGGCACGGCAGCGGCTCGCCGGAATCGCGGACGCCTTCCTGCTGCACGACCGGGCCATCCACATCAGGACCGACGACTCGGTGGTGCGCGCGCAGAGCGGACGCGAGTCGGTCATCCGTCGTTCCCGTGGTTATGTTCCTGAGGCGCTGCCCGTGCGGCCGGGCTTCAGGCGGCCGGTCCTGGCCTGCGGCGCGGAACTGAAGAGCACCTTCTGCCTGGCGAAGGACGGGCACGCGTTTGTCTCGCACCACATCGGCGACCTGGAGAACGCGGAAACGCTGCTGTCCTTCACCGAGGGCATCGACCACTTCAGGCGGCTGTTCGACATCGAGCCCGCGCTGGTCGCTCACGACCTGCACCCTGACTACCTGTCCACCGCCTACGCGACGGCTCTGACCGGCGTCGACCTGCTCGGCGTCCAGCACCACCACGCCCACATCGCGTCCTGCCTCGCCGATAACGGCGAGGCCGGGCCGGTGATCGGGGTGGCCTTCGACGGCACCGGCTACGGGACGGACGGGACCATCTGGGGCGGCGAGTTCCTGGTCGCCGGTCTCACCGGGTTCCGCCGGGCCGGCTTCCTCGCGCCCGTGCCGATGCCCGGCGGGGCAGCGGCGATCCGGCAGCCCTGGCGGATGACGGCCGCGTACCTGGCCGCCAGCCGCCAGGACGGGCCGCGGGGGGAGCACGCCGTGCAGCAGCGCAACGAGCGGCAGTGGGCGGCCGTGCAGGCGATGGCAGGCCGCGGCATTAACGCACCGCTGACCTCCAGCGCCGGGCGGCTGTTCGATGCGGTGGCAGCGCTGCTCGGCGTGCGGGACACGATCAGCTACGAGGGCCAGGCCGCTATCGAGCTCGAGCAGCTGACCGATGTGACCGAGCGCGGCGGTTACCCGGTGCGGACCAGCTGCGCGCCGGGCGATGCCACCGGCGATGCGGCCGGCGAGCTGGCACCGGTGGTCGTCACTGGCGCGGACCTGGTGCTCGCGGCTGCTGACGACCTGGCGGCGGGTGTGCCGGTGCCGGTGATCGCGGCCCGGTTCCACAACGGGGTCGCGGACGCGGTCGTCGCCGTCTGCCGGCTGCTCCGCGAGCAGACGGGGCTGACCGTGGTGGCACTGTCCGGCGGGGTGTTCCAGAACGAGCTGCTGACCAGCCGGGTCTGCGGCGCGCTCGGCAGCGCGGGCTTCCGGGTGCTGACGCATAGCCGGGTGCCCTGCAATGACGGCGGCATCAGCCTCGGGCAGGCCGTCGTTGCCGGGGCCTGCGACCGCCTTCGCTGAGTGGCGGCGGGCTAGTCGTGCGGCGGCGGCACGCGGCGCCGCAGCCAGTCGTACCAGCCCTGCATGCCGTCACCGGTGGTGACCGACAGCTGCAGCAGCATCGCGTCCGGCGCAGCCCGGCGAAGGTCCGACATGTACTGCCTGACGTCGAAGTCGACGTAGGGCAGCAGGTCCGTCTTGTTGAGCAGCACCAGGTCCGCCTGCCGGAACATGTGCGGGTACTTCAGCGGCTTGTCCGCGCCCTCGGTCACGGAGGCGAGCACCACCTTCGCTTCCTCGCCGAGGTCGAACAGGGCCGGGCAGACCAGGTTGCCGACGTTCTCGATGACGACGATCGACCCGCTCGGCGGATCGAGCCCCCGCAGGCCCTGCGCCACCATGTCGGCGTCGAGGTGGCAGCCAACCCCGGTGTTGATCTGTACCACCGGGCTGCCTGCCGCCTGGATGCGCTTGGCGTCCAGCGCCGTCTCCTGATCGCCCTCGATTACAGAGATCGACATCCTCCCGGCGAGTTCCCTGGTCGTCCGCTCAAGCAGCGTGGTCTTGCCGGAGCCGGGTGAGCTCATGAGGTTGATCGCCAGGATGCCACGATCCCGGAGCCACTGGCGGTTGGCCTGCGCCAGGTCGTCGTTCTTGGCGAGCACTTTCTGCTGCAGCTGGACCGTCCGCCCGGCGCCGGACGCATCCGGGATCTGCGCGTGGCCCGCGTCCTGGCCGCCCGGCCCTTGCTCGTGCTCGTGCGGCCCGTGGTCATGGGCCCCGTGCTCATGCGGCCCGTGGTCATGCGCCCGGCCAGGGTGGCCACCGCCAAGCCAGGCAGGCACTGGCCGGTCCGGTGCCAGCACAGTGATCAGGGCGCCGGAAGAGCAGCCGCATGTTCCGCACATAACTAAGCCACCTGCACTGACGTTATCTTGAGGTCCTGGCCGGCAAGGACGGTCACCTCGGCGCTCCCGCACGGGCACATGGCGATCGGTCCGTCTGGCTCGAAATCCCTGCCGCAGATCCGGCAACGGCATACCGCGGGCGGCTGGGCGATCTCCAGCGTGGCGCCCTCGAGGCTGGTCCCCTCAGTGACCAGGTCGAAGCAGAATCGGACAGAGTCAGCGACCACGCCCGACAGCGCGCCGATCTCGAGCCGGACACAAGTGACGCGCCGGCCGGGCAGGCGCTCCCGTACCGCGTCCACCAGACCCTCGGTAATGGCCAGTTCGTGCACTGCTTCGCCTTAGTCGTGGATGGGATGAGCGTCAGCAGATCCGCGGTAGCGGGTCGCCGACCAGCAGGTCGACGATCCGGGTGCCGCCGAATGCCGTCTTGAGCTGGACAATGCCGGGCGGCTGCGCGGTGATCGTCCCGATCGCGGCGGCGCCTGTGCCCTGCGGATGAGCCCGCAGCGCCGCCAGCGCGCCATCGGCGTCCTCCGGGCTGACGACGGCTACCAGCCGGCCCTCGCAGGCCACGTACATCGGGTCGATGCCCAGCAGCTCGGAGGCGCCGCGTACCTCGGCGCGGACCGGGATGTCCCCCTCGGTCACGATCACGCCGACGCCTGCTGCCACGGCGATCTCGTTGAGGATGGTGGCGACGCCGCCCCTGGTCGCATCGCGCAGCGCCCGGACGCCGGGTACCGCCGCCAGCAGGCTCGCGACGAGGCCGTTCAGGGGCGCGGTATCCGAGCAGATATCGGCCTCGATATCCAGCTCGCCGCGGGCCAGCATGATCGTGACGCCGTGGTCGCCGATCGGGCCGGAGACCAGGACGACGTCACCGGGGCGGGCCCGGGCAACTCCGAGGTCCAGGCTGTGCTCGATGACCCCGACGCCGGCGGTGTTGATGTAGCAGCCGTCCGCCTTGCCTTTCTGCACGACCTTGGTGTCGCCGGTGACGACCTGCACGCCGGCCGCCACTGCGGCGGCCTGCATGGAGGCGACGATCCTGGTCAGGTCGGCAACAGGGAAGCCTTCCTCGAGAATGAACCCGGCGGACAGGTACAGCGGGACCGCGCCTGCCATGGACAGGTCATTGACGGTGCCGTTCACCGCGAGGTCGCCGATGTCGCCGCCGGGAAAGAACAGCGGCGAGACCACGTAGGAGTCGGTGGTCAGCGCCACCCGGGCGCCGTTGACATGCAGCCGCGCCGCGTCCTCGAGCGGCTCAAGCAGCGGATTGCGGAAAGTATCGAGGAAGACCGCCTCGATCAGCGTCTGGGTGGCCTTGCCGCCCGCCCCGTGCGACATGGTGATGCGGTCTTCCTTCACCCGCGGCCGCGCGCGCCTGGCCCGGTCGATGCGCTCCAGCACGAGTTCCTCGCGCACGGTTCCCGGCAGCGGCTGCGGTGAGCCGTGCCGCTCGAAGCGGGCGGTCTCCCCCTGGACCTGCTCGTCGTGCTCGCGCAGCGCCCGCTCGACCCAGCCCGCGCTGGCCGGGGCCCCGTCTGGCGGAGCCGGCACGCCGCCGTCAGGCGGCGTCCCGGCCGCGACGCCGGGGGAATCCAGGTGACCGCGGGTCATGACGGGCTCGCCTCCCGGACGCGCTGCCGGGTGAGACGGCCGTAGTTGTAGTACGCCGCGCAGGCTCCCTCCGGCGAGACCATGCAGGTGCCGATCGGGGTCTCCGGCGTGCACGCGGTGCCGAATACCTTGCACTCCCAGGGCTTCAGCACGCCCTTGAGCACCTCGCCGCACTGGCATGCCTTGGGATCGGCCACGCGCACGCCGGGAACGGAGAACAGCCGCTCGGCGTCAAAGCGGGCGTACTCCTCGCGGACGGCCAGCGCGGAGTGCGAGATGAAGCCGAGACCACGCCACTCGAAGTAGGGCCGAAGCTCCATGGTCTGGCCGATCGCGCGCAGTGCGACCGGGTTGCCATCCCACGGGACGACGCGGGAGTACTGGTTTTCTACAGTCGAGGTGCCCTTCGACAGCTGCAGCATCAGCATGTAAATCGACTGCAGAATGTCCAGCGGCTCGAAGCCCGCGACGACCACGGGCTTGCCGTAGTCGCGGGCGATGAACTCATAGGGACGGCAGCCGATCACGGTGGACACGTGGCCGGGGCCGATGAACCCGTCAAGGCGCAGGTCGGGCGAGTCGAGGATGGCCTTGATCGCCGGAATGATCGTCACGTGATTGCAGAATACCGAGAAGTTCGGCAGGCCCTCGGCCGCGGCGCGCAGCACGGTCATGGCCGTCGACGGGGCTGTCGTCTCGAAGCCGATCGCCATGAACACCACGCGCTTGTCCGGGTTCTGCCGCGCGATCTTCAGTGAGTCCAGCGGCGAGTACACCATCCGGATGTCGGTGCCGCGGGCCTTCGCGTCGAAGAACGAGCCGTTGCTGCCGGGCACCCGCATCATGTCGCCGAACGACGTCATGATCACGTCCGGGTCGCTGGCCAGGGCCATCGCGTCGTCGACCCGGCCCATCGGGATCACGCAGACCGGGCAACCGGGGCCGTGCACCAGCGTGACCTGCTCGGGCAGGTAGTCCTCGAGCCCGTGTTTGTAAATGGTGTGGGTGTGGCCGCCGCACACCTCCATCAGCTTGTACTGGCGGCCGGGCTCGCACAGCGCCGTGATCCGGGCGGCGAGGGCATGGGCCTTGTCTGCGTCGCGGAACTCATCGACGAACTTCATCGCGTCGCCCCTCTACTCGATCCGGGATTCGGCCAGCGCGGCCAGCTCGTCCTCGTAGGCCTGGCCGATGCCCTCGAGGAACTGCAGTGCCGCCGCCGCCTCTGCCTCGTCGATCTTGGACAGCGCGAACCCGACGTGGATCAGCACCCAGTCGCCCGGCTCGAGCTTGTCGTCCTCCAGCAGGCCGACGTTGATCACCCGCCGGACACCGCTCACGTCGACCCTGGCCAGGTCGGGCTGGTCGGGCAGGAACTCGATCACCTCACCGGGAATCCCGAGGCACATGGGCCCATCCCTTCGTGGTTAGTCGGTGCTCGTCGGACCCGGCCGCGCCGGCAACGAGATCCATGATCACGGCGACCGCCTCGTCGACGGCCGCGGCTACCGGCTCGCTCAGCCCGATGCCGTAGTCGACGCTGGCGGGCTCGCAGCCGACGACCAGGACCTGGCGCTCGGCCGCATCGAGCATGCCGAGCATGCCGAGCACGATGTCGGGCTGCATGCCATGCGCGTTGAACAGCGGGCTCGCGGCCAGTCCGGCATCGTCGTCCGCCGCCGGTACCGCCGCGGGTTCCGGCTCGATGACGTAAATCGTGCCGGGCTCGCCGCCGCGGGCGGTCGCGTCCACCAGGATCGCGGAGCTGTAGCCGCCCGCCAGGTCGTAGGCCAGGTGCATGCCCCTAATGCCGTAGTCGACCACTTGCGCCCAGTCCGGCAGGCCGACTCCGGCGAGCCGGCCTGCCACCTCGACGCCGAAGCCGTCGTCGCCGAGGAAGATGTTGCCGACGCCCGCGATCAGGAGCCTGCCGCTCATGGCGCCGTCACCGCCCCGCCGCCGTCGAGCGCCGCCTGGCACAGCTCCCAGAGCACGTTGTACATCGTGGTCTGGGCCTCCTGGATGCGGTGGACCGAGGCCGAGGGAGCGACGAACAGGTAGTCGATGCTGTCCAGCTCGGCCATCTTGCCGCCGGAGTAGCCCGCGATGCCGATCGTCAGCAGGCCGCGCCTGCTCGCCTCATCGAAGGCCCGCAGCAGGTTGTCTGAATTGCCGCTGGTCGACATGCCGACGGCGATGTCAGCCCTGCCGCCGAAGGCGGCGATCTGCCGGGCGAAGACGACGTCCACGCCGATGTCATTGCTGAGGGCTGTCAGCACGGACGCGTCACTGGCCAGGCTCAGGGCTGGCAGCGGCGTCGCCGTCCCGCCGGGATACAGGAACAGCGTCGCCAGCTGCTGCGCGTCGGTGGCGCTTCCGCCGTTGCCGAAGGCCAGCAGCCGGCCGCCCGCGGCGAACCGCGCCGCCATGTCCTGCGCGCAGGCGACCAGGCGGGCGCTGTCGGCAGCCCGCACGGCCCGCCGCAGCTGCAGGATCTCCTCCGTCTTGGCGACCGTTGACTCACGTACCTGCTCAAGGACGGCGGACACATCTGTCGTGCCGGAGTACAGGAACGGGTAGAGAGACTCGATCGAGCCCTCCGGTCCGTGCTGCGTCACCGGCGTGCTCCCGTGTGCGGATCGCTGCGTCATCCGGGCACCACCGCGATTGCCTCCCTGGCGTGGACCAGGATCGTGTCGCCGACCGCGGCGGTCACCAGGGCCACGCTGACTTCCTCGGTGCCCTGCCCGGTGCCGACGAGAGCCAGGTCGTCGTCGAGCAGCCGGATCACTGTGACCTGGACAGCGGCATCCGAGCAGGTGATGCACACCTCGTCATGGCACTCGGGCACGCTCATGTTAGGACTCCGGGTGCCAGCACTCCGGGCTGCTCGAAGAACACGTGCACGAGTTCCCACAGCACGTGATAGGCGGTGACCTGGAGCTCCTTCACGATGCGGGGATCGGCTGAGCGGGTCACCAGCAGGTGGTCGACGGCAGGGCAGGCGGCGATGGCGCCGCCGTCGCCGCCCACCAGCGCGATCGTGAGCATCCCGAGCTCACGGGCGGTGAGCAGGCCGGACAGGACGCTGGCGCAGTTGCCGTCAGCGGAGATGCCGAGCGCGATATCCGCGGCCGAGGCGAGATAGCGCAGCTGGTGACTGAAGATCGCGGCCATCCCGCTGCTGGCGGCGATGCCGGTCACGGTGGCGACGTCGGACGTCAGCGAGATGGCCGGCAGCGCCCGCTTGCCGACGATGACGGGGTGCACGAACTCGACCGCGACGTGCTGGGCATCGGTGCTCGGGCCGCCGGTGCCGAAGACCACGAGCTTGCCGCCCTGGTGGAACCTGATCGCCATCTGGTGACACGCGGCTGCCACGGCGCCAGCCTGCGCGCCGAGGTCGCGTACCGGCTGCTCCCTGCGCTCGAACAGGTCGCTGACCGCAGGCGCGGCCGGTCCTGAGCCGGGCGGGGCTGCCTCCGGCCGCGGGCTCACGAGCCCTGCCCCTGGTCTGCGTCCGCCGACAGGTCGATGTCGGCTTCCACCTCGACGGCGTCGGCCACCCTGAGCGAGCCGAGGAAGGCGGAATACGGCTTGATGCCGTAGCCGGTCTGGCGGATGGTCGTGGTGGCGCGGTAATGGCCGGGCTCAGGCTGGCTGACCGCGAGCCGCTGCGGCCCGGACTTGCCCGCCAGCGCCAGCGTGCCGGTGATGGTGCCGCCGGTGCCGCTCGCATCCGGCTCGAAGCCGGTGGCGGTGAAGGTCGCCTGCGGGTGCCGGTCGGCGCCCAGCACCTTGCGGGCGCTGACGGCGATCTCGCGCTTATCCCGGTCGCTCAGCGGCTTGATGCCGCCAGTCCCGTCGCGTACGACCAGCGCCCCGAGATCAATCGTGACGGTCAGGGCCGACGGCGCGAGGTCCTGCTCCACGACGAGCTCGCCGGTCCACCTGACTGCGTCGATAGTCAGATCATGACCGGCCGAAGCGGCCAGTCCGTCGCGGAAGGTCCGTAAGGTAATCCGGCCTGTGTCCGTGCCGAACTGGTGGCGTCCCGGGTGAATCGCCATAGCAGAACCGTAGGACACAAGTGGGGGGACGTCCAGTGATCCCGCAAGACAGGTCTGGCCATTCCGCGCAATTGCCTGAGGCACGTGCATGGCTATGGCAGCGGAACTTCGCCGAACACTTCCTGAATTCGCCGCAGGTCGCGCATCCGCGGCTCGGTCGCACCGCCGACCCACCTGCTCACGGTCTTTACCGAAACACCTAGCTGACGTGCGGCCGCTTCCTGCGTCAGCCCTTCCCGGCGCAGCGCGCTCGACATCCACTCTGCAAATGTCTCCGGCTGCTCCTCCGCCGGGACCGGCGGCCGCGCGGGACCGCCCTGGCCCGAAGCGTCAGGCGCATCCGCCGGTACTGCGTACAGCCCGGTGGGGGCCTGGCTGGCCGCCGGGGACCGGGACGGCGTGACTGGCTGGACAGATGTGACTGGCTGGGCTCCGGTGACAGGCCGTCCGGTCGCAGGGGGGAGGGTGTAGCTGCGCGGTGGTCCCGGCATAACCGGCGACTGGATGGCCGTGTCGGAGTGCAGGACGTCTACCTCGACATGCTCAGGGAAAATGCGGAAGGCGACCTGGATCGAGCCGGTCGGCCCGGCCGCGTCGAGCAGCGCGCGGAAGACTGTCTCGCCGACCTCGCGGGTGCCTTCCTCAGTCAGCGGGGACTCTGCCAGGCACCGCCGGACGAAGTCCCTGATGTCCGGGATAGAGGACGGCCGTGCCGGGAACACCTGGGAGAGCACGACGACGGGCACGACCTCAATCGGCGTCCCCGAGGGTCCGTAGATGGGCTCCGCCACCGGTCTTTCTCCCTTTGCGCGCACCCCATGGTGCGGCACCCCGGGGTTGGTAGCCAATCTACGTCGTGCGCGCGCCGCCCGGAACCCCGAGGTGGTTTTCAGCCACTTGCGCGCGCCTTTAGCCGAGCCGTTTCCGCCAATCTGGTCCGGTCACAAATGGGCTGAGCGTTCTGGTGCTCATGACCGGATTTCCACCATAGTGTGCCACGCGAGAGGACATTTCTGTCCGGTGAAGTGACTGGTCCGTCTTGTCGGCGGGAAGTGGCAGGTCTAGCATTGCGACCGTCGCGCATCACCGAAGGCGAGGTGCGTTGTGAGCAATTTCTGCGGCGCAGTTTCGCTCGCCGCCGCGCCATTACCGATCTTGCCGCGGTCATGCCCGCCGGCACGGGAACATGGCGGGGGAGTACCGGTATGCCGGGGTCCGGGGAAGGCCTCATTTCCCGCTGCCCGCTGCACCGGTCGTCGCCCCCGCACCGACCGGGTTGAGCCCGGCCAGCATCCAGCCGTCTCACAAGCGAGGAGGTGGCCTCGCGATGGCCGCTGACACACAGACAGACGCCGCGCAGGCCGAGACAGCCGAGCCCGTTGTCCACATTCTGTGGATGAATGGCGGGCTGGGCTGCGACGGGGATTCCGTCGCCCTGACCGCCGCGACCCAGCCGAGCATCGAGGAGATCGCGCTCGGAGCCCTGCCCGGGCTGCCCAAGGTCGCCGTGCACTGGCCGCTGATCGACTTCGAGTGCGGACCGGAGACCGGGGCCGACAACTTCATCGAGTGGTGGCACAAGGCCGACCGCGGCGAGCTCGACCCGTTCGTGCTCGTGGTCGAGGGCTCGATCCCCAACGAGGCCATCAAGTCCGAGGGCTACTGGTGCGGCTTCGGCAACAACCCGGCCACCGGGCAGCCGATGACCACCAACGAGTGGCTGGACCGCCTCGCGCCCAAGGCGACGGCCATCCTCGCGGTCGGTACCTGCGCGACCTACGGCGGCATCCACGCGATGGCGGGGAACCCGACCGGGGCCATGGGCGTGCCCGACTACCTGGGCTGGGACTGGCGGTCGAAGGCCGGGCTGCCGATCGTGTGCGTGCCGGGCTGCCCGATTCAGCCGGACAACCTGTCCGAGACGATCCTCTACCTGCTGTACCAGCTGGCCGGGTCGGCTCCCATGATCCCGCTGGATGAGGCGCTCCGGCCGACCTGGCTCTTCGGCGCCACCGTGCATGAGGGCTGCGACCGGGCTGGGTACTACGAGCAGGGCGACTTCGCCAGCGAGTACGGCTCGCCCAAGTGCCTGGTCAAGCTCGGCTGCTGGGGCCCGGTCGTTAAGTGCAACGTGCCCAAGCGCGGCTGGATCAACGGCGTCGGCGGCTGCCCCAACGTCGGCGGTATATGCATCGCCTGCACCATGCCCGGCTTCCCGGACAAGTTCATGCCGTTCATGGACGAGCCGCCCGGCGCCCGGGTGTCCACCGCCGCCAGCAGCCTGTACGGAACCGTCATCCGTGCCCTGCGCGGTTTCACCGCCAGGACCGCGGACGAAGAGCCCAAGTGGCGGAAGAAGGGCGACGAGCTCCTGACTGGCTACAAGCAGACCTGGTGACCGACGAGGCGCCGCTTCCGCTGGCCAGCTGGCCCGGCGGCGCGGTACCGCACGCGGAAGAAGGAACGGGATATGACAGCGGTTGAGGACAGCACTGGCCTCGTGGAGATGGCCTGGGATCCGATTACCAGAATCGTCGGGAGCCTGGGTATCTACACCAAGATCGACTTCAAGCAGAAGAAGGTGGTGGAGTGCCACAGTACTTCGTCCATCTTCCGCGGCTACAGCATCTTCATGAAGGGCAAGGACCCGCGGGACGCGCACTTCATCACCAGCCGGATCTGCGGCATCTGCGGTGACAACCACGCCACCTGCTCGGTCTACAACCAGAACATGGCCTACGGCGTGCGGCCGCCGCACCTGGGCGAGTGGATCATCAACCTCGGCGAGGCCGCCGAGTACATGTTCGACCACAACATCTTCCAGGAGAACCTGGTCGGGGTTGACTTCTGCGAGCGGATGGTCGGCGAGACCAACCCGGGCGTGCTGGAACTGGCCAACCGGACCGAGGCCCCGCACGCGGCCGACCACGGCTACAAGTACATCGGCGACATCATGCGGTCGCTGAATCCGCTGGAGGGCGAGTTCTACCGCGAGGCGCTGCAGGTCTCCCGTTCCACCAGGGAGATGTTCTGCCTGATGGAGGGCCGGCACGTGCACCCCTCCACGCTGTACCCGGGCGGTGTCGGCACCACGCCGACAGTGCAGCTGTTCACCGACTACCTGACCCGGCTGATGCGCTACGTGGAGTTCATGAAGCGCGTCGTTCCCATGCACGATGACCTGTTCGACTTCTTCTACGAGGCGCTGCCCGGCTATGAGGAGGTCGGCCGCCGCCGCGCCGACCTGGTCTGCTGGGGCAGCCTGAACGACCCCGAGCACTGCGACTTCCGGTACGACCACATGACCGACTGGGGCCGGAAGATGTTCGTCAGCCCCGGCGTCATCCGGGACGGCCAGCTCCTCACCAACGACCTGGTCGAGATCAACCTCGGCATCCGGATCCTGCTCGGCAGCTCGTACTACGAGGACTGGGAAGACCAGGAGATGTTCGTGACCCGTGACCCGCTGGGCAACCCGGTGGACCGCAGGCACCCGTGGAACCAGCACACGATCCCGCGGCCGGCCAAACGCAACTTCGATGACAAGTACAGCTGGGTCATGTCGCCCCGCTGGTTCGACGGCGAGAACCACCTGGCTGCCGACACTGGCGGCGGCCCGATCGCCCGGCTGTGGGCGACCGCCCAGGGCGGCCTGGTGGACTTCGGCTACGTCAAGTCCACCGGCAGCAGCGTGCTGATCAACCTGCCGCGCACGATGACCAGGCCCGAGGTGACGTTCGAGTGGAAGGTGCCCTACGACAAAAACGGCGCCCCGCTGTCGAACGCGATCGAGCGCGACCGGGCCCGCACCTACTTCCAGGCCTATGCCGCGGCCGCCGCGCTCTACTTCATGGAGCAGGCGCTCGCGGAGCTCAGGGCGGGCAACACTAAGACCTGGGAGCCGTTCACGGTGCCGGACGAGGCCAATAGCGTCGGCTTCACCGAGGCTGTCCGCGGTGTCCTGTCGCACCACATGGTGATCAGGGGCGGCAAGATCGCCAACTATCACCCGTACCCGCCCACGCCGTGGAACGCCAGCGTCCGCGACAGCTTCGGCACGCCGGGACCGTACGAGGACGCGGTGCAGAACACGCCGATCTTCGAGGAGAACCCGCCGGACCAGTTCAAGGGCATCGACATCATGCGCGCGGTGCGGAGCTTCGACCCCTGCCTGCCCTGCGGCGTGCACATGTACATGGGCAACGGCAAGTCGCTGCAGAAGGTGCACTCGCCGATGGCCGCGATCTTGTCCACCTGATAGTCCCGGACTGGGCCCGGGCGCGCGGGCCCTGGCCCAGTCCGTCAGCCAGACGCACGGACGCACGGCGGGCAGGCCCGAGCTGCCCGGCAGACGGAGGCGAGACGCATGACCGGCGTGCAGGCAGTGAGCGCACGAGTCGAGGAACTGCTCGGTGCACTGAACTCCGGCGGATTCGGTGGCGCCGCGCCGGCGGCCGAGGAGCTCGTCGGCCTGCTGGTTGGCCTGTACGGCGACGGGCTCGGCCAGATCGTGACCGTGCTCAGGGACCAGGGCCCGCCCGGCGAGGAGATGCTGGCCCGGCTGGCTGACGACCCGCTGGTCGAGAGCCTGCTGCTACTCCATGGCCTTCATCCGCTGGACGTGGACGCGAGGATCCAGCGTGCCCTGGACCGGGTTCGGCCCTACCTGGGCTCGCACGCGGGCGGCGTGGAGTACCTCGGTGTCGTCGACGGCGTGGCCCGGCTGAGGCTGGAAGGCAGCTGCCACGGCTGCCCGTCCTCGACCGTGACGGTGCAGCTGGCGATTACCAGCGCCGTGCAGGATGCCGCGCCGGAGGTCACCGAGGTCGCCGTCGAGGGCATGACGGCGCCGCCCGAGCCGAAGCTGCTGCAGATCGGCCGGCGGCCGGACGAGGTCCCGGCTGAGAACCACAACCATGACCAGGGCGGGAACGGGGCCTGGGTCACCCTGCCGAACATCGGGCCGCCGAGTTCGCGGCCGGTCAGCGCCGCCGCCGACGGCGTGGCCGTGCTCGTCTGCTCGGTGCGCGGGACGCTGTACGCCTACCGCGACGCCTGCGCGGCCTGCGGCACCTCGATGGCGCAGGGCAGTCTGGACCGCGAGATCCTCACCTGCCCGGCATGCGGCGCGCAGTACAACGTCCGGCTGGCCGGCAAGGGCCTGGCCGCCTACGCAGCGCTGCACCTGGACCCGCTGCCGCTCCTGGCCGACAGCCAGGGCGTCCGGGTGGCAGTCCCTGAGGTGGTGGCCTCGTGACGGGCCAGACCGGCCTTCGCAGGTTCGTCCGGCCCGCGGCTGCGGCGCCGCCCGCTCCGCCCGCTCCGGCCGCCCCGCCGGCTCCGGCCGAGCCCCCCGCACCTGCGCCCCCCGCACCTGCGCCTGCCGTCGCGCCGCCCGCCCGCGGCGGCTCGGGCCCGCCCGGCCTGTCCGCGACCCCCGTTTCCGCCGAGGCGGTCGCGGCGATGGGCCTGCTGCCGGGCCGGGCGCCGCAGCAGAGCGGGCAGCCCGCCGAGGCGCCGGAGCGCTGCGAGCTGTGCGCAACTGAGGTGGCCGCCGAGCACGGGCACATCGCCGACCTGGAAGGCGCCTCGCTGCTGTGCGCGTGCCGCGCGTGCTATCTGCTGTTCACCCAGCAGGCCGCCGGCCGCGGCCGCTACCGGGCGGTGCCTGACCGCTACCTGCACGACCCGGGCCGGGTGATCACCCCGGCGGAGTGGGACCAGCTGGAGATCCCGGTCGGCCTGGCGTTCTTCCTGCGCACCTCACGGGACGCAGGCGGGATCACCGGGTTCTACCCGAGCCCGGCCGGTGTGACCGAGTGCATCCTGGACCTGCAGCTGTGGGGACGCCTGGTCGCCGAGTACCCGCTTCTCGGCGCGCCGGAGCAGGATGTCGAGGCTGCACTGATCAGCCGGACGGACTCCGGGGTCGAATACTTCCTCGTTCCCGTCGATGTTTGCTATGAACTTGCCGGCCGCATGCGGCTGAGCTGGCGCGGCTTCGACGGCGGAACCGAGGCGAGACAGAGCATCGCCGCCTTCCTGGCTACCGTGCGAGACCGCGCCCGGCCCTTCAGCCAGGAGGCCAGCCATGCCTGAACTGGCCTTCGACTGCACCGGCGCGCGTGCCGACAGGTACGCGGTCGTGCCGTCGATGTTCTTCACGCTGCGGATCAGCGAGACCACCGGCGAGCGAGTCGACGCCATCGCGCTGCGCTGCCAGTTCCGGATCGAGCCCGCCAGGCGCCGGTACTCCGACGACGAGGCTGAACGGCTGAACGACCTGTTCGGCGAGACGCAGCGCTGGGCCGACACGCTCAAGCCGATGCAGTTCACCCAGATCTCGATCATGGTCCCCGGGTTCACCGGCAGCACCGAGATCGACCTGCCGGTGCCGCTCACCTATGACATGGAGATCGGCGCGACCCGGTACTTCGCCGGCCTTGATGACGGCGAGGTCCCGCTGCTCCTGCTGTTCAGCGGCACCGTATTCAGGACAGCCGGCGGCCGGATGTCGGTGACGCAGGTGCCGTGGAGCAAGGAGACCAGCTACCGGCTGCCGATCAGCGTGTGGCGGGAGGCCATCGACGCGCATTTCCCGAACACAGCCTGGATCAGGCTGAGCATGCTCACCTTCGACGACCTGCTGCGCTTCAAGACCGCTAAGGGGCTGCCGACCTGGGAGGCCACGATCCTGCACCTGCTGTCCGAGGCCGCCGACCGGGCAGAAGGCCCGGCATGAGACTCAACGCCGGGCACCTGGATCATGCCCGCCGGGTCGCAGACGCCATCCTGTACGAGGGCTACCTGCTGTACCCCTATCACCAGGGCTCGCAGAAGAATCAGGCCCGGTTCCAGTTCGGGGTGCTGATGCCGCGCGGCTACGCGGCCATCGACCCGAGTGAGGCCAGCGCCAGCCAGAGCGAGTGCCTGCTGGAATGCCCGGACGACGCCGAGGTGCGGGTCCTGGTCCGGTTCCTGCACCTGCAGCGGCGGACCGTCCAGGGCGTATCCCCGGAGACCGGCGCGCTGCACGATGTCGGAACGCTCTACGTCGACGGCACCGAGTACACCTGCTTCGACGAGGCAACCGAGCGAGAGCAGCGGCTGACCGCCCTGGTCTCGGAACTGCTGGCCGGAGACTGCAACACAGAGTTTCACATCGGGCCGGGCGAGGCGGCCGAGGAGATCACGGACGAGCGGGGCCGGGTGGCCGGGCGGCTGCTCCGGCAGTGGAGCGCGCTGGACGGGGTGATCCGGCTGCATGCCGAACGGGTCGCCGGTCCTTATCAGGCTCTGCGGCTGCGGCTGCAGGTGGACAACACCACCACCCCGCTGGCTGAGCTGGAGAGCCGGGACGACGGGCTGCGGCACGCCCTGATCGCCGCGCACTCGCTGACCGGCGTCCCCGGCGGCACGTTCCTGTCCATGACCGATCCCCCGGAGTGGGCGGCAGCTGAGGTCGCTGCCTGCCAGAACACCGGCACCTGGCCGGTACTCGCCGGCCCGGCTGACTGCACCGACCTGATGCTGTCCTCGCCGGTCATCCTCTACGACCACCCGGAAGTGGCCGCCGAGAGCGCCGGGGACCTGTTCGACGCCACCGAGATCGACGAGATCCTCACGCTCCGCACGATGACGCTCACCGAGACCGAGAAGCGCCAGGCCCGCGCCACCGACAGCCGGGCAGCCGCGCTGATGGACCGGCTGGATGACATGCCGGCGGAGATGCTGGAGCGGATGCACGGCGCGATCAGGTACCTGCGCTCGGCACCCGCCGGAGCGGCTGTCTTCCCCGCCCCCGAGGTGACGGACCGGCCGTCGGTTCCGTGGTGGGATCCGGGATCGGACGCCTCGGTCTCGCCCGAGACCGACCACGTGCTGATCGATGGCGTCCGGGTCGCCAGGAACTCACGAGTGCTGATGCAGCCCGGCAGCCGCCGGGCCGACGCGCAGGACCTGTTCCTGGCCGGCCGGGAGGCCGTCGTCGAGGCAGTCCTCTTCGATGTCGACGGGCAGGTGCACCTGGCTGTCACCCCGGCCGATGACCCGGCCGCGGACATGCAGCGCAACCACGGCAGGTTCCTCTACTTCGCGCCGGATGAGGTCGTTCCCCTGCCTGACGCGCCATCCACTGAGCATCCGGAGGGAGGGGAGCGATGATCACGAGGCTGGTCAAGGCGGCACTGCTGGCAGCGGTGATCGCGGCGATCGTGCAGTCGGTACCGGACATCAAGCGGTACCTCGAACTACGGGACATGTGACCGGCGGCGGCAGCACGCCGCGACTGGCCGGGCCAGCTGGCACCACGACGGGTCGGCACGCTTGCTCTTCTCACCCCCACGCAGGCAAGGCGGGACCATGGAAACAGTCATCGGCTTCGTGGCCGGCTACATCGCCGGCTGCCAGGACGGCCCCGATGGCGTGAAGCGGCTGCGCTCCACTGCCGAGGCCATCATCAGCTCGGAGGAGTTCCGGCGGCTCGCCGCCGAGGCAATGAGCTTCGCCGAGACGTTCGCCCGGCGGGCAGCGTCGCGCGGCGGCCAGGGCGGTCTGGCAGGAACTGTCGGGACCGTGTCCGACCTGGTGCACCGGGCATCGGCGCTCGCCAAGGGGCCGCGGGCCGCCTGATCACCGCGGCCTGACCTCCCGCGCGGGACCGGTACAGCCCTCCGGGGCCCGGGCGCTGGTAGCAGTTCCGCCATGATGGCCGCCCGGCCCCGGAGATTTGGGACACTACGGTCGTGGACGGGAAACTCATTCTCATCGACGGCTCCTCGGTGCCGGTCGACGAGACCAGCATCAAGGGCGCCCTCGCTGACGGCACCATCCTCTGGCTTGATTTCAAGCCCGCCGACCCTGATGGCGTCGCCTTGCTGCGGGACGAGTTCCAGCTGCATCCGCTGGCCATCGAGGCGGTCAGCGACTTTGGCCAGCGGCCCAAGGTGGAGGACTTCGGCAACGTCGTCTACCTGGTCGGATACGGGGTGACGGGGCAGGGCCGGGACGATTTCGCCGAGGTCCATATCTTCGTCGCCAAGGATTACCTGATCACGATCAGGAACGACCACTGTCATGCGCTTGACGAGCTCTGGGAGCGGCTCGGCCGGCCCGGCGGGCTGCCCAGGGGGACGAACAGGCCACTGCGGCTGATCTTGCTGCACCACATCGTGGACAGCATGGTCGACAGCTTCTTCCCGCGGCTGTCGGAGTTTGACGATCACATCGACGAGCTCCAGGAGCAGATCTTCGCCCGGCCGAGCAACGACCAGCTGGCCGAGCTATTCAATATGCAGCGCTGGCTGGTCACCGCGCGCAAGCTGGTGTCGCCGCAGCGGGACGTCATGGCGGCGCTCGTCGGCGGCATGGTGGATCTGCCCGGTACCACCCCGGACAGTGACCCCTACCTGCGCGACCTGTACGACCACATGATCCGGGTCAGCGACCTGATCGACAGCTACCGTGACCTGCTGAGCAACGCCATGGACGCCTACCTGTCGATGGTGTCCAACAATCTCAACCAGGTCATGAAGCAGCTCGCGATCATCGCCACGATCTTCCTGCCGCTGTCGTTCCTGACCGGCTTCTTCGGCCAGAACTTCGCCTGGCTGGTCGTCCACCTCGGCGGCTGGCCGACCTTCGTGATCTTCGGCCTCGGGAGTGAGCTGCTGGCCGTGGCCGGCCTGTACTGGCTGTTCCGCCGCCGGGGCTGGATCGGCTCCGGCGGCTAGCCTGCCTGCGGTCCCGGCGGCGGCCCGAGGCCCTACGCTTGCGGTATGGCGACTGGTGTGACGCCCCGGGCGCGGGCCCGTAAGTGGCAGAAGGAGACGCGCCTCGGGCTGGTGCGGCGGGCGAGGCAGATCAACCGGATCCTGGCCGAGACCTACCCGGAGGCCCACTGCGAGCTGGACTTCCAGAACCCGTTCCAGCTGCTTGTCGCCACGGTCCTGTCGGCGCAGACCACCGACGTCAGGGTCAACCTCACGACCCCGGCGCTGTTCGCGAAGTACCCGGCTCCGGATGATCTCGCCGCGGCCGATCCCGAGGACGTCGAGACCATTCTCAAGCCGACCGGATTCTTCCGGGCGAAGACCAGGTCCGTCATGGGCCTGTCGGCCGCGATCCGCGACCGGTTCGGCGGCGTGGTGCCCGGCCGGCTTGATGACCTGGTAACGCTGCCCGGAGTCGGCAGGAAGACGGCCAACGTCGTGCTGGGCAACGCCTTCGGCGTGCCCGGCATCACCGTGGACACGCACTTCGCCCGGCTGTCGCGCCGGTTCGGCTGGAGCGCGGCTGACGACCCGGTGAAGATCGAGCAGGATGTCGCCGCTCTCATCCCCAAGTCCGAGTGGACGATGCTCTCGCACCGCCTGATCTGGCACGGCCGCCGGGTCTGTCACGCCCGCAAGCCGGCCTGCGGCGCCTGCACCATCGCCGCCCTCTGCCCGTCCTTCGGGACCGGACCTACCGACGAGGCCACCGCGATCAAGCTCGTCAAAGCGGGACCCTTCTCTTGACCGCTGACCGGCATGACCCGCCGGCGCCGCCAGCCAGCGGCACTCAGGACGGGAACGCACCGCCCCGGAGCCAGCCCTCCCGCCTGGCCGCGGCCGGCGGAGCGCCTGCCTGGCTGGACAAGCTCACCGGCGCCGCCGCGGGCATGGAGATACCGCAGGCGCTGCGCCCGGCCGGCCGCGGCCGGCCGGCCGCGGTGCTCATCCTGTTCGGCGACGGCCCGGCCGGCCCTGACCTGCTGCTGATCCAGCGCGCTGCCGACCTGCGCAAGCATCCGGGCCAGCCGGCGTTCCCCGGCGGCGCCATCGACGCGGCTGACGGCGGTCCGGTGCCCGCGGCGCTGCGCGAGGCGCAGGAGGAGACCGGGGTCGACCCCGCCGGAGTGCGGGTGCTCGCGGTCCTGCCCGAGATGTATATCTGGCGCAGCGACTTCCGGGTGACCCCGGTGCTCGGCTGGTGGCACTCACCGGTGCCGGTCGCGCCCGGCGATCCTGGTGAGATCGCGGCCGTGCTCCGCGTCCCGGTGGCCGACCTGGCCAGCCCGGCGAACCGGATGATGATCAGGTACCCGAACGGTCAGGCCAGCTTCGCCTTCCGGGTGTCCGGCCTGACCATCTGGGGTTTCACGGCCATGCTGCTCGACCGCGTGCTGGCGATCGGCGGCTTCGAGCAGCCCTGGGACTCGGGCCGGCTGACGACGCTGCCGCCGGACGAGCTGCCGGCCGGCTGGCCGCCCCTCGGCAGCTGACATCTCGGGCGCATCACACCGGGCGCGGCAGGCCTGGCCGCGCTATAAGTTGATGCTGTGCCCGGCGACCTGCTCGACCTGATCCTGATCGCGCTGATCGCCGCGTTCGCGGTCGCCGGATACCGGCAGGGCTTCATCATCGGCGTGCTGAGCCTGGCAGGGTTCGTGGCCGGAGTCGCGGCGGGTGCTTTTCTCGCGCCCGGCATCTCCCGCACGCTGGCGAAGAGCGCCACCTGGCAGGCCTTCATCGCGATCCTGGTGGTCTTCGGCGTCGCCGTCGTGGGCATGCTGATCGCCTCGGGAATCGGGGTCGCCGTCAGGTCCCGCCTGACTGGCAGGCCGGCCACCGTGGTGGACTCGCTCGGCGGCGCTGCCGTCAACGTCGTCGCGGTGCTGATCGTCGCCTGGCTGATCGGCTCGTTCGTGGTGAATGCGCCGTTCCCGGCCATCGCCCGCCAGGTCAACAACTCGGCCGTGCTGCGCACCGTGGACAGCATGATGCCGCGCGGAGCGCTCTACCTGCCGGTCTTCCCGCAGCTGCGCAGCCTGCTGTCGAATGGCCTGTACTCGCAGGTCTTCAGCGCGATCGGGGCGGAGACCAGCGTGAGCCTCCCCGCGCCGTCCGCGGCCGTGCTCAGCTCGCCTGCGCTGAAGCGGGACGAGCCGAGCATCGTCAAGATCGAGGGCGTCGCGACGTCCTGCTCGCTGCAGATCGAGGGATCGGGCTTCGTCATCAGCCCGCAGCATGTGCTCACCAACGCGCACGTCGTCGCCGGCGTGGACCAGGGACCGGATGTGTACGCCTCCGGCGACCAGTCGTACACGGCCAGGGTGGTGCTCTACGACCCCCAGACTGACCTGGCCGTCCTTGACGTCCCTGGTCTGACGGCGCCGCCGCTGAAGCTCGCGGGTGCCGCGTCGTCCGGCTCAGCCGCGATCGTGGCCGGCTACCCGCTCAACAACCCGCTGACAGTGGTACCGGCCACGGTCGGCCGCACCGTGACGGCGTACGGGCCGAACATCTACCAGACTGCGGTCGTGCACCGGTCGATCTACCCGATCCGGGCGAAGATCAAGGAAGGCAATTCCGGCGGGCCGCTGCTGGCGACGGACGGCAAGGTCTACGGCGTGGTCTTCGCGGCCTCGACGTCCTACCCGGACACCGGATATGCGCTGACCGCGAGCGCGATCGCTCCCGATGTCCGGGCCGGCCGTGGCAAGTACGCGTCGGTGTCTACTCAGGGCTGCCAGGGCGGCAGCTAACCGCAGCCTGGAGCGGCGGTGCCGCCGGGGATGGTCAGCGTGATGCGCAGGTCCGCGGGCGGCACGTCGGCCGCGCCTGAGCGCTCGATGCGGGCGGCGAGGTCGGCCGCCGAGCGCCGCAATCCCGCCACGTCGACGCCATACGGCCCGGTGGCCGGGTAGCCGTCCAGCCGCCCCGCCCCCCGGCCCAGCAGCGTCACCGCGCCGCGGGCATTGCCGCGCAGCGCGTGCGTCAGCCCGACGGCCAGCTGGGCCAGGCCCTGCCATAGATCCCGCTCGGCCGGGGGTCCGGCTTTCCAGGCCGCCTCGAGTACCTCGTGCGCGTGGAACGGCCGCCCCTCGTCGATCAGCTGCTGGGCCGCGGCCAGCGTGCGCGCGGGCGGGAGCGCCTCGTCGGCGGTGACCGGCTGGCCAGGTGCCTGGCGGGGCAGCGGACGCCCGAGTGCGTCGCGGGGCCTGGCATTGCGTGCGCGGCCCGCGGCGTCCCGGTCGCGGTCCCGGTCGCGGTCGCGGTCACCCGGCCCTGGCGGTGCCGCCACGACTAGCGCTCGGGCTCGGGGTCCGCCAGCCAGGAGCGCAGTTCCAGGTCGAAGCGGTCAGGCACTTCCTCGTGCGGGAAGTGCCCGGCGCCGTCCAGCAGCCGCCACCGGTACGGCGCCTCGACGTGGACACCGGAGCCGCGGGCGGCGCTCGGCAGCACGCACGGATCGAGCGCGCCGTGCAGGTGGAGCGTGGGGGCCTGGATCGGCGAGCGCATCATCCGGGTATAGGCAATCCCGTCCGGCCGGAAGCGTGAGCGCAGGTACCAGCGGTGGTACTCAAGCGCGGAGTGGGCGACGGACGGCACGCACATCGCATTCCGGTAGCGCTGCTCGGTCTCCGGATCCGGCCAGCCTGGCCCCGACCAGGCCGAGAGCAGGTGCCCGACCCGGCTGGCGTCGTTAGCGAGCAGCCGCCGCTCCGGCAGCATGGGCAGCTGGAAGCCGAGCGCGTAGCTCATGGTCCGCGCGTGGGCAAAGGGCGCCGACAGCACCGCGGGCCGCAGCCGCAGCGGGTGCGGCATGGAGACAACCGCGAGCCGCCTGACGACCTTCGGGTAGTAGGTCGCCATGGTCCAGGCGATCAGGCCGCCCCAGTCGTGCCCGACGACGACGGCATTGGCCTCGCCGAGTGCGCGCACCAGCCCGGCTGCGTCGGATGCTGCTGTCACCAGGTCATAGCCGCGCGGCGGCTTGTCGCTCGCGCCATAGCCGCGCAGGTCAGGAGCGACAACCCGGTAGCCGGCCTCGCTCAGTGATGTTAGCTGGCGGCGCCACGTCCACCAGAACTCCGGGAACCCGTGCAGCAGCAGGACCAGCGGCCCGTCGCCGTTTTCGGCGACGTGAAACCGCGTGCCGTTGGCACTCACCGAGCGGTGAGACCAGGGCCCGCTGACATAGACGGAGCCGTTGCCGCGCGCAGTCATGGCTAGCCGGCTTTGACCGGGGCCTTGGCCGCGTCGCCGGACTTGCCGCGGTGCAGCAGTGAAATCCCGTCGGCCAGGCTGCGCCTGGTCTTGGGCATCCCGTCCACCTTCTTCACCATCCGCCAGGCGATGAGCGCGGCGATGGCGATGACCAGCACGCAGCCGAAGGCAGTCACGAGGAAGGACGCCCACAGCCCGCCGGGCATGCCGAGCGCGTCGATGCCGTAGGCGAGTGCGAAGCACAGCAGCATCAGGACCAGGCAGGCCGTGAACAAGGCCACTACCAGCAGTCCCACCCCGATGCCGAGCCGCTTGATATCGGACTTCAGCTCGAGCTTGGCAAGGTCCAGCTCATACCTGACCAGCTGGGATATGTCCCTGGCCGCCACCGACACCAGATCGCCGATGGACTGATCGGTCACGCCTGAGGACGTGCGCCTGACCGCGGGTTCGGCCATGGGTACCTCCCTCTCTCCACGCTGTCAACTCAAAGTCTTGCTTATACCCAATGGCAACAGGAGCCGGCATGCGTTATTTGGCAATAGCCAGGTGCCAGGGGACCCTATAAGTGGTGGTTTTCGGCGATTCAGCCGCGAGGCCCGGCGTGCGGGCACAGCAAACGGCGCCCCTCGCGGGGCGCCGCTGCACTGACACGTCGGGCCGGGTTACCAAGCGTGCACCTTCACTGCCGTGGTAGGCGGACGATGGCCCGCGCCTCTGTGTCCTGGCGCTCTCGCTGCCACTGTTCGCCTGCCACGGCACGCCTCCCGCGGCTGGTCGCGCGTGGGTACCCGGCTTCCGTGTACGGGCCGTCGGCCCGCACTTCTTTTCTACTGGGCGCCGCCTGGTTTGGAAAGAGCGCAGCGTGATCGATTCGTTATCTGAATCGATCAGCGCGCTTGTATGCCCGGCCGGCTGCCGTGCGGCCGGGGGCAGGGTGGCACTCATCCGGTCACAGCGGGCATCCCGGCCGCGCCGGTCTGCCGGAAGGCCAGTTCCGGCCACTGCCGTTCCCTGGCGACCCGGCGCAGTGCCCGGTCCGGATTCACTACGTGCGGGTGCCCACCAGCTCGAGCAGCGGCAGGTCGGTCACCGAGTCGCTGTAGGCGAAGCAGTCGGCCAGCCGGTAACCGCGACGGTCAGCCAGCATTCTGACGTGATCTGCCTTGGCCTGACCGTAAGCGTAGAAGTCCACGCTGCCGGTGTACTTGCCGTCGGCCACGGTGAGCCGTGTCGCGATGACATCGCTCACCCCGAGCATGGCGCCGATCGGCCCGGCGATCTCCTGCCCGGAGGTGCTGACGATGACGACATCATGACCGGCTCGCTGGTGGTCGGCCAGCAGGCTGCGGGCCTCGCTGTACACGTGCCGGCCGATGGCCTGGCTGAGGCCGGCTGTCACGATCTGCGTGACCTGCTCAGCGTGCCAGCCGCTGCACAGTGCGGTGATCTGATCGCGAATCCGCTCCATCTGCCCCGGGCTGGCGCCGGCCCGGCGGAAGGTCAGCTGCGCGACCGCGCCGCGGCACGCCTGAATCGTGGTGATCAGCCCATGCCGGTAGAACGCCGGCGCAAATGCCAGTGTGCTCGACTTGGAGATGATGGTTTTGTCCAGGTCGAAGAATGCGGCTGTAGTCGTTCCGCCGCCCTCGACGGATGTGCTCACGGTCCGGCAGCATAGGGGAAGGCACCAGAACCCTTTGCGGTTCGGCATGACCGGCTGGTAACTTGCCCCGATTGCAACTAGGCTTTCTTGAGTAACGGACCCGGCTCTGCCCCCCCGGAGCCGGACCGTCTGGCGACCCCCGTTCTCCCCCCCGACGGGGGTCGTCCCATGTCCGGACTCTGCTGTCCGGTGCCACGCGGTATCCGCCCTGGCAGCAGGCCCTGAGCAGCGGCCCGGCACGGTCTGGTCAGGCAGGCGCCGTCCAGCCAGGCGCTGTTCCGTCAGGCCAGGAACGGGGGACTATGCTTGGCTGCCGCAGGCCAGCCGCGGTCGCTCCCGTGCGGTTGCCGCGGTCCTGCGCTGGCCGGCGTCAGTCATGTCCGGACGCAGCTGCGGCGTCAGTGCGCGGCGGGCTCGCTGTCCGGCGATGGCGCGCCCGCGAGCAGGCAGCGGAGCAGCGCGACCGCATCGTGCTTGGCAAGCGGGTAATTTCCATTTCCGCATTTTGGCGACTGAATGCAGGCCGGGCAGCCGTTCACGCATTCACAACTGGCAATTGCATCAGCCGTTGCAGTTAGCCAGGCGCACGCTGCCGCGTAGCCGCGCTCAGAAAAACCGGCGCCGCCGGCATGCCCGTCATAGACGAACACCGTCAGCCTGCCCGTTGCCGGGTGCAGGTCAGCCGACACGCCTCCCACATCCCAGCGATCGCAGGCCGCGACAAGCGGGAGCAGCCCGATCGCGGCGTGCTCGGCGGCATGAGCGGCGCCTGGCAGGTCGAGGCCGGCGGCGGCCAGGCCCGCTCGCTGGGCGGGCCCGATCGTCCACCACACCGCCCTGGTGGGCAGCCTGCGCTCGGGCAGGTCGAGCAGTTCCTCGCCGAGCATGAGTCCGGTCTCGGCGCTGCGCCGGGCGTAGGACACGACCTGACGCGTTACCAGCACATCACCGAACGAGACCGTCGCCGGGCCCCAGTCGGCCCGCAGCAGCTCAGTGGTGACCTCCACGCTCGTAACCTCCCTGGCCGTTGTCGCGTAGCCCGGATCGGACGGCTCGACCAGCGCGATGCGGTCCGCCAGGTCCAGCGTGCCGACCAGATAGGTCTCGCCCTGATGGCTGTAGACGGCACCGGCGTGCGCCAGGAAGTGGGCGGACGGCTCGTCCATGGTGCCGACCAGCCGGCCGGTGGCCTGCTCAACGATCCGGACCGGCCATCCGCCGGTGCCGCGCAGTCCGGTGCGCGTGGTGAGCCCCTGCCGGGTGCAGAACCAGCGCGCGCCGCGCGAGCGGAGCAGGCCGTCCGCCGTCATCGCGCGGGCGAGCTCGCCCGCCGCCGGGCTGAATCCGGCCAGGTCGTGCTCGGTCAGCGGCAGCTCCGCGGCAGCCGCGCACAGGTGCGGCGCCAGCACGTAGGAGTTGTCCGGGTCGAGCACCGTGGCCTCGACCGGCGACCCGAGCAGGGCCTCGGGGTGGTGGATCAGGTAGGTGTCAAGCGGGTCGTCGCGAGCGATCAGGACCGCGACAGCCTCCCGCCCGGCCCGCCCGGCCCGGCCGGCCTGCTGCCACAGCGCGGCCCTTGTGCCCGGCCAGCCCGCCATCACCACGGCGTCGAGACCGGGCACGTTGACGCCGAGCTCCAGCGCAGTCGTAGCGGCCAGCCCGGTGATCTCGCCGGCTTGCAATGCCTCTTCCAGCCCGCGGCGCTCTTCCGGCAGGTAGCCGGACCGGTAGGCGGCGACGCGGTCCGCCAGGTGCGCCGCGCCGTCCTCAGCCAGCTGGCGCCGCGCCGACTGGGCGACCGACTCAGCGCCCCGCCGGGAGCGGACGAAAGCGAGCGCGGGTACCTCGTGGCGGACCAGGTCGGCCAGCAGCTGCGCCGCCTCGGCCGTCGCTGCCCGGCGCACCGGCGCGCCCGCCTCGCCGTACGCGCCGGTCAGCGGCGGCTCCCAGAGCGCGAAGGTAAGCGGCGCCCGCGGTGCGCCGTCCGCGCTGACCGCCTGCACGCTGCGCCCGGTCAGCAGCGTGCCGCACCGGGCGGGCTCGCTGATAGTGGCGGATGCGAGCACGAACACCGGATCGCCGGCGCTGTGGTGGTAGGCGACCCGCCGCAGCCGCCGCAGGACGTGGGCGACGTGCGAGCCGAAGACGCCTCGGTAGGTGTGGCATTCGTCGACGATGACGAACCGCAGCCGCCGGAAGAACCCGTTCCACCGGGCATGGCCAGGCAGCAGCGACTGGTGCAGCATGTCCGGCGTGGTGAGCAGGTAGTTGGCCTGGGACCTGGCCCTGGTGCGCTCAGCCCACGGGGTGTCGCCGTCGACCACGGCTGCCCTGACCCGGTCAAGCCGCAGTGACCGCACCAGCTTGAGCTGGTCGGCCGCGAGTGCCCTGGTGGGTGCGATGTACAGGGCCGTGCCGCCGCCGAGGACGCCGGCCAGCGCGGGGAGCAGGTAGCCGAGTGACTTCCCGGACGCCGTTCCGGTGGCGATGATCACGCTCTGGCCTGCGGCAGCGAGGTCCGCGGCTGCGGCCTGATGCTCCCACAGGGCGGTGACGCCGGCGCCGGCAAGCGCTGCGGTCAGCTCGGGCGGCACGAAGGACGGCCAGTCGGCGTGCCGCCCCGCGCGGCCGGGCAGGTGCGTCACGAATGTGAGCCTGCCTGCCTGCTCTCCGGCCTGCAGGACTGCGGCGGCGCCGCCTTTCGCGGGCGGCAGCGCCTGGAGGCTGGCGACTGAGCCGGGCGGCGGGACCACATGCATCAGATCCCAGTGTGTCGCACGACGCAAGGTGCCTGGGACCGCGATCTGGTATAGGAATGACAGTGGAGCGTGGTTGAATGCGCGACAGAGCATGTTCCGCCGTCTGCCAGGCCGGCAGGCCCGGCTCCGCGGCCGCGGGTACCGTACAGGGGCGCGGCAACTGCTGGACATTAACCGCCGTAAGGCGCTGGAGGATATGTGGACCTGAAGCTGGACCACCACAGCAAGGATGGCATCGAGATCGTCGACGTCGAAGGCGAGATCGATGTCTACACCGCTCCGCGCTTGCGTGAACTGCTGATCGAGCTGGTTAATAACCGCTTCTATCAGCTCGTGGTCAACATGGAGAAGGTCGAGTTCCTCGACTCCACCGGTCTTGGCGTACTGGTCGGCGGCCTGAAGCGCGTCCGCGCGCACGACGGCTCGCTTGACCTCGTCTGCACCCAGGAGCGCATACTCAAGATCTTCCGCATTACGGGGCTCACCAAGGTGTTCGGCATCCACGACACGGTCGACGAGGCCATAGCGGCCCGCCGGGCCGAGAAGTAAGCGGGCCGGCCGGAGCTAGCCAGTACCTCATCGGACCGGACGGCACACAGATGGCAACTGTCGAGCTCAGCTTCACTGCGCTGCCCGCCCATGTGCGGACAGCCAGGCTGGTCGCGACCGCGGTGGCGAGACGCAGCGGCGTGGACGAGTCGCTGCTCGACGAGGTCAGGCTCGCGGTCGGGGAGGCATGCTCGCGCGCGGTGGCGGGCCACCAGCAGTACTGCCCGGCCGAGCCGGTGCGGCTCGCCCTGACTGACCTGGCCGGCCGGTTCGAGGTCGAGGTCACCGATACCTGCGCACCCGGCGCGAAGTGGCCGGGCGGGGCGGGCAGCGACAGCGGGCCGGCTGCTGCGGCGGGGCTGCCGGCCGGGCTCGGCATCGCGGTCATCGAGGGCCTGGCTGATGAGGTGCAGATCAGCGAGACGTCCGGTGGCACCAGCATCAGGATGAGCTGGCCGTCGACCGGAGCAAGCCGGTAACCGACAGTGACGAGCTGCCGAACGCCTGGCGGCGCTGGTATCTGCGTGAGCACCGTTACGTCACAAAACTGTCGCGGCGGCGCAAGTAACCGCACCCGATTTACCATGCGCTTACCAGGATGCGTAGACTCCCGGCACGCGCGCGGGTCAGGTGTGGGCTGTCATTGCTGGCAGCCAGGGTCGGCCCGTCGGGTGCTAAGCCACCGGGACGGTGCCCCTACGCCTGGTTCCGGTATTAGCTTTGATCCCCTGTCAAGGAGGACGGATGTCGCACAACCTCGCCCTTGGGGTTAGCCTGCCCACGGTAGCCGGGGGAAACCTGGTCTGGGTAGCCGTCGTGGCGGTCGTTGCGCTGATGGCGCTCGCCGTCGCGGGCTGGCTGGTCAGGGATGTGCTGGCAGCCAGTCAGGGCTCGCCGAAGATGCAGGAGATCGCCCTGGCGGTCCAGGAAGGCGCGGCTGCCTACCTGCGGCGGCAGTTCAGGACCCTCAGCGTGTTCGTGGTGTTGATCTTCTTCGTACTGCTGCTGCTGCCTGCCACTGATGGATCGGTCCGCCTGGGCCGGTCCATCTTCTTTCTTGTCGGGGCGCTGTTCTCTGCCATCACCGGGTTCACCGGCATGTCGCTGGCGGTGCGCGGGAACGTCCGGGTCGCGGCAGCCGCCCAGGAGGCGGGCGAGCGGCCGGCGATGCGGATCGCGTTCCGCACCGGCGGCGTGGCCGGCATGTTCACCGTGGGCCTGGGCCTGTTCGGCGCAGCCGGGGTCGTCCTTATCTATAAGCAGAACGCATCCGGAGTCCTGGAGGGCTTCGGATTCGGGGCCGCGCTGCTGGCGATGTTCATGCGCGTCGGCGGCGGCATCTTCACCAAGGCCGCCGACGTCGGCGCCGACCTGGTCGGCAAGGTCGAGAAGGGCATTCCCGAGGACGACCCGCGCAACGCCGCGACGATCGCCGACAACGTCGGCGACAACGTCGGCGACTGCGCGGGCATGGCCGCGGACCTGTTCGAGTCCTACGCGGTGACGCTGGTTGCCGCCCTCATCCTCGGCAAGGCCGCATTCGGCTCCTCCGGCCTGGTCTTCCCGCTGATAGTGCCGATGATCGGCGTGATCACGGCGATGTTCGGCATCTTCCTGGTGGCGCCGCGCAAGAGGGACCGCAGCGGCATGACGGCGATCAACCGCGGCTTCTTCGCCTCCGCGGTCATCTCGCTGGTGCTGGTCGTGATCGCGTCCTTCATCTACCTGCCGAGCAAGTTCAGTCAGCTGAAGGGCGTCATCAACCCGCTGATCCTGCACCACAATGGCAACCCCCGGCTGCTCGCGATCGGCGCCGTCGTGGTCGGCCTGGTCCTGGCCAGTGCGATCCAGCTGCTGACCGGCTACTTCACCGAGACCACGCGCAAGCCCGTCAGGGAGATCGGCGAGAGCTCGGTGACCGGCGCCGCGACGGTGATCCTCTCCGGTATCTCGGTCGGCCTGGAGTCGGCTGTCTACTCGGCGCTGCTGATCGGCGGCGCCGTCTACTGCGCCTTCCTGCTCGGTACCGGCAACGCGACCATCGCCCTGTTTGCCGTCGCGCTGGCAGGCACCGGGCTGCTGACCACCGTCGGAGTCATCGTCTCGATGGACACCTTCGGCCCGGTCTCGGACAACGCGCAGGGCATCGCGGAGATGTCCGGTGAGGTCGAGGGCGAGGCGGCCCAGGTGCTCACCAGCCTGGACGCGGTGGGCAACACCACCAAGGCGATCACCAAGGGCATCGCGATCGCGACCGCCGTGCTGGCCGCGACGGCGCTGTTCGGCGCGTTCCGCACGCAGGTCACCCAGGAACTGCTGATCAAGCACCTGGGTGGCTTCAGCCTCGGCATCGATGCGCCGAACGACCTGTTCGGACTCATCATCGGCGCATCCGTGGTGTTCTTCTTCGCCGGCCTGCTGATCATGGCGGTCGGCCGGGCGGCCGGCCGGGTCGTGATCGAGGTCCGCGATCAGTTCCGCAACCACCCGGGAATCATGGACTTCACGGAGAAACCGGAGTACGGCCGCGTCGTCGACATCTGCACCAGGGACTCGCTGCGCGAGCTGGCAACACCCGGCCTGCTGGCGGTGCTCATGCCCATCACGGTCGGGTTTGCCTTCGGCTACGCGCCGCTCGGCTCCTTCCTGGCCGGCGCGATCGCGGCCGGCGCGCTGATGGCCGTCTTCCTGGCCAACTCGGGCGGTGCCTGGGACAACGCCAAGAAGCTGGTCGAGGACGGTCACCATGGCGGCAAGGGCTCGGAAGCCCACGCGGCCACCATCATCGGCGACACGGTCGGTGACCCGTTCAAGGACACCGCGGGCCCTGCCATCAACCCGCTGATCAAGGTGATGAACCTGGTCTCGCTGCTGATTGCGACGAGCGTGGTCGAGTACAGCGACAACCTGGGCCTGCGGGCCGTGGTGGCGATCGTGGCTATCGCCATCGTGACGGGAGCGATCATCATCTCCAAGCGCCGCTCGGCCAGCATCTCCTCCGGCGGCACAGAGGCCAGGTCAGAGCCCGATAAGGTCTCCGCCTGAGCTCAGCCGGACGGCGGCTGACTGCAGCAGGCTGGCGGGCGCCGGGTCCTTGTGACCCGGCGCCCGCTGCCGTGTCAGGGCCGGTTCTGTGAGTTCCTGCCGTCACCTCCGGATCCCGACCGCGCGCCTGCCTGCCTGCAGGCGCCTCGTGGCGGACTATGGATGCCATGCAGGACCTGCGCAGGCTGATCGTGATGCGCCATGCCAAGGCGGGCGAGCTGCCGGGCGGCCCGGACTTCGAGCGAGCCCTGCGGCCGCGCGGGCTGCGGGAGAGCGTCGCGGCTGGCCGCTGGCTAGCCGGGCATGACTTCCGGCCCGACGCGGTGATCTGCTCCGCCGCCAGGCGAACGAGGCAGACGTGGCAGTACGTGGCGGCGGAGCTAGGCGGCGCGATCCCGGTTAGCACGCAGCGCGAGCTGTATCAGGCCGACGCGGGCGACCTCATGGAGATCATCAGGCAGACTGCGGCCGGCGTCCGGTCGCTGCTTTACATCGGGCACAATCCCGCGGCGGCTGGCCTGATCGCGATCCTGACCGCGGCGGAGCCGGAATTCCCCCCCGCGGCGATCGCCGTAGTTGACCTGGCCGGCGACTGGGAGAGCCTGTCCGCGGGCGGTGGCACCCTGGCCGCGTCGTGGGCGCCGCACGCAGCGGACTAACTGCCGTCCGCCAGCGAGCTGGGGGCAGCCAGCAGCGGATCCTCCGCGTCGGCAGCCTCCACGTCCTCGCGGGAGATGCCGAGGAGGTACAGGATCGCGTCCAGATGCGGAACGCTGAGCGAGGTGTCGGCGGCATCCCGGACGGCCGGCTTGGCGTTGAAGGCGATGCCGAGCCCGGCGGCAGAGATCATGTCCAGGTCGTTCGCCCCGTCGCCCACTGCCACCGTCTGGCTGACCGTGACGCCGGCGGCGGCCGCGAACTGCCGCAGCGCCCGTTCCTTGCCCGGCCGGTCCACCACAGGACCAACGACCCGCCCGGTGAGCTTCCCGGCCACGATCTCCAGCGTGTTGGCCTCGGCGAAGTCAAGTCCGAGTTCCAGCGTCAGCCAGTCGGTGATCTGCGTGAAGCCGCCGCTCACCACGCCGCACCGGTAGCCGAGCCGCTTCAGCGTCCTGATCAGCGTCCGCGCCCCCGGTGCCAGCCTGAGGCTGGCGAGCACGTCATCAATGACGGAGGCGTCGAGTCCGGCCAGCAGCGCGACGCGCTGGTGCAGCGACTCGGCGAAATCAAGCTCGCCGCGCATCGCGGCCTCAGTGACGCCGGCCACCTCAGCCGCGCAGCCTGCGCGGGCAGCTAGCAGCTCGATCGCCTCGTCCTGCAGCAGGGTTGAGTCGACATCCATCACGACCAGCCGCATCGCGCGCCGGTGCAGGCCCGCGCGCTGCACGGCGACGTCGACGCCGAGCTGTACCGACTCGCGCGCCAGGGCCGTCCGCAGGCCGCCCGGATCAGCACCGGACACCTCGAACTCCAGGCACGTCACCGGGCGGCTGGCCAGCCGCCCGATCCGGTCGATGTTGGCCCCGTGCGCAGTGATCCGGCCCGCGATGGCGGCAATGGCCGACGGGCGCAGCGGGCGCCCCAGAACGGTCACGTGCAGCCTGCCGCGCAGACGCTGGGACGGCTCGCCGGAACCCATCGTGATCTCGGCGTCCATGCCCAGGTCATCGGCCAGCGAGGTGATCTGCTGATGGATGGCGGTCAGGTCGGGCGAGCCGGCGGCGGCCAGGAGCACGCCGAGTACCAGCCGGCCCCTGATCACCACCTGCTCGACATCGGTCACCGTGAGCTCGTGCCCGGACAGCACGCTGAATAGCCGGGATGTGACGCCGGGCCGGTCCCGGCCAGTCAGGGTCACCAGCAGCGTGATCTGCGGACCGTCCATAGCGCTGTTAACGCTATCGACCCGGCGGCCCGCGCTGGCAGCCGGGTGCGCGGTGCTGCCGCGGCGCAGGCGGACGCTGGCGGGTCAGGGCAGCAGCAGGTGCACGTCGCCGAACTCATGCCAGCGGTAGCCGTGCTCGGCTGCCACCCGGTAGCAGCGGCTCAGCAGTTCCTGGCCGGCGAAGGCGGCGAGCATCCACAGGTGCGTGGACCGCGGCTCATGCAGGCCGGTCAGCAGCCCGTCCGCTACCGCGACGCCGGACTCCGGAGTGACGACATGGGACGTCCAGCCGGCTGCCGCCCCGGCCCGGGCCGCTGGAGCGCCCAGCGTGGCCGTCTCCAGCGCTGCCGTCTCCAGCGCGCGGACGACCGTGGTGCCCGCCGCGATCACCCGCCCCCCGGTCCGCCTGGTCAGGTTCACCATCCGGGCGGTCGGGGCCGGGACGTCAAAGGACTCCGGGTACGGGTCCTCGCCGCCCTCCAGCGACGAGACCCCGGTGTGCAGCGTGACCGGCGCGATCGCGATACCCCGGCTGACCAGCCTCGTCACGATCTCCGGTGTGAACGGCCTGGCTGCGCTGGGCATCTCGGCGCTCCCCGGCCAGGTGGCGAAGACGGTCTGGTAGGCCTCGATCGGCCAGGCTGCGGGCACGTAGGCGTACCGGATCGGCGTGCCGTGCCGGAGGAGGTAGGGGATGACAGCGGTGGACAGGCGTGCCCGCCACAGCCGGCGGCTGAACCGGCTGCCGAGCGCCAGCTCCGCGCCGCCCGGCAGCCGCAGCCGCTGGCCGGGGTTTCCACCGCCGAACGGGGCACTGGCCTGCCCGCGGCCGGACCGGAGCTCGACGAGCCAGTCTCCCTCGGGCATGGCCGTGGAGAAGTGAACGGTGCCGGCGCCGGGCGCTCCGGCGCGCACGGCCACCGCCGCCGGCAGCGTGGCTGAGTTGTTGACCACGAGCAGATCGCCGGGCAGCAGCAGCTGCGGCAGCTCGGCAAAGGCGTGGCTGGTGACTTCCCCGGCCGCGGTCCTGCTGACGAGCAGCCGGACGTCGTCTCTGCCCGCGCCCCTTGCCTCGGGTGGCTCGTGCGCCGCGAGCTCGGGCGGCAGGCCGGGCTCGACGGTGCGCACGGGCCGCCGGCCGGCAGGCGCGGGAGCGAGATCCGCTGTGGCAGTCACGACTGCACTCCGGCGGCCGCGGCGCCGGCCGGCATCAGGTCGGCAGCGCGGTACCGGCCGCTCGGCATGCGCTCGCTGATCAGCCGGGTGAATGCGGGCATGACGCTGCCCGGCAGCGGGCGGTCGGAGATGTCGGCACCGGGGAAGGCCTGCTGATGCATCTGCGTGCGCAGGTCGCCGGGATCGACCCGCCAGACCCGGACGGCCGGCTCCTCGGCAGCGAGGACGTGACAGGCCTGCTCGAGCGCGGCCTTCGCGGCTCCGTAGCCGCCCCAGCCCGCGTAGGCCTCGACAGCCGCGTCGGAGGTGATGGTGAGCACGGCGCCGCCGTGCTCGCGCAGGCCGGGCAGCAGCAGCTGGGTGAGCGCGACCGGTGCGACCACATTCACCTCGAGCGCCGCCCGTAGGGCCTCGACCGGGTAGTCGGCGAGTGCGGGCAGCGGGCTCGCGCCGAGCGTGCCGGCGTTGTTGACCAGCAGGCTGGCACCGCCAGCCGCCGCCGAGGCTGCCGCCAGCTCGGCGCGATGCGCGGCGTCGGCGATGTCGCCGGGCACCGCCAGCACGGCGCCGGCCGGCAGGTCATGCCGCGACCGAAGGGCTGCGGCCGCCGCCGCGAGTGCCTGTCCGTCGCGTGCGTCGATGATGAGCCGGTAGCCAGCCGAGGCGAGGGCGCCTGCCAGCGCGTGCCCGAGCCCGCGGGATGCGCCGGTGACGACTGCGATGGGAGAACTGTTCATGAAGCCGACGCTAGGCAGCCGGCGGCTGCTGAACATCGGGCCGCGGTCCCGGCGGCCCTTCGACCATGGTCGTACGACCTGCGCCCGATCCGCTCCGGCCAGCCCGCAGGTACCGTCGTGGTTATGGCTCAGGCTCCGCGTCCGGCTGGCGGCGATCCGGCTGGCGACCCCGGCCAGGACGAGATTTTCCAGCGTGTCAGCCAGGTAGTGCTGGCTGTCGCCAGTCAGCTGTCCGTCAGGGACGTGCTGCAGATGATCGTGCGGTCCGCCCGGTCACTGGCTGGTGCCCGCTACGCCGCACTCGGCGTGCCCGACGATGCCGGGTCGTTCGCCGAGTTCGTGGTGGACGGGCTCACTGCCCGCGAGCAGGCCGCGATCGGGCCGCTGCCGCGCCAGCACGGCATGCTGGCGGTCATGCTCAGGGAGGGCAGGCCGCTGCGCCTGGATGACATCCGGGCCGACCCCAGATTCTGGGGCTGGCCGGCTGCGCATCCCGAGCTGAGCGACGTGCTCGGCGTGCCCATCCGGGAAGGCGAGCAGATCCTGGGCTTCATCTTCGCCGCCTGCAAGGCGGAGCCGGGCGGTTTCACCGAGCGGGACGAGCGCCTGCTCAGCCTCTTCGCCGCGCACGCAGCGATTGCGCTGACCAATGCCCGCCTGTATGAGCGCGGCCGGGAGCTGTCGGTGCTGCAGGAGCGGGCCAGGCTGGC
>Ga0302326_10003416_pt1 | contig 37477 bp, 32 predicted proteins | sample Palsa_T0_3_FD_202264 | JGI IMG/M metagenome (GOLD analysis project Ga0302326, IMG submission 202264) | Peat permafrost microbial communities from Stordalen Mire near Abisko, Sweden - Palsa_T0_3 | ecosystem: Environmental > Terrestrial > Soil > Palsa > Peat permafrost | place: Sweden: Abisko... | reverse complement strand
TGGTCGAGGATGCAGTCCAAGCCGTATTCGAAATTGTTGTCATCCGCGGCGCCGATGTGATGACCCTTCGTCGTCATCTGTGCCAGCAGTGGGGTGGTTTCGGCGTCGATCACCATGGCGTCTTCGATCGTGCGTCCACCGTTGTCGGGTGCCTGGTTCTTCTCTTGAAGTCTGTGCAGCACCACCGATCCTCGAACGTGAACCGAGACAGCGGAGTAGGTGTCGAACGCTTCTTCCGGCGACAGCCCCGCCTCGACCAGGCCGGCGATCGCCTTTTCGATCTCCTGGACGCCTACCCGGGCCGCCCTTGGACTGAGTGCCGACCTGATCAAAATCAGGTCGCACAGAATTGGGTTGCCTATGAAGGTTTTCCGCATCGAGCGGGCGTGATTGCGCAAAGTTTCGCGCCAATCGCGCGCCTCGACGTAGGGGGTTGCAAAGACATACTTGCCCAGTGCGCGGTCGGTCATTGCGTTGAGAAGATCGTCCTTCTTGCGGAAGTACCAGTAGATGCTGGTCACTCCGACGCCGAGGTGCTTGCCGAGTAACGGCATGCTCAGGTTGTCGATCGAGACTTGCTCGGCGAGTTCGAACGCGCCGCTGATGATGTCGTCGGGGTTGATGGATCCACGTTCGCGCCGCTGACGCTTTTCCGCGGTTGCTTGCTTGGCCACTGCGGGCACCTCCATCACATTCGACGCTTGGCGGCCGATGGTTTGAAATCTACCGGTATTTGCCGATTGATCTGCGGTTACGCAGCCGCGTCGCCATCTTCGCTTGTTACTGTAATACCTATCGTAGGCTTTTTGATATGGGGCGGAAAGCAAAGGGTAACCGGGCAGCTGCCATCGGATCTGGGCCTGACACGCTGCTGTCGTGGTCGATGCGGGACCGTCCTTCGCGCGTTGCCTGCGACGATGGTCCCCGCGTTGCAATTATCGCGCTTTCCCGCGCTGATTGCGACCGCGCGATCGACGACCTCTCGCGGCGGGGCGAGTTCGCGGGCGTGCTAGACGAAATGGCCTCACTCGAAGCACTTTTGGCGTCACGACGCGGCTCTTATGTAACCGGAGCGAACGTCGGCATCGGCGCGGCTCTAGGGTCACCTAACCGGCTGACGCGCGGCGGATTTCGGCTGTTCTGGCGGGTCGAAACAACCGACGACGACAGTTGCAGAACGCGGTACCGATAGGTATACAGTATGCGTATATACTTCGCCGGAATGGCTGCCTGAACTTCAGGGACGAAGAGGAGTGGCGCACGTGATCACCGCTGCCGAGCCCGGTCAGGACCACGCAGTGATCTACGAGGTCACCCCCAGCGGTGTCGCTGTTATGACCCTGAACCGGCCGGACCGACTCAACACCTGGGGCGGCGACATCGCCACCGCGTTTTACGCCGGACTGGACCGCGCCGAAGTGGATCCGGCAGTCCGGGTGATCGTATTGACCGGTCGCGGCAAAGCGTTTTGCGCCGGCGCTCAACTCAGTTCGATGGGCAATCTCGCGCAGTCGATTGAGAACACCGACCAACGGAAGCTGGCCAGCCTGGTCGGCGACCGGCAGCCGTATCACTTGACTTCGCTGTCCAAACCGGTGGTTGCAGCCATCAACGGATCGTGCGTCGGTATTGGTCTCACGCAGGCTTTGATGTGCGATGTCCGATTTGCCGCAGCCGGCGCGAAGTTCGCGGCGTCGTTCGCCCGGCGCGGGCTCATCGCGGAATACGGGGTGTCCTGGATTCTGCCGCGGCTGACCGGTTTGGGTGTTGCGCTCGACTTATTGCTGAGCGGGCGGACTTTCCTCGCCGACGAGGCCGCAGAGTTGGGACTGGTCAAAGAAGTCGTGCCAGCCGAACAGCTGATGAAGCGTGTCATGGACTACGCCGAGGACATCGCCCAGTACTGCTCGCCGGCATCGATGGCGGTGATCAAGCGACAGACCTACGGCGATGCCATGCGCGAAATCGCCGACGCCAGTTCGCGATCGGATGCGTTGTTGCAAGAGTCGCTACGTCGGCCCGACGTCATCGAAGGAGTCACCAGCTTCCTCGAGAAGCGGGTTCCAGATTTTCCGGGGCTGAGCGTCGCGGCAGGAAAGGATCATCATGGGGAACCTGGGCTATAAAGCCATCGATGTCGACAATCACTATTACGAACCGCTGGATGCGTTCACCCGGCATCTGGACAAGAAGTTCCGCAGGCGCGGGGTGCAGATCTTCCAGGACGGTAAGCACATGCAGGCGGTGATCGGTGACCGGGTGAACCGCTTCGTCCCCAACCCGACCTTCGATCCGATCATCAAGCCCGGCTGCCTTGACCTGTTGTTCCGCGGCGAGATTCCCGAGGGCGTCGATCCGGCGTCGCTGATGAAAATAGAGCGGCTCGAGCAACATCCCGAGTATCAGAACCGCGATGCCCGCGTCGCCGTGATGGACACTCAGGGCATCGAAACTGTTTTCATGCTCCCGGCATTCGCGTGCGGCGTCGAAGAAGCGCTCAAGCATGACGTCGAGGCGACGATGGCGTCGGTCCACGCGTTCAACCTGTGGCTCGACGAGGACTGGGGTTTCGACCGGCCCGACCACCGGATCATCGCCGCACCGATCGTGTCGCTGGCCGACCCCGCCACGGCTCTCGAAGAGGTGGAGTTCGTGTTGGCCCGCGGCGCCAAGTTGATTCTGGTCCGTCCGGCCCCGGTGCCCGGTGCTCTCAAGCCCCGGTCGTTGGGCGATCCACTGCACGATCCGGTCTGGGCGGCGCTGGCCGAGGCGGGCGTTCCGGTGGGCTTCCACCTCAGCGACAGCGGCTATCTCCAGATCGCCAGAATGTGGGGCGGCAAATCGACGTTCGAGGCTTTCGGCGGGTCAGATCCGTTGGACCAGATACTCGTCGACGATCGCGCGATTCACGACACGGTGGCCTCGATGATCGCGCACGGTGTATTCACCCGCCACCCGCAGCTCAAAGCGGTCAGCATCGAGAACGGATCGTACTTCGTCCACCGCTTGGTCAAGCGGCTGAAGAAGGCGGCCAACAATCATCCGAAGCTCTTTCCGGTGGATCCGGTCGAACAGCTCCGCGACAACGTCTGGGTCGCGCCTTACTACGAGGACGACCTGCCCGACTTGGCTTCCGTCATCGGCGTCGACAAAATTCTCTTCGGATCGGACTGGCCGCACGGCGAAGGGCTGGAGAACCCGCTGTCGTTCACCGACGAGTTGGCCGGCTTCAGCGACACTGATATCCGAAAGGTGATGCGCGACAACGCGCTAGACCTGTTAGATGTCAAAGCCGGTTCGGTCGCGTGAGCGCCGAAAGCCGCGCGTAACCATGAGCCAGTGGACCATAGGTGCGGTCCTGGACGTGATCGCCGAGGTCATCCCCGACCGGGCGATCACCATCTGTGGCGACCGTCGCCGCACGTTCGCTGAAACCTCGGATCGCACCAGGCGGCTCGCAAATTACCTTGCGGCCAACGGTTTCGGCGCTCATCAGGAGCGGTCGAACTTAGAGAACTGGGAGTGCGGTCAGGACCGTGTCGCGCTCGTCATGCACAACGATTTGTACGCCGACATGGTCATCGGGTGTCTCAAGGCCCGCGTCGTTCCGGTGAACGTCAATTACAACTACACACCGCGCGAAGTCCAGGAACTGCTGGAGTACGTACGGCCGCGCGCTGTCATCTATCACAAGTCGCTCGGCGCGAAGTTCGCCGAGGTGTTCCCGCCGGCCGGTGCTGATCTGCTGCTGTCGGTGGACGACGGCAGTGCGGTGCCGGAACTGCCCGGCGCGGTGTCCCTCGATGATGCGCTGGTGCAAGGGAATACCGACCAGAACCTCAGCCCGTCTCCGGACGATCTGCTGATGATCTGCACCGGCGGCACCACCGGTCGGCCCAAGGGCGTGCTCTGGCGGCAATCCGATATCTATGTCTCCTCGATGGTCGGGGCCGATCACGCTTCCGCGCAGGAGATCCGGGACAAGGTGAGCCGCGTCGCCGGATCGCCGTGGTTCGCCGTATCGCCATTGATGCACGCCGCCGGAATGTGGACAGCGTTCTCGGCGATCATGGCCGGCCTGACGGTGGTGCTCTACGACACGAGCAAGCGACTCGATCCGCGGTCCGTTTGGCAAACGGCGGAACGTGAAGGCGTGTCCATGATGACGATGGTCGGCGACGCGTACGCCGGACCTCTGGTCGCCGAGCTGCAACGCGGCAGCTACGACCTGTCGTCGCTCGCGATGATCGGCACCGGCGGAGCCGCGACGAATCCGAAATATCAAGCGGCACTGCTGGAACTGCTGCCACAGCTCACGCTGATCAACGGATACGGGTCTTCAGAGACCGGAAACATGGGCTTCGGGCACAGCCGCAGCGACGCCCGAACCGATACTTTCACTCTCCGGGAGGGCGGACTGGTACTCGCCGAAGACTACAGCGGTTTTCTCGACCCCGGCGAGCAGGAGGTCGGTTGGGTCGCCAGGGCGGGCCGGATTCCCTTGGGTTACTTCAACGATCCCGAGGCCACCCGCACAACCTTTCCGGTGATCGATGGCAAACGAGTGGTGATCTCGGGCGACCGGGCAAGTCTGGAAAGCGACGGGACGCTGCGGTTGTACGGCCGTGATTCATTGGTGGTCAACACCGGCGGTGAAAAGGTGTTCGTCGAAGAGGTCGAAGAAATCCTGCGTGCGCATCCTGCGGTCGCCGACGCTCTGGTGGTCGGCCGCCCCAGCGAACGGTGGGGCGAAGAGATCGTCGCACTCGTCGAACTCTGCAAGGGAGCGGACGTCAGTCGCGAAGAACTGCACTCGCAGTGCACAGCGCAACTGGCCAGGTTCAAGGCGCCCAAAGATTTCCTCATCGTCGAGCAGATTCATCGACTCGGCAATGGAAAGGCCGACTACCTCTGGGCGAAACGTCACGCTAGAGAAAAGGCGCCGATGTCGACATGAACGCCAACCAAGTGATTGATTGCCTTGTCAACGTGCACTTCGGCGAAACCGAGCAGCAACCGACGTGGATGCTCAAAGTTCGCGACGACTACTTCAAGGGCCCGGACTCGATGTTCGCACCGGTCGACCTCACCGAGCTGCTCGACGAGATGGACGAGCAGGGAGTGCGTAAGGCCGTGCTGATGGACAACATCGCGAAACCATCGGTCACCGCGCGCAAATTCGTCGAGGCCAAGCCGGAACGTTTCGCTCTGGCGATGGGCGGCGTCAATCTGCTGCGACCCATTCCGGCACTTCGCGAACTCAGCGCGGTTGCCCAAGATCTTCCGGTCGTTTATGCCGTTGTCGGACCCAGCTTCTGGGGCGATGGGCAATACCCTCCAAGCGATGCCGTCTACTATCCGCTCTACACGAAATGCGCCGAAATCGGGCTGCCGCTGTGCATCAACACCGGGCTTCCGGGACCGCCCATTCCAGGCGAGGTGCAAAACCCTATCCATCTCGACCGGGTGTGTGTGCGGTTTCCTGAACTGAAACTGTGCATGATTCACGGCGCAGATCCCTGGTGGGACATCGCGATTCGCTTGCTGATGAAATACGCCAACCTTCGCCTGATGACGTCGGCCTGGTCGCCGAAGCGGCTGCCGGACAGCCTGCTCCACTACATGCGCACGCGCGGACCCAACAAGGTGATCTATGCCTCCGATTGGCCGGTGTTGAAGATGCGCCGCGTCGTGCCCGAAGCACAGTCACTGGACCTGCCCGCTGAGGTCCTGGAGGACTATCTCTACAACAACGCGTACGAATTTTTCTTCGAGGGCCGCGAGGAGCACTGACCATGGACCGCTACGAACTGCGCCGACTCGACTACAGCCTGACCGAGGACCACAAGGCTTTGCAGGCCGCGTACCGGGACTTCTTAAAAACGCACTGCCCGATCGAGACTGTCCGAGCCGCCGAGGAATCCGGTTTCGACAAGAGCCTGTGGGAGCGGCTGTGCGGAATGGGCGCGACGACGATGGCTCTGCCTGACACTGTCGGGGGAGACGGGGCGACGCTGGTCGACCTGACGCTGGTGGCCGAGGAGATCGGTCGATCGCTGGCACCCGTGCCGTGGATCGACCACGTCTGCGCGGCGCGACTGCTCGCCAGACTCGATGCGGCCGCGCCCGAGGTCGTGAATGGCACACGGCTCGTGGCGTTCGACCCCCGGCACGACAACGTGTCGGGGACTCGCCTTCTCCCAACCGGCTCGATCGCCGATCAGATCATCGTCCGTGACGGTGAGGACGTGGTGCGACTCACCTTCGCTACCCGACCGACGAAGGTCGACAACATCGGCCGGCTGCCCATGGCCTGGGTCGACCCGGACGCCGCTGACACCCGCGTCGTATTGGCAAGCGGAGCTGATGCTTTGGCGCAATACCAGCGGGCACTGGATGAGTGGCGAGTGCTGAGCGCGGCAGCACTGACGGGCCTCGTCGAAGAGACCATGACCATCGCGGCGGAGTTCGCCAAGACCCGATACACGCTGGGCGTGCCGATCTCGACGTTGCAGGGCATCTCGCACCCACTCGCCAACATCGCGATCACCGTGCAAGGAGGCCGCAACCTCGCGCGGCGTGCCGCATGGTTCCTGGACAACGAACCCGACGTGCGGCCGGAGTTGGCGCCGTCGGCGTTTGTGTTCATCGCCGAAGAGGCGTCCAAAGCCGCGACCATGGCAGTGCATGTGCAAGGTGGCCTCGGTGTCTCCGCCGAGGCCGCCGCGAGCGCGTACCTGCTCCGCGCCCGCGGTTGGGCGCTGGCGGGCGGTGATCCGGGCGTGACCGCCAGATACATCGCCGAGCTCGTCACCACCCGCGAAAGCCATTCAGGAAAGGGCGCGTAAGTGGACTTCTCCAGAGTCACGCTGTCCGACAGCGATGAGGTCTTTCGCGAGGAGGCTCGCGAAGTGCTGCAGACCCACGTCACCGATGAGGTCCGACGTCGGGACCGCGAAACCGGCGACAACTTCGACGAGGATGTGCATCTGGCGCTGGGGGCCGCGGGCTACCTGGAAGGCGAATGGAAATCCGCCACCGATGGCGGGTTCACCCGGACCCGCCGACGCGTCTGGGAGCTGGAAAAGCGCCGCGCGCATGTGCCCTGGGTGACCTGGGGCACCACCGCGATGGTGGCGCGTTCGGTGGAGAGATTCGGCTCGCCGGAATTGCGGGACGAGGTGATGCCGAGAGTCTTCAGTGGCGAGGTGCGGCTGTGCCTCGGCTACACCGAACCCGAGGGCGGCTCAGACATCGCCACCTGTAAGACACGTGCGGTGCGCGACGGTGACGGATCTAGCTGGGTCATTAATGGCTCCAAGATGTTCACCACCGGCGCCCATAAGTGCCAGTACGTCTTCCTGATCACCAACACCGATCCCGAGGCACCGAAACACAAGAGCCTGACCATGTTTCTGGTTCCGCTGGATTCTGCCGGCATCGACATTCAGGGCCTCCGCACCGTCGACGGCGACCGCACCAACATCGTGTACTACAGCGACGTCCGCGTCGACGACAAATACCGACTCGGCGAGGTCAATGCGGGCTGGACGGTACTGCGCGAGCCGCTGAACACCGAGCACGGCGCCGTCGCCGCCGCTTCCGACGGGTTGCAGGACGTCTCGATCATGATGCACCAAGCCGGGTTCATGGCGTACGCGCTCGACAAGACCGTCGCCAAGGTCGCAGAGCGGGATAGCAACGGGCGCAGGCTCGTTGACGACGAGTCGGTGGCTTACCGTTTGGGTCGCAGCACCGCGCGGATCGAGGCCGCCCTGAGCGCGCCGAGCATCTTCGGCCGGGTGGCGATCGCACAGACCATGCGTGACGTCTCGCCAGAGCTGATGGACATCCTTGGCACCGAGTCGACGCTGCCGTTCGGCACCGACGGTGCGGCCGACGACGGTGCGTCGGAGTACGTCTATCGCTTCGCGCCCCTGGTCGGAATCTATGGCGGCACCCTCGAGGTGTTCCGCAACATGATCGCGCAGTACATGCTCGGCTTGGGCAAGCCCAACTACTCGGCACCGAAAAAGGTTGCGACCGGGTGAGACTCAGGTAGTCAGAATCGTCGCAGCCGAGGTGCCGGGCGCGCCGTAGACCTGGGCGAAGCCGACCCGCGGGTTACCGGGGACCTGTCGTTCGCCGGCCTCGCCGCGCAGTTGGCGCACCAACTCGTGCATCTGCCGTAAGCCCGACGCCCCGATCGGTTCGCCGTTGGCGATCAGGCCGCCATCGGTGTTGACCGGCATGGTGCCACTGATCTCGGTGGCGCCATCGGCCAATAGCTTCTCCTGCTCACCGTCGGCGCAGAAGCCGGCCTCGGCCATGTGGATCACCTCGGCGCCCGCGTCAGTGTCCTGCAGCTGGATCACGTCGACGTCCTGCGGTGTGACACCGGCCTTTTCGAACGCGGCTCTCGCCGCGTAGACGGTTGGCGAGACGTCTTCGTCCACGGGCGCGTAGGTGGTGTTCACCTCGTATGCGCCATAGCGGCGGGTGCGAATCTCGACCGCTCGCACATAGACAGGCTTGGCGGTGAACCGGTGCGCGATGTCGGCACGGCACATCACCACGGCAGCGGCGCCTTCGTCGGGAGCGCAGAACATGTACTGGGTCAGCGGATAGTTCAATACCGGTGAGGCTAGGATGGCCTCTTCCGAGATCGGCTTGCGGCGAAAAGCGTTGGGATTCAGTACTCCGTTGCGGAAGTTCTTCGCGGCCACCTTGGCCAGAGTCGCGGTCGAGATGTCGTGGTCGTGCAGGTAGCGGTTGGCCTTCATCCCGAAGAACTGGGTGGTGAGGTACTGGCCGTTCTGCGCATACCAGCTCGGCATTCCCACCAGCGCGGGATCTTCGGTGAAGGCGCCGCGCGGATGCTTGTCCATGCCGACCGCGATGCCAATGTCGTAGTCACCCAACCGGATACTGTCGGCACACAGCTTGGTCGCGCTGGCCGCGGTGGCGCAGGCATTGAACACATCGGTGAACGGAATGCCGGTGAGGCCGACCATGCCAACAATCGCGTCCGGGTTGGCCACCGTCCAACTCCCGCCCACAGCGAACTGGATGTCTTTCCATTCGACACCGGCATCGGCTAACGCCAACTGAATGGCGTCGACGGCCATCTGCATTGCGGACTTGCCTTCGAACCGGCCGAACGGATGCAGACCCGCGCCGATGATGGCAACCTCGTTCGCGGTCACTTCACGGCCTCGAATGTCACGGGCAACGCGGTGGGGGAGCGGAACGGCTGGCCGTGGATGTGCGGGTCGCCTTCGGTGAGAAGCTTCACATTGGTCACTCGGTTCAGCAGACACTCGACCGCAACTCGAGTTTCCATGCGCGCCAAGTGAAGTCCCAAACACGTGTGCTCGCCTGCTGCGAAGGAGATGTGCGGTTTCTGCTCGCGGAAGATGTCGAATGCCTCGGGGCGATCCCAACGGTTCTCGTCCCGATTCGCTGAGCCGATGCACAGGTCGACCGCCGATCGAGCTGGGATATCAACTCCGTCCAGCTCGGTGTCCTCGGTGGTGAAGCGCTGCACCGTCGTCAGTGGCGTCTCGAACCGCAAGCCCTCTTCAATCGCCGGCGCGATCAGCTCATGCTCGGTTTGCACCGCATCGAATTGCTCGGGATGGGTGAGCAGCAGGAACAACAAATTGCCCGATGAACGGTACGTGGTTTCCAGGCCGGCGGGCAGCAGTAGTCGTAGGAACGAGTAAATGGCTTCGTCGCTGAGCTTCTCGCCATCGATCTCCGCGCCTACCAGGTCGCCGATAATGTCCTCTGTCGGTTCGGCTTTGCGACGGGCAATCTGATGCAGGAAGTAATCCTTCAACGCAGCCGATGCTTCGAAAGCGCGCTCGTACTTCACGGTGTAGTTGATCAATTGCACTGCGCGCCGACGAAATTCGGGTAAATCTTCGGCGGGTAGGCCCAACAACTCGGCGATAACGCGGGTGGGGAACTCGAACGTGAAATCCCTGATGAGGTCCGCTTGACCTGCGTCGATGAATTCGTCGATCAGAGCATCGCAGATCGGTCGCACGACGGCCGGTTCCCAGCGTGCCAGCGCTTTGGACCTGAATGCCGCCGAGACCAGGTTCCGGTGTTCGCGATGTTTTTTGCCCTCCATCGCCAGGATGGAAGGGCCGATGAACAGACCGATGGTGTTGTCGTAGTATGTCGAACTGAAAACCTGACCGTCGCGAAAGGCCTTGTTCACCGCCTCGAACGAGACGGCGGCGAAGGAGTTCTTGGGGCGCAGCGATTCGGGAGTTTTCGAGTAATCGACGACGGTCCCATGGAACACGCCCGCGTCGATGCGTTTCTGGGCGAAGTACGGATAGGGGTCCCGGATGTAGTCCGCGGGTTTGTCGTCACTGGCGGCGGCGTACCGAACGTGACTTTCCACAGCTGCTCTCCAGCTTCGTCGCACGGACCGGCATGAAGCCGCAGGATCGTACTGTACATATTACAGTAGCCTATACCATCAGGTCGGCAGTTGAGAAGTAATCGCGTCAGGCGTCGCGGCTCCGATTTCGCTTGACCAGTTCTACGCCCAGCTCATCCGGCGGCACCGGATGTCCTTCAGTGCAACGCATTTCAACTACCGCATCGGCGCCGCAAGCCACATGGGTGAGGCGCAATCGGTTGCGGCCCGGCAAGTGCTGCTGGCCCCACTGGAACATCGCCCACACCACCGGCATGAAGTCGACGCCTGCCTCGGTGAGCACGTATTCGTCGCGCGTCCGTTGGCCTACCTCGCGATACGGTCGCCGGGTCAGCATTCCGAGGTCGACGAGCTCGGAGAGTCGTGCCGACGCCGCGGCTTTGGTGATCCCCACCCGGCGGGCGAAGTCGTCGAAGCGGGTCGTCCCGTAGTAGGCCTCGCGCATGATCAGCATCGCGGACTTAGTGCCGAGCACAGACATCGTCTGCTCGATCGAACATTGGCCGACTGCCGACCAGGCCTCACGATCGGCCAGCACGCCCTGTAGGAGTGTCACAGATCACCTCGATTCTGGGTTGCTCATAGTATACCTAGCTGTTACAGCTGAGTATATCGAATAATACTCAGTGTGGACTCAAGGAGGAGTCATGGCATATCAGGATCGAGACGCCGTCATCGTAGCTGCGGTACGCACACCGGTCGGCAAGGGTAAAGCCAGTGGTGCCTTGCACGGTGTACTGCCCGTAGACCTGTTGGCTCACAGCCTGCGTGAACTCGTCGAGCGCACTGGTGTGGACTCAGGCCAGATCGACGACGTCATCGCCGGAGCGGTGACTCAGGTGGGCGACCAAGCGGTGAACATCGCACGCAACGCCTTGCTGGGCGCGGGCTTCCCGGAGTCGGTTCCGGGTACCACGATCGATCGCCAATGCGGCAGCAGCCAGCAGGCGATCAGCTTCGCGGCCCAGGGCGTCCTTGCCGGTGCCTACGACGTGGTGGTGGCCGCCGGTGTGGAATCCATGAGCCGGGTGCCGATGGGCAGTTCGGTGCTGCCGGGCAGTGACCCATTCGGCAAAGGCATGGCGAGCCGGTATCCCGAAGGCCTTGTGCCGCAGGGGATCAGCGCAGAGCTGATCGCCGCCCGCTGGGGATTCTCGCGGACCGAACTCGACGAGTTCTCCGCCGCCAGCCATGAGAAGGCGGCGCGGGCCACCAAGGAAGGCCTTTTCGACAACGAGCTGGCGCCGATCGCCGGCCTGAGCACCGACGAGATCATCCGGCCGGGAACAACCGTCGAAACACTGGCCGGCCTCAAGCCGGCGTTCTACAACCCCGCGGTCGGCGAGCGCTTCCCGCAAATCAAGTGGGAGATCACGCCGGGTAACTCGTCGCCGCTGTCGGATGGCAGCGCAGCGGTACTGATCACCAGCGGCGCGGCCGCCAGGAAGCTGGGTCTTCGCCCGCTGGCGCGGATTCACACCACCACCGTGCTGGGCTCGGATCCGCTGTACATGCTGACCGGTGTCATCCCGGCCACTGAGAAGGTCTTACACCGCGCCGGCCTGACATTGGCCGACATCGATCTGTTCGAGGTCAACGAGGCGTTCGCACCGGTGGTGCTGGCGTGGGCGAGAGACACCGGAGCGGATCTGGCCAAGACGAATGTCCACGGCGGCGCGATCGCCATCGGACACCCGTTGGGCGCCAGCGGTGCTCGCATCATGACCACCATGGTCAACGCTCTCGAGCAGAGCGGCGGACGCTACGCGCTGCAGACGATGTGCGAGGGCGGCGGCATGGCCAACGCCACCATCATCGAGCGCCTCGACTAGGACTGCGACAAAGACCCCGCGCCTCCACATGGGCGCGGGGCTTCTCGCTGCAATCGGCTCTCACAGCCCTGGACCTGTGAGCCAACCGACGATCCTCTCGGCGACCGCCTGCCACCCGGGCTCGAGCATCATGTTGTGGCCGATGTCGGAGAAGATGATTTCCGCCTCGGTGTCGTATGCGCGGGCGGTCGCGCGTGCTTCCGTCACGGTGAAGCATCCATCGTCGCTTGCGGCCCAGAACCGGCATGGGGTGAGAACTCGGTGTGGACGTGTCACGGGGAGCAACCCGAGGATTGCTCGTTGGGACTCTTCCTCGACCAGGGCGGCATAGCGGCGAACATCGCCTCCGGGGTTCGCGGCGCGTAGAACTTCTCGCGAACACGCGCCGTGGACGATCCGACGAAGGGCAATGTCCTGCCGGTCAGCAACGCGAGCAGTACAGCCGCTGGCGCGTGGTTGGTCTCGAGGTGCCACGCGTCAGTTTGGCGACGGACACGGCAGGCCCTTTGCCTCGACTGTCGTGTTCGCGGATGAACTGTTAGGCGAACGCCGGAAAACCCACAACGCTACGAGTTGAATTCCCGGTTGTCTTTTACCGTTGCAAGGCATGTCTTCGAAGGGTTATGTGGCAAGGGGGCTTAACGTCGTGTCCGGGTCCGACAGGACGCCCTCGGCGAGGAAGCCGAGGCCAGCGATTGAACGGAAGTAGCAAGCACACATGACCCAAATGCAAGGTGACGTCAGCGTCGACGTACACCGCCACCTCGGCGGCGAGGTAAAACTCTGGTGCTCAACAGGGCATCACCACATCGGAGACCTTCGCTGGAGGTCGAATGCCACCATCGATTATTGGCCCCGTGACGGCGGAAGACAGCCGTGGCCGCCGCGTAACCGGTGGGGTCTAGTTACATGGTGGGCCGTGACATGCCCGGACGGCTGCCCCAGCAAATTCGGCGGCCCCGTCGACATCCTCCGACAGATAGTCAATGAGGTGGGCCACAACCCGAGGCGGACCCAGGGTCAATACACGCTGATACGCGTGGCATCCTAACGCCCGTTCGCTCTTGATGCGCTTCAGCCGGAGGGCCCCGTCAGTTCTCCGGCTGCGGGCGTATCTGTCAGGGCCGCAAGGATTGCCGAGCGGGATTGTGGTCGACCGTAGTAAAAGCCTTGCGCGAACGAGTAACCCAGGGACTTCACGGCCGCTGCCTGGTATGCGTCCTCGACCCCTTCTGCGATCACCGGCAATCCGAGCGCGATGCTGAGCAACGCGATGGCTCGCAATAACGGTGGCGTCGGCGAGTCGGCGGTGATCGTGGCAATGAACGATCGATCGAGTTTGAGAAGGTCGGTCGGCAGGGTCTGGATCCTACTCAGCGAGGAGTAGCCGGTGCCGAAATCATCGATGGCGATGCGGATGCCACGGGCACGAAGTTCATGCAGAGCTGCGGTTGCCGTGGGGGTGTCCAAGTCGAGCACGCTCTCCGTCACCTCGAGCACTAGTTGGTCCGGCGGCCATCCAGTGTCGACCAGCACCTCGTCGACGCCCGCAACGTAGCCCGGCTTGGCCAGCTCGAGGCCCGAGACGTTGACGTGGACTGTCAGGGGCCCACTACCCTTCGCCCTTTGCACGGCCTGCGCGTCCAAGCAGGACCGCCGCAGCACATATCGATCCATTTCAACGATCAGCCCCGATTCCTCGGCGACCCGAACCACTTCTTCGGTCGTCACGTCCAATCGGCTGAGCGGTGCCCACCGAATGAGGGCTTCAATCCCAACCATCTCCCCGCTCTCGGCCAGGGTGACGATCGGCTGGTACACAACCTCTACCGCGCCGTTGGCGATGGCATCCGCCAACTCGATCGCCAACGGGGCACGGCCGGATGATTCGAGCACCGTACGATTGCCGCCGGTCCGCTCGGCGCGGTACAACGCGACCTCGGCACGACTGACCAATAACGACGCTGAATCGCCTGACTGCCATGAGGTGACTCCGGCCGAGCATCCGATCGAAATCGTCGCTCTCAGCTGATCGGTGAGCGCAAGGGCGCTCTGTTCGCTCGTGTTCGGAAGAAGCACGGCGAACCTGTCAATGTCGGGCCTTATCAGCGTGTCGTCACGCCGCAGCAGAGGCAACCACGATTTGACGAGGCGCTGCAACATCTCATCGCCGGCGCGGTGGCCCCCCATGTCGTTGATCGCGGGAAGGCGGTCGATGTTCAATACAACCAACGCCGGGCCCGATCCGGTACGTGCCGCAACGGCGATCTCCTGCTGGAGGGCGTGGTCGAATCCTCTGCGGTTCGGCAGTCCGGTTACCACGTCGACATTGGCTTCCGAGGCGAACCGGCTCAGGAGTCCCACGACGATCCCGACGCCGACGGTCGTACCCGATGCAACCAGTCCGGACCACCACGGCGTCTCGGGGCGCAGCGCCAGCACCGTCATACAACATGTGACCGCGAAAAGCATGTGAGCGGCCGCCAGCGCCCAGTCATAGAACACGCAAACATCAGTAGCGGCAGAGACATACAAGCTTGACAGAGCAACGGCCGCGATCGCACTGGTCGACTCGTAGATTCCGAGCGTGAGCATGGCCGTGCCCGTGGCCACCAGTATGTGATGGTGCACGGGACGAAGTTGATGTCCCCACACCACCAGGCTGAGGCCCACGAGCACCGCGGCCCCGGCAACGCCGTAGACAGCAACCACGTTGCCGGGCCCGGCAGGCATAAGTGTCGCTACAATAAGGCCCAGGCTTCCGCTCACAAAGAAGAGCACGCCGGTGGTGTAGGCCATCACCGTCGGGGTTGCCAGGACCGACCGAGCCCGCGCTGGAGCAAGAGCAGCGCGGTGCGCTTGCCGGTACGTCACGCGGCTCATTAAACAGCCAACACGCGGGAAGAAAGTGCCAATGCGCTGCGTTGGCCGCATCGCGTACCTTCAGCGGTGGCCGCTGGAGCCGGACGGACGGCGCGTATGTCTTAGTCGCTGGTAGGCGTATCCGGTGGGTTGGAACGCAGTGCGCCCGGCGCATTCGCGGGGACGGCGAGACTGACCGGGGTCACGGGGCGTATCCGGGCGTAGGGAGAGCCGAGCGGCGGGCGTGGGTCCGGCTCATTCTTGTTCGGCCACAACGCGGTGGCTCGCTCGGCCAGTGCGGTGATGGTGAGCGACGGGTTCACTCCGAGGTTCGCGGTGATCGTCGAGCCGTCGATGACATGCAACCCCGGATATCCGTGCAGGCGGTGGTAGGGATCCACCACACCTTGGGCCGCGGACTCGCTGATGACGCAGCCACCGATGAAATGGCCCGTCATCGGGATATCCGCCAAGTCCGCCCAGGCGCCACCGGCGATGCCGTCGAGGTGCTCTGCCGCGCGTCGGGCGACCTCGTGACCGACCGGGATCCACGTCGGGTTCGGCTCACCCACGCCCTGACGTGACACCATGCGCCGTCCGAAAAGCCAGCGCCGCGTGAAGGTGGTGATCGAATTGTCGTGGGTTTGCATGACGAGCAGCGGCATCGTTTGCTCCGACCAGTGTTTCGGGTTGAGCAGACGGCCGAGGTCTCGGCGGTTACGTACGAGTTCCTTGATCCCGGTTCGCCATCGGCGGCCGCCTTTTTCCAGGCCGTCCAGACCATCGACGAGGATCGTGCCGAGCAGGCCCATCAGGTTCGAATCGTGGCCGTAGCGGCACGGCTCGACATGGGTGTGGCTGTCCGGATGGATCGACGACGTGATCGCGACACCCTCGGAGTAGTCCACATCGTTCCCGCGGGCGCGCACGGCCAGGATCGACTCGGAATTGGTTCGCGAAAGCTCCCCGAGCCGGGGCGAGATATCCGGCAGGCTGCCGCGGTCGCGCAGCCGGTGAAGCAGTCGCTGTGTTCCGAGGGCGGCAGCCGAGAACACCACCTGCTGTGCGGTGAACGTACGACGGCGCCGGCGGACCTTGCCCCCGGTGCGACGCGTGGCCACGTCATACCCGCCACCGGCTCTTGGCCGGACGTCGACAACCGTGGTCAATGGGTGGATCGTCGCACCTAGGTTCTCCGCGAGATACAGGTAATTCTTGACCAGCGTGTTCTTGGCGTTGTGGCGACACCCGGTCATGCATTCGCCGCAGTGCCGGCACGCGTTGCGGTCTGGGCCGGCGCCGCCGAAGTAGGGGTCGCCCACTGGAGCGCCCGCGGCCGCCGGTTGCCCGTCGGCATCGCTGAAACACACCCCGACCCGGGTGGCGTGAAAGGTGTCCGCGACGCCGAGGTCGGTGGCTATCTGCAGCATCACTTTGTCCGAAGGTGTTGTCCGCGGGTAGGTCTCGACGCCGAGCATCCGCGTGGCCTGGTCGTACCAGGGTGCGAGCTCGTCCTTCCAGTCGGTGATCCCACTCCAGCGCGGGTCGGCATAAAAGGGGTCCTCCGGCTGGTACAGCGTGTTCGCGTAGACGAGCGAGCCACCGCCCACTCCGGCGCCGCTGAGCACCACGGCGTCGGAAAGCAGGTCGATACGCTGGATGCCGTAGCAGCCGACGGAGGGCTTGAAGAGGTAGTCCCGCACGTGCCAGCTGTTCGTCGCGAAGTCCTCGTCGCGGAAACGTCGGCCGGCTTCGAGTACACCGACTCGATACCCCTTCTCGCTCAAGCGAAGTGCGGTGACGCTTCCGCCGAAGCCGGATCCGATCACGAGTACGTCGTAGTCAAACGAAGTCTGGGTCACGCGCCGACCTCCCTGGCTGCGGGGTGGGGACTATTTCGTCGTAGTCCGCGATGACCGCGGTCCGTGTCCTGCGCTGATACTCATGGACCAGCCCCGGCCAGTTGGTGGTTACCCGGCCGGAGGCGGTGCGATACCAGGAGTCGCAATCGGTCCACACGCCTCTTTCGAGCCGGGATTGGACCTCCGCGTCGTACGCCGCCTCCACGGCGCGCCGAATCTCGAACGCGCGGGCGCGGCCCCCGCGGGCGAGTTCAGACACGACCTGACGGATGTAGCGGGCCTGCTGCTCGATCATCTGGATGACCGAACTGCTGCCGAGATTGGTGTTCGGACCGTAGATCAGGAACATGTTCGGAAAGCCGGGCACGGCCATGCCGAGGTGGGCGCGGGCCCCTTCGGCCCACTCGGAGCGCAGATCTCGCCCGTCGCGGCCGGTGATCGTCATCGGGGCGAGGAACTCGGTGGCCTTGAATCCAGTGCCGTAGATGATGACATCAACCTCGTGCAGCCGGCCGTCGCCGGTACGCACGCCCTTTGCCGTCACTTCGTCGACCGCGTCGGTCTCGACTTCGACTTCGTCGCTGGCCAGCGCGGGATACCAGGCGCTGCTGAACAGCACGCGCTTGCAGCCGATCGGGTAGTCGGGAGTGACCTTCGCCCGTAGCACCGGATCCTTGATGTGGCGCTTGAGGTTCGCAGACGCCAGCACCTGAAGCGCCCGGGCCAGCGGGGCGACTTTGGTCAGCGCGAGGCCCAGGAGCTCGGTCAACTCCCAGATCGAGCCGCGCATCGCTGCCGCGAAGCCGGGAACCTTCCTGAATGCGGCGTGGTGGGCGTCGGTGTAGGCGCGGTCCACCTTCGGTACGACATATGGCGCGGACCGCTGAAAGACCGTGACGTGCGCGGCGGCCTCGCGAATGCGCGGCACGAACTGGATCGCTGACGCGCCGGTCCCGAGGACCGCGATGCGTTTGCCGTCCAGGTCGACGTCGTGGCGCCACTCGGCGGAGTGGAACGAGGGGCCCGCGAACGAGTCGAGGCCTGGGATCGCCGGAAGCGCCGGCCGCGACAGCTGCCCCATGGCGGGCACCAGAACATCGGCCTCGAAGGTATCTCCGGACGAGGTCGCCACCTGCCAGGTGGCAGTGCTGTCGTCGTAGGTGGCCGAGGTGACCTCGATACCGGTCCGAACCAGGTCGCGCAGGCCGAATCGATCGGCGGTGTCCTGGATGTAGCCGAGGATGTCGGGCTGCTCGGCATACCTTCGTCCCCAATCGGTCTTCGGGGCGAAGGAGTACGAGTACAGGTTCGACGGGACGTCGCATGCAGCACCGGGGTAGGTGTTCTCCCGCCAGACGCCGCCGATGTCGTTGGCCTTCTCCAGCACCGTGACGTCGGCGAGTCCGTCCTTCGATAGCTCGTAGGCGGCGCCGAGGCCGCCGAACCCGGCTCCGATGACGAGGACGCGAGGGCGGGGAGGAGTCATACAGAGAACGGTACGAGCAAGCGGGTGGTCGCACGCAGAGCATTGCGGACGGCGAATCCATGATTCCGGCCAGCGTGACGAGTGGCCGGGCGGGTCACACCGTGAGTAACCGGGCGTGTGGCGCCACCGAACGCTGATATCGAGCGGGTGTCGTGCCCGTCCATCTCTTGAAGGCGGCGATGAAACTCGATGCCTCGGCGTAGCCCAGCCGCACCGCGATGTCCTCCACCGACAGCGCGCCCGTCGCCAGGAGTTCCTCGGCGAGAACCCGATGGACCTCATCGGCCAGGTCGCGAAAGGTCGTGTTCTCCTCGGCCAGACGCCGCCGTAGCGTCCGTTCGCTCATCGCCAACTTCTGGGCCACGCCTGCGATCGTGTGCGGTGCGCCGTCGATCGACGCCAGTTGCTCACGGACGCGCAGGGCGACACCGGTCCGCTGTCGACGGCGTTCCAGCAGTTCGTGGCACTGCTGCTTGCACATGGCCACGCTGATGTCGCTGGCCTGAGGTAATCGTTGATCCAGCATGGCCGCGGGCCAGCTGGCCACAGTGACTGGCGATTCATAGCCGGGTGTCACGCCGAATGCCTCCCGCGCCGCAACGTCACCCGACTCCGGCATCGGCCCGGCGAAATCGATCGCCGTCAACGGGACGGGACTGCCGAGCGACTCCGCCATCACTTGGGCGATCGCCGACAGGTCACGCCGCACGATGAACTCGGCAACCGGACCGGTCAGGTCGGGCAGGTCGAGTCGCAGCGCCGCGACCGGTCCGTCGACGGTCACGGTCGGCAGGCAGAACCCGTAGCTGAGTTCGTAGTACCGCGCCGCGAACCGGACGGTGTCGCCCAGCGTCGAACTGGTCAGGCACGCGAAGCCGAAAATGCCGAACGATCCGACGTGATAGCTGCTGCCCAGCCGCACCCCGAGGTCGGCCGCACCGACTTCTGCGCCCAACAGATTCACCAGGTTGGTCGCAATCGCGAGCTCCTGACGTCCCACAATCGTGCGAGCGTGGTCGTGTAGGTCAGCCTCCGACAGACCCGACCCTTCGAGCAGGTCCGTTACGGAAAGCCCGTTCTCGCAGCCGAATTCGGTCATCAACGCTGCGCTGGCCGTGTTCCGCGGAAAGTCCCAGTGCGACAACTGCGATCCGGCGAACACCTGCACGTGCTCCAGTATGGCCGACGGCCGAACCGGCACGGCCCCTGCTCACCCGGGGTAGCCGGCCGCGATCACCAGGTTCGACGTCGTGGAGGCGTGCCGCAATCCAACGACCGCCTGGTATTCATCGGACTCGTACCAGGACCGAGCCTGCTTCTTGCTCGGAAATTCGATGAGCACGGTCCGCGTGAAAGGCCAACTGCCCTCGACGATGTCGACGTCCTCGTCCATGCCCACCAACTTCCCGCCGAATTTGTCGAAGATCTCGAGGTGGCCGGCAGTTTCGTATTGGTGGTACTTGTCCCGATCGTTGATCGCGATCTGCACGACCACGAACGCCTTCTCTTCGGGCATGAGTTCTTCCGGCATGGGCGGTCTCCTCGGTGGGGATGGCGGTACAGCCAACGTATGCATTGGCTGAGTCAAAGTCAACGAATTGAACTCGACGAATGTGCTTCGTTGAGTTGTGCTCTGTAGGCCGCGGGGCGCACGCTCTACCGATGGTTGCGGGCAACGCCAAGCTGACTCGACCGCCGCCGCGGCGCCTGACGCGGCGGCAGGAACAGGCTGAAGTGACGCGGCGCAAGCTTCTCGACGCCGCCGTCGAGCACTTCTCGGCTCATCACTTCGACGACGTCGCCACCAGTGACATCACCGAAAGTGCCGGTGTCGCACAAGGTTTGCTGTTCCACTATTTTGAGAACAAACGCGGGATCTACCTCGAAGCGCTACGCGACGCGGCCGCCAAACTGAACGCCGCGGCCACACCGCCGCCCAGCGATCAGCCACCCGGCGAGCAGTTCCGGCACATGGTGCGCGCCCACCTGGCGTACTTCAGCGGCCACGACGGTCTGGCCCTTCGGCTCATCCTCGGCGGCAATGGCGGCGACCACGAAGCCTGGGAGATCTTCGACCAGTCACGCTGGCGCACCATCGAATGGACGTGTGGACTGCTCGAGCTCGACATCGGCAGCCCGGCTGTGCGACTGATGTTGCGCTCATGTGCGGGCGCCCTCGACGAAGCCACCACCTACTGGCTGAAGAACGACCGCCCGTTCGAGCCTGACGCGATGGTCGAGGTGATCGTCGAACTTCTTGTCACATCGTTGCGATGCGCGGCCCAGCTCGACCCGGAGCTGGATGTCGACGACGCTGTCGCGAAATTGGTTACGGGTTTGCCTGCGGAGTCACGAGAAACTTCTCGCCGGTCGCCCGCTTGACGTAGGCGTGGAACGCTTCGGGTTGGAGCATGCCGGCGAGTGACACTTCCTGCGTGTAGGTGCTCGCGAATGTCGTGGTGAGCTCGGCGGCCACCCGGGCCCGGAGCCTGGCAAAGCCTTCGCCACCGACGTTCTGCAGGAACGGGGTCAGCAGCCACCCGCCGACACCCCATGCCATCCCGAAGTTGCGGGTCAATGTGGTCGGACCGGTGTCGAGTCCGCCGTAGATGTACACCTGCTTGTGCACGGCTGACCCGTAGCGTGAGTACTCCGTGGCGGCCGCACTGGCCGCTTGCTCCATGCCGTTGAGGATGTGGCTCGCGAGCGTGCCGCCACCCGTGGCGTCGAAAGCGATAGTCGCCGACGTCGCCTTGAGTGCCTCGACGAGATCTGTCGAGAACGACGGGGACGTCGAGTTGACGACATGAACGGCGCCAAGCGATTTCAGAAGTTGTTCTTGGTCAGGCTTGCGGACGATGTTGACAAGCGGAACCGCGTCTTTCAAGCAGAGCTTGACGAGCATCTGGCCGAGATTGGACGCCGCAGCCGTGTGCACCAGGGCCGAATGCCCTTCGGCACGCATGGTTTCCAGCATCCCGAGGGCGGTCAGCGGATTGACGAACGACGAAGCCCCATCCTTCGGCGTTGCCCCATCGGGCAATTCGAGACACGCGGAGGCGTCGACCGCCCGGTACTGGGTGTACATGCCGCCGCCGGCGATACCGACGGTCTTGCCGAGAAGGGCCTGGGCTGCTGCTGATGACCCTGCCGCGACGACGGTGCCCGCCCCTTCGTTGCCTACCGGAAGCGGCTTGTCGACTCGCGCTGAAAGACCTTTCAGGGAGCCTTCGCCCAGCGTTGCGGTGAATACTGGGTGCTCCGGCGTACCGGACACTACTGCGGTGGACATGTCGGCGCCAGGGATGAGAACGCCCAAGTCGGACGGGTTGATCGACGAGGCTTCCACGCGGACCAGCACTTCATTGGCCGCCGGGGATGGAACGGGGACGTCGTGAAGTGCGAGCTCCAGCGTGCCCTGCGATGTCACCAGCGAGCGCAGTTCCAGTGCTTTGTCGGGTAAATCTGCGGTCATCGGACTGCCTCTCGTTGGATGTGTCCTCGAGTTCTAGAACGCACCGCGGTCACAGATCATCCCGAAGCGCCCTACTCGCTGACCGCCTGCTCGCGCGCCCATCGGTAATCGGCCTTGCCGGATGGGCTGCGTTCGATGGTCGCGCGGAACACCACCGCCTTCGGGAGTTTGTAGCGCGCCAGAGTCTGTGCGGCATGGTCGATCAATTCGGCGGCATCGGCATGGGCCTGTTCGGCGAGCGCGACGACGGCGACGACTTCCTGGCCCCACCGCTCACTGGGTCGTCCGGTGACAACGACGTCGATCACGGCAGGATGCGATGCGATCGCCGTTTCGACCTCCTCGACGAAGATCTTTTCGCCCCCGGAGTTGATGGTCACCGAATCGCGGCCCAGCAGTTCGACGCAGCCGTCGGCCCGGTGCCGCGCCCGGTCGCCGGGCACGGCGTAGCGCACGCCGTCGATCACCGGGAAGGTGGCCGCCGTCTTGGCGGCGTCGCCTTTGTAACCCAGTGGCACATAGCCGCGTTGCGCCAGCCAGCCCATGCCATCGTGACCCGGCTCCAGGATCGAGCCGAGATCTTCGGCGGCGACGAGGGTATCGGGTCCGGCGTTGAACGTTCCCGTCGACACCGATCCCGATGTCGAAACGTGGTGCATCTGACCACCGGTCTCCGAGGACCCGACGCCGTCGACGACGATAACGTTCGGCAGAACTTCGATCAGGCGCTGCTTGAGGTACGGGGTCAACAGTGCGCCACCGTTGGCCACCACGGCCAGCGACGACACATCGGCGATGCCTTTTTCGACGGCCGCCACCAGCGGCCGCGCGATCGCATCGCCAACTACCGTCACGGCCATCACCTTCTCCCGCTCGATGGTGCGCACGACGTCGTCAGCATCCAAATGGTCGACGACAGAAGGGAACACCACGGTCTGACCGGTCGTGATCGCCGTCATCACACTCCACTGCGCTGCGCCGTGGATCAATGGCGGCAGGATCATTAACTTCGTCCCGGGGCCCGCGCTCACCCGAGTCACGATCTCGTCGAGTGACGCGGTGGGTTCGCCGGTCATCAGATTCCGGCCGCCGAAGGACGTCATGAAGATGTCGTGTTGCCGCCACAGCACACCTTTCGGCATCCCGGTGGTACCGCCGGTGTACAGGACGTACAGATCGTCCGGTGAGCGCTGCAGCGTCGGTTCCGGCCAATCCGAGCCGATGATGGTCTCGTAGTCCACGGCACCGTCGAGCAAAGCGTTGCCCGAGTCGTCGGCGATCTGGATCAGCACCCGCAGTCGCGGCAGATCCGGCAACACCTCGGCCAGTCGCGGCGCGAAAGCGGCGTGATACATCAACGCAGTGGCGCCCGAGTCGGCCAGCAGATAGTGAAGTTCGGCTTTGACGTAGCGGAAGTTGACGTTGAACGGGGCAACTCGCGCGGCGAACGCTCCGAGCAGTGCCTCCACGAATTCGTTTCCGTTGTAAGCATAGAGGCCGATGAGATCTTGCCCCGTCTCGTGACCGGCAAGGTCCGATCGTTCTGTGTGGCAACCCAATCCACGCGAGTGCAGATATGCGGCAAGACGGTTGGACCGCGCGACGATGTCCGCGTAGCTGAAGCGCTGTTCACCCTGGACGAGCAGGTCGCGGTCCGGAATCGCGGCTGCGACGGCTGCGATGACGTCAGGCACGGTGAATTGCGTTGCGATATCGGACATTGCGCCCCTCATGGCTGGTGCGGAAGTAAGCGAACCATCAGACCGTTGGCTTCGGTGAGTACGGTGCCGTCGGCCGCGGTCATGGTAGCGGTGATGAAGGCTTTCCGACCGTCGATCTTGGAGATGTGGCCGTGGGCCGTCAGCGGTTCCTCGACCGGGGTGATCTTGCGGTAGTCGACGTGCAGGTACGCGGTGCGGGTCGGGCGAATCTCCGCGGAGGTGACGATCATCCCGAAGAGCCAGTCGTACAACAGCGGGATCATGCCGCCGTGCACGGCCTGGTTCCCGCCGACATGAGATTGGGTGAAGTGCCCGGCCATCGTGACGCCGTCGGGTCCGGCGCTCGTCATGGTCCACGGCGGCAGCAGCGGATGGCCCAGCCCGGGCAGGCTGAGGACCCGGCCGGCCACCACTTCGACTTCCGGAACCTGGTGACCGTCGAGGAGTGCGCACGCATCCCTCACGTGCTCGGCCGCGGCCGCCCACAGCGCGCTGTCCGGGCGAGTCGAGACGGTGAGGTCCTGCAGGCGATGCAGCGCGGCGACGAACTCGCCGAGCTCGGGGGGCGCGTCTTCGACCGGTCTGACTTCGGGAAATCCGCCTCGGGTGGTGGGCGCGGTGTTCGCGGCGTCGGTCACGAAGTCTTCATATCAGGCCGGCCCCAGGTCTGGAGCAGCTCGTCGGTGGTGGTGATGGTGGCCAGCAGCGACAGCGTGTTGTCGATGACCGCGTCGCCGTACTCGGCGGGTATCCCGGCGACAGCATCGCGCGGCACGACGACGCGATACGCGGCGTTGACCGCATCCATCACGACGTTGGGGATCGCGATGTTCAGCGAGACGCCGACCACGACGATGGTGGACACTCCAAGGTTGCGCAGCACGGTGTCGAGGTCTGTGCCGCCCATTGGGCCGACGCCGTGCCACCTGCTGAGAACGAGATCCGTTGGTTCTGGTCCTAATTCGGGTAGCACCGCTGCGCCGGGGGTTCCCGGAAGAATGTTCACGTCGCCGCGTCCGATGGCGAAGATCTTGGCATTGTGGTTGGAGCCGAGCCCGTCGGATCGTCGCTGCACCACGCAGTGCACCACCCGAACGCCCGCCGCCCTGGCCGTGGGCAACAATGTGGTGATGTTGGGCAGCGCGACGCGGCGTGCCTCGTCGGCGAGCATCGCCAGCCCGGCATCCGGCCCGATCACGGCGCCCTGACACTCCTGCGTGACGATCGCGGTGTGCGCGGGCGCTACCAGATCGGCGAGCGAGGGGCGTGTCATATGCGCCGCTCCTCCTGCCCTTCCGGGATCGCACTGCACTGTCTATCGTCGCCAGCGGTCATACCGGCACTTCGTAGAACTGAGTCGCCCACTTTCGGAGGGCCATATAGCCTTTCGCATCTGTCTTGGACAGCGCCGGATTCTCCACGTATTTCTGGTAGCGCCAGATCTGCAGATCGTCGAAGACCGTCGACAGAAAGTGCTTTTCGATGACGTCGCGCAACTCGCCGTGTGGGACATCGGCTGTGTCGCCCGGGATCCGCGGCCACCAGATCGAATAGAACAGGTCGGAACACTCGTCGTCGACCGGAGTGCAGGTGAAGATCAGCCGATGATTCTGCGCGCCCTCGAAAACACTGATCGCTCCGCCCAGCCCGAACAAGTGGCTGTGGAACCGCAACGCGAGATCGTCGGGGTTGTCGCTGCGCGCATCCGGCCAGCCCGCGACGAATTGCCATTCGCGGTCGACGATCCTCCAGTCCAGTAGCCTGGGTGTCACCGTCGCGTGGTGCACATACTCGAAATGCGCACTATCGGGCGCATTTTCGGCCACGATCTGCGGGTGCACAGGTTCACGCTCGGCGCGCCGGGAGAACTCCGGATACGCACGGTAGTAGGCCGACGGGTCGGTCTCGAATTGCGGAAACTTGCCGAAGATGTCCGGCATCTCCCACTGCGGCTCTTTTCCTTCGGGCTGATGCCAGATGAATACGCAGTCGTATTGCTCGCGAACCGGAAACACCCGCAACCGGAGTCCGCGGTTGGGCCGCTCCGGCTGGTAGGGGATGTATCGATTGGTGCCGTCGGGTCCCCACTGCCATCCGTGGAAGGGGCACTGCACGCAGTCACCGACAACGGTGCCGCCGTGGCCGATGTGGGCGCCGAGGTGTTTGCAGTGTCCTTCCAAGACGTGTAGCGCACCGTCTTCGTCGCGGTAGGCGACCAGATCCTCGCCGAAATAGCGCAGCGGCCGCACCTCGCCGATCGGGAATTCCGGCGACCAACCGACCATGAACCAACCGGTGACTTTCCAGGTGAACGGAACTTTCACACCGGCTCCTCAAGCACTCGTGGCGTCGATACTTAATACGTTACAGTATGGATTCCAGGTCGAAGGAGGCGTGGCATGGCGGTGTCCACCTGGTGGGTCAAAACGCTGCACCTGACCCGAACCATTCAGCAGATCAGCGGTGACGATGTTTGACGCCGACCAGTACTTCGATGCGCTGGTGATCGGCGCGGGCTTCTCGGGCCTGTACATGCTGCATCGACTGCGTGAGCTCGGGCTTCGGACCCGTGTGCTGGAGATGGCCGAAAACGTAGGCGGCACATGGCTGTACAACCGTTATCCCGGCGCGCGATGCGACATCGAGAGTATCGAGTACTCGTACAGCTTCTCAGACGAGATCCAGCAAGAATGGGTGTGGACGGAGACGATGCCGGGCCAGCCCGAGATCGAGGCTTACCTGAATTTCGTGGCCGATCGGCTGGAACTCCGCCGCGACATCGCGTTCAACACCAAGGTCGTCGCGATGGCCTTCGACGAGGAAACCGCGGCGTGGGCGGTGCGAACCGAGGCGGGTGAGTCGTTCACCGCACCGTTTGTGGTCGCCGCTTCCGGCATCCTGTCGGTGCCGCTGGAACCCGACATTCCCGGGATGGCCGGCTTCGCGGGAAGGTCACTGTTCACCAGCAGATGGCCGAAGGAGGGCTTCGACCTGACCGGAAGGCGGGTCGGTGTCATCGGCACGGGCTCGAGCGGTGTTCAGCTCATCCCCGTCGTGGCTCGGGAAGCTTTGCAGCTCTCCGTATTTCAGCGTTCGCCCACGTACACGCTGCCGTGGCGGGTGCGCCGGTTCGAGCCCGGGGAGCTCGACGAAATGAAGGCCCGCTATCCAGAGATCCGGGCAGCCCAGCGCGAACACCCGATCGGTGCGGCGCGGCTGAGCGCCTTTTCAGTGCTGCTCGAAATGCTCGGCAGCCCGCCGGTGAAATCAGCCTCGCGCGAAGAACAGTTGCGCGCCATCGACGAGAAAGGCGTACTGGGTGCGCTGAACTGGAGCGACATCTTCTTCGACATCGAAGCGAACCGGATGGCCGCCAAACTGTACGGCGAGGCGGTGGCCCGCATTGTCAAAGATCCAGAAACGGCGGCTTCCTTGGTGCCCGTGCATCCTTTCGCGTGCAAGCGGCCGATCATCGACCAGGGCTATTACGAGACGTTCAACCGGGATAACGTCACCCTCGTCGACTTACGTAAGTCACCGATCCGCGAGGTGACAACGACCGGCATCCGCACCGAGCACGGGTTGCACGAACTGGACGTCATCATCTACGCCACCGGATTTGACGCCATGACCGGTGCGCTCAGCCGAATCGATGTCCGCGGTCGTAACGCGATGTCGCTGGCTGAATTCTGGGCGAGTGAAGGTCCGCTGTCTTATCTCGGATTGGCGGTTGCGGGGTTTCCGAACCTATTCACGGTGCAAGGGCCGGGCGGCCCAAGCCCCGCCACAAACTTTGTCCCTGCGCTGGAGCAACACGTCGATTGGATCGGCGACTGTATCGCATACCTGCGTGCCAACGACATCCGCACCATCGAGGCGACGGCGTCCGCGCAAGAGGAGTGGATCGACCACGCCACTTCGCTGGTCGCGACAACCGTTCTGGTTCACCCGTCATGCAACTCCTGGTACAACGGTGGCAACGTGCCCGGCAAGAAACGGATGTATATGGGTTATACCGGCGGGATCCCCGAATACCGGCGCCGCTGCGATGACATCGCGGTCGCCGGCTACACCGGCTTCAAGTTGTCGTAGGTGAGTGGCTTGCCTTCCGTCGCAGGCGGACTCGGCTTCACCCGGGACCTCACCCGCGAGCTGGGCCTGGTGCTACCGCGTACGCTGGCCGGTCTCAATGAGTCGACGGGATGGGCAGCGGCATCGCCCCGCGGCTTGCGTCAGTTCGGCGAGGTAATGTTGGATGAGCTTGTACTGTCCGGATTTTCGTTGATCGGTGGCGCTCCGGAAGCGGTCTGCGCACCAGATGCTTGCATCGCGGCCGCCGACGAGTTGTCGGCGCTCGGGATCGACGGCGCACACGCCGACCCCGCGCCGTTGCGGGTGCAGGCGACGCAGCGTAGGCGCATCGCCGGTTTGGCGTACGAGCGCTTGACGTTCGAGCATGATCCGGCGCTACCGAAAACCTTGACGGCGGCAGGCTTGGGTGGACCGACCAGGGCAGTGGTGCATGTGTGCCGGCACCGCGACGGACCGCGGCCGTGGCTTGTCTGGGTGCACGGCGCCGGTCAGGGCGGCACCGAAGACTTGGTGCTGTCCCGTATCGGGCGCATACATCACCAGCTGGGCTTCAACGTCGCGATGCCGGTGCAGCCCGGCCACGGCTGCCGACGGCGCGAGTGGCCGGCCTATCCGGACATGGATCCGCTGGGCAACGTCGCCGGCATGATGCGCGCGGTGTCGGAGGTGCGGGCCGTCGTTCAATGGGTCCGGCCGCAAGCCAGCGCCGTTGTGGTGTCTGGAATCTCGATGGGCACCCCGGTGGCCGCGTTGGTATCGCACTTGGAGCGCGACGTCGACGCGGTCGGGTTGTACACCCCCATCTTGGGATTGAACACGATGATCGCGCGGCACCTGGGCCGCTGGGGTTCAACGCGCAGCGGATTCCGCGAATTGCTGGCATCGCCGGTGGTCGCCAGATTGACCTCGGTGATCGATCCATTGGCCGTCGATCCCGCGCCGCCCCCGCATCGGCGGCTGATCGTCGGCGCGTGGCACGACCGGATGGCGATGCGCGATCCGGCCATCGAGCTGCACGCACGGTGGGGCGGCCAACTGTACTGGTACGACGGTAGCCATGTCGGTCACATATTCTCGCGGCGGGTGCACCGGGTCACCGAGCAATTTCTGCGTGAAGTGGTTGCCGATGAGGGGGTTTCGCCTTGACCGATCACACGCTTGACGAATTGGGCTACTACCTGCTGGCCGGTGCCGGCGGTGAAGGTCCTGCCAGTTTGATGGACGAGGCCCGCCGCGGCGAGGAGTTGGGCTTGGGCACCGCGTTCATCTCCGAGCGCTGGAACGTCAAAGAAGCGTCATCGCTGGTCGGCGCCGCATGCGCGGTCACCAGTCGAATGCAGATCGCCACCGCAGCAACGAATCACAACACCCGACACCCGCTGATCACCGGATCCTTCGCCACCACGATGCACCGGCTGTCCGGCGGCCGATTCACTCTCGGCATTGGCCGGGGGATCGCCGCGATATACGGAGCCTTCGGCATCCCCGCGGTGACGACCGCGCAGATGGAGGACTGGGCGAACGTTATGCGGCGCCTTTTCCACGGCGAGGTGATCTTCAACCACGACGGCCCAATGGGCAAGTATCCCATCCTCTTTCTCGACCCAGACTTCAACGAGGACATCCGGCTGGCGCTGGTGGCGTTCGGTCCTAACACGCTCGCATTGGGCGGCCGGGCTTTCGACGACGTCATCCTGCACACCTATTTCACTCCAGAGACGTTGCAGGGCTGCGTCAAGACCGTCAAGTCCGCCGCAGAAAAGGCCGGCCGAGACCCCGACAGCGTACGGGTGTGGTCGTGCTTCGCCACGGTCGGCGACCACCTGCCCGAACAACTGCGACTGAAGAAGACCGTCGCGCGGCTGGCCACCTATCTCCAGGGCTACGGTGACCTGCTGGTGCACACCAACAGCTGGGATTCCGCCGTGCTGCAACGCTTTCGCGAGGACTCGGTGGTCACGTCGATCGCCGGCGGGATCGACCACAAGGCCACACCCGAGCAGATCGAGCACATCGCGACGCTGATCCCGGACGAATGGCTGGAGCCGTCGGCGACCGGGTCGGCTCAGCAATGTGTGGACCGGATTCGCGCGGAACTCGATTACGGCGCCGATGCGGTGATCATGCACGGCGCGACGCCAGATGAACTCGAGCCGATCGTTGAGGCCTACCGGCTCAGGGCATGATGACGGTCCGGGCCACTGGCTCGGCGGCGGCCTGCCGGCTCGACAACCCTCGGCGCAAGGCAGCCATTAGCGCGTCCCGTGTTTCGCGGGGATCGATGAGCTCGTCGAAACCCATGTGCTCCGCCGACCGGTAAGACGCCTGCAATTCGGCATCGCGCAGTTTGGCAGTGAGGTCCTCGCCCGCGTGCGACGCCTTGCTCAGCGCCGCGGCACTCATCGCTCCCATCGTCGCACCGGGGTAGGCGAACGTTGCGCCCTGACCGTCAAAACTCAACAGCGACATGACCATCGAGCCGAACCCGTAGGCCTTGCGCAGGGTGACATGCAGCTTCACGGTGGTGGCCACGGTCTGTGCGGCGAACATCCGAGCGCCCGCACGCAACACACCGCTGCGCTCGGATCGGCTGCCGGGCAACATGCCCGGGTTGTCGGCAAGGAAGACGATAGGCAGGTGAAACGAGTCGGCGACCGTGATGAAATGTGCCGCCTTGTCGGCGGCGTCTGCGTCGATCGAGCCGGCCAGCACCTTGGGCTGATTGGCTATCACCGCGACCGGATGGCCACCGAGATGTGCCAGCGCGCATATGATCGCCTTGCCGAACCGCGGTTGAACCTCGAACCAGTCGGGCCGGTCGAAGATCACGTCGAGCACGGCGCGCATGTCGTAAACGCGACGGTTGTCCCGCGAGACGATGTCGATCAATTCCGGTAGCTCCCGCGGCGCAGTGTTCTCATCGTCGACCGACGGCGACGGATATGACCAAGCACTGGAAGGGAAATAGGACAGGTAGCGTCGGATGTCATCGAGCACCGACTCGTCGTCGTCGGCGACGTTGTGGATCACCCCGCTGGGCAGCGCGACGCCGGGACCGCCGAGGTCTTCTTTCGAAATGTCCTCTCCGGTTGACTCTTTGACCACCGGAGGTCCGGCGGTGAAGATGGCGCCCTGCTCGCTCATGATGCGGAAGTCGCACACCGGCGCTACCAATGCGCCGTGTCCGGCCGACGGGCCCAAGACCGCGGCGACGGTCGGCACCTTGCCCGAGCATCGTGCCTGCGCCAGTAGATCGGTTGGGGAGCGTCCATAGTGGCCGCCGCCCGGGCGAAAGCCCGCGCCTTCGAGCAGCATCACCAATGGAATCTTTTCTCGCAACGCCAGTTCGGCGATGCGGTAGCGCTTGGAGTTTCCGCCCGGCCCGATGCTGCCGGCCAGTGTGGTGAAGTCTTCGGCGCCGAGCATCGCCGGTGACCCGTTGATCAGGCCGGACCCGACGATGATGCCGTCGGCGGCGGCCTCGCCGCCGACCAGGGTGCCGATTTCCCGAAATGTGCCCGGGTCCAGCAGATATTCGATACGCGCCCGCGCATCGAGCTTGCCTTTGTCGCGGTGTTTGGTCAGCCGCTCCGGCCCACCCATGGCCCACGTGTGCCGGCGGCGACGATTGAGATCATCGAGCGTCTCTTGCCAGTCGGGAGGCTTGCTCATGGCACGTCCTTGGTCATCGGCTGTCACCTACTGAAGTGCTTACTGTAGCCTCTGCGGGTATGACGCCCGAGCTTTGGTCGAACGCGCGCCGATGAGCGACACCGAGGCGTGCGGACTCAAAGTCGACGGTGGCGTCTTCTCCGACCTCGCCCGCGTGCCGGACCTGGCCCTCGAACTCGAGCGGCAGGGCTACGACGCGTGCTGGACCGGCGAAATCAACCACGACCCGTTTCTGCCGTTGCTGCTCGCCGCCGAGCACACGTCGCGACTCGAAATAGGGACCAGTATTGCGGTGGCTTTCGCCCGCAATCCGATGACCGTGGCCAACACCGCCTGGGATCTGCAGACCTACTCGCAGGGCCGCTTCATCCTGGGACTGGGCACCCAGATCAAGCCGCATATCGAGAAGCGCTTCAGCATGCCGTGGAGCCATCCGGTGGCCCGGATGCGCGAGTTCGTCCTTGCACTGCAAACGATTTGGTCCGCGTGGAAGGAAGGGACCCGCCTGCGATTTGAGGGTGAGTTCTACACCCACAAACTGATGACGCCGATGTTCACCCCGGAGCCGCAACCGTTCCCGGCGCCCAGGATATTCATCGCCGCCGTCGGTGAAGCGATGACCGAAATGTGTGGCGAGGTCGCGGACGGTCTGTTGGCCCACGCCTTCACGACGCGTCGGTATCTGCACGAGGTCACCATCCCGGCGGCACAGCGCGGCTTAGAGCGCTCTGGACGCGATCGGTCCGCGTTCCAGGTGGCGTGCCCGGTGTTTGTGGTGACCGGTGAGGACGACGCCGAATTACGGCTGGCCTCAACAGGTGTCCGCAAACAAATCGCGTTTTACGGATCGACTCCGGCCTACCACAAGGTCCTCGAACTGCACGGCTGGGGTGAGGTGGCGAGCGAGTTGCATCGGCTGTCGCTGCAAGGCGAATGGGACGCCATGGCGACGCTGATCGACGACGACATCTTGCATGCCTTCGCCGTGGTCGCAACGACCGACAAACTCGCGGCTGCGATCGCTGACCGCTGCGACGGCGTCATCGACCGGGTGATGCCGACATTTCCCCGCACCCTCTCCAGTGCGACCGTCACCGCGGTGCTGGAGGAATTGCGCCGATGAGGAGCTGTCCATGAGCACACCGACGATGGATGACGCCGCGAAGGTTCTTGCCGACCCGCAGGCGTACACCGATGAGCCGACATTGCATGCGGCGCTGGCTCATCTGCGCGCCAATGCGCCGGTGTCCTGGGTCGAGGTGCCCGACTATCGGCCGTTCTGGGCGATCACCAAGCACGGGGACGTGTTGGACATCGAGCGCAACAACCTGCTGTTCACCAACTGGCCGCGCCCGGTCCTGACGACCGCCGAGGGTGACGAGTTGCAGGCCGCCGCGGGCGTGCGCACGCTGATCCATCTGGACGACCCGCAACACCGGGTGGTCCGCGCGATCGGCGCGGATTGGTTCCGGCCCAAGGCGATGCGAGCGTTGAAACTCCGTGTCGACGAGCTGGCCAAGACCTACGTCGACAAGATGCTGGCGGTGGGTCCCGAATGCGATTTCGTCCAAGAAGTCGCGGTCAACTACCCGCTGTTCGTGATCATGTCGCTGTTGGGCATCCCCGAATCGGACTTTGCAAGGATGCTCAAGCTCACTCAGGAGTTGTTCGGCAGCGACGACAGCGAATTCAAACGCGGCAGCGCCAACGGTGATCAGTTGCCCGCGTTACTCGACATGTTCGGCTACTTCAACGGCGTCACCGCGGCGCGCAGAGAACACCCGACCGACGATCTGGCGTCCGCGATCGCCAACGCGCGCATCGACGGTGAGCCGTTGTCCGATATCGACACGGTGTCCTACTACTTGATCGTTGCTACTGCGGGCCACGACACCACCAGCGCGACCATCTCCGGGGGCCTGCACGGTCTCATCGAGAACCCCGATCAACTCGACCGGCTGCAAAACAATCTCGAGCTGATGCCGCTGGCCACCGAGGAGATGATCCGCTGGACCACGCCGGTCAAGGAATTTATGCGTACCGCCGCCGACGACACCACGGTGCGCGGGGTGCCGATCGCGGCGGGGGATTCGGTGCTGCTGTCGTACGTGTCGGCCAACCGGGACGAAGACGTCTTCTCCGATCCCTTCCGTTTCGACGTCGGCCGTGATCCCAACAAGCATCTGGCTTTCGGTTACGGCGTGCACTTCTGCCTCGGTGCCGCACTGGCCCGCATGGAGGTCTGCAGTTTCTTCGCTGAACTGGTGCCACGACTGAAATCCATTGAACTGAGCGGTGATCCACAACACGTCGCTACAACGTTCGTCGGCGGGCTCAAGCATCTGCCGGTCCGGTACTCCCTGCGCTGAACCGCTAGGGCGCCTCGTCGTCTTCTTCTGCGCGTAGGAGCTTTTCGGGGTGGTGGAAGGTGTTGACCCGGGGTTGGCCGTGATCGAGGCGGGCCGGTGGAATCCATTCGGTATCGCCGTTGGCGCGTTTGCGGGTGGTCCAGCCTTGTTCGGCGAGTTTGTGGTTGGGGCCGCAGCTCAAGGTCAGGTCGTTGATGTCGGTGACCGGGTTGGTGGCGTAGCGGTTGCAGTGGTGGACTTCGCAGAGGTAGCCGGGCATGTCGCAGCCGGGGAATGAACAACCACGATCCTTGGCGTACAACACAATTCGCTGGGCCGGTGAAGCCAACCGCTTGGTGTGGTACAACGCCAGTGCTTTGCCCTTGTCGAAGATCGCCAGTTAGTGATGCGCGTGATTGGCCAGCCGGATCACATCAGACATCGCCAATAACGTCCCGCCGCCGGTCAACGCTTTCCCGGCGCCGGCTTCGAGTTCCTGCAGTGTCGTGGTGACGATGATGCTGGCGGGCAAACCATTGTGTTGGCCGAGCGCACCGGAGGCCAGCAGCGCCCGGGCGGCGGCGAGCAGCGCGTCGTGGTTGCGCTGCCCCAAGCTGCGGGTGTCACCCTGGATCGCGGCCTGCGACGGGGTGCCGGTGACGCACGGCTCATCGTCGGCGGAGTTGCACATCCCCGGCGCGGCCAGCTTCGCGAAGACCGCGTCGATAGTGGCGCGAGCCTCCGGTGTCAGGTATCCGCTGATCGCGCTCATCCCGTCGATGTCCTGCTTGCCAAGCACAATGCCGCGGCGTTTGGCGCGGTCGACGTCGGTGAAGTCCCCGTCAGGGTTGAGGCAGTCGGTGAGCTTGTCGGCCAGCTTGGCCAACTCATCCGGGCGGTGCTCGCCGGCCAGCCGAGCCAGCTGCGCTTCAGCCTTGGCGCGGGTCTCGATGTCGACAAAATCCGGCAGCCGATGGAAGAACCCGCGAATCACCGCGACGTGCCCGGGGCCGAGCTCGCCACTGCGTTGGGCCTCGGCATTAGCGGGCAACACCGGCGGCAACGGTTCACCATTCAAAGCCCGGCGCTCACCCAAATCGGCGGCTTCGTGAATGCGCCGCGACGCCTCGGCGCGACTGATCCGCAGCCGGTTGGCCAACGCCGGGGCCAGCTTGCCGCCCAGCTCGGTCCCATCGGCCTGCTCGGCGAGCTCATTGACCAAGGGGTGCTCGACCGCCGACAGCACGCGGCGTATCTCCTCGCAGCTCTCCAACAGCGCCAGCCGCTCCGGGGTCGTCAGCGCGTCGAACCGCAGATCCACCGCGTGCTTCATGTCAGCCTCGAGCGCGTCGAAAACCTCGACGATCTCATCCCGACTACTAGAACGCATGTACGAAGGATAGCGAGGGTGTCCGACAAAGTTTTGGAGCGTGAAACTCAAGTGACACAAGTGGTTTCGGATGCGGTACAGCGCTCGATCAGGATCTCGGCCAGCAGTCGGGGTTCGCTGATCATCAGGTCGTGGCAGGTGTCGATGGGGATCAGCGTCTGCACGCCGCCCAACGCGGCGATGCTGCGCAACTGTGTTCGCCGAAAGAGAGCGTGATCGCGCAAGGTCAGGATCCAGGTCCGTGGAACATCTTCAGGCAGGTCGCTGCGATCGACTGGCTCGGCGATGATCGTCGTGGCCTCGTTGTGAATCCGCGACAAGGTGAAGCGGCGCTGCGCGCGACTCATGCCGTTACAGAAGATCAAGGCGCTCAGCACATTCGGCATTGTCGCGGGCGGCTTGCGGAGCCGGACGGCCCGTCGTACATACCAGGCCAGCGGGCCGACGAGGGTGTCGACAATCGCTCTGCCCTGCAGGGGCAGGCAGGCCGCCGCCAGGATCATCTCGCGCACCCGTGAGCGCCCCAACGCCCCAACGATTCCCGGCACCGTCAGGCCGGCGAGCGAATGGCCAACGACTATCACTTCGTCCAGACCGGCGTTCTCGATCTGTTCGACCGCCGACCGCACACAGTCGGGGATGGTGACCGTGGTGAGATCTCCGGGTGTCGTACCGTGTCCGGGCATGTCGACTGCCAATACCGGCAATTCCGGTGCGATCCGGCGTAGTTCGTCAATGGTGAGATCCCAGCAATCCGCTGAGTGCTCACCGCCGTGAACGAGAACCAAAGCCGGCGAGCGTAGGTTACGCCACGCCGAAATCGATGATGCCACGGACGATCTCGCCGTTGAGCAAGTCGGAATAGGCGTCGTTGATGTCGTCCAGGCGGTAACGCCGGGTGATCATCTCATCGAGCAGCAGTTGGCCGGTCTGGTAGAGCCGGGCCAGCCGCTCGATGTCCGCCTTCGGATTGCACGAGCCGAAGATGGTGCCCGCCAATGTCTTGTTCATCAGGATGAATTCCTGCAAGTTGATCTTGACCGAGTGGGTCAGCTGCGACGTCATACCGGTGAGTACGCAGGTGCCGCCCTTGCGGGTCAAAGCCACCCCATCGCGGACGTCTTCGCGACTGATCAACGACGGTGAGACGACCACCGCGTCAGCCATCACGCCGTATGTCAGACCCCGCACCAAGTCCATGGCCTCTTCGGCCGATCCGACGCTGTGCGTCGCACCGAACCGTAATGCCGACTTTTGTTTGAATTCAACGGGATCGACGGCGACGATCTGCGCAGCGCCGTTGATCCGCGCGCTTTGTATCGCCGCTGTGCCGATACCGCCGACTCCGATCACCACGACGGTGTCGCCGGCGCGCATGTTCGAGCGGTTGGCCACCGAGCCGTAGCCGGTCGGGATCGCGCACGACAGCAGCGCGCTCGGAGCCAACGGCAGATGCTTCTCGATCTTGACGAGCGACTTGGTGGATGCCACCGTATGTTCGGCGAAGGTCCCGACCTTGGCGAGGTGGCCCAGGTCCCGGCCGTCGGCGGTGTGGTGGCGAAACGTGCCGTCAGTGGGCATGCCCGGGATCATGGTCCCAATTCCAGCGTCGCAGATGTATTCGGCTCCGGTTGCACACCAACGGCATTGGCCGCAGACCGCCACGAATGACATCACCACGTGATCGCCCGGGGCGAACTCCGTGACGCCCTCTCCGACCTCCTGGACGATGCCCGAACCCTCATGCCCGCCGATGGTGGGGAACATGGTGGGTAGTCTCATGGAGCGCATGACCTCGTTGGGCGCGGACATGTCGCCTTTGAGGATGTGGTCGTCGGAATGGCACAACCCGGCGGCGGCCATCTTCACGAGAACCTCGCCGGCCTTCGGTGGATCCAGCTCGAATTCCTCGACGGACCACGGCCCGCCGACGTCGTGCAGGATCGCGGCGCGGCTTTTCACGACACCGGCGTGAAGGTCACGGGCAAACTGTTGGGCGAGCGGAACGTGACCCCGACGATGCGGGTGTCGTCGTCGGGCTCGAGCGTGAGATTTTCGACCCGGTCCAGCAGGCTGTCCAGCATCACGCGGGTTTCCAACCGCGCCAGATGCATTCCCAGACACATGTGGATGCCGCCGGCGAACGCGATGTGGGCCTGGCGGGGCCGGAGGATGTCGAAGGTGTTGGCATCCTTCCAGCGGCTCTCGTCCCGGTTGGCCGATCCCATGCACATGTCGATCTGGGCGCCGGCGGGGATTGCTGTGCCACTGATTTCGACGT
>Ga0302326_10003415_pt1 | contig 37477 bp, 38 predicted proteins | sample Palsa_T0_3_FD_202264 | JGI IMG/M metagenome (GOLD analysis project Ga0302326, IMG submission 202264) | Peat permafrost microbial communities from Stordalen Mire near Abisko, Sweden - Palsa_T0_3 | ecosystem: Environmental > Terrestrial > Soil > Palsa > Peat permafrost | place: Sweden: Abisko... | reverse complement strand
CTAACGATCAAAGCCTTGGTGAGCCGTTACCTCACCAACTAGCTAATCGTGCGCGGGTTCCTCCATCGACGCCTTACGGCTTTGAGTCCAGGGACCGAAGTCTTAGGAATGTTATGCGGAATTAGCCCCGGTTTCCCGGGGTTATTCCCCATCGAAGGGCAGATTACCCACGTGTTACGCACCCGTGCGCCGTGCGCCATCCCGTATTGCTACGGAACGCGCACTCGACTTGCATGTGTTAAGCACGCCGCCAGCGTTCGTTCTGAGCCAGGATCAAACTCTCGTTTGAAGCTGGTTGCCTGAGGAAAAAAAATCCCGGGATATGAATCCCAGGCAGCCTCTCAGGCGAATTAATGTCGCTCGATTTACTCAGACCAATCGGGCTCGAAAAGCGCGATTGGTTTCGAACGGATTCTGGCACATCGTATCGGTTGTCAAAGAGCAAGACCTCCCTGTCGTGCAGAAAGGCTACATACAACTAGGAGAGTATCTCAGGGAGGCTTTGGATTGTCAACACTTGTTTACAGATTTCCACACCAATGCACAGAGTGCCTGTAAGTGCATGAGCGATGGTAGGATACGCGGACGCTCCTGGAAACGGGCGGCGACGTTTCCAGGACGCAACGAAGATGCGCAGCGCGAAAAAACAAGATAGGCCTGCAACGAATTTGTTGCCGCAGCGCGTTTTGGCGAAGCTGCGGCAGCTTGCAGAACTGCGTGTTGGCGCGCGCATTGGTGTGGCCGTTTCTGGCGGGGCGGATTCTGTGGCGTTGCTGCGCTTGCTGATCGAGGCGCGCGAGGAATGGCGCGCCAGAAAAGCTGCGCCGCAAATTGCGCCGCTGGAACTCGCCCTGGTGCATTTTCACCACGGACTGCGCGGTAAAGCGGCTGACGGGGATCAACGATTTGTACAGAAATTGGCGGAAAAATACGGGATGCCATTTTATCCGGCGGGCGGCGATATAAAAGCCGTGGCGAAGAGCGCCAAGCGGAATCTTGAAGACGCTGGGCGGCGCGAACGTTATGCGTTTTTCCAGCGCCTGGTCGCGGAGCAGCGCGTGGATTTTGTGGCGACGGCCCATACGATGGATGATCAGGCGGAAACGGTGCTGGCGCACCTCCTGCGCGGGACGGGACTCGCCGGCCTGGCGGGCGTTCACCCGGTTTCCGGCAGCGTGCTGCGGCCATTGCTGGACGTTCGTCGTGCGGAGCTGCGGAAGTATCTTCGTTCGCGCAAGCAAGGCTGGCGCGAAGACGCCACGAATCTGGATTCGACGCGGATGCGGGCGCGCATTCGGGAAAAACTCATCCCGTTTCTTGAAAATCAATTTCAGGCAGAGGTCGTAGCACACCTGGCGATGCTGGCGGAGCATGCGCGCGAAGACGAGGAGTTCCTGAAAGCGGCGACGGCGCGCAAATTGGCGGCCAACGGGGCGAGCAGCGTCGTCCAGGGCGCCGACGAGCGGGTGTTACGAATCCGCCGGGAAGAATTGATCGGCGAGGGGACGGCGCCGGGTTTGCGCGGACGCATGGTGCGGAAGATGGTCCAAAGTTGTAAGGTGCGCGAGGGGGAACTGGGCGCGCAACACGTCGCGAGCGTTCTGCGATTGGCTCGCGATGGCGAGAATGGCAAATCGCTGCGGCTTCCGGGCGGCGTCGAGGTGCGACGAGAGAAAGACGCGCTGTCGTTTCATGGCTTGTTTCACGGGACACCGACCGCAGCGCAAGGCGGAAAACGTCGCGGCAAATCCGCGCAGGCGTCCGCCGGACAATCCGGGATCACGTACGAATATGAGGTGCGGCTGGAAAACGCAGCGCAGGTTGAGCCAAAAGGTGAACGGGAAGCGCGCGCGCAAGGGGAACAAGAAGCCGGAGTAAAAATCGCAATACCCTCACTGATGCGTGCTTTTCGCTTTACAAAGATTGACTGGCCCGGCGAGAGGAGCGAAACTAGTGACGCGGGCGCAATGGTGGATTGCGCCCGATTGTCAAAGTCCGCACTGGTGTTGCGCAATTGGCGGCCCGGGGACCGGCTGCAACCGCAGGGACGGAGCAGCGTTCACAAGCTGAAACGCTTGCTCAACGAAAAGGGCATCTCGCGCTGGGAACGTGACGGCTGGCCGGTGCTGAGCAGCGACGGCATTATTGTCTGGGCGCGCGGTTTTCCAGTGGCGGCAGGATACGCCGCTGGCGAAGGAACCAGAACGGCAATGGTGATCGCAGAGGAAGCACTGTGAGCGCGGCGTTTTCGCCGGCGCGCATCGGCAGCCAGGTGGCCAAGATGGGCCGGGAGATTTCGCGGCACAGTCAGGGGCGCCGGCTGGACGTGGTGATTACGCTGGACCGGGGATTTATGTTTGCCGCGGATCTGGTGCGGCACCTGGCGGGTCCGACGGTCTGTCATTTCGTGCGCGAGGATGTGCGGGACGTGGAACACAGCGGGCGCGCACGGCGCGAAGTTTTCTTTGGCATTCGACCGGATTTGAAGGGCCGCGACGTGCTGTTGGTGGACGCGGTGCTGGAAAGCGGGGTGACGCAGGACTTTTTGCTGCGACGCCTCGGTGAAAGCAAGCCGCGGTCGTTGCGGCTGGCGGTGCTGCTGGACAAGCCGGAGGGACGGCGGGTGGACCTGGAGCCCGATTACTTTGGGTTCCGGACTGCATCTAATAGTACGTGGGTTGGTTACGGTTTGGCGGCCGCGAACGGCACGGGGCGGAACGGGCGCGGGCTGTCCGCGGCGTCCGGCAACGGGGCTGGTAGCAGTGGCAAGGGCCGCCGGGCGCAGAAGCGAAAGAAGTAAGCGGCTCCGCGAAAATAGGATTTGTGCCGAGAGCGATTTTGCGTTGCACTAGTAGGATGGGCGGCAGGTTGCGGTTGGTTGGGGATCGAGCGAGGTTACAGTGAACACCAGTTCCACGGCAAAGACCGTTCTATTCTGGATTTCAATTGTGTTTCTGGGCGTGATGCTCTGGAAGTTGGTGTCCGCCAACGGGGCGCAGGCGCGTGAAGAAGAGCCCAGCTATAGCGAGTTCATGGCTAAGGTGGATCAAGGCGACGTCAAAGAGGTCACCGTGTACCTCTCGCCGAACAGCTATGAGTTGCAGGGCGAGTACAACAAGGACCACCGGAAATTCCACACCACCATTTTCAAGGAAGCCGCGCCGGACCTGGCGAAAACGTTGCGCGATAAGGCTGTGCAGATCAAGGTCAAAGAGGTGCACAGCGGGGATTGGGTGCTGATTCTGCTTAATGCGTTGCCGCTTCTGCTGCTGGCGGGATTTGTGTTTTTCCTGATGCGCCAGATGCAGGCTGGTGGGAACAAGGCGCTGAGCTTCGGCAAGTCGCGCGCACGACTGCTCTCCGCGCAGCAGAAGAAGGCCACCTTCAAAGATGTGGCCGGAACCGATGAAGCCAAGGAAGAGTTGCAGGAGATTATCGAGTTCCTGAAGGATCCGCAGAAATTCCAGAAACTCGGCGGGCGCATCCCGAAGGGCGTGCTGCTCGTTGGGCCTCCAGGAACCGGCAAGACTTTGCTGGCGCGGGCGATTGCCGGTGAGGCCAACGTTCCGTTCTTCTCCATATCCGGTTCGGACTTCGTGGAAATGTTCGTGGGCGTGGGCGCCAGTCGCGTGCGCGATTTGTTCGAGCAGGGCAAGAAGAATGCGCCGTGCATCATCTTCATCGATGAAATCGATGCGGTGGGCCGCCATCGCGGTGCCGGTTTGGGCGGCGGGCATGACGAGCGCGAACAAACGCTGAACGCACTGCTCGTGGAGATGGACGGGTTTGAATCGAACGAAGGCGTGATATTGATTGCCGCCACGAACCGGCCCGATGTGCTGGATCCTGCCCTGCTACGCCCCGGCCGTTTTGATCGCCGCGTGGTGGTGGCGCGTCCGGACGTGAAAGGCCGCGAGGAAATTCTGCGCGTACACACGCGCAAGGTGCCCATTTCCGATGACGTGGAGCTTTCGATCATCGCGCGCGGCACACCGGGTTTTTCTGGCGCGGATCTCGCCAATCTGGTGAACGAAGCCGCGCTGTGGGCCGCGCGGCAGAACCGCAAGTTCGTAATGATGGTGGACTTTGAAATGTCCAAGGACAAAGTGATGATGGGCGTGGAACGGCGCTCCATGATCCTGTCCGATGAAGAGAAGAAGAACACTGCGTATCACGAGGCGGGCCATGCGCTGGTGGCGGCGATGACGCCGGGCGCCGACCCGGTACACAAGGTGACGATCATCCCGCGCGGTATGGCGCTGGGCTTGACCATGCAGTTGCCGATGGACGACAAGCACACGTACACGCGCACCTATCTCGAAGCCATGCTGGCGGTGCTGATGGGCGGACGCTCCGCGGAAGAAATTTTTCTGGGGCACATCACGACCGGTGCGGGCAACGATATCGAACGGGCCACGGAAATCGCGCGCAACATGGTATGCGAATGGGGCATGAGCGAGTTGGGGCCGCTGGCCTTTGGCAAGAAGGACGAAGCTATTTTCCTGGGCCGAGAGATCACCCAGCATCGCGACTACTCCGAAGACACGGCGATTCAGATCGATAAAGAAGTGAAACGCATTGTCAGCGAAGGCTACGACAAGGCGCGCCAGGTACTGAACGAGAATAAAGAGACGTTGGAACGTATCGCGCTGGCGCTGCTGGATCGCGAAGTGATCGACGGCTCGGAAGTGCGCTTGTTGATGGAAAACAAGCCGCTGCCGGAGAAGCCGCGTACGCCGCCTCCGCAGCCGCCGCAGGCTGCTCCGAGCGCGGATCCCAAGGTGGTGCGGCCGGAGCTGCGGCCCGCGCCGGGATTCACGCGCGGTGAAAATCCCGCCAAGGCGTAGAGCTTTGCCGCGAATGCCGCTGACCAGCGAAGATCCATTCACTGGAACCTGGCACTGTAATCTTGCGAAGTCAAAGTTCAGCACGCCAGCGCCGCAGTCGTGGACGCAATACATAACCGCCAGCGCAACAGATCTAAGTGTTCGGGAAGAGATTTCCCGCGCCGGCAGAGCCCCCGCCACAGTATCGGTCAGCGCAAAATTCGACGGTAAAGATTATCCGGTGCACGGATCCCCGGCGGCGGAAGTCATCGCGTATACGCGCACGGTTTTCGAGATCGTGGGTACGGCTAGCCGGCAAGGATCGGTTTGTCTGCGAGAGACGTTGACCTTATCTGCCGATCACAAGACACTGGCGATGTCCTACGCCGTCTTTTCCGGGGAAAAAGAGTTGCTTTCCGGCCAAGCGATTTTCGAGCGGGCAGAGTTGGTCGAGACGCAGCGGGAGACGAGCGGGCCGAGAAAAGAGTAGAATGCGGCCATGGGACTGAAAGACGGCGAAAATCTGAATGTGGTTTGCCCGTGCTGCCAGGCCAAGCTGGTGGTGGACCCGATGTTCGGCGCGGTGCTTTCGCATGAGGCGCCAGTCAAGGCCGGACCGAATGTCGATTTGACGGATGCGCAGAAAATCCTTGCGGAACAGAACCGCCAGCGTGAAGACAAATTTGCGGATTCCTGGTTCAGGGAAAGCAACAAGGAAGATATCCTGGCAAAGAAGTTTGAAGAAGCGATGAAGAAGGCCAAGGATGCGCCCGCCGGCAAGCCGATACGCGATTTTGATTTGGACTAGGAAGCGGTAGTTCCTTTCTTTGTGTTCACACGTAGAAAATTCAAACTGAAATTGCGGAGTGGGAGGCTCGTGCTTGGCGAGCGGACGCTGATCATGGGCGTCTTGAATGTCACGCCGGATAGCTTTTCCGATGGCGGCGCATTCCTCGACGTTAAGAGGGCTGTGGAGCGCGCGCTGGTGATGGAGCGCGACGGCGCGGATATCATCGACATTGGGGCGGAGTCCACGCGTCCTGGTGCGCAAGACACACCGGCGGATGAGGAACTGCGGCGCCTGCTACCAGTTATGGCGGCCTTGCGCGGCAAGTTAAAAATCCCGATTTCCGTGGACACGCGGAAGGCCGTGGTGGCCGATGCGGCATTGCGGGCCGGCGCGGAGATGGTCAACGACGTTTCGGGGCTGCGGCAGGACCCGGAGCTCGCGGCAATTGTGGCGCGCCACAAAGCGCCCATCCTATTGATGCACATGCGCGGCGAACCGGCGACCATGCAGCAGACGGCGTTCGCCAAGGACGTGCTGGCGGAGGTGCGGCGCCGCCTGGGCGCCAGCGTGGCTGCGGCCAAAAAACGTGGCGTGCGGCAATCGCAAATCCTGCTCGACCCGGGCATCGGCTTCGGGAAAAGCTGGCGGCAAAATTACGAACTTCTGGCGCGTCTCGAGGAATTGGCGGAACTGGGCTTTCCGCTGGTCGTGGGGACATCACGCAAGGGTTTTCTGGGCGCCACGTTGGCCCGCAGCGGGAAGGCTGTACCGAGCGATCAGCGCGCTTGGGCCACGGCGGCCACGGTAACGGCGAGCATCTTACACGGAGCGCACATTGTGCGCGTACACGATGTCGCGGAGATGGCGCAAGTCGCGCGCGTCGCCGATTGCATCGTGCGACCGAGCTTGGCGCCGCGAAACTAGGGCGCCCTCTGCCGCGGCTGCGCACCTCCGGACGACCCATTAGGTATAATGCCGTCGCACGATTCTGCTTCGTCCGAAAGGCTTCTCCATCCATGCCCATGCATTTCGCGGTCTCCGCTGCCGTGCTGCTTCTCGGCATTACGCTTTTTGGCGGTTCGCTGGCCGCGCAACTGCCGCCTGCGCAATCCGACCCCCTTCGCGCCGCTCCGACGGCAGCAAGCGCAGCAGCATGCTCGACCACGGAAGCGTCTTCTTGTGCGGAAGCCGCCGCAAAAATCCTGCCGCTGGTCATGGGGCCGTCGCCCATGGAAGAGAATCTGCGCCGCTTGACTGACGAAATCGGGGGCCGCGTCTCGGGCTCGCCGGAAATGGCCAAAGCGATCGATTGGGGCGTCGGTGCATTTCGCGCCGCAGGCATTGCGGTGCATACGGAAAAATACACCATGCCGGTGAATTGGGCTGCTGGGGAAACGAAGGTGGAGCTTCTTGGCCTCGATGCTCTGGGCATCGACAAATTTCCCGTTCGGCTGGCTGCGGAGGGGTGGTCGCCCGCAACGCCTGCAGGCGGCATCGAAGCGCCGCTGGTCGACGTCGGCTATGGCACCGCGGCCGATTTCGCGCAGGGAAAAATTCCGCTGAAAGGCGCGATTTTGCTGGTGGACGGCGATGTCAGCGTGACTTGGACGGATCTGTTCGCAGAATATTTGCGCGCGCCTGACATTATTGAGCGCGCCGTAAAGGCTGGCGCGGCGGCCATTCTGTGGACCAGCCAGCGCGAACGCTTGTTGCTCTACCGCCATACGAACACGGGCGACGGTACACTCGAGGAGCTGCCGCAAGCGGTGGTGGCGCGTGAAGACGCTCTGCTGCTGTCCCGTTTACTCGCGGCGCATGCCGGAAAAATCCGTGCGCGCTTCACTATGAACAACAACATCGGCGGGCCGACCGAGCAGGAGAATGTGGTCGGTGAAATCCGTGGCTACGAAAAGCCTGACGAGGTTATCTTACTCGGGGCGCATCTGGACTCCTGGGAGCTGGGCACCGGGGCCCTCGATAACGGCTGCAACGCCGCGCTGGTGATCGAAGCCGCGCGCGCCATCAAGGCCACGGGGCTCGTACCGCGTCGAACCATGCGATTCGTCCTGTTCAGCGGGGAAGAGCAAGGGCTGCTCGGCTCCTGGGCGTACACCAAATCGCACGATGCGGAGCTGGACAAGTTTCGCGCGGTGATCGTGTTTGACTCCGGCGTGGGGCGGGTCACCGGGTACTCCCTTGGGGGCCGCCGGGACATGGAAGACGCGGTGCGCGAGACGCTGAAGCCGCTCTCGACTTGGGACGTGAACCAGCACACCGAAGACGCCGACATCGGCACGGACAATTTCGATTTTCTGCTGCAAGGCGTGCCCACGCTCGTCGCCAATCAGGCCGTCGCCAACTATTTGCAGAATTATCACGCCGCGTCGGACACGCTGGACAAGGTCGATATACGCGAACTGAAACTCAACACGGTGATTGCCGCACTCACGGCTTGGGGGCTCGCGGATCGCACCGCGCCGTTGGGCAAGCGCCAAAGCCGCGCCGAGATTGAATCCCTGCTGAAGGACACCGGTCTCAACCAGCAGATGAAGGCGCTCGGCTACTGGGACGCCTGGCAAGCCGGTACGCGCGGCAGAACGCCGTAACCCGGCGGCGCGGCGTAGCACAAGTCTTACGCTGCAAATCGCGACTACATACAGCACGCATGGGCCCGTCAATACCCGCTATAATAGTAGTGTGACTAATTCCTCCCCCGCACAATCTGAGTGTGTGCCTATGCATATTCTGGCCCTCGATTATGGGCGTGCGCGCATCGGAATAGCGTTGGCGGATTCGTCCGTCGGTTTGGCTCGACCGCTGTGCACCATGCAACGCATCAATCGCAATGAGGACATGCGCCGGTTGCGCGAATTGGCGCGGGAACATGGCGTCAAGCAAATCGTCGTCGGCCTACCATTGCGGCTCGACGGCACACGCGGCGAAATGGCCGAGGAAGCGGAAAGCTTTGCACACCGGGTGCGAAAGCAAGTCGGCGTGCCCGTTGAGATGGTGGACGAGCGGCTAACGAGTTGGGAGGCGGAGCGGTGGCTTGAGGAATCGCAGGGCCGCGTCATGAAGCCGCCTGCGGGCCACGCCAGAGCAGCGGCGAAGGATTTGGGTCGTGCCAGCGTGGATGCTGTGGCTGCAGCGGTCATTTTGAAGGAATATCTGGAACGCCGTCAGGGGCAAGCGGTCGCGAGCGAAGCAGCGGTGCGGGAAACGCCTCCGCCGGACGTGGCTGAGTAACCTGTGCTGAGTAACCCGGGCTGCGCAATTGTGGAGCAAAGTTGAAATTTCTGTTGCGATTATTTGCGTTGCTGGTGCTCGTTGCGGCGGCCGCTGCGGGCTGGCTGTGGTACGGCCTTACGCAGCCTTATCGCGGATTCGGGAGCGAAGGCGTGTTTGTCGACGTGCCACACGGAGCCTCCAGCCGCAGCGTGGGGCGCCTGCTGCAAGGCAACGGCGTCATCCGCAACGCCATGGCGTTTGAACTATATGCCCGCCGGAAAAGTACGCACCCCGTGCAAGCCGGAGAATATTTTTTCGATCATGCTGTAAGCGCGCGCGATGTGTTTTGGAAACTGGCCAAGGGCGACGTCTATGAGCAGCCCTTCACGGTGAAGGAAGGCGACACCATGTTCGACATTGCGGCCGCGCTCGAAAAGGCCGGGCTGATGTCCGCCGAACAGTTTCTGGCCGCAGCCAAGAATCCTTCTTTGGTTCACGATATCGCGTCCAACGCTCCCACGCTGGAGGGATTTCTGTTTCCGGCCACCTATCATTTGTCGCGGCATCCCGTCGCCACCGAGCTGACCGCCGAAATGGTGCGCAAGTTCAAGGAGGAATGGACAGCAGCGAATTTGGCCACCGCCCCCGCGGGGTCTGTCGGCGGCACGCCATCCGCAGCCACGCCACAAAAAGCCGCCCCGGGTGTGGCCGCGGATCCGCGGCCAGTTCTGGCCGTGGTCACGCTAGCTTCTCTGGTGGAACGCGAGACTCCGCGCACGGAGGAGCGTCCTTTGGTCGCCGGGACATTCACCAACCGACTGCAGCGCGGTATGGCTCTCCAGTGCGATCCCACGGTAGTCTACGCTATGGAACGCGAACACAAATATCGCGGCGCGCTTACCGGTAAAGACCTGAAATTCGATTCTCCGTACAACACGTACGAACACGCCGGTTTGCCTCCGGGCCCGATTGCCAATCCCGGTGAAGCGGCGCTCCGTGCGGCGCTGCAACCCGCGAAAACCGATTATCTCTATTTTGTAGCCAATACCCGCGGCGGCCATTTTTTTGCAGGAACCTTAGCCGAACACAACCGGAACGTGTTGAAATATCGTCGCCTGCTCGAAGGTGGCCCGGAGAACGAACCACCTCCGGCCCAAGTGGCCAACGCCGCAGCCGCACACCGCAAGGGCGGAAGTCGATGAGCGAACCTTTGAACGCCAACGAACATACCCATAAAGAGCACTCTAAAAAAGAGCTGATCCTCGCCGCGGCCCGTGAGATCAAGACCGCCAGCTGGACCCCGGCGGAAATCGATCAACTGCGCCGCCGCCTTATGGCGCTGCACGGCGAAGCGGGCAAAACCAGCTCCGAATACATCGCCGACGTCTTGCAAGCGGCTGGCTTCAAGCTGCAGCTGAACATGCAAGAAGAAGCCGAGGATCAGTACGAAGAAGAGTTCGAGGATCTTCTGCACTTTAAATCGCTGCAGGACGCCGAAGTCACTCTTATGCGCCTCGATGAACTGATGCGCCGCTTTCGGACGCACGGCGAACGAGCCGCGGTCGAGCGCGTCCTGAATATTGCACGGCTGGGCAAGCGCCGCGTGGAGATGATCGCCCGCAACAAAAAGGTCGACGCGCAAAAGCGCGCCGAGAAAGACGAAATGAGCGACTGGTTCCGCATCTGGCTGGAAACGCCGGACGCTTTCTTCGACTGGCTTGACGTCCGCAAGCAGTCCGCGGAATTTCAGAAGAAGTTTCCGCAGTGGGAGTCCGAAGAATGAGTACCAATGGCGCAACCGTCCCCGCCGGCGGCGCGTTGGAATTGCCGCCGTACTCCCTGGAGGTCCAGGCGCTGGACCTCGGTCCGGGCATAAAGGCCGTCGGTCTGGAACTAATCGGCACCGAAGACCGCGAGCCGGTGACCGGTCCAGACGGCGCGGAGATGTGGTCGGCGATTGTCCCGGCGCTCACCGCCAGCGAACCGTACGTACTCGATTTTTTCAGCCACCTCGACCGCGTGGCCGAGTTTTGCGCCCTGCACGACATTCCAACCCGCGAAGCCGCCGCGCGCTGTCTGGTCGTCTCCCAGCCGCCCGCCGACCAACTGCGGGAACTGTTCGCGCGTTTTGCGGCCGAAACCTTTGGCCTGCGCGTGGGTTTGAGCGCGCAAGCACCCGACCCGGAGCTCGAGGGCGACCTCTCGAAGCGCGGGCTGGACGCCTATCAAGGCGCGTATGCGCGTTACAATTTTTGCGGCATCTGCGAGCCCAACGATGGCTGGCTTACGCTTCTAAGCGACACGCTGTGGAGCAGCGAGGTGATCCGCCGTGTGCGGCCCGCGCTGCAGCCTTTCGATGTATATATTTCCCGGCCGCAATAGTGCCAATGGCCGGTCGGGGCGCGCTTTTAGGGGACTAGTCATTTGCATGGCTCATGGCGCGTGAATTGCACTTCATAGAGTCATAAGGGCGGAAAGTTTGCGTTTACGCTTCGTTACATGCATGGTGACGGCGGCAGTGGCGGCCATTTCTGGCGGCTGCGGTCACGTTATCACCAAAACCACCGTGACGCAGGGCACCGCGCGCCCAATTGCCAAAGATGCTACGCGCGAAGAGTTGATCAAGCGCTATAATGCCGTGGCTCGCGGCGTTCGCTCGCTGAATGCCACCGTGGAGCTAAAGCCCACGGCAGGCTCGAAATACAGCGGTGTGATCCAGGAATACCACGAAGTAAAAGCTTTCCTGCTGGTTGCGCGCCCGGCCAGCATTCGCGTTATTGGACAGGCGCCGGTGATCGGCAAAACAGTGTTCGATATGGCCAGCGATGGCGACACGTTCCGCGTTTGGATTCCGTCCAAAAACAAATTCCTGGTCGGCACCGTGGCCACGACGCACACGAGCGACAAGCCGATCGAGAATCTCCGGCCCGAGCATTTACTGGAAGCTTTTCTCTGGCCCGAAATTCGCAGTGGAGAAGAAGTGCTCTTCGAGGAATATAACGATGACAGCGGCCGCTACTACGTGTTGACGGTGCTGCGCGGCGGCTACCGCACGGAAATCCTGCGCAAAATCTGGTTTGATCGCGCCGAGCTCGAGGTTGCGCGCATCGAGGAATTTTCTTCCAAGGGCTTGCTCAGCGCGGATATCCATCTCTCGGACTGGCGTCAGGTCGATTCATCGGCGCCCAGTGCTAACACCGCCGCGGCGACGGCAGCCGATGCCACCTCGCTCTTCGCCCACACCATCGTCATCGACCGCCCCCATGACGATTACCGCCTGGACCTCCAGGTAACGAAAATTACGCTAAACGACGAGATTCCCGCAGCGCGTTTCCAGTTGGATCAACCTCCCGGCTCAGAGCTAGTTCACGTGGGCGACGATGCACAAAAATCCGTGGCGCCCGCCCCCGCGCAGGATCATCAGCCATGATGACCGAACTGATCCTCCGCAATCTTATCCACCGCCCGCTGCGCACGCTCATCAGCGTCCTGGCGGTAGGCGTCGAAGTCGCCCTGGTCGTCCTCATCGTCGGCCTGACCTCCGGCATGCTTTCTGAAACCGCCAAGCGCATCGAAGGCATTGGCGCAGACATCGTCCTGCAGCCTCCCGCCGCGTCCATCTTCCTGAATTTCAGCGGCTCGCCCATGCCCATTAAAATCGGCGACAAGCTCGCACAATTAAAATACGTGCAAGCCGTGGCGCCCGCCTTGCTGCAATTCAGCACCGCCGGCGGCGTCGATACCATCTGGGGCATCGACACGGAATCCTTCCACGCCGTATCCGGCGGCTTTGTGTTTCTCGCTGGCCATGACATGCAGGGCCCCGACGACCTGCTGGTCGACGATTGGGCCGCCAAGTCCAAAAACATTAAAGTCGGCGACACCTACAATCTGCTCAATCACGATTGGCATGTGGCAGGGATCATCGAACACGGCAAGGGGGCGCGTCTATTCGTCCCGCTAGCCACGCTGCAGGATCTCGTCGCCGCCCACGACAAGGCCTCCATCTTCCTGCTTAAGTGCACGCGCCCCGAACATACGGAAGACGTCAGCGAAGAAATGCGTCATTTGCTTCCCGGTTACACCGTTCGCCCATTGAAAGAATTCCTCTCGTTGATGACTTCCACCAACATCCCCGGCCTGCGCACCTTCATCGACGCCATGATCGCGCTCGCCGTGGCCATCGGCCTCTTGGTCATTTTTCTCACTATGTACACTACGGTTCTCGAACGCACGCGCGATATCGGCGTCCTGAAATCGCTCGGTGCCGATAGAAAATTCATCGTGCGCTCCGTGCTCACGGAATCCGCGGTCTTGTGCCTCTTCGGCATCGCCGCGGGCGTGGGCATCAGCTACCTTGTGCGCTCCTTGTTCCTCGCCGGCTTTCCCACGCTTTCCATCCTCATCACCCCAGGGTGGATCGCTCGCGCCGGCTTGATCGCCCTCGTCGGCGCCCTTTTTGGCGCCAGCTACCCGGCTTGGATGGCCAGCCGGAAAGACGCGGTAGAGGCCCTTTCCTATGACTAGTACAATGGCCAGCTTCGCCGTTCACGTCGTGCCCGCAGCATGCCCGCGCCGCAGACCCCAACGCGCGCCGCGCATCGCGCAAAAAGGATTGCCCGGCTAGGCAGCGAAGAAAATGGCAGATACACTACGAAATACCACGATTCGTCTGACGCTGGACGACCAATTACGGGACAAGGGGCCGGCAAAAAAAGGCGTGGAGCCCATACTTAAAACGGTAAAACTCTGGAAGCGTTACCGCGCCGGCAAGGTCGAAGTCCCGGCGCTCCGCGGCGTGGATTTTGAGGTCCAGCCGGGCGAATCCGTCGCCGTTATGGGCCCTTCCGGCTGCGGCAAATCTTCGCTTTTGTACGTTATCGGCGGCTTGGCTAAAGCGTCCGAAGGCACCGTGCTGGTCGACGGCAACGACCTCTCGACCATGAGCGACGCCGAGCGCACCAAGCTTCGCCGCCAGAAAATCGGTTTCGTCTTCCAGCGTTTTAATCTCCTGCCCACGCTTACCGCCAAGGGCAACATCGCCATTGCCCAATACATCCACGGCGACGGTTTCGACCCGCACCGCTTCGACGTCACCACAAAAATGCTCGGCCTGGCCGGTCGCCTGCACCATCACCCATCCGAACTCTCCGGCGGCGAGCAGCAGCGCGTGGCCATCGCTCGCGCCATCATCAACGAACCAAAAATCCTGCTCGCCGACGAGCCCACCGGCAATCTCGACTCCAAAAACTCCGAGGTCGTGCTGCAGATGCTGCGCCAACTCAATAAAGACCTCGGCCAGACCATCGTGATGATCACCCACAACCCGGAAGCGGTCGTTTATTTCGATCGCGTGGTGCACATGCGCGACGGCATCATCGTCGACGGCGTCCCTGCGGACTGACATGGCCGGCATCGCACAATTCTTTTCGCGTACCTTTTTCTGGACCTACGAGCGCGGCACCTGGCAGTACGACGTCGCCGTAATCCTCATCCTCATCTTCGTCCTGCTCACCCCGCGCCGCTGGTTCGACGAGCAGCCGCAAGTCGGCGTTCCTGCTTCCGCCACCCAGGTGCAGCACCTCGCCAGCTCCGCCGGTGGCCTCGACACCTATCGCGTTGACGCCCGCCTCCTCGCGCCTCCCAAACAAACGCCAGCCCTCGAGAACGACCTCCACAACGCCCTGAAAAAGAGCCTCCCTGAACTCGGCAACGGCCGCTTCGCCATCTCCAAAATCGAGCCAGTCCGCGACGCCGACGGCACCGTCACCGCCTACGATGTCGAGATTCACCATTAAGCCTTAGTCGCCCGCCCGGCCCAGGTCTCTGCCATCCCTAAGCCCGCGCACCCTTTCCGCCAGGCCACGCATCTCTTTGCCTATGTTACGATTCCAAAGGATTCTAGACGTTGCCCTAACCCGTCCCACCCGAGGAAGCGCTTGAAATCAAACCGCTGTCGTCTCCCGTTGCTGCTCATCTACACCCTGCTTTGCACACCGCTGGCGCTCCCACCCCTGCGCGCCGCACAAAACGCCCCGCGCACCGTCGACAGCGTCCTGCTCCTCATGGACCGCTCCGCCCAGGATTTTCATTCCCTCACCGCCAACCTCGAGCACATCAAATACACCGCGGTCGTCAACGACACCTCCACGGAAACCGGCCTATTGTATTTTCACAAAGACGACAAGATGCGCATCGACATTCTGACGCCCGACAAGCGCACCATCCTGCGCAATGGCGACTCTCTCTTCGTTTACACCCCCAAAGTGAATCGCGTCGAGGAATTTAACCTCGGCAAGAACCGCTCGCTCATCGACCAATACGTCCGCCTCGGCTTCGGCAGCCGCAGCGCCGAGATGCTGAAAAGCTACGACATCACCCTCACCGGCGAAGGCGAGCTAGACGGGAAAAAGGTGGCGATTCTGCAACTGATTCCAAAATCCGAGGAAGTGCGCAAGCAGGTGACCAAAATCCAGATGTGGATCGACGAAGCTTCCTGGCTCCCGCTGCAGCAAAAATTCTTCGAAGCCACCGAAGGCGATTACATCCAATTCCACTATCAAGACTTAAAAAAGAATCTCAAGCTCAATGACAACAAATTCAAGCAGGACTGGCCCAAGAACGTAACCCGCGTAAAGCCCTGACTTTTCGACATTTGTGGCGTTTTTGTAGCGACACCCTTTAGGGCGTCATTCCGCCGGCCGCCTTCACAGGTAAGCGCTCAAGCCTCACGCTCCCGCGCCAACAACCCTTCCTTCCGCTCCAGCCCCCACCGGTACCCCGCCAACTTCCCGTCCCCGCGAATCACCCGATGGCACGGCACCACAATGGATACCGGATTCATTGCGCAAGCCCGCGCCACCGCCCGTACCGCCCGCGGCTTCCCCATCGTCCGCGCCACCTGCGTATACGTCCGTGTAGCCCCGCGTGGAATCTTCTGCAGTTCCTGCCACACGCGCCGCTGAAACGCCGTAGCCTGCAAATCGAGCGGCACTTCAAATTGCGCCGGCCGCCCCTCCACTCGCCCGACAATCTCCGCGACCCACCGCGTGTATGCCTGCTCCGCGGGCGCAATCTCTGCTTTCGGATATTCCGCCCGCAGTTCCCCCAGCAGCTTCTTCTCGCTGTCCCCGAGATAAACCGCCGAAACCCCTCGTTCCGTAGCCCCTATCAACACCTTCCCTAGCGGTGATTCCGCGATGCTATATCTGATCTTCATGCCCAATCCTCCTTTGCGATACGTAGCCGGCGTCATCCCCAGTTGCGCATTACTGCGCTCATACACGCGGCTCGATGAACCATACCCCGTCTCATACAGCGCATCGGTGATCGGCTTCCCCGCGCGCAACAGCTCTTTGAATCGCGCAAGCCGCAACGCCTCCGCCACTTCGCGTGGTTTCAATCCAGTCACCTGCGCAAACGCTCTCCGCAGGGTCCCCGGCGAAGTCTCTAGAGCTTTCGCCACCGCACTAATCCCCATTTCTTCCTCGCCCGGCGCAGACATCAGCTTCGCCGCCCGCTGCACCATCGTCACCGCCGCCGCCAATTCGTTTGGCCGGCAACGCAAGCATGCGCGAAAGCCGTTCGTTTCCGCCTCTTGCTGCGTCTTGTAGAACACCACGTTTTGCCGCAGCGGCCGCCGCGCCGGGCACGACGGCCGGCAGTAAATCCGCGTCGAGCGCACCGCCAGCACAAAAGTCCCGTCGGCGCGCCGGTCGCGCGCCATCGCTGCTTTCCAATAGCGCTCCGCCGCGGCTCCGGAAATCCCTGCCATCTCCGTCCTCATCTGCAAATTCCTATGTTCCAGCATCACCCGACCAAAATAGCGCAGGGCAACAAACGAATCTATCCGCAAACGCGCGCCAAACCATCCGATTCTTGTGCATGCTGGCGAAGTTCACAGCCTCTGTGGTACGAACCTGGTACCATTACTAAGTGTTTGAAGTTAAGACACTTCTTATGATTTCCACAGTCGACGCTCCACCCCTTCCGGTGCCATCTTAGCCACCCGCCATCTTGTGGTGGGGCATTTGCCGTTCGGGCCAGTTCGGGGCATTCTTTCAATTTGCATCGTATTTCGTTACCTAGCACCATCTATCGCTGCGTCCGGTGTAGTCTCTGAGGGGAGACATGAGGGCAACCAACCGCGCTGTTCCGATCGATTCTGCGCCAAACGCGCGCCTCGCACTCGGTCCGCAAGCCGTTGAGTCTGCGCCCGCCTCCGCACCTCTGGTGCCCGGCGAGACGACCCCGGCTTTACGCATACCGCCGTTGCACGTGCCGCCGATACGCGTGCCGCAGCTGCGCGTCACCCCGCTCCTTACACCCAGTATGCCGCGTCGCTTCGTGCGCGTCCCGACTCATGCCGTTGGTGTTTTCCCCGAACACCGCGAATACCCGCGCGCCACCCTGCGCCTGCCGCTGCGCCTGCGCGCCGTGAACGGCCTCAATGAGGAATTTCCCATCACCCTCGTCACCCGCGATATCAGCTCCACGGGCGTATTTTTCCTTTCACCCAAAATGCTCGCCATGGGCGCCTCCCTCGAACTCGAAATCGTCCTCGTCAGCCGGCCCATGGGTTGTGGCAACGTCGTCGTGACCTCGCGCGCTCAGGTGCGCCGTGTGGAGCCCGCCGCCACGCCGAATTGGTATGGCATCGCCGCCTCTTACGACGACATGCAATTTGGCCGCGACGACGGCTTAGATCTGCTCTGATCTCGCGAAGCCCCTGGTCTTTCCCGTGGCACCGCGGCTCCACCGTCCGCGCCTCCTCTGCTACTCTGAAGTTGCATGCCCCGCAACGCCGCACGCAACTCCACCGGTAAACTCCTCGGCGTCCTCTTCGATTGGGACGGCACACTGCTGAACTCCTACGCCGCCGATTCCGCCGCCTATATCGCCATGTTCGCTCAGATGGGCATTCCCTGGGGACACGAGGAACTGGCGATGCACTACTCGCCCGACTGGTACGCCACCTATCGCGCTGCGGGTCTTCACGAAAGCCTATGGGACGAAGCAGATTTGGCTTGGCGAACCCACTACGCGCTTCACAAGTCGCGACTGCTGCCCGGCGCGCGGCCGCTGCTGGCAACTCTGGGTCGCAAGTATGCGCTCGGCCTGGTTACCAGCGGCGATCATGAGCGCGTTCACGGCCAGCTACGCGCGTTCCGCTTGCTGCGCACCTTTTCCGTGCGCGTCTGCGGAGGCGACACCAAGGAAAGGAAGCCCCATCCTGAGCCGCTCCTAAAAGCTCTGGATGCTATGAAACTCGCACCCGAGGATTGCGTGTACGTTGGGGATACCCGCGAAGACGTGCTGATGGCTCGTGCTGGCGGCGTACGCAGCATCGGCGTCACGGGGCCTTTCCCCACTGCCGATAAACTCCGATCGTCAAAGCCAGATGTGTTGCTCTCTTCGCTCGCGGAATTGCCCGCGGCGCTACGCACACTATCGCGCTAGCCGGATTCTGCAGCTGCCATGACAGAATTTGCTAGCGGAATTATTGTGGCGGCTTTGCTGGCACGGAAGGCGCTGTGGCTGGCGGCGCCGACGAAGGCGTCGCTGTAGGCGCACCCGCTGGCACCGCAATCGAGCGAGGCGTCGCTGACGTGTCTGCGCTTCCAGGCGGCGGAGCGGCTTGCGGCTTGTAGTCCGTCCATTTGATGATCATGCGCACGGGAACATCTTGCTCTTTCAGGTGCAGGATTTCGTCCGAGCGCGCGTACGTTGGAAACCAATACTGATTGTCAATGAACTCGCGGTACGTCTCGAACATCGTGAACGGCAGCTGCGGCGAAGATTTCATATCGCCGAGATCGTTCACCCAACTGCCGTAGGTCTTCACCACTTCCAGGTATTTGTCGTCGATGTACACAATGCCCTGGAAATACGCGTGGACGCGCTCCACGACTTTCGGCTTCACCTCGAAGATGTAGCAGCTGATCTCGTCAAGCTGGTCCTTGCCCAAATATTTCATGCTGTATTTCGCAAGTTGGGTGGTGGTCAGCGGAAACTGCGGGACGCGATTGAGCGCTTCAAAATCCTCCGATTCGAGCTGCATGTGCTGCAGCGTCGATTTCGGGTGTTCGATCACCTTGTCGAAAACCGTGCCGTCCGCGTCGCGGCTCGGCTGCGTCACCATCAGGTATTCGCCGGAAGGCTTGCCATCGGGGCCAAACTCCTGGATGCGGATGGTCTTGCGGTAGGTATAGTGTGTGCGCGCCAGAAAATACGTGTCTTCCTGTTTGGACAGCCGCTTGAGCACTTCGTCGACCGGCACCGTCGTCGGCTCGCCGGGGTCCGAGGTGTTTCCGATGCGCGCCACGCGATGCTCCGGCGGCGCATCCATGGGTCCTTCAGGCGGCTGTTGCGCGCTAACCACTGTGCCGGCCACCAGCCAGCCTGCGAAGAGCAGTACGAGGCGCGCGGCCCAGTTCAAGGCGCGCTTCGCATACGGTGTGGTCTTTGGCACAACTCTTCGGTGCGTGCCTTGCGTACTTCGCGAGAATGACTGCACGTTCATGGACATTTGGATGCTGCAAGCCGCCGCCGGCGTTTCCTTAGGTCGTCAAGCACGACCACAAGTCTACCGGAACGCCGACGACTTTAGCGCATGCGCATCCTGTTGCCTGCACCGCAACGTGGCCGATCCGCGCGAGCACGAAATCTTCCACGCCTCTGTTACAATTTTACGTTCCGTGAACAGCGTGCAACAAGCCAGGCGGTACTTCGTTTCGGGAGGCGTGCAGGGCGTGGGTTTTCGCTATTTCACGCAACACGCCGCCGCGAAACTATGCATCAGCGGTTACGTGCGCAATTTGCGCGACGGCCGCGTGGAAGCCTTCGCCTGCGGGACGCCGGAGCAGTTAGCGCAGTTCCGTGCGCAGCTCGAATGCGGCCCGCGCTTTGCCAGCGTTCGCGAGGTGCTGGAGCAGGAAGCCGCGCTCGACGAGCGTTTTAGCATCGGCTTCGCCATCGCGCACGAAGACTAGGGTAAATTGGGCAAAGGCGAGGGCACGATAGTTCGTGCCCTTCTTTTGTGCCTTCGCGATTGTGGAAGCGGCATCTATGTTTCGCGACGCGTTTCATGAAACCTAAGGAGCGTTGATGGACGACCTGAAGAAACTGATCCGCGAAGTGCCCGATTATCCGAAACCCGGCATCCTCTTCTACGACCTGACCACGCTGCTGAAAGACAAAGCCGGCTTCCACAAGATGATTGACCGCCTCTGCGAACACTACAGCGGACACACTATCGACATCGTTGCGGGTATCGAAGCACGCGGGTTTATCTTCGCGCCGGCGCTGGCCTACCGGCTGGGCGCCGGATTTGTTCCCGTGCGCAAGCCGAAGAAGCTGCCGGCAAAAACTTCCAGCATCACCTACGCCCTCGAATACGGCACGGATACGCTGGAGTTGCACGAAGACGCCATTCAGCCGGGACAGACGGTGATCATCTGCGACGATCTGCTGGCCACTGGCGGTACGGCCGCAGCGACTGCCAAACTTATCCAGCGCCTCGGTGGGACCGTGGAAGGCGCGGCCTTCGCCGTCGAATTGACGTTTCTGAACGGGCGATCGCGCCTCGCCGATATGGATATTTTCTCGCTGATTCAATACGACAAGTAGCGGCGCGAAAAGCGGTGCTGGGAAAATGTCGGCGGATTGAGAAGTTGAGAGAACGTTGACCCTGGTCTTTGTCGCGAGTTCACTTGGCCTTTGCAGAACGTTGGCGGCGCGCCTCGAAGAGCACTACGCCTGCGGCGACCGAAACATTCAACGATTTCACTGGCCCGATCGTCGGCAGCGACACCACAAAATCGCAGCGCTTGCGCGTCAGTTCGTGCAGGCCTTGGCCTTCTCCACCCAGTACGATTCCCACCGGCGAACTGAAATCCGCCTGCGTGTAGTTTTGCTCCGCCCTTTCATCGAGGCCGATGAGCCAGTAGCCAGCCTCTTTCAACTCTTCCATGCTTCGCGCCAGGTTGGTCACCTTGGCTACTGGCAGATGCGCTAGCGCCCCAGCGGAAGCGCGGGACACCGTGTCCGTTAATCCTGCAGCACGACGCTCCGGGATGACCACGCCGTGTGCGCCTGCAGCCAGCGAAGTGCGAATGATCGCGCCCAGGTTGTGCGGGTCTTCGACGCCGTCGAGCAGCACGATCAAGCCCTTCTGCGCATCGCTGGCCGCCGCAGCGATAATGTCTTCCAGCGTGGATGCGGGGCGCGCCGCTGCCATGGCCACCACGCCTTGATGATCCTTGGAGTTGGCCAGTCGGTCGAGTTGGCCGCGATCCTCGAAGCGCACTGGGACGCCTTGCCGTCGCGCCAATTGCACGATCTCTTCGGCGCGCGTGTCCTGGCGGCCTTTGGCGATGACGATGCGGTCGAGTGGGCGACCCGCTTCGAGGGCTTCGCGTACCGCGTGTATTCCGGTTAGGTGGTCCATGCGCGAATAGTCTACTAGAAGAGCGAATCAGCAGCCGCGGCGGGTGATCTCTGAGGCGGGAAATGCGGGAAATGCGGTCAGACCCCCACACCTTGTTTTGCGTAAGTGTTGATTCTACTGGAGATGAAGGCCTTTACATTTGTAAGTGTTCATTCTGCGTGGTTTAGGAGGCTTGTTAGCTTTACTCTTTTTCTATGGTGTGTACCGGTACTCTCAAAGAAAATAGTACTGGGGGGTCGGACAATTTTACTCCGGGCATCGAAGGCAGAGTCTCGGGCGCAGGCCATGGCTAGACGAAGACGCTGCAGAACTCCAGGATGCGGGTGCGCGCGGACTTTACCGGGACGACAAATCCTGCGGCAGCGGCTTCATCGAGGAGTAGCAGTACGCGGTCCAGAGCGCCTTCGCCGGAGCGGCCGGTCAGCGCCAGGCGGATGGGGTGAAACAGTTCGCGGCCACGCGGTTCCATGCTGTCCTTCATGGCGATGATGATGGCGCTGAAGCGCTCGGGCGTTAACGGAATGTCGTCCAAAAGCTCCAGCGCAATGCAGCGCAGCACGTCGCGCGCGGCGTAGCGCGACATTACGAGATGGGCTTCGACCTTCGTCAGCACTTCCGCGGCATCGTAGTGGAAGACCAGCCCCAGTAACTCGGCGAGTTGCGCGCGGTCGCTCACTTGTGCACCCAGCAGGAATGCCGCGCGTTCGCACCACGCGAGTTGCGGAGGCGAAATCGGTTCCGGAGAGGCCGCGAGCCAGCCGCGTTCGCGCAGGAGCGTCGCGACATCTTCGCCCGTGAATGGGTTTACGCGAAGAGTCGAGGAATTGGCGCGGGTAGCGGAGGGCTCGCCTGCTTGCTCGCGCGCTTCTTCCCAGGTCAATTCTTCACGCAATTCTTCGGACTGCGAATCGGCGGGCGACTGGTCCTTCGATTTATCTCGCGAGGTGTCTGGGCGCATGCGCGGCGTTCAGGGAACGCGGACGGTGGCCACGACCCACGCGGCGATGGCTTCGCCGCGGCCGATGCTGTCTACGCCCTCGTTGGTCTTGGCTTTGAGGTGGATCTTGTCAGCGGAAACTTCGAGGGCGGTGGCGAGAATCTCGCGCATGGCGGGAAAATGCGGGCCGAGCTTGGGCTTTTCGAGGATCACGACGGCATCGACGTATTCGATGGTGAAACCGTGTTCGTCGAGGAGTTCGCCGGCGCGCTCCAGAAAAATCAAGCTATCCGCACCCTTCCACTGTGGGTCGCTGTCCGGGAAGTGCGTGCCGATGTCACCGAGCCCCGCCGCGCCGAACAGCGCATCGCAGAGCGCGTGAGCCAGCACATCTCCATCGGAGTGGCCTGCGGGCCCTTTTTCGAAGGGCAGCACCACGCCGCCAACGATGAGTTTGCGCCCGGCCTCGAGGCGGTGAAGGTCATAGCCAATGCCAGAGCGTGTACCGCTCATCGGGCGGTTCGCTCGCGTTGGAGGTAGAAGCGGGCGAGGTCCATGTCCGCGGGTTTGGTGATTTTGATATTGCGTTCCGCGCCGAGGACCACATGCACGTCGTGGCCCAGGCGTTCGATGAGGCCGGCTTCATCGGAAGCGTTCACGCCATCGGCTATCGCTTGCGCGAAGGCTTCGCGCAGCAGCTTGGCGGAGAAGGCTTGCGGCGTCTGGGCCAGAACCACGCGCTCACGCGGAATCGTGCCGATAATTAGCGCGACGTCTTCGGGTAAACTTGCGCGCTTTACCTCTTTCACGGTGTCCATAGCAGGAACGCCGAGGATCGCAGCGTGGCATTTGCGCGCTTCTTCGATCACACGGGAGATTTGCTCCACGGTGACGAAGGGGCGCACGGCGTCGTGGACCAGGATGATTTCCGCGTCCTCCGGGACGTGCTCCAAAGCCAAGGCCACCGATTCCTGACGCGAATCGCCGCCGCGGATGACGTGCACCTGCTGACGGAAGCCTTCGGCTTGCAAACGGGCTTGCCACGAAGCCACAACGTCGCCGCGCGTAGCGATAATAATATCGGTTACAAGTGCGTAACTGGCGACGCGACGGACGGTGTGAATCAGGATGGGCTCGCCGTCAAGCTCGAGAAATTGCTTGGGCGTTTCCGCGCCCATGCGCGTTCCAAGGCCAGCGGCGGGGAGGATGGCGGCGATGCGATTCATAGGTATGCTTCGGCATTCAGGCGCGCGACCGCAGATTACCTTAGCGGGGGCACGAACTTAGGCGCGAACGTAGGAGTGTACCTGAAGGCGGGGAGCGCTACAACGCGACGGGGGCGACGAGGGGGCGACGGCGCCCGTAAATGGAACCGGCCCTAGGGCTTGGCGGCAAAGCTCAGGTGGCCAAATGCTTCCGGGACGTGGAAGTTGGGCTCGGGGCTGTGCGTCGGGCGCCAGGCGGAGTAGAATCGCGGTTCGGCGGCGCCCTCGACGCGAAAGAAATTGACGCGCCACGACTTAGCGGAATCGAAGTTGGCCACCAGGGCCTTCATTGGGATGGCAATTTCGGCGGACCACACTCTGGCGCGGTGGTCGATGGCCACCCGACTCTGCAGGCCGCTATGCAAATCACGGATGACGCGGCGCTTAACGTCGAGGTCAAGCCACATGCCGTTGGGGGCAATCTCGATCTCCTTGTAGACCCAAGGGTCGGAATCGTCAGGCTGCAGGAACACCTCGACCACGTCGCGGTCCCAGAGTTGGTCACGGCGGCCGCTCGGGTCGGCATCGGGGAATACGCTCAATTCGCGATAGTGCGCCTCAAAACGAAGGAACAGCGTTTGCGGGGTCCACAGCAGACGTATCTTCGTCTCGCGTTCCGGGTCAACGTTGCGGCCCTGCCAGTCCCAGTCGAAGCTCAGCGCAGGAACCGCTTGCCAAGCGGAGAGTGGCGGGAAGCCTTCCGCACCGAGCGGCGCAGCGCAAGGGAACGCGGTTGCACCAGCTTCACCGCGTGTGGTCATGGCAAAGAAGGCGGCCGTCAAACAGCACAGAATGAGCAGGCATGACGATATTCTAACGCATCGAGTGAAGCGGAAACCGAGAGGCAGGCGAGGGAATAGCGCGGCGCGCGCACGGGTTTGTGAGCGCGAGATTACGGCTTTTTGACCGCTTCGTAATTTTTGCAGTTGCAATTGGGGTGATTGCAAGGGCTTTGATAGCGGTCGTTGACGCGGACGGACTCGTGGATGGATTTACCGTGTTTGCACACGCACGGCTGTTTGCGGAATACCTTTCTAGCCATACCGCGAGTTTAGCATAGCCCGGCTGCGGAAAGGCGGGGGATGGTACCGGAACGTACCTCGATGGCGGGCACTGATTGCGCACCTTGGGTCAGGCCTGTCCGCAAGGGCGAAATTGCGGATGGTAGATTGGAGGTGCGTCTTAACGGCGTTTGCCGGGCTTGGACAACGAACGGGCCCGAGTTTACCGGCGAATGCGGATTTGCGCGGAGGAAGCATGGCGAAGCTGGGGAAAGTGTCGGTGGAAGCGGAGTTCATGGCGCAAGTGGTGCGTCGGCAGCCCTCAGAGTTTGAGTTCGTGAAATTTGCCATTGAGGGAGGCGTGGCGCGCATCACGCTGAACCGGCCGGAGCACAATCTGTTGAACGAAGTGATGCTGCGAGAGATTTCCGACGGCATTGCGGCGGCAGGCGAAAGCGACGACGTGAAGCTGGTGGTGATGGATTCGGCTTGCAAGGTATTTTGCGGCGGGATCGACATCGGGGAATATACCTCGCAGCGCGTATTTCAGATGCTGGATGCGTTTCACGGGGCGTTTGCGTCCATGCTGGAGGTGGGCAAACCGGTGCTGTGCGTGGTGAATGGGCCGGCGATTGGCGGGGGCGCGGAACTGGCGGCGTTCGGGGATTTGGTGATCGCGTCGCCGAAGGCGCGGTTTGCGCAGCCGGAAATCACCATCGGCGTGTTTCCTCCGCTGGCCTCGACGATTCTGCCATATCTCGTGGGTCCGAAGACCGCGTTGGAACTGGTGTTGATGGGGGAGGCGGTGAGCGCGGAGCGAGCGCTGGAGCTGGGATTGATCAACCGGCTGGTGCCCGAAGCGCAGCTCGAGCAGACCGTCAAAGAGTTGGTCACCCGCATTACCGCGCACTCCGGGCCAGTGCTGGCCATGGCGAAAAAAGCGATTCTGGGCGGCATGGGACTGTCGTTGCGGGATGGCATGAAGAAGTCCATGGATATTTTCCTGAATGAGTTGTACCGGCTGGAGGATTCGCAGGAAGGGTTGCGTGCGCTGGTAGAAAAGCGGAAGCCGAACTGGAAAAATAAGTAAAACCGTGCGCGTTCGTTGACAGAGTGAGCCGCGGGGACTAAACTCAACTTTCATTTTGCAGGCATGGGTTGCGGGGAAGGCCGTGTGAATCGGCCGCGGTCCCGCCACTGTGAGCGGCAGTAATGCCGTAAGCCAGGCCACCCTCCCATGCTGCCGAGATGCGCGTTCTTCGCGAGAAAGAACGCGGTCAAGAAGCCCCCAGTGGTCTCGCGGGGCTTTTTTTATTGCCTGGCGGAAACGACCAGCTTCTGATGCGGTGCGAGTCTTTGGTCTGGGGAGAATTTCTCTTTGCGATGGAGCGAGCACGCGCGACGGCTGTCGAGAGCGCCAAAGATGCTGTCTGTGGCGCTGCTCTGCGCCGCGTTTTTGTCCGGGCCCTCTGGCGCGGCTGGGCAGGCGGGCGCACCTGACACAGCGGCAAACCCGTCGGCACCGAGTTCGCAAACACCGACCGCCACAGCGCCAACCTACCGTGAAGTAACAGACGAGGCCGGGCGGACGGTGCGAATTCCGCAACCGGTGGAGCGCATCGTTTCGCTGGCACCCAGCTTGACGGAGACGGTGTACGCACTGGGCTTGCAGGATCGTCTGGTGGGCGTCACGGACTACTGCGATTACCCGGCTGCCGCGCTGAAGAAGCCGAAGGTCGGCGGGCCAGCCAATCCGAGCATCGAAGTCATCGCGGCATTGCATCCGGATGTGGTGCTGATGACCAAGAGCGGCAACAACTTTGAGACCGTGCGGGCGCTTGAGGATCTAAAAATTGCGGCTTACGCGACGACCCCGCGAACGATTGCTGACATTGTGGCGTCTACCGAGCGGCTTGGGGACGTGCTGGGTGCGACGCAAGCGGGCGCGGCGGTAGCGGCAGAATTGGACGAACGACTGGCGGCGCTGAAACAGAAAATTGGCGACCTGCCGGCGCGGCGCGTCTTGTTCGTGGTATGGACCGACCCGCTGATTTCCACGGGGAACAACACGTTCGTGGCCGATGCGCTGCGACGGGCGGGCGCCACTTCTATCATCGACGCCAAAGAAGACTGGCCGAAGGTGAGCCTTGAAGAAGTGGTGCGCTTGCAGCCAGAGTTTGTGGTGATGGCGGCGCAGAATACCTCGAACACTCCCGCGGAACTGGAATCACTGGCGGCGCAGCCGGGTTGGCGCAGCCTTGAGGCGGTGAAGAACCGCCGATTTGTGGTGGTGAGCGACGCGGTGAATCGTCCGGCGCCGCGGATTGTTTCGGTGATTGAGGACATGGCGCGACAGATGCACCCGGAGGCGTTCCAGGAGCAGGCGCCGACAACACCGGCTGGAGACGCGGGAAAGCGGGCCGGTCCCGGTACTCCCTTGCCGCCACAGAGCACTCCTCCTCACGGGGCGCGTCCGCTGGCTGAATCCCAAACCAAGGACCGACTTATTGCCGAGGCGTGCGCATGCGGCCGCTAACGTGGCGTCGCTTGCTGCTGCGCTGCGCGGCTTTAGCAGGCGTCCTGTTGATCGTGATGGTGCTGGCCCTGAAACTAGGCGCGGTGCAAGTGTCGCTGTACGGCCTGGGCCGGGACCTGATTCACTATGCGCTACATTCGAGCGCGGGACTTTCGAGCGAGTACAGCTTGATTATCTTTGATATTCGGTTGCCGCGGATTTTTCTGGGCATTTTTGTGGGCGCGTCCTTGGCGGTGGCGGGAACGAGTTTTCAAGCCTTGTTGCGCAATCCGCTGGCTGACCCGTACGTGCTGGGCGTTTCGAGCGGGGCGGCCGTGGGCGCGATTGTTGCTGTAATGATCGAGCCGCATTTGGCGCTCACGCCGGACGCGGCGGTGCTGCTGACGCCCGTGGGAGCGTTTCTGGGCGCGTTGATCACCATCGCGGGAGTTTATCTGCTCGGCCGGCGCGACGGCGAGATCGACAGCACTACGCTGCTCCTGGCGGGGATTATTACCGCGTCGTTTCTAAACGCGCTGATTATGCTGCTGCTCAATTGGCTTTCCGGGCGCGATCACGGCGGCATGGCGTTCTGGCTGATGGGCGATCTTTCAACGCCGCTGCAAAACAATGTGCACTGGGTGATCCGCATCGGATTTTTCGTGGCGGCCGGAGCAATCTATACCACGGCGGCGGATTTGAATTTGCTGCTGGCCGGAGAGAAAGAAGCCATGCACCTCGGCGTGGACGTGCCACGGGTGCGCGTGGTCGTGTACGTAGCGGCGTCCATTCTGACGGGGTTGGCGGTGTCGGTGAGCGGTTCGATTGGCTACGTGGGACTGCTGGTGCCGCACGTGATGCGCATGATTTTCGGCTCGGACCACCGCATCCTGATTCCCGCGGCGGCCTTGGGCGGGGCCATCGCCGTGGTGCTGGCGGACATGCTGGCGCGCACCGTGGCGGCGCCGAGCGAATTGCCGGTGGGCGCCATGACCGCGCTGGCGGGTGCGCCGCTGTTTATTTATTTGCTGCGGCGGAGGCTGGCGTGAGCAGCGCGGCGCGCAATATGGGCGCGGTAACCGCGGCAGTGCGCACGAATGCGACGCTGAGCGTGGAGCAAGTAAGCTATGCGTATTCCGCGAATCCCGCGCAGGCGCCGCTATTCACGCTGGAAGCCATGAGCCTGCAGGCGCGTTCGGGAGAGATTCTGGCCATCCTGGGGCCGAACGCCTGCGGCAAATCGACGCTGCTGAAATTGATTGCCGGCGTGCTGGCGCCGCTTTCCGGAAAGGTAACGCTGGACGGCATAGCCACGCATACGATGACGCCGCGGCTGCGCGCACAGCGCATCGCCATGGTGCAGCAGGAGAGCCAGCTGCTGTTTCCTTCACGGGCTTGGGAATTTGTGCTGCAAGGGCGCCATCCGTATGGCAAAACTTTGCGCTTTGAAACGGATGAGGATGTTCAGGTGGCGCGCAACGCGTTGGCGCAGGTTGGTGCGGAGCATCTGACGGACCGCTGGATGGACAAAATTTCCGGCGGCGAAAAACAACGCGTGATTCTGGCGCGGGCGCTGGCGCAACAGCCGACGCTGTTGCTGCTGGACGAGCCGACGCTGCACCTGGACATTGCCGCGCAGGTGGATCTGCTCGATACGCTGCGCAAGCTGGCATCGGTGAATCGCTACATCGTGGTGGTGGTGACGCACGAACTGAATTTGGCGGCGCAGTACGCGGACCAGGTCGCGCTCTTGCAGCGCGGGAGATGCTTGCGCGTGGGGTCGCCGTCGAACGTTTACCAACGGGAGTTGCTGGAGCAGGTATTTCAGACGCCGCTCACCGTGGAGACCGGCCCGTCCGGACGGCCGCGCGTGCATGTCTGGTCTGGCGGAGCTGGTGGCGGGTCGGGCGCTGCGTGATTTTGCTCAATGCGAGAAGTTGCGCGACGTTCCGTACCGCGTCGGGCAGCTTTGCGATTTTGTGGATGTACCTCAACAAATGCCGCGACTGCCGTGATTTTCTGCCGCGGAACTGAATAACCTCTAGCGGGCAGCGGCCGGGCCGGGCGACAAGCTTCGAACCACGCCGCAACTGCCCCTGACAACCATCGCAGACTTCGTGCTCGGGAAGACGGGCGGCCTTGTTCGTAGAGCCGCACTCGCAAGAGAAGCCGTCGCCGCCGCGCGACTGTAAGGCGGGAGTCGATCGCTTGGCGATCGCACTCTGAAAGCCGGAAGGCCACTGTGGCGCATCGTTCGTCGCACAGGACGGGCAGCACCGCGGGAAGGTCGCCGGCAAGCAGGACCGCCAAGCCAGGAGACCGGCGAAGTCTGCAGCCATCCGGTGTGCAACGCCGTGATGGACAACCTTCAAGCTCCCGCGCGTGAGGGAGCCCGGAGGAACCCATGAAAATGATCTGCGTTCGCCTGGTAGTCTTTTTGTTTTTGCTTTTCGCGATTTGTTTTTCTTCGCAAGCGCAGGGCAATTCCCAGCAAGCACAACTTTCCGGCCGGCTCATCGACGCTAGCGGTGCGGGCGTGGGCGGAGTCGAAATCACGTCGTCGCCGGACCATGCGCCAGCGGCCCGCAAATGGACCGCCACCTCCTCGAGCGACGGCACTTACAGACTTGAGTTGCCGCCCGGAAGTTATCGCGTGCGATTCGCGCGCGAGGCGTTCGCCCTACGTGAGTTGACGGTTGACTTGGCGGCAAACGAGCGGCGCAAATTGGATCTTCGCCTGGAACTGGAGCCACTCTCCGCCAGCGTGGTGGTTACCGCCGAAACGGAGCCGATTTCTGTGGATCAAGCCACCGCCCCGGTTTCCGTCATACCCAAAGAGGAGATCGACGCGCGCCAAGCCGTCGCGCTGACGGACGCTCTGCTCTTCACCCCGGGCGTGGCCATTGGGCGGACGGGGCCGGAAGGCGGAACGGCCTCCGTTTTCTTAAACGGTGGAAACTCCAACTTCGTGAAGGTGCTGGTGGACGGCGCGCCGATAAATCCCCCGGGCGGCGCCGTCGACTTTTCCGACGTGACGCTCGATAACATCGACAAGGTGGAAATCGTGCGTGGGGCGGAAAGCGCCATTTATGGTACCGACGCAGTCTCCGGCGTGATCCAGTTGATCACCCATCGCGGCGAGACGCGCACCCCGGAGTTTAGCGTGTTCGGCGAGGGTGGTGATTACAGTTCGGGGCGCGGCGGTGCGCAACTAAGTGGGTTGCTCGGCGCCTTCGACTATTCGGCGGCGGCTTCGTATTTTTCTGCGGACGGCCAGGGCCCGAACGATGCGTTCATCAATCGTACGCTCTCCGGCAACCTTGGCTACAAGTTTAGCGACAACAATCATCTGCGGCTCTCGCTGCGCAACACCGACAGTTTTGCCGGTATCGCCGGGCAGACCCTATTGCTGCTCCCGAGTCTCTATCAAAAATACTTTCAGCATATATTCAGCGCCAACGCGCGGTGGGAGTTTGCCACCGGGCAACATTGGCACCACGCCATCAGCGGAAGCGAATCCTATACCCGGCAACACGACTACAATCCGCTGCAAAGCTATTACGCGACGGATCCGAATGCTTTCTGTCCCCAGACAAATCCCACGGCGGTGGCCACGCAGGAATCGTGCGATTACACGTACGACGACCGTTACCAATACAGTCGCGCGAGCGTCGTCGCGCAGACAACCTTTCTGCTGAGAGACTTTGCGGCCACCGCAGGGTATGAGTACGAAGTGGAGAACGCTTTTCTGACGTCCGTGGACGTGCCCCACGCGCGACGGAATAACCAGGCCGGCTATCTCGATTTCCGCTACCGGCCGCACCGGCGCATTTCGCTGAATTTTGGCGGGCGCGCGGAAGACAACGGCTATTTCGGCACGCGCGTGGTACCGCGTGCGGGCGCAGCCATGGCGCTGCGGTACGGCAAAGGACTCTGGGGCGACACACTGATGCGCGGTTTTTACGGCGAAGGCATCAAGGAGCCGCGCTTTGACCAAACCTTTGGCGATAATTTCGGCGATTACGGTAATCCTTCGCTGAAACCGGAAGCCAGCAAGACCTGGACGGCCGGTGTTGAACAGAAGTTGCTCAACGACCGGGCCCGAGTGACGGTGGAATATTTCTACAGCAAGTTCTACGACATTGTGAGTTTTGAGTATTGCGCGAACTACAACAACTATTGCGATCTCGCCTCTCCGGTGGTGCCTGCGGGCTTCGGCTACTACTTTAATACGGACCGTGCGCGCGCGCGCGGGCTCAACCTGAGCGGCGAAGTTCGCCTGGCGCACTGGATGACCATCACAGGTAATTATACCTACGACGACAGCCTGGTAATTTCCGCGCCGAACTCGTTCGATCCATCCGAGGCCGCGGGGAACCGCCTTTTGCGTCGCCCAGTCAATTCGGGTTCGCTTACGTGGAGACTGGCGTTTCGGCGGCTAGACGTTACCGTGGGCGGCTATTTTACTGGCCAGCGGACAGACAGCGATTTCCTTGAGCTAAGTTCGCTCCCTGAACATAATCCGGGCTACGCGCGGTTTGACGTGGCCGCAAGTTATCGCTTCGGGCACGGCGTTTCAGTCTATGCTCGCGCGACCAACCTCTTCGATAAACCCTACCAGGATGCGCTCGGCTATCCCGCCTTAGGACGCGATGGGCGTATCGGCGTGAAATATACCTTCAGCGGGAGAAACTAACACGCGTGAGCGGCACGGAACCTATCCTCTTCTGCTGGAGCGGCGGGAAAGACAGCGCCATGGCACTGCACCTGCTGCTTCAGCAGAAGGAATATCGCGTGGTCGCATTGCTGACGACCGTCACGGAAGGCTACGATCGCATCAGCATGCATGGCGTGCGGTGTGAACTGTTGCGACAACAAGCGAAATCCGTCGGCTGGCCGCTGCACGAGGTGCGCATTCCGCGCAAGTGCCCTAATTCCACCTATGAAGCGCGCATGGAAGAGGCGTTGCGTGTTTTCTATGCGAGCGGGGTGCGCAAAGTGGTCTTCGGCGACATTTTCCTGGAAGACTTGCGGCTATACCGGGAGAAGAATCTGGCGCGTATCGGAATGACGGCCCTCTTCCCTCTGTGGAAACGTGATACGCGGGAGCTAATCCGCTTTTTCCACGCGGAGGGTTTTCGCGCCGTGGCGGCGTGCATTGATGGAAAAATCCTGCACCGTGGCTTCGCCGGACGCGAACTGGATGCTGCGTTTTTTGCTGAGCTACCGCCCGCTACGGACCCGTGCGGGGAAAATGGCGAGTTTCACACCTTCGTATTCGATGGACCGATCTTTCAGCGGCCGGTGCGGATTCGCACTGGCGAAATTGTCGAGCGAGACTCTCTTGTCTTCTGCGACCTGCTCCCGGCCGAAGACGACTCGCCTTCATGCGGGCGGTGAGATTCGGCTTGACGAAGCTGGACTTGGCCGTCCCACCCGAACCTGATGCTATAATCGCGTTTTACGATGGCGCAATCCGCACCACAAACGGCCGCCGTTTCTCCCGTAGTGCTCGCCAGATACGAGCCGGTCATCGGGCTGGAAGTGCACGCCCAGCTGCAAACCAAGACGAAGATTTTCTGCGGCTGCTCCACCCGTTTCGGGGATGCCCCGAACTCCAACGTCTGCCCGGTGTGTCTCGGCCTGCCGGGAACGCTGCCAGTGCTCAACAAGCGCGTGGTAGAAATGGCCGTACGTGCGTCGCTGGCGCTGAACTGTACCGTGCACGAGCATTCGCGCTTCGCCCGCAAAAATTACTTCTATCCCGATCTGCCCAAGGGTTACCAAATTTCGCAGTACGAATTGCCGCTGGCCACCGGCGGCTGGCTGGAGATCGCACACGACGCCACGTGCAAGCGCATCGGCATCACGCGTCTTCACCTGGAAGAGGACGCCGCGAAAAATTTGCACGAAGGTTTCGCCGAGTCCGCCGAAAAGGGCTACATCGACTTCAACCGCTGCGGCACGCCCTTGACCGAAATCGTCTCCGAGCCGGATATGCGCGCCCCGGAGGAAGCCCACGCGTACCTGACGGCACTCAAGGAAATTCTTCTCTACACCGGCGTGAGCGACTGCAACATGGAAGAAGGCTCGCTGCGCTGCGATGCTAACGTGAGCGTGCGCTTGCGCGGCGCCAGCGAATTCGGCACCAAAGTGGAAATCAAAAATCTAAACTCCTTCCGCTTCGTGCAAAAAGCCATCGAGTACGAAATCGAGCGGCAAATCGGTGTGCTGGAGGGCGGCGGCCGCATCGCGCAAGAAAGCCGCCTGTGGAACCAGGCGGAAAACCACACTGTCTCCATGCGCTCAAAGGAAAAAGCGCACGATTACCGCTATTTCCCGGAGCCCGATCTGCTGCCAGTACATGTCAGCGCGGGGTGGCGGGCCGCTGCGACGAAAGGCCTGCCGGAATTGCCGGAAGCCAAGCGCCTGCGCTTTGTGAACACCTACGGCATCACGCCTTACGATGCCGAGGTTCTCACCGGTTCGCAATCGTTGGCGGACTATTTTGAATCCGTGGTGAAAGCCGGCGCGCCGGGCAAGAGCGCAGCAAACTGGATGCAGACTGAATTACTGCGGCGCCTAAAACACGCGGGCAAGGATATCGTCGCCAGCCCGGTTTCGCCCGCCGCGCTAGCGGAACTGCTGCAACTGGTGGAGTCCGGCAACATCACCGGTGCCATCGGTAAAAAAGTATTTCCCATCATGTTTGACTCTGGCCGCGCCGCCGGAGAGATTGTCGCTGCCGAAGGACTGGCGCAAAGCAGCGACACCTCGGCAATCGAAGCCATCGCTCGCGAAGTGATCGAGAAAAATCCCGACAACGTGGCGAAGTTCAAAAGCGGCAACGAGGGCGTCTTTAAATTTTTCGTCGGCCAGGTGATTCGCGCCACGCGCGGTCAGGCCAACCCGCAAGTGGTGAACGACGTCTTGCGCAAATTGCTGTCCTGATCACGCGCCCGAAAGGTCTTTAATCACCGATGGCAAAAGCGGCACTCAAAGTCGGCGACAAAGCTCCAGACTTCACGCTGCTCGACGCCCGCGGCAAAGAAGTCTCGCTGAAAGATTTTCAGGGCCGGAGCGTGGTGATTTATTTCTACCCCAAAGCGAATACGCCGGGCTGTACCGTGGAAGCCTGCGAATTTCGCGATTTGCGCCCGAAGTTTATCAAGCAGGATGTGATGGTGCTGGGCGTCAGCGCTGATCCGCCAAAAATGCTAGCCGGCTTTATCGCCAGGCAAAAACTGAACTTCACGCTGCTCAGCGACCCCGATCACAAAATGATCGAAGCCTACGGCGCGTGGCGCATGAAGAAATTCATGGGCCGCTCGTTCATGGGCATCGTACGCAGCTCCTACGTGATTGCGCCGGATGGCAAAATCGCCGCAGTGTGGGATAACGTCAAAGCGAAAGGCCACGCCAAGGAAGTACTTGCGGCCGCGGCCTGGTAGTTCGAATTGTACGTTTGCCGCCCAAACGGATTACTCGTTCTCCTACAACTGAATCGCGAACTCGTCCGCGCCCTCCGCCACCGGCTCGATAAACATATTGTCGATCAGACGCGTGCGCCCCAGATACGCTGCCAGCAGCACATACGCGGGCCGCGCCACGCGAAGCACCGGTTCAAACGTTGCCGCGTCCACAATCTCCGCGTAATCCACCCGGGCGAGCGGTTCGGCGGCCAACACCCTTTGCATCGCTTCCTGCAAACGCAACACATCGCGCACGCCCGCGCGCACTTCGTCTCCAGCCGCCGCCAACGCGCGCTGCACCACCGCGGCCGCCCGCCGTTCCTCGGCACTTAAATACGCATTGCGCGACGACATCGCGAGCCCATCGCCTTCACGCACGATGGGTCCGAGCACAATCTGCGTATCAAGGTTCAGGTCGCGCGCCATGATGGTGATCAGCCGTGCCTGCTGCGCATCCTTGCGCCCGAAATACGCAAACGTCGGCTGCACAATCTCCAGCAACTTCAGCACCACCGTGGTCACGCCGCAAAAATGTCCGGGTCGGGTGCGGCCTTCGAGCCGTTCACTCAGCCCCTCGACATTTACGTACGTCGCAAAACCCGCCGGATACATTTCCGCCGCTTCCGGCAGAAACAGCGCCCCCACTCCCGCCGCCGCCAATTTCGCCGCATCCTTCTCCAGCGTGCGCGGATACTTCGCGAAATCCTCCTTGGGCCCAAATTGTTTGGGATTCACAAAAATCGAAGCGATCACCGGATCGCAGTCCCGGCGCGCGCGTTCCACCAGCGAAAGATGCCCGGCGTGCAGCGCGCCCATCGTCGGCACGAAGCCGATCACGCGGCTCTCCGCGCGTGCCTGCCGCGCCGTTTCTTTCATCCAGGCAATGGTGCGGATGGTGTCCAAGGATTGGGCGAGCGTGCTAGGCCGCGGCTCCCGCGGAGCGCTCACGATAGAAATGCATCAGGTCGGTCAGCACCGGCTTGCCACCCAGTTGCCGAATCAGCGTAGTGACCTGCCCGCGATGATACGTTCCGTGATTTACCACATGCTGCATCGATTGCCAAAGTGGATTGCGATACGTGCCGAACTTTAAAGTCCGATATTCCAAGACGCGCTCAAGATCCTGCTGCGTAAGCCCGCGCACAAATTTCAGCAGAGCGGCCTCTTGCGCTAGCCAGTGTTCGCGAAGAACGGTCACGGTGTCCAGGTGCGTTGCGTCCGGAAATGCCGTGGGCGAGCGGCCTTCAAAACGCTCCAGCCAGACCCACTCCCCACTGCAGATATGCACCAGCGTGTCGCGCACGGCGGAAAAGCTGGAGCCGAGCGAACGCGTATATTGCTCCGCGGTCAGCGCGGACGTCGCCTCCAACGCACGGTGGTTAGCCCAGGCGTTGAAGTCGAACAGCACGCGCATCTCTTCCGGCGACATGGTGGGCGCGAACCTCCTAAATCCTAAAGGAAATGCAATTTAGCTGTCTACGGAAACCGGTTTGCGCGGCGCGCCCGCAGTATTTCCCGCGCCGGCGTGATACGACTCCGCATCCGACGGAAACGACCCACCACGCACATCCGCGCAATATTCCCGTGCCGCGCGCTTGATAATTTCTCCCACGCCCGCATATTGCCGCGTAAATTTCGGCGTATGGCCAAAATTCAGTCCCAGCAAATCGTGCAGCACCAGGATCTGCCCGTCGCAGTCCGGCCCGGCGCCAATGCCAATCGTCGGGATGCGCAGCTCGCGCGTAATTTGCGCCGCCAGTTCGCGCGGCACCGCCTCCAGCACCACGGCGAACGCCCCCGCCGCTTCCACCGCGCGCGCATCCCGCAGCATCCGCTCCGCAGCGTCCACGGTCTTGCCCTGCACGCGATAGCCGCCCAGCGCATTCACCGATTGCGGCGTCAGCCCCACGTGCGCCATCACCGGAATTTCCGCCTCCGTCAGCCGCACGATCAGTTCTAGCCGCCGCTCGCCGCCTTCAATCTTCACCGCTTCCGCGCCCGCTTCCTTGATAAAGCGCACCGCATTTCGTAGCGATTCGGCGTTGTCCGTGTGATAGCTGCCGTACGGCATATCCGCCACCACCAGCGCGCGTTTCGTCCCGCGCCGCACCGCCGCCGTGTGCCGCAGCATATCCTCGAGGGTCACCGGCAGCGTGCTCTCATGGCCCAGCATCACCATGCCCAGCGAATCGCCCACCAGCAGCACGTCCACGCCCGCTTCATCGAGCAAACGCGCGGTCGGATAGTCGTACGCCGTCAAGCAGGTGATTTTTTTGTTGGGGGAATCGCCGCCGCCATTGGACTTCCGCTGCAGCAGCTCGGGCACGGTAATTTTCTCGCCGCCCGCGTGGGGTAAAGCGCTCATCTTGGCCTCCGGTGCCGTTCCCTACCCGCGGGATACAGCCCTGTACCTTCGCGCAGCATAACAAAATTCAATGCACAAAACCATAGGCTGAGCAAACCGGCTATGCACACGGCGGCGCTTGCGCGCGGCCCTTCCACTGGCCTCCGCGGCCCAGCCAAAAGCGAACAGCGCTGAGCAGCGTAGCGTACGCGTAAAATGCCGCCACCGCGGGTAGTAACAGCGCCCACGCGGGCGACAAACAATAGTAGCGAATGGTGGGCAGAAACGACGCGGCCATTAAAACGCAGGCAATTATGCTCAGCGTGCGTGGCACGTTCGCGCCCGTGAAAAGTAATGCCACCGGTGCGAGATAGGTCAAGAACAGCGCAACGATCGTGAGGAATAGCAGCGGAGCCGAATAGCGCAGCTGTGTGAAGGCGGTGCGCGCGATCATGTCGCGAATTTCGGCGAAGCCCGTGTAATCGCGCAGGCTGGCGCTGGAACGCGTCACGCCCATCCACAGCCGACCGCCGGCGCGCTTCACCGCGCGGGCCAGCATGCAATCGTCAATCAACTCGCCGCGCACCGCGGTCAGTCCGCCGATGCGCCGCAAGGCGCTATCCCGAATCAGCAGGCAGCCGCCGGCGGCTC
>Ga0302326_10003414_pt1 | contig 37478 bp, 32 predicted proteins | sample Palsa_T0_3_FD_202264 | JGI IMG/M metagenome (GOLD analysis project Ga0302326, IMG submission 202264) | Peat permafrost microbial communities from Stordalen Mire near Abisko, Sweden - Palsa_T0_3 | ecosystem: Environmental > Terrestrial > Soil > Palsa > Peat permafrost | place: Sweden: Abisko... | reverse complement strand
CGCCGTCGAGGAGCTTCGAGAGGTGCGCGCTGGCGGTCGAGGCGGCCACCCCGGCCTCGTCGGCGAGCACACTGGCCGGCAGCGCGCGACCGTCCCCGAGCGCGAGCAGGATCCGGGCCCGGGCGGGGTCGGCGACGAGCGCGCCGATCTTCGCGATGTCTGCGTCGCCGTCCATGTCATACAGGCTACTTCCGGGACGTTTCGTCTGGGGACGAAGTGTGTTGCCCCAATACTGATGGGATGCGCAAACAACTCGCACTCCTCGCCGTCTGCCTTGGCTACCTGATGGTGATCGTTGACGTCACGATCGTCAACGTCGCGCTGTCGTCGATCGACCGCGACCTGGGCGGTGGGATCGGTGCACTGCAGTGGGTTCTGGACGCCTATACGATCGTGTTTGCCGGCCTGCTGCTGTCGGCTGGCTCGCTCGGCGACCGGATCGGGGCCAAGCGCTGCTTCAATGCGGGATTGATCGTGTTCACCGTGGCCTCGGCGCTGTGTGCGCTCGCGCCGTCGGTGCCGGCGCTGGTGGGCGCTCGGCTCGCGCAGGGGGTGGGTGCGGCGCTGCTGGTGCCGAGCTCGCTGTCGTTGCTGCGTGCGGCCTACGACCAGCCGTCGCAACGCGCCCGTGCGGTCGGGATCTGGGGCGGCGTGGCCGGCGTCGGCGCGGCGTCGGGACCGGTGCTCGGCGGAGTGCTCGTCGGGCTGCTGGGCTGGCGGGCGGTGTTCGTGGTCAACGTGCCGATCGGCATCGTCGCTTTTGTCCTCGCGGCTCGCTACCTGCCGAACCCTCGCGGGTCGCGCGCAGATGGCTTTGACCCCCGCGGTCAGGTGCTGGGAATCCTCTCGCTCACGCTGCTGACGCTGGGGCTGATCGACGGCGGCCAGGAGGGCTGGAGCTCCGTGATGACGATCATTCCGCTGGTCGCCTTCATCGGCGTCGCGATCGCGTTCGTCGCGGTCGAGCGAACCACGCAGGACGCGATGCTGCCGCTGTCGCTGTTTCGCAGCCGGACGTTCTCGGGTGCCAGCTTCGTTGGGCTGGCGATCAACCTCGGCTTCTACGGGCAGCTGTTCGCGATCAGCCTCTACTTCGAGCACGTGCGGGGCTTCTCGGCTCTGCAGACGGGACTCGCGCTGCTGCCCGAGGGCGTCTTCGTCGCGCTGGGTGCAGTGCTGTCCGGGAGGGTGACGGCGCGTACCGGCCCGCGCCTGCCGATGCTGATTGGGCTGCTCTGCGGGGCCGCCGGCTTCGCCGGCCTGACGGTGGCTGGAAGCCAGACGAGCTATGCGGTGCTGGTGGCGCCGCTGGTGGCGGCCGGATTCGGGATGGCCTTCACGATGCCGGCGGCCACCGCCGCGATCATCGAGTCAGCGCCGGCTCGGCGCGCCGGCATCGCCTCGGGCGTGCTGAACGCGAGCCGGCAGACCGGTGGGGCAATCGGAGTGGCGCTGCTCGGAACGCTGCTGGCCGGAAGCGGCTTCGTGCCGGGCCTGCACGTCGCAATGACGATCTCGGCGGCGGCGTTCCTGCTCGGAGCCGTGGCGACCGTGCTCACGGTCGGCCGGGCGGGCCACGATCCGGGGGTACATATCATGGAACGACATGAGTTCGGGTTCGGGACGAGGATTCAGCGCCGCCCATGGGGGCTCAGCCCCCGGAGCGATGCGCTCGCTGCGCGGCGGCGGACGTAAGCCGCCGCCGCTGATGGACCCCAGCCGCGAGCGCGATCGCCACCGGATCCTGAAGCTGTTCACGCCGTACCGCTGGCGCCTGACGGCGGTGCTCGTGCTGATCGTGTTCTCCGCGGGGCTGGCCATGCTGCAGCCGTTCCTGCTCCGCGACGTGCTCGACCTGGGGATCTTCAAGCACGAAGAGACCCTCCTGACCTGGCTCGTCCTGGCCATGATCGCGATCGCGATCGTCAACGCCGCCCTGAGCGTGTGGCAAACCTACATCTCCAATGTGATCGGCCAGCGGGTCATGCACGACCTGCGCGCGTCCGTCTACGAGCACCTGCAGCGGATGTCGCTGGCCTTCTTCACGCGCACGCGGACGGGAGAGGTGCAGTCGCGGATCGCCAACGACATCGGCGGCATCGACAGCGTCGTGACCACGACCGCCACGTCGATCGCCCAGAACGCGACCACGGTGATCGCGTCGGTGATCGCGATGTGCCTGCTCGACTGGCGCCTGGCGATCCTCTCGCTCGTGTTCGTGCCGCTGTTCGTCTATCTGACGCGCCGGGTGGGCAAGGTGCGGCGGAAGATCACGATGGAGCAGCAGCGGCGACTCGCCGACATGTCCGCGCTGGTCGCCGAATCGCTGTCGGTGTCCGGGATCATGCTCGGCAAGACGATGGGTCGGGGCACCGATCTCGCGGACCGCTTCACCGGCGAGTCGAAGGGAATCGCTGACCTGGAGGTGCGCTCGCGCATGGCCGGGCGCTGGGTCATGTCGACGATCCAGATGACGTTCGCGATCCAGCCGGCGATCGTCTACTGGCTCGCCGGTCAGACCTGGCTCGGTCACCCGATCTCGATTGGCACCGTGGTTGCGTTCACCACACTCCAGGTGAGACTGTTGTTCCCGATCCAGAGCCTGCTCGGGGTGGGCGCCGACGTCGAGGCCTCGCTGGCGCTGTTTGACCGGATCTTCGAGTACCTCGACCTCCCGGTCGACATCGTCGAGGCGCCCGATGCGGTCCAGCTGCGCCCGGAGGAGGTGCTCGGCGAGGTGAGGTTCGACGACGTGTGGTTCCGCTACAACCCCACCGCGGACGATAAATGGACGCTGCGGGGGATCAACTTGGTCGTCCCCGCCGGCACCCGGACCGCGATTGTCGGCGAGACCGGCGCAGGCAAGACGACGCTCGGGTATCTCGTCGCGCGACTCTACGAGCCCGAGCAGGGGCAGGTGACGATCGACGGCGTCGATGTCCGCGACGCGTCGCTGGCCTCGCTGGCGGCGACCGTCGGGGTGGTCTCCCAGGAGACCTATCTGTTCCACGCCACCGTGCGCGAGAACCTGCGCTTCGCGCGACCGGGCGCCACCGATCTCGAGATCGAGGACGCGGCGCGGACGGCCCGGATCCACGACCTGATCGCCTCGCTGCCCGACGGCTACGACACGGTCGTCGGCGAGCGGGGATATCGCTTCTCGGGCGGGGAGAAGCAGCGGATGGCGATCGCCCGGACGGTCCTGCGCAACCCGCCCGTGCTGATCTTCGACGAGGCCACCAGCTCGCTCGACACGCAGACCGAGTACGCCGTCCAGGCCGCGCTCGAACGGTTGTCCGAGGGGCGCACGACGATCACCATCGCCCACCGGCTCTCGACCGTTCGCGACGCCGACCAGATCGTCGTGCTCGACCAGGGTGGGGTCGTCGAGCGCGGCACACACGAGGAACTGCTCGAGCGCGGCGGCATGTACGCCGCACTGGTGGCGCGCGACGTCACCGAGACAGTCGAGCGCTAGCTCGAGGGGTCAGGGGCCGGCCGGCTCGGTCGCCGGCTGGCCGCTCAGCTCTGGCCCCGAGCTGGTGGCCGGCGCCTTTGCCGAGGGGCTGAGCGGCGCCGCGGTCGCGGAAGGGCCAGCGGGCGCCGGCTCGGGCGGCGGGGCCGCTCCAGGGCCCGACCCGTTGCCCGAGACGCTGCCCTCGCTGGCCGCGGAGCCCTCGACCCGGAGACGGGGCAGCACGCGTTCCAGCCCCGCCGGCAGCCACCAGTTGGCATCGCCGATGATGAGCATCAGCGACGGGACGAGTGCCGAGCGCACGAACAGCGCGTCGAGCAGCACCGCGCTCGCGAGTCCGACCCCGAACAGCTCGATGACCCGCTGGCCGCCGAGGATGAAGGCACCGAACACGAGCACCATGATCGCCGCCGCGGCGGTGATCGTTCGGCCCGTGGCCGCCAGCCCGTGCGTCACCGCTTCGCGGTTGTCGCCTCGTCGGTGCCACTCCTCGTAGATGCGGGTGACCAGGAACACCTCGTAGTCCATCGAGAGCCCGAACAGGATCGCGAACATCAGCACCGGGACGAACGCCTCGATCGGCCCGGTCTTGTCGATGCCGAGCAGCGATGCGCCGATCCCGTCCTGGAAGATCGCGGTGATCACACCGAATGCGGCAGCGGCCGAGAGGATGTTCATCAAGGCCGCGACCGCCGGGATCACCAGGCTGCGGAACACCAGCATCAGCAGCAGGAAGCTGAGCAGCACGACGACGCCGAAGAACAGCGGCAGCTTGCGTGACAGCACGGTGCTGAAGTCGTCGAAGATCGCTGTCTGACCGCCGATCAGCACGTGCAATCCCGTCCCGCGGGTCGCTGCCGGAATCACGTGATCGCGCACAGCGTGCAACAGATTGGACGTCGACTCGGCCTGCGGCGAGCCGGTGGGATAGATGTTCGCCAGCGCCACCCCGGGCTGGCCGGGCGCGGGGCCGGGCAGAAAGCTTGGCTTCGTCCCGCCGGCGACCCCCGGCGTGGAGGCGACGGCCTGCTGTACGCGCACAAACGCGGCGCGCTGCGCGGGCGAGTTGACCGAGGCAACGAGCTGCAGCGGCCCGTTATAGCCCGGGCCGAAGCCCTTGGCCAGGAGGTCATAGGCCTTGCGGGTCGTCGACCCGGAGGGGTCCGAACCCGCGTCGGAGGAGCCCAGCCGCATCGACAGGAACGGGATCGCCAGCACCAGCATCACCGCACCCGCGGCCACGGCGAACACCACCGGGCGCCGCTGCAACATTCCCGCCCAGCGCGCCCAGGCCGGCGACTCGTCGCTGGTCGTGAGTCGGCTCTCGCGCAGCGCCCGGCGCTCGCGACGTCGGAGCACGCGTGGGCCGAAGAAGCCCAGCAACGCCGGAAGCAGCGTCAGCGCGGCGAGTACGGTGAACGCGACCGCGATCGAGGCGGCGATCGCCACGCCGTAAAGGAAGCTGACGCCGAGCGCGAACATCCCGAGCATCGCGATGCAGACGATGATCCCGGCGAACAGCACCGCGCGGCCAGAGGTGTCAACTGACTCGACCACCGCTTGTTCTCCGGTCAGGCCCCGCAGCAGTCCCTGCCGGTAGCGGGTGAGGATGAACAGCGCGTAGTCGATGCCGACCCCGAGACCGATCAGCAGCGACAGCTCAGAGCTGAACGAGGCCATCTGGATCGCGTGCGAGAGCAATCCGATCACGGCGACCCCGGTTCCGAGTGAGAGGGCAGCGGTGATCAGCGGCAACGCCATCGCCAACAGGGACCCGAAGACCAGGAACAGCACCACCCCGGCGGCGAGCGCGCCCAGGCCGAGGCCGCCGGTCCCGTTGTTGGCGGCGCTCTCCGCGATCTGTCCCTCGACCTCGACCTCCACGCCGTGGCCAGAGTCAGCGCGAGCGGTGTCGACGAACGACTTGGCCTCCGGCGCGAGGATCTTGCTCGCCAGCACGTCGAAGGTCACGTTGGCAAACCCGATCTGTCCCGACTTCGAGATCTGAGCGGCCCCGCGCAGTCCATAGGGCGACGCGATCTCCGAGACGTGCGGCTGACGGGCGACCTGAGCCAGCATCGACTGCACCTGCGCGCGTACCGCCGGATCGGTCAGGCGACCCTGCTTGACCGCGATCACGATCTGGTCGGTGTCGCCGGACGCCTTCGGCGCGGCGCGCTCCAACAGGTGCAGCGCCTCGAAGCTCTGCGTGCCGGAGAGGTCGAAGTTATCGCTATACGCGCTGCCGACGGCCGAGTGAATCACCGTCAGGCCGATCAGCGACGCCACCCAGACGAGCAGCACGACGCGGCGGTGGTTGAAGCACCAACGAGCGAGATTTCTCAACTGATTTTCCTAAGTTTCCGGTGTGGACGCGCGGCGCGATCGCGTGCGCGGCGCCAATTGAACAGCCCTTCCCTGACAGTCCTCTGACAACGCACCGGCCCCCGAGGGTAGCGACGCGGACCCGATTGACCCGGCTGGGTGCTCAGCGCCCGATCTGCATCAGCGACCTTTATTTGAGAACGTGAGTCGAGTGGTGAGTCCACAGCCATCCGATGACCCGGTCGTTCGCACCGAGCTCGCCGACCGGGACGGCGACGCGATCGTCGCGCTCCACGACCGCGTGTACTGCACCGAGTACGGGTTCGACGCGCGGTTCGCCGCGTCGCTGGCGTGGTCGATCGAGGCGGCTCGTGCGCGTGGCTGGCCGGCAACCAGTGGCGGCGTATGGCTCGTCGATCGCCGCGCGCAGCTCGAAGGATCGCTGGCCTTGACCACGGAAGGGGATGGCTTGGGCCGGGTGCGCTGGTTCGTGCTGGCGCCCGCGGTGCGTGGTCGCGGGCTCGGCCGCCGGCTGCTGGCGGAGTTGCTGAGCCAGGCGCGGGCCATGGGCCTGGCCAAGCTCGAGCTTGAGACCTTCAGTGCCCTCACGGTGGCGGCGAGGATCTATCGCCAGGCCGGGTTCAGCCTCCAATGGGAGCGCGAGACCGACGAATGGGGACCACCGATCCTCTTTCAAGGCTACGCACTCCAATTAGGATGAGCGGATGGAGCCGGAGCGAACAGCGCTGCTGATCATGGATATGCAGCTCGGGATCGTCGAGCGAATCGGCGACTCGGGGCTGATCGGTCGGATCGCCGTCGCGGCCGCGGCAGCCCGGCGGGTCGGCGTGCGCGTGATCTACGTCACGATCGCGTTCCGAGCGGGCTTTCCCGAGGTCAGCCCCCGCAACCCGACATTCTCGCGCCTGCGCCAATCGGGAAGCTTCATCGAAGGTCCCGCGAGCCAGATCGACGCAGCGCTCGCGCCGCAGCCTGGCGAGGTCACGGTGACGAAGCGGCGGGTGAGCGCGTTCGCCGGCAGCGACCTCGATTACGTACTGCGCGCGGGCGAGATCACCGCGCTCGTGCTGGCCGGCATCGCCACCAGCGGCGTCGTGCTCTCGACTCTCCGCCAGGCTGCGGATCTCGACTTCGCGCTGACGGTACTGGCCGACGGATGTGCCGATGGCGACGAGGAGGTGCACCGCGTGCTGACCGAGAAGGTGTTCCCGCGCCAGGCGCAGGTGGTCACCGTGGAGCAGTGGGTGACATCGCTCGAGTCGGCGTAGCGCGGGTCGGGGGTCGGTGCCCACGGGTCCACGCAGCGCGGGGATCGTGCTCTACCGCCGCAGCACGAGCGGGCTCGAGGTCTTGCTCGTGCATCCCGGCGGCCCGCTGTGGGCGCGGCGCGACCTCGGGGCGTGGTCGATCCCCAAGGGCGAGTACGAGCCCGACGAGGCTCCGCTGTCCGCCGCGCGGAGGGAGTTCGAGGAGGAGCTCGGCGTGGCGGCGCCCGAGGGTCCGGTCGAGGATCTGGGCGAGGTGCGGCAGAAGTCGGGCAAGCTGGTGCGCGCCTGGGCGCTGGCGGGCGATGTCGATGCGAGCCGCGTGCGCAGCAGTGTGTTCGCGCTTGAGTGGCCGCCTCGGTCCGGCACCATGCGGGAGTTTCCCGAGGTGGATCGGGCACAGTGGTTCGAGCTCGCCGTCGCCCGCGAGAAGATCACCCCGGCGCAGGTCGCGCTGCTCGACCGCCTGGAACAGCTTGGCTAAACGCCACCAGGAGAAATCTCCGATTTCTCCCCAGCTAAACGGCGCCAGCCGTTGAGCCACGCTCGAGCGCGAGCGGGAGCGACTCGAGGCCGTAGATGCCTGACGGCGTGCCGAAGTCGGGCTCGCCGGTGATCGTGATCGAGCGGACGTGGTGGCCGAGAAACGCGAGTGCCTCCTGGATCTCGGCACGGGCGAGGTTCGCGCCGACGCAGTAGTGGATCCCGGCGCCGAAGGTCAGCAACCGCTCCCGGCTCGACGGCGCGGTGATGTCGAACGAGTCTGCCTGCAGCCCGCGCCGGTTGGCGTGCCATGCGGAGACCAGCACGACCGAGCCGGGAGGGAAGATCACGCCGCGGTGCTCGACTTCGGCGACCGTGATCCGGGCGGTGAACGGCGTGATCGGTTCGTAGCGCAGGGCCTCGTCGACGGCGGCCAGCGCCAGGCGGTCGGGATCGGAGCGCAGCCGCTCCCACTGGTCGGGATGCTCGGCCAGAAGCCGAACCGCGTGGGCCAGCTGGCTCTGGCTCGTGTCAACGCCCCCGACGAGGAGGTTGAGCACGAGGTTGCGCAGCTCATCGTGGCTCAGCCGGTCGCCGGCCTCCTCGGCCGAGATCAGATCCGTGATCAGGTCCGAACCGGGCCTGCGCCGCCGCCTTTCGATCAGCTCGTCGGCGTACACGTAGAACTCGGACACGGCGGCTTCGATCCGTGCGCGCTCACCGATCAGGCTGATCGGGTCGAACTGTCGCTGGATCCAGTTCGACCAGTGATGCAGCCGCGGCGCGTCCGCCTGGGGTGCCCCCATCAGCTCGGCGATCACCCGTGAGGGATACGGCTTGGCGAACGTGGCGATGAACTCGCAGCGCCCGTCCGGGGGCACGTCGGCGAGCAGTTGCGCCAGGAAGCGACGCATCGCGGGCCGGTAGCGGTTGACCGCGCGCGGGGCCAGTGCCGGGTTGACCAGGTTGCGCAGACGGCGGTGATCGTCGCCGTTGACGTTGATGATGTTCTTGACGATCTCCTCGTGCAGCGGCCCGTCGGCGATCCCGAACAGGTCGGCGATGATCAGCCCGGGGAACACTGCGTGCTTGGTCCGGAGGAAGAACTCGGCCGCGTCACGGTCGAGCACGATGAACCCGAATGGTCCCGCCGCCAGCCAGCCCTCGTAGCCGCGGACAGCCGCCATCGCGGTCCGGTAGTGATCGCCGCGCAGCGCCGCGTCGGTGTGGTCGAAGGTCGGTAGCTCGAGCTCGGTGGCGAGCGCCATCAGCGCCCGATCCAGGGATTTATGGCCAGTTCGCGCGCCACCGCCTCGGTCACGCGGAGCGCTTGCGCAACCGTCGTGTGGTCGACGTTCTCAGGTGTATCGGTGGGCAGGTGGTAGTTGGAGAGGGCCTTGTAGCGGTTCATCGAGGTCAACGTGGCGGTCGGATAACCCGCCCGGCTGGGGATGACCGCGTCAGTCGAGGTGCGCGAGCGCATCCCTCGTCGCAGCGGGAGGTCGGCGCGATCGGCCACCCGGGCAATGAGATCACGGAAGTCGCGATCGTGGTAGTCCTCCATCACCACCGGGCCTTCGCCTTCGAGCATGATCAGCTTCGGCGAACCAAGCGTCTCCAGGTTGAGAAACCACGTGCGGTCGCGGTCCAGGGCCGGGAAGTGCCGCCGCGCAAAACCGTGGATCCCGCCCTGCAGCACCTCCTCGGCCCCGCACGAGACGAGCAGCACCCGCAGCCCGGGGATCGGTTCCCGACGCAGCCGCTCGGCGAACGCGACCAGGGCCGCGACGGCGGTCAGGTTGTCATTGGCGCCCGGCACGACCGGGCTGCGGGCAATGTCAGCGAACACGGCGCTACCGATGAGCGACGCGGCCGCGCCGACGCCGATCATCCCGCGTCGGCCCCGCGCGGCCCCGAGCGCCACGAGCCCGGGACCGCTCAGCAGCGCCCACCACAGCGGCAGCGAGGTGTCGATCCGCTCGATGATGCCTGGGAACTGTTCGCCGAGCCAGGCCTGTGCGCGCTGGTCGAAGATCGCGCCGGTGGGGGCGGCGTCGTGGTGGGCGAGCACCACGAGGGTTCGCTGCGCCGATGCCTCGCCGCAGTGCCCGACGACATTCCACGTGGTCTGGGCGCGCGTGGTGGCCCGGCGGAAGACCCGCGGCCCATTGGAGACGTCATCGGCGATCGCGGCGCTCACAGCAGCTGCGGTGGCGGCCGCGAGCTTCTGCGTGCGCGCCTCGCACAGCGCCGTCAGGCCGGCCAGCGTGCTGAGACGGGCGAGCGTGCCCATCACCCGAGCGTAGCCGTCGAAGAACGACTCTTCGTCGACCCGGGCCTCGCACTGCGCGCTGGCCAGCCGTGCCGCGATCCAGCGGGCGGCTTGTTCCTCTCCCGTCGACCCGGCCCGCCGCTGCAGCGGCGCCAGCGCGACGATGACCTCGCGCAGGATGGTCTCCTCAGCGATCACTCGCAGCGGCGTCGTCAGGTCGGCTGCACGTTCTCGAACACCGCCGCCAGGCCCTGGCCGCCCCCGATGCACATCGTCTCCAGGCCGTAGCGGCCGCCGCGACGGCGAAGCTCATGCAGGAGCGTGGCCAGAATCCGGCCTCCGGTCGCCCCAATCGGGTGGCCGAGCGAGATCCCAGAGCCGTTGACGTTGAGGCGCTCCAGGCCGTCGGGGAGGTTCCACTCGCGCAGCACCGCCAGCACCTGGGCGGCAAACGCCTCGTTGAGCTCGATCAGATCCATCTGGTCGAGGGTCAGCCCGGCCCGGGCCAGGGCACGTTGCGTGGAGGGAACCGGCCCGATCCCCATCGTACGCGGCGGAACGCCGGCGACCGCCCAGCTGACCAGCCGCGCGAATGGGGTCAGTCCCAGCTCGGCGGCGCGCTCGGCGTGCGTGACGATGCAGATCGCGGCGCCGTCGTTCTGGCCGCTCGCGTTGCCAGCCGTGACGGTTGCCTCCGGGTCGTCCTTGGCCATGATCGGCTCCAGCGCGGCGAGGCTCGCCAGGGTGGTGTCGGCTCGCGGGTGCTCGTCGCGGTCGATCAGCCGCGTGCCGGTCTTGCGGTTCGTGACCTGCACCGGCACGATCTCCTGCGCAAACGCTCCCCGTTGGTGCGCGTCGACGGCGCGCTGATGGGAGCGCAACGCGAGCTCGTCCTGCTCGGCCCGGGGGATTGCGTACTCGCGACGGAGATTCTCGGCCGTCTCGACCATCCCCCCGGGGACGGGGTAGTGCTCGCCGCCCGCGGTCACACGGCCGCGGGCCAGCCGGTCCTCCAGCATCGCTCCACCGGATCTGGCTCCCCAACGCAGCGTGGTCGAATACAGCTCGGTCTGACTCATGCTCTCCGCGCCACCGGCCAGGACCAAGTCGGCGGCGCCAGTCTGGATCTGCATGCTCGCCTCGATCACCGCCTGCAGGCCGGCGCCGCAGCGCCGGTCGATCTGCAGGCCAGGAACGTCGACCGGCAGTCCGGCATCCAGCGCGGCCACCCGGCCGAGCGCCGGAGCTTCGCCGTTCGGATACCCCTGCCCGAGGAGCACGTCGTCCACGCTCTCGACCGGCAGTCCCGTCCGCTGCACTAACGCAGTGATCACCGTCGTCGCCAGCGCGGTCACCGAGACATCACGGAACATCCCGCCGAACCGTCCGACCGGCGTGCGAAGCGGCTCGCAAATGAGGGCGTCACGCATGGCGGCCAGCTTAGTCCCTCACGGAGGGAGCTTGGCCGCGGATCTTGGGTGGGTATGTGCCGGCCCGGCTTCAATCTGAATTGATGCCGATGTGGCCTGGTTGGGCAGCCACCCGGGTCAGCCACGACTTGATCGCCGGGTAGGGCTCGAGCGTGAATCCGCCCTCGGGCGCGACGTGCGTGTAGGCGAACAGCGCGATGTCGGCGATCGTGTACCGCTCGCCGACCAGGAATTCTCGCTCCATCAGGTGCTCGTCCATCGCTTGGAGCGCCGCGTGACCACCCTTCTGCTTGGCCTCGAGCTCGGTATCGCTCTGGTGGATTCCGGCCAGCTCCCAGAACCGCGCGACGGCGATGTACGGCTCGTGGCTGTATTGCTCGAAGAACATCCACTGGAGCACCTGTGCGCGTTCGAATCGGTCCCGAGGGAGGTACTCCGTCCCGTCACCGAAATAGAACAGGATCGCGTCGGATTCAGCCAGCGTGCGGCCGTCATCGAGCACGAGCGTCGGGACCCGGAGGGCCGGATTCAGCCCACCCAGCAACTCCGGCCGGTCGGAGCGATCGAACACGTCGACCTCGCGTCGCTCACAGTCGATTCCGAGCTGTGCGAACAGCAGCCGGACTTTGTAACAGTTGCCTGAGACCGGGGCGTTGTAGAGGAGCATGCGCGAAATCTGTCAAATTCAGCCGGACGCCGGTCGCGGGGCCCGCTGCTGGATCACGCGCGCGCCGCTCTTGGGCGCGAGCGTGATCGCGCGGAATTGGACCTTCGACACCCGCTGATCGGCGGCCGTGAGCGCGGCGCGCTCGAGGACTCGGCGGAGCACGACTCGCATCTCCATGAGCGCGAAGCTCGCGCCCAAGCAGCGTCGGGTGCCGCCGCCGAACGGCACCCAGGTGTAGGTGTCCGGCGCCCCGTCGCCGATGAAACGCTCGGGTGCAAACGTCTCCGGATCCGGGTAGATGTCCGACCGGCGATGGATGATCCGGATCGACGGGTTGACCTCGACCCCGGGTGGAATCTCGTATCCGTTGAGGCGAAACGGCTCGCCTCGCACGATGCGCCCCACCCCCGGGATCACCGGACGGATCCGCAGCGCTTCCTTGACCACCGCGTCCAGGTAGTCATCGCCAGCCCGCAACGCCTCCGAGAGGACGCGAGGAGTGTGGAGGAGCAGGTCGAACGCCCACGCCAGGCCGGTGGCGGTCGTCTCGTGACCGGCCAGCAGCAGCGTGACCAACTCGTCACGCACCTCGCGATCGGTCAACCGCTCGCCGTGCTCGTCCTGGGCCAGCAGCAGCGCCGAGAACACGTCGGTGCGGTCGACCAGGTCGGGCTGCTCGCGCCGGCGCGCGATCTCGGGGTACAGCAGTTCGTCTACCGCCTGCTTGCGGGCCTCAAACCTGAGCGCTGCCTCCGGATTCCCCCGGCCACGCACGACGGTGGCCATCATCAGCAAGCCTCGGGGGCGAGCGAGGGGCTCGACCATCGCCCGCAGCCGCCGCCGCAGCTCCGCTTCGGCAGCGCCGGGCGCGTAGCCAAACACGGCGCGCACGATCACCCGTAAGGTCAGCGACTGCATGCTCGGCAAGAGCGCAAACGGCGTCCCGATCGGCCAGGAGTCGATCTCCAGGTCGGTCGACTCGCGGACCGCTTGCTCGTAGGCGAGCATCTGCTGGCCGTGGAAGGGCGGCAGCAGCAGACGCCGATGGCGCAGATGCTCGGCGCCGTCAAGCAGCAGCACCGACCGCTCGCCGACCACCGTCCCGAGCAGCGCGTTGGCTTCGCCGGCGTGCAGCTGATCTCCCGAGCCTCGAAACAGCTCCTTGACCAGGTCAGGGTCGAACACCATCACGAACCGCTGGTCAAACAGCGTCCCAAACGTCACCGCGTTGCCGTAGCGACGGCGGCAGGCCTCCAGGAAGCGCGGGCCGGCGAGCATGAAGGCAGCGGTCTGGACAAAACGGGGAAGTCGGGGACCAGGGGGGAGGGTGGCGTTCATGTTCGACCTCGATGCTGCCACACGCTCATCGCTGTCAGAGTAATTTCAAGCTTCTCGCCTATCGTGATCGGTTCACGAGAAAGGCGGAGTGGTTATGAAGTTCCTGCGCACAGCATCAACTCGCCGTTTGCTGGCGACGCTCGCCGGTCTGCTGGTGGCGATCGCCGCCGGGACCGCGATCGCCGTCGCCGCCTCCGGGCCCGGCCCGGTTCCTCCGCCTAGCTCGCTCGCGCTGGCGCTGCACCAGGCGGCCGCTGCGCCCGCCGTGACCGGGATCACCGCTCGGATCAGCTTCACCAACCAGCTGATCGACTCCTCCGACCTGGTGGACTCGGACCCGATCCTGACCGGCGCGACGGGCCGCTTGTGGGTGTCCAGCGACCATCACCTGCGACTTGAGCTGCAGTCCGACAACGGCGACGCCCAGATCGTCGTCACCAACGGCTCGTTCTGGATCTCTGATCCGTCCGCGCACACCGTCTACGAGGGGACGTTGCCCGGGCAGCGCGCCGCGCCGACGAACCGGGCCCACCCGAGCACGGCGGAACATGATCAGGTGCCGACGGTCGCGCAGATTCAGTCCGATCTGACCCGCCTGATGGCCCACGTCGACCTTTCCGGGGCGATCCCGAGCGACGTGGCTGGCCAGGCCGCGTACACGGTGCGGGTGTCGCCTCAGCACGACGGTGGGCTCCTGGGTGCGGCCGAGGTGGCTTGGGACGCCGCCCGCGGCGTGCCGCTGCGAGTGGCCGTCTACGCCACGAATGACAGCTCGCCGGTCCTTCAGTTGAAGGCCACCGACATCTCCTACGGCCCGGTGGCGGCGTCTGTGTTCGCGATCTCACCGCCTGCGGGGGCGAAGGTGGTCAGGATCTCGACGCCCCCCGCCCACGACTCTGGAGCGAGCATGGATCACGGGTCCGCGGCGCACGCCCGCGCGCGTCATCCCGAGGTCATCGGTGCGGCCGCGGTGGCTCGGCATCTGCCGTTCCGGCTGGTCGCGGCCAAGACCCTGGTCGGCCTGCCGCGGCGCACCGTGACGCTGCTCGACTGGGCAGGCAGCCCAGCCGCACTCGTCGCCTACGGACAGAATCTCGGCGGCATCGCCGTGATCGAGCAGACCGCGAGTTCGGCGACCGGCGCCGCGAGCCAGAGCGCTAATCAAGCTCGCGGCGGTGGCTTCAACCTGCCCACCGTGTCGATCGACGGCGCCACTGGCCAGGAGCTCGACACGGCGTTGGGGACGCTGGTGCGGTTCACGCGCGACGGTGTGACCTACACGGTGGTTGGCTCAGTCCCGCCGGCCGCGGCTGACGCCGCGGCGCGGGCGCTATGAGCGCCGGCGCCGCGCCGGCCCCGGGTCCCCCGCCGATCGAGGTCCGCGGGCTGATCAAGCGCTACGGAGATCTGACCGCCGTCGCCGGCGTCGACCTCACCGTCGAGACCGGCGACGTGTACGGGTACCTCGGCCCCAACGGCGCGGGCAAGACGACCTCGCTGCGGATGATGCTCGGCCTGATCCGCCCGACGCACGGCAGCGTGCGGCTGTTCGGACGCGACCCGATGGAGAGCGTGCGCGCGCTGCAGGGCGTCGCCGGCTTTGTCGAGGCGCCGGCGTTCTACCCGTATCTGAGCGCCCGGCGCAACCTCGAGCTGCTCGCCGCCTACGACGGCGACGGTGCCCGCGACCGGATTGATCCGGCGCTCGAGACGGTGGAGTTGACTGATCGGGCCGGGGACCGCGTCGGCGGCTACTCGCACGGGATGCGCCAACGACTGGGGATCGCCAGCGCATTGCTGCGCGACCCCAAGCTGCTGCTGCTCGACGAGCCGGCCACCGGCCTGGACCCGGCGGGCATGCGCGACATGCGCCTGTTGATCCGCCGCCTGGCCGACGACGGAATGACCGTGCTGCTCTCCAGCCATCTGCTCACCGAGGTCGAGGACATCTGCAATCGGGTGGCGATCGTCCGCTCCGGGCGGATCGTCTACGAGGGTGAGATTGCCGCGCTCAAACGGGGCGCTGGCACCACATACCGCCTCGAGACCACTGACGACGAACGCGCACTCGCGGTCTGTCGTGCCCAAGCTGGATTGACCGACATCCGGCTCGAGCATGGACGCATCTGCTTCAGCGCCGACGAGGCGGCGGTCGCCGAGCTATCGCAGGCGCTGGTCGAGGCGGGTGCCCTGATTAAGGCGATGGCCCCCCAGACGGTCACGCTCGAGGACCTGTTCTTCTCGTTCACGGAGGGTGCAGAAGGCGAGCCCGGAGTCCGCTCGCCTGAGCCCGCCACAGCGGTGCCGCCCGCACGCTGATGCCCGGCGTGGCCACTGTCTATCGCTGGGAGCTGACGAAGCTTCGCTACCAGAAGCGCACCTATCTGGGGCTCGGCGCGGCCGTCCTGGTCCCGATCCTGTTCGTCGTCGCGGTGCACTTCCGGCACGACCGGCACGGCGGGGACTTCGCGTTCTCCGCCTATCTCAGCCGCAGCGGGCTGGCAGTGCCGTTGGTGCTCCTGCTGTTCGGGGCGGTGTGGCTGTTCCCGCTGATCACCGCACTGGTGGCCGGCGACATCATCGCCTCAGAGGACCACAACGGCACCCTGAAGACGATCTTCACCCGCTCGCTCGAGCGGGGCCAGATCTTCGCCGGCAAGCTGTGTGCGACGGCGACCTACGCGGTCGCCGCGATCCTGTTGGCTGGCACGGTCGGGGTCATCGCCGGCAGCATCCAATCGGGATTCAACTCGCTCCAGAGCCTGTCAGGCACGATCGTCTCGGCACCGAAGGCGCTGGAGTTGGTCTACGTCAGCCTGCTGATCTACCTGATCCCGATCGCGGCCATCGTGTCGATCGGGCTGCTGCTCTCCGCGGTCACGCGCAACAGCGCCGCGGCGGTGGTCGGGACGCTGATGTTCTCGCTGCTGATGCAGCTGCTCGGGATCCTGCCCGGGCTCACCGGAGCTCAGCCCTACCTGCTCAGTACTCAATTCAACGCCTGGCAGGGTCTCCTGCGCACCCCGATCGACTGGGCGCCGATCGTGCGCGCCCTCTGGGTCTGCGCGCTCTACGCCGTGCCCGCCCTGTTTGCGGCGCTGGTGGTGTTCGTGCGCCGTGACGTCGCCGGTGGCTGAGCGCACCCGGGCCGGTGGCGTGCGCGACCGCGTGTTGGTGGTCGACGACGACCCGCCGCTGCGGCGGATGCTCGAGCGCACGCTCGCCGCAGAGGGTTTCGAGGTTACGGTCGCCGCGGATGGGGCCGCGGCTCTCTCGGCCGCCGAGCGATCGGCCCCCGACGTGATCGTGCTCGACGTGGCGATGCCCGCCCTCGACGGACTCGCCGTCTGCCGGAGGCTGCGCAGCAAGGGCCTGCCCACGCCGATTCTGATGCTGACCGCGCGTGACGCGGTGCCAGACCGCGTCGCCGGCCTGCAGGCCGGAGCCGACGACTACCTGGTCAAGCCGTTTGCCGTGTCGGAGTTGATCGCGCGGCTGCGCGCCCTGATTCGCCGGCGCACGAACGGCCATCAGCTGCTGTCCTACGCGGACTTGGTCCTCGACGTGCCGGCGCGGGTGGCGACGCGAGCCGGTGCCCCGATCGAGCTCACCGGCCGTGAGACAGCCCTGCTCGAGTTGCTCCTGCGCGACTTGGGTCGCACGGTCACCCGTGAGCGTGCGCTGGAGGAGATTTGGGACGGAGCCGCCGAAGCGAACGTCGTCGACCGCTACGTGACCCGCTTGCGCCGCAAGTTGGGCTCGCCGCCGATGATCCGGACGGTGCGAGGGTCCGGGTTCGCGCTGCGCGCGTGATACCCCGGCGGCGGGGGCCACGAAGGGGAGCCCAGCAGCGCATAGACCTCATCCTCGGGCACGGGCCGGCTGAACAGGAAGCCCTGCGCCCCGTCGCAACCCAGGTGGCGCAGCTGGGCCAGCTGTGAACGCGTCTCGACTCCCTCAGCCACGACATTCAAGCCCATCGCGTGACCAAGCTCGACCACTGCGCCCACGATCGCGCCGTCGCTCGGCTCGCCGCCGAGCCCGCCGAGCCCGCCGATAAAGCTCTCGTGCAGCTTCAGCGTATCGACCGGCAGCTGTTTGAGGTTCGACAACGACGAGTATCCGGTCCCGAAGTCGTCGATCGCGAGCCTGACCCCGGTCGCCCTCAGCGTGTCCAGCGTGCTCGTCGCGAGGTCACGGTTGTGCTCGATCGTGGCCTCGCTCAACTCCAGGCACAGCACGCTGGGATCGGCACCGCTGGCATCGAGCGCCCGGCACAGCGTCGAGACGAGACCGGGATCCTCGAGCTCGCGCGAGGAGATGTTGACGGCGATCGTGAGGCCGGGCCGCGACCGGCGCCAGCCTTCGACGTTGCGCATCGCTGTCTCGAGCACGTACTGCCCGATCGGCACGATGAGGCCGGTGTCCTCGGCGACGCCGATGAACTCATCGGGCGAGATGAGGCCGCGCAGCGGATGCTCCCAGCGGACCAGAGCCTCGAACCCGACCAGGCGCATGTCGCCGTCCAATGACACTCTCGGCTGGTAGTGGACACGCAATTCGGAGCGCTCGACCGCCTGCCGCAGGGCGCGCTCGAGCTCGAGACGCTCCATCGCCCGCCGGCGCGCGGCATCGTCGAACAGCTCGAAGCGAGCACCTCCCTGCCGCTTGGCGCGGTACATGGCCGAGTCGGCGTCGCGAATCAGGTCATCCGGCGCGATCTCAGACTCGATCGCGGTCGCGATGCCGATGCTGACCGTGATCGACAGCTCTTGGCGGTCGAGCGTAATCGGCAGGCTGGCCGTCCGGCTGAGTCGCTCGACGATCAGCACCACCTCTCGCTCGCTCTCCAGGTCCTCGAACAGGAAGATGAACTCGTCGCCGCCGAAGCGGGCCATGGTGTCCATCGGACGCAGCAGCGCCTGCAACCGGCCCGCGAGTCCGATCAGTACCCGGTCGCCCGCCGCGTGCCCCAGCGAGTCGTTGGTCGCCTTGAACGTATCGACGTCGAGGAACATCACCGTGAGCGACGTGCTGGTTCGCTGCAAACGATGCATCGCCACCGCCAGGCGGTCGAGAAACAGGACCCGGTTCGGCAGTCCGGTCAGCGGGTCGTGCAGGGCCTGGTGGGCGAGCTCGACCTCGGAGCGCTTACGCTCGATTGCGTAGCGGACCGCGCGGCTCAGCAGCGCGGGCTCGACCTCGGTCTTGACCAGGTAGTCCTGGGCGCCGGCGTTCAGCGCGCGCAGCCCGAACGCCTCGCTGGCATCGTCGCACAGGACGATGATCGGTACGTCCCGTGCGGTGGCGCGAAGATGCCTCAGCGGGGCGAGTCGGTCCCCCTCGGGTGGGCCGAGATCGAGCAGTACGCAGGTTGCGCCGTGGTCGAGCAGCTCCTGGTCGGCGTGGCCAAGGTGCTCCGCGTGTGTGACCACGAGGCTCTCCGACCAGAGGTCCCAGAGCATGTCGGCGAGCACCGACGCCGCTCCCGGATCCTCCCCGACCACCAGGACGCGCGCCGGTGCCACCGACGCCGTCCCGTTCTGCTCTTCAACCACAGGCAAACCTCCGTGTCCGGTTTTGGTTTGGAAAGAGCTTGACTATCCGTAGCACGCCTTCCGCGCGAAACCTCACTATCACTCAGTGTATGTGGTCGCCGGCTTGTATCTGATGCCACAAACCCTGCGGGCCCGCCTCGCCGCGATCGTGGCCGGATCCATCCTGGCGGCAATCGCGCTGTTCGGGCTGCTCACGGTGCAGCTGGTCAGTCACGAGCTGCGCAGCTCATTGGACCGCGCCTTGCGCCAACGCGCTCAGGAGGTCGCCCAGCTCGCGGTGTCCGCGCCCGCCGTGCTCACCGATCCGGGAGCGCTCGAGAGTCCTGCCTCAGGCCGACAGATCGCGGTCGAGGTGATCGACGCCCGGGGGCGAATCCTGGCCCGCTCGCTCACGCTCGGCGCGCGCCTGTTGCCACAGGACAGGCTGGCGTTTCAGGCCCGCGCCGATGGCCGGACCGGCTTTGAAGACATCAAGATCGACCGGCGGCCGTTCCGCCTGTTCGCGGCTCCGATCGCGCAGGCCGGCGGACCGGCGGCCGGTGGTGCGGTCCTGGTCGCCTCCGACACGACCGACATCTCGAGCACGATGGGCAGTCTCGGCGTCGTCGTCGCGCTCAGTGGCGCCGGGGTGGCACTGCTGGCGGCGCTGGCCGCGGCGGTGCTGACCCGGCGCGGGCTGCGGCCGCTGCGTCGGCTGGCGATCGCCGCCGGGGAGATCGAACGAACCGCGGATCCGTCCCAGCGCTTGCCCGAGCCCGCCACGGTGGACGAGGTGGGAGCGCTCACGGGCGTGCTCAACCGGATGCTCTCGTCGCTCGAGCAGGCGCGCGCGACCGAGCGCCGCTTCCTCGCCGACGCGTCCCATGAACTCCGCACCCCGGTCACCACGCTGCTGGGCAACGCCGAGTACGCCCTGCGTCACGGTGCCGACTCCGAGGTGCTGCAGGAGCTCCGCGACGACGCCGCGAGGCTGGCTTCACTGGTGGATTCCCTGCTGCTGCTGGAGCGAGCCGGCGAGACGATGCCGGCGCTGGAGTGGGTCGAGCTCGGGTCGCTCGTGCGTGCCGCGGTGCTGGACAGCGATCCCGCGGGCGAGCGTGTGCGGCTCGGGCCGCTTGAGCCGGTCCGGGTGCGCGCCGACGCCGAGGCGATCCGCCGCGTGCTGGCGAACCTGATCGAAAACGGACTCGTGCACGGTCCCCGCGGCGGGCGGGTGACGGTGACGGTGGCGGGAGCGCCGGGCTGGGCGTCGCTGAGCGTGAGTGACGAGGGCCAGGGGCCGGATCCGGCCCGGCGCGAGCAGATCTTCGAGCGCTTCTGGCGCGGCCCGGGCGCGTCAGAGAATTCCGGCTCTGGCCTCGGGCTCTCGATCGTGGCCGCGATCGTCGAGCGTCATGGGGGCCGGATCTCGGTGCAGGACGCGCGGTTCACGGTCGAGCTGCCGGCGGCCGGTGCGTCGGCTGGTTGAGGCTAGTGCTGCACTAGGTGGCGTCCAGGCGTGCCGGGGGCCCGGGCTCGGCGGGTGGACCGTCTGACGTGGGCTCGAGCAGCTCGAGCTCCCACCACCCGACATCCCGCCAGGCGCCGGCCTTCCAGCCGATCCGACGGTAGATCCCGACCGCGGTGAAGCCGAACGCCTGATGCAGCGCGACGCTGGCTTCGTTGGGCAGCGTGATCCCGGCGCAGGCGATATGCAGTCCCTGGCGCCGCAACAGCGCCAGCAACGCGTCGTACAGCGCGCGTCCGGCTCCGCGGCGATGGTGGGTGCCCGCCACGTAGACGGCGACGTCCGCGGCCCAGCGATACGCCGCCCGCTCCCGATGCTCGGAGGCGTAGGCGTATCCGATCACCTCACCGTCCAGCGTCGCGACGAGCCATGGGTATCGCCGCGAGATCCGCTCGATCCGGCTGGCGAACTCGTTCTCGGTCGGTGGCCGCTCCTCCAGCGACGCGACCGAGAACTCCACGAACGGCCGATAGATGGCAGCGCAGGCGCTGGCGTCGAGCGCGGCGACAGCATGGCGAATCAGCACAGTTACCTACCCTATGTTCCCCGCGGTTTCGGTGCGGCGCGGGCACTCCTCATCACTGCATGCGACGGACACCAGGAGAACCATGACGATCCCGTTGACGGACGAGCAACACGCCTTTGTCGAGACGATCCGCGACTTCGCCCAGCGCGAGTGCGGGACACGCGAGCAACGCGATGCGCTGACCGATCACGGGCGCGAGCCGCATAACCAGGAGATCTACGACCGGGTGGCTCAGCTCGGATGGCTCGGCGCGGCGATCCCGGAGCAGTACGGCGGATCGGGAGGCGGGGCGATCGACCTGTGCCTGCTGTGCGAGGAGTCCGCCCGCGGGCTGATCCCGATCGGATTCTTCGGGGTCAGCATGATCACTGTGGGGGCGGTCCTGCGTTTCGGCACTGAGACGCAGAAGCAGGAGATTCTGGGCGGGGTGACCCGCGGTCGGGTCGAGGCGATCGCCATGTCCGAACCCGAAGCGGGGTCCGATGTCGCCAACGTCAGCTGCCGAGCCGAGAGCTTGAACGGGGGCTACGTGATCAACGGCCAGAAGACGTGGATCACCGGCGCCCATGCGGCCGACCACATCCTGCTGATCTGCCGGACCCAACGCACCGAGAATCAGCACGAGGGTCTGAGCATGATCTCCGTGCCCACCAATGTCGAGGGGCTCGAGATCCGTGGCATCGAGACGATGGGCGGCCGCGAGGTCAACGACGTCTTCTTCACCGACTGCTATGTGCCGGCCGAGCGGCTCTTGGGCCACCAGGACAACGGCTGGAGGCAGCTGATGGCCGGCCTCAACCATGAGCGGCTGATCATCGCCGCGCAGGCGCTGGGCTTGGCCCAGCGGGCATTCGACGACGTGTTGGCCTACGTCAAGGAGCGCAAGCAGTTCGGTCGCCCGATCGGCACCTTCCAGGTGCTCAAGCACAGGCTGGCCGACCTGGCCACGGAGATCGAGTCCACGCGGCTGCTCGTCTACGACGTGGCCGCGACGGTCGATGCCAACCCGGCGGCGCTGTTCCCGCGCGAAGCCTCGATGGCAAAGCTCAAGGCCACCGAGGCGGCCAAGCGAGCGGCGCTGGAAGGGATGCAGATGATGGGCGGCTACGGCTACGCGGCCGAATACGACATGGAGCACCTCGTGCGCACGGCGGTGGTGATGACGATCTACGGCGGCACGAGCGAGATCCAGCGCGAGATCATCGCCAAGACCCTGGGTTTATAAAGTGGGCCTTCGGCCCGGGGTGTGCGCTCACCGGACCCCCGGGTCGCTTCGCGCGGCGCGCTCGACGGCGGGAAGCACGTCACGGACGATGCTGAGAAAGCCCTGCACGAGCAGCACGTGGACCTGCGGGCGCGACAGACGTCCGCGCTCCAGCCACTCGACCGTGGCGGCTTCGGCAAAGCCCGAGTACGCGCGGATCACCGCCCGGAGCTCCGCCGGAGCGTGGGCGCCGGGTTGGCTGCGCAACCCCTCGATCAGGCGATCGGCCGCCGCCTCGCGCGCGCCGTCGAGGATCGCCTCGACCTCGGGGTCGCGCCCGAGCCCCTGGGCGCCGATCGCGGCCAGCCACGTGGCGCGGTTGCGCTCCAGCAGTTCGAGCCATCGTGCGACGCTGTCCTCGATCACGATCTCGATTCCGCGCCCACTGTCCTTTTGGGGCACCGGGTTGGAGGGCATCCTCATCAGCGTGCGGACGACCTCGAGGTAGAGCTCGCGTTTGGTGCCAAAGTAGTGGTGCAGCAGCCCACGGGCCACGCCGGCCTCTCGCGCGATCTCCGACGTCGAGACGGTGTCGTAGTTACGCTCGGAGAACAACCGCCGGGCACACGCCAGGATCTGGCGGCGGCGCTCGTCGTGCTCGAGCCGATGCCAGCGGGGCGCCGGGGAGGGGACCATCAGGGCGCCGAGCCTACCACTGTTGGCAGCATGCCAACAAGCGACCGCGAACGGCTCGCGATCGCCGGGCCCACCTCCCCGGGCGTCCCTATGAGGTCATGCCGGTGAACGAACCGCCGGTGATGTTCAGTACCTGTCCGGTGACGTAGTTCGCCCAGGGTGAACAGAGGAAGAACACTCCGCCCGCGGCCTCCTGCGGCGTGCCTGATCGACCGAGCGGAATCAGCATCGACGCCATCCCTCGCATCTGATCCGGGATCCCCAGCTGGACCTTCTCGCCGTCGATCTCCATCACGTTCGACTCGTCCTTCGAGGCCGTCAGACGCGTTTCGATGTACCCGAACGCAACCGCGTTGACGTTGATCTTGAACTGTCCCCACTCCTTGGCCAGCGTCTTGGTCAGACCGACCACCGCGGCCTTGCCCGACGCGTAGTTCGCCTGCCCAGGGTTGCCCATGGTGCCGGAGACCGACGAGGTGTTGACGATCTTCCTGAACACCTCGCGACCCTCCTCGCGCTCCAGCTTGGCCGGCTCGCGCATATGTGGAGCGACGGCGCGGCACATCCGGAAGGGAACGATCGAATGGATGTCGAGCATCCTCTGAAACCAATCGTCGCTCATCTTGTGCACCGGAGCGTCGAGCGTGTAGCCGGCGTTGTTGACCAGGATGTCGACCTTGCCCCACTCGTCGATCACCTTCTGGACGAGCTGGTCGCACACGCCCTCTTTGGTCAGGTCACCGGAGAACACGAGCGTCTCGCCGGGGATCTCGCTGGCGGTCTGCTCAGCCACGTCGCCGTCCAGATCGTTGATCAGCACCTTGGCGCCTTGCTGGGAGAGAAGTTCCGCGGTTGCGCGGCCGATTCCGCGCGCCGAACCGGTGACGATCGCGACCTTTCCGTCGAGGACTGTCATATGCGCTGCCTCCAATGTTCGAGTGATGAGCGCGGCGGATCATGTCAGCGGACAAGTCCGGGCGCTCACGCGCCATCCACCCGCCTTCCGTGTGTTGGCATTCTGCCAACAAGCTCGACCCGGCGTGGTATCCCCTGAGGCACCGGACCGGATCCGCCCCAAGAATGCAACGATGCACCCGACCCCGATGCAGCGACTGAGGCCATGAACGCACCCGACTGGCTCGCGGCGTATGCCGAGAAGCTCGGCGTCGACGCCCCTACCACAGCGGAGCTCAAGGCCGTGCTCGAGCTGGCCGGCGAGGCCGCGCACGCCTCCGAGCGAATCGCGGCGCCGGTGGCCTGCTGGCTGGCGGCCAAAGCCGGCGTTGAGCTCGAGGCAGCGATGCGGTTGGCGCGTGAGGTGAGCGAATCATGACCGGCCGCGATCACGACATCGTCCTGTTCGGGGCCACCGGGTTTACCGGCACTCTGACCGCCGAGTACCTCACGCGCACGCTCGGCGCCAACGGCTGGGCCCTGGCCGGGCGCAACCGGGACCGGTTGGAGGCCGTCCGTCGCCGGTTGGCCGAGATCGACCCGGCGGCCTCCGAGTTGCCCCTGTTGCAGGCCGACGTGAACGACCTGGCCTCCGTCCGCGCGGTGGCCGAGTCGGCCCGGGTGGCGATCACCACAGTCGGCCCCTACATCCGCTATGGCGAACCGCTCGTGGCGGCGTGCGCGGCCGCTGGCACCGACTACGTCGATCTCACCGGCGAGCCCGAGTTCGTCGATCGGATGTGGCTGCGCTACCACGATCAGGCCCAGCGCAGCGGCGCGCGGCTGGTCCACTCGTGCGGGTTCGATTCGGTCCCCTACGACCTCGGGGCGTTGTTCTCCGTGCAGCAGCTCCCCGCCGGTATCCCGATCAACCTGCAGGGATTCGTCCGGGTCGGCGGCTCGTTCTCCGGCGGCACCTACCACTCGGCGATCGAGATCATGAGCCGCCTGCGCCAAGGGGCCTCGGTCGCCCGCGAGCGACGGGAGCGCGAGGCCCGGCCCCTCGGACGCACGGTCAGGGGCGTCTCCGGGGCGCCTCATCATGACGCGGCCGCCGGTGGCTGGGTCTTCCCGATGCCGACGATCGATCCGCTCACCGTGCTGCGCTCCGCGCGGGCGCTCGATCGCTACGGGCCCGACTTCACCTACAGCCACTATCTGGTCGCCAAACGACTGCCGGTGCTGGCGGGCATGGTCGGCGGCGCCGGGGTGGTGATCGCGCTCGCCCAGCTGCCGCCGACCAAGAAGCTCCTACTGATGCTCAAGGATCCCGGTGACGGGCCCTCGCCCGAGCGGCGTGCGAAGAGCTGGTTCAAGGTTCGGTTCCATGGCCGCGGTGGTGGCGCGAGCGTTCTCACCCAGGTCAGCGGGGGAGACCCCGGCTATGCCGAGACGTCGAAGATGCTGGCGGAGTCGGCGCTGTGCCTCGCGTACGACGAGCTGCCCGCGCGCTCAGGCCAGCTGACGCCCGCGGTGGCAATGGGGCAGGCGTTGATCGATCGACTGCAACGGGCGGGAATCCAGTTCAGCGTGCTCGTCGGGGGCCAGGGCACCGCACCGGCCGGGGCGATCCCCGATCCGGCCGGCGCGGCGTGACCGATCTGCGCACCGATGGACGCGCGGCGCTCGAGTGGGCCGCCCAGTACCTGGAGCGCGTGGGAGAGCTGCCGGTACTCGCCCAGGTGACGCCGGGCGAGCTCCGCGCCAGTCTTCCGGACACGGCGCCCGAGCATCCCGAGCCGTTCTCGGCGGTGCTGGAGGATCTCGATCGGGTCCTGCTCCCCGGCGTGACCCATTGGCAGCACCCCCGCTACTTCGCCTACTTCGCCACCAGCGCGTCGGAGCCGGGGATTCTCGCCGAGCTGCTCGCGGCGACGCTCAACCAGGTCTCGTTCCTGTGGCGGACCTCTCCTGCCGCGACCGAGCTCGAGGGAGTCGTGCTCGATTGGGTGGCGGAATTGCTGGGTCTGCCCCGCGGTTGGCACGGCCACATCGAGGACACCGCTTCGACCTCGACGCTGGCGGCGATCATCGCCGCGCGTCAGGCGACGGGGCGTGAGGAGATCGTGTGCTCGCAGCAGACTCACTCCGCGGTCGCGAAAGCGGCCCGGATGCTCGACATGGGACTGCGCCAGGTGCCGACCGACGATTCCTTCCGCCTCGATCCGAACGCGCTGGGAGACCTGAGCGAGGCGGCGGTGGTCGTCGCCACCGTGGGCACCACAGCCAGCACCTCGGTCGATCCGGTCCCGGCGATCGCCGACGCGTGCGCGAGCGCCGGTGCCTGGCTCCACGTCGATGCCGCGTACGCCGGTGCGGCGATGGTCTGTCCTGAACACCGGTGGGCATTCGCCGGCATCGAGCGGGCGGACTCGCTGGTCGTCAACGCTCACAAGTGGATGCTCACGCCCATGGACTGCTCGCTGCTGTGGACCAAGCGTCCCCAGGATTTCCGGGCGGCCTTCAGCCTCGTGCCCGAGTTCCTGCGTACGCCGGAATCCGAGGACGCGCTGTCGCTGAGCGAGTATGGACCGGCATTGGGCCGGCGCTTCCGCGCCCTCAAGCTCTGGGCGGTGCTGCGCTGCTACGGCCGCAGCGGTCTGCAGGCGCAGATTCGCAGCGGCGTCGCGCTGGCCGAGCGCTTCGAGCAGTGGGTCGCGGATGAGCCCGGCTGGGAGCTCTGCGCGCCGCGCCGGTTCTCGGTGGTGTGCTTCCGGCTCAGGGGCGACGACGCGCGAAACCGGACGCTGCTGGAACGGGCCAACTCCAGCGGTGAGATCTTCATTTCCCATGCGGTGCTGAACGGGCGCTACGTGCTCCGCCTGGCGATCGGAAATTTCCACACCACCGAGGCGGACGTCCGCCTCGCCTGGGAGTTGTTGAGGGGCCTCGCCGCCGAATTCAGCTGAGCTGGCCGAATTTAGCTGCGTTGCTTGAATTCAGCTGAATTCGGTTGGGGATTTCAGCTTGGTCGGCCGAATTCCGGTGAGCTGCCGCAATCCGAGCTGAAACGCCCCGGCGCAGTCCTGAGCGCCTCGGGCCCGGACTCCGAACGACGCCCCCGGGGATTCGCCCCGGCGAATCCCCCTCAGCTCATTCGGCTCTGCCGCTGACCCTCTTACGGAGTTCTTACCTTGATCGCGTCATGCTGCTTGGCGTGCGCGTGCTGATTGCCGAAGACGAGCTTCGCTTGGCGGATGCGATCGCGCGCGGTCTCCGGCGTCAGGGGATGGCCGTTGACCTGGCGCCAGACGGGACGCAGGCTCTGGTCAAGGCGCGCGTCGTGCGCTATGACGTGGTCGTTCTGGATCGCGACCTTCCCGGCGTGCATGGGGACGACGTGTGCCGGCTGGTGCGCGGCGAGCGACCTGATACCGGCATCCTCATGCTCACGGCGGCTGGGACACTCGAAGACGTCGTCGAGGGGCTGTCACTCGGGGCGGATGACTATCTCGCCAAGCCGTTCCGGTTCGCCGAATTGGTGGCCCGGATCCAAGCGCTCGGCCGGAGGTCGTCACCGAGCCGTCCACCGATGCTCCACCACGGCGATCTGGCGCTCGATCCGGCCCGGCGCAGACTGAGCCGCGGTGAGACACCGATCGAACTCGCGCGTAAGGAGTTCGCGGTACTCGAGGCGCTGATGTCCGCGGACGGGGCGACGGTCTCCGCCGAGGAGTTGCTCGAGCGGGTGTGGGATGAGCACACGGACCCGTTCACCAACGTGGTACGCATGACAATCATGACCCTGCGGCGTAAGCTGGGTGAACCGCCGGTGGTTGAGACAGTGATCGGAGTCGGATACAGGATGGCGTGATGCGGCTGGCTCTGCCGAAGCTGCGCCTGCCGCGTCTCCGCATCGGGGGGCCGGCGCCCACGATCCGCCTGCGGCTCACGGTGCTCTACGGCCTGGTGTTCCTGCTCACCGGTGCGGTGCTGCTGACGATCGGTTATCTGCTCGTTCGCCACAACCTGGCTGCGGGCGGAGATGTCCGCAACCAACTGCGCAAGCTTGGCCTGTTGCCGCCCGCCTCGGCGACATTCCTGGGGCGCCCGTTCGTCCTGCGCCCAGGCTCCCCGGAGGCGAACTTTGCTGCCGCAGTGCGCGCGCAGCTGCGCACCGACGCGCTGCACCGTCTCGTGATCGACTACGTGGTCGCGCTGGCGGTGATGACGATGATCGCCGTCGGCACCGGCTGGCTGCTGGCGGGGCGCGCGCTGCGGCCCCTGCGCGATATCACGGCGACGGCGCGGCGCGTCTCAGGTGAGAACCTGGGCGAGCGCATTGACTTGGTCGGCCCCGCCGACGAGCTCAAGGAACTGGCCGACACGTTTGACGGCATGCTCGGCCGTCTCGACGCCGCGTTTGGCAGTCAGCGACACTTCGTTGCCAATGCGTCGCACGAGTTGCGCACCCCACTGGCGATCATGCGGACAGAGGTCGACGTTGCGCTGGCTGACCCCGGCGCGAGCACCCGCGAGCTGCGCGCGATGGGTGAGGCCGTGCGAGAGACCGTCGATCGCTGTGAGCGGCTGATCGAGAGCCTCCTCATGTTGGCGCGCAGCGAGGCGTCAGCGGGCCGGGAGGAGGCCGTCGACCTGGCGTCGCTGGCGGGGGACTGCATCACGGACCTGCACGCCCGCGCCCACGATGCGCGGGTGGAGGTCCGGGACGATTTGGAGCCCGCCTGGACGCGAGGTCATCCCGGTCTGCTCGAGCGGATGATTGCCAACCTGGTCGACAATGGCATTCGCCATAACGAGCCGGGAGGCTTCCTCGTGGTGAGTACACGTGTGCACGCCGGACGCGTGCTGGTCAAGGTGGCCAACGGCGGGCAGCAGATCGACTCGGTCGTGGCGGACGGTCTGACCGAACCGTTTCGCCGTTTGGATCGCTCGGTGGGCGGTTTCGGGCTCGGGTTGTCAATCGTGCGCTCGGTCGCGGAGGCCCATGGCGGCACCGCCACGGTAACGGCACCGGAATCCGGCGGACTGGAGGTGCGGGTCGAGCTGGCCGCGCTGCCGACGCCGGCAAGTGTTTTCGTTTCGCGAACTTCAGGCGCTCTTACATAGAGCTGACATCGTCGGCGCTACAACCGAATCACTGCACTGTCATTCCAGGAGTCGCCTCTGATGCCGTCACTTCCCCTGTCCATAGTCCGGCGCCGCACGCTCGCGATCTGTGTCCTCGCCGGCGCACTCGCCATCGGCGTCAGCGCGTGCGGATCCTCATCGTCTTCGACCACCAGCGTGGCGAGTGCCGGCGCCGGCGCCGGCACATCAGGCTCCACCTATCAGGCTCGATTGAATTACGCCAAGTGCATGCGGGCACACGGCGTCAACGTCCCTGACCCTTCGGCCAACGGCGGCCCAGCTGGCGGCGCCGGCGGCGCCGGCGCAGGTGCCGGAGCGTTCCAGCAGCTCCGCAGCAGCCCCAACTTCACGGCCGCCAGCACGGCGTGCGCGAAGTATCGCTCCAAGGCGTTCGGGTTCGGCAACATCTCCCCGGCCCAGCGCGCGGCGGCCCAGCAGGCCCTGGTCAAGTTCGCCGAGTGCATGCGCTCGCATAACGTCAACGTCCCCGATCCGAGCACGACCAGCGGCGGCGGGTTTGGCATCTTCCGCTCGATCGCTTCGAGCGAGCGCAACAGTCCGGCGTTCAAGACGGCGCTGACGGCATGCTCGAGCAACCTGCCCAAGTTCGGCCGCGGCGGACCGGGTGGTGGCGGTGGGGCAAGTGCCTGAGGCGCCACTTCGGCGCGTCCGCACCAGGCTGTCCGGCATTCCTCGGTGGCGCCGCGTCGGTGCGGCGGCGGGCGCGGTCGGCCTGGCCGCAATCGTGATCGGGGTGGTCGTTGTCACCGAGCTCCCCGGTTCCAGCCAAGGCGCGAGTCCCGCCGGCAAGATTTCCGGCGCGACGACTGTCCAGCGACGCGACCTCGTGGCCACTGACACCGAGTCCGGGACGCTGAGCTATGCCAACCCGCAGACGGTGTTCAACCGCCTCAGTGGCACGATCACCTCGCTGCCCAATGTCGGTCAACTGATCAAGCCCGGGCAGACCCTGTACGACGTCAGTGGCGCTCCGGTCGTCCTGTTCAACGGTACGACGCCGGCTTATCGCGATTTGACATCGGGTGATGGCAACGGCCCCGACATCCTGCAGTTGAACCAAGACCTGAGGAGTCTGGGCTTTGATCCCAACCATCAGATCGCCCTTAATGACACATGGCAGGACGCGACGACGACGGCTGTCGAGGCCTGGCAGGCAGCGCTGGGGCAGACGCAGACGGGCACCGTGACGCTGGGACAGATCGTGTTCCTGCCCGGTCCACAGTTGATCACGTCGGTTGACACGAACCTGGGGTCGACCGGGGGCTCCAGCAGTGCGTCGACTGGATCGGCCACGAGCACGGCGGACACGGTCCTCGCTCCCCGCACCGAGTTCGTCAGCCTGACCACGACGGCCGCGAGTCCTCCGTCCAGCACCACGCCGGCCGATCCGCCGTCCACGAGTACGGACACGACGCCGAGTGCTGCGACGGTCCCCTGCAGCCAGCCGGTGGTTCCGGCCTCACCCACCACCACCACGACCACGCCGGCGCCCGCGTCAAGCTGCGAGAAATCTGGCAACCAAACCACCGACACCACGCCTACGACCACAACCACCACGTCCACGACGACCACCACCCCCACGACGACCGCCACCCCCACGACGACCGCCACCACGCCCACCACCCCCACGAGGCCCGCGAACGTTCCCACCAAGCCCTCCGGCGCCAGCCGCTCGCCCTCTGAAGAGGCGATCCTGCTGGCGCTGCTCAAGGCCGAGACCCTGGAGCTGAAGAAGAGCCTGTCGGCCTCCGGCGGATCCTCCGGCGGAACGTCGCGCTCGACGACGGGTGGCTCGAGCACTGCGTCCAGCGGCAGCAGCCGCAGCGGCGGTGGCGGTGGCGGTGGCGTCAGCGGAGGTGGCGGATCGAGCGGCGCCGCGGTCAGTGCCGGCACGTCCAGCGGCAGTGGGTCCAGTTCGAGCTCCTCGGCTTCTGGCGGCGCGTCCACCGCGCAGGCGATCCTGCAGACGACGTCGAACGAGTTGGTCGTCACCGTCGACCTCGATGCCACCAAGCAGAGCGAAGCCGTCGTCGGCGAACCGGTGACGGTCGAGTTGCCCAACGGCGACACGGTCAACGCCAAGATCACCCAGGTCAGCCCGGTGGCGCAGAGCACGAGCAGCAGCAGCAGTAGCAGCTCTGGCGCCGCGAGCACGGGGTCCAGCACCCCCTCGGCGACGATTCCCGTCACGATCGAGATCACCGGGAGACACCCCGCGTCGGGGCTCGACCAAGCGGCGGTCAGTGTCAACTTCGAGCAGCAGGTCGAGAAGAACGTGCTCTCGGTCCCGGTGACGGCGTTGCTCGCCACCGCGGGCGGCGGCTACGCGGTACAGGAGGCCGCCGCCCCGCATACCCTGATTGCGGTGACGCCGGGGCTGTTCGCGGCCGGATATGTCCAGATCTCAGGCTCCCAGATCTATCCGGGCCTGCAGGTCACCGACTCGCAGGGATGAGCGTGCTGCGCCGCCGCGTCACAGCCACATCCGGCGAGACCGCCACGCTGCCCGCTGCCCCACCGCCGGAGACCGCCAACGGCGTCGCGTTGCGGCTGCGCAACGTCGTCAAGGAATACGCGGGCGGGGTGCAAGCCTTGCGCGACGTGAGCGTCGAGATCGACAGCGGCGACCAGGTCGCCGTCGTCGGCCCGTCGGGCTCGGGCAAGACGACGATGCTCACCATCCTGGGGACGCTCGAGCGTCCCAGTAGCGGTGAGGTGCAGGTCGCCGGACGCGACACCGTGAAGGCATCCGACGCCGAGCTCTCAGGACTGCGCGCCCACGAGATCGGCTTCGTCTTTCAGGGCTTTCATCTCCAGGATGGGATGAACGCGGTCGACAACGTCGCCACCGGCATGCTGTATACCGGCCTGCCGATTCGCGAGCGCCGCGATCTGGCCCGGGCCGCGCTCGAGCGGGTCGGCCTCGGGCACCGGCTGACCCACCGTCCGCCGCAGCTCTCCGGTGGGGAGCGCCAGCGAGTGGCCATCGCTCGGGCACTCGCCAAGCGCCCGGTGATCATCTTGGCCGATGAGCCCACCGGCAACCTCGACTCCAAATCCGGGGCGGAGGTGCTCACGTTGCTGCACCAACTCGCTGCGGATGGGGCCACGCTGGTGCTGATCACGCATGATGAGCACATCGCCGAGGGCTTCCCGCGCCGGATCCAGATGAGGGACGGCGAGATCGTCGGCGACGAGCGCCAGACGGTGAGAAGCGCGAGCATCGCACCCAGTCCGGGCGATATGGATGGTGATCAGCGCCCTGGGGTGACGAGCGCGAGCGTCGGGCGGAGTCGGGGCGACGTCGCCGGGGACGAGCAACCGTGAGCGTCGCCGCGATCCGACGGCCGATCGCTCTGCGCAAACGCGGGGAGCGCGACAGCGCCAGCATCGCTCCGCACGAGCTGTTCTGGGTGGCCCTGCAAGGGCTGCGCCAACGGCGGCTGCGAGCCGCGCTGTCGGCGCTCGGGATCGCGATCGGAATCGGCGCCATGGTCGCGGTCGTGGGCGTGTCTGCGTCGAGTCAGGCGACCCTGCTGGCGACGATCGACAAGCTGGGGACCAACCTGCTGACGGTGACCCCGGGAACCACCTTTCTTGGCGCGAGCGAGGTGCTTCCGGACACGGCGGTGCCGATGATCAGACATATGAGCGGGGTGAACGAAGCGTCGGCCGTTTACCAGGTCTCGAGCGCGACGATCCTTCGCACACCCTATGTGCCATCCGAGCAGACCGGTGGGATCGGGGTCGACGCGGCCGAACCCGGCCTGCTGCAGGCGGTCGGTGGCCAGCTCGCCACCGGACAATTTCTCAACGCCGCCAATGAGAACTACCCGACGGTGGTGCTCGGAGCGCAGGCGGCGAGCACACTCCAGATCCCGAGCGTCAGTGGGCACATCCAGGTATTCCTGGGCGGGACCTGGTTCAACGTGATCGGCGTCATGGACCCGGTGGTCCTCGACCCGACCCTTGATAGCACCGCGTTCATCGGTCTACCGGTCGCCGAACGTCTGTTCCAGCAGCAGCCCAACCCCTCCGAGATCTACGTGCGGGCCAACGTCAACAATGTCACCCAGGTCTCGAACCTGCTCGCGCCGACCACGGATCCGCAGAACGCGGACGGCGTCGACGTGAGCCGCCCCTCCGACGTGCTCGAGGCGCGCGCCGCCGCCAAGGGCCAGTTCACAACACTACTGCTGGGATTGGGGGCCGTGGCTCTGCTGGTGGGCGCGATCGGCATCGCCAACATCATGGTGATCTCGGTACTCGAGCGCCGAGGCGAGATTGGGCTCCGCCGCGCCCTCGGGGCCACCCGCCGGCACATCAGTTCGCAGTTCCTGGCCGAATCGGCGCTGCTGGCGGCGCTGGGCGGACTCGCCGGGCTCGGGCTCGGCGTGCTCGCGACCTGGATCTACTCGCTGTCGCAGAATCAGCCCATGGTCGTGCCGCTCTACGCGCTGATCGCCGCCCCGGCCGCAGGTCTCGTGATCGGGGCTCTGGCGGGCCTCTACCCGGCCTCCAAGGCCGCGCGCCTGAGCCCCACCGAAGCGTTGCGCGCGTCCTGAGGGCTCGCCGTCGCACCTGCGGCGCAGACGACTGAACCGCCCCCAGCTCACCACGGACTGGGGCCACGCCGGCGGCATCTGAGGGGTGAGACGATGTTGGGCAAGCGGGTGGAAGATGTCTCGCAGACGGCGTGAAGAGTGTTCAGCCGTGCCTTACGGAGAGCTGACGCTCGGACCCCTAGGCTCTTCGTATGTCGAGCTGGCGTCGCCAATTCGGAGGAGTCGGAAGGCGAGACGCAGGCATCCCCGCGCCGTGTCCCGCCCGCCGTCACCTTGAGGCGCCTGCCGACTGCGACGAACGTGCGCCTCGTCGCACGCGGGAGAGCCCCCTCCCCGCAACCTGGGGTACCGGCGGCGGCCCGGGCCGCGACTCCCGCTCGGGCATGCCCGCCGGTCCTCGGGACATCTGTTCCCGCCGGTCGCGCCGCGCCATAGGGTAACGGCGGGCGCGCTCGTTGCCCACGCATTCATTCGTTGGTGTGCCCGCGCTGCGCCGAACGCAAGATTGATGGATACTCCGTAGGATGAGCACCGTCCCGGAGCTGGTGTGGGAGCCTTCGTCTGAGCAGGTCGAGCGCGCCACCCTTACTCGCTACCGCGACTGGCTGGGCCGCTCCCGCGGCCTGCGGTTCGAGGCCTACCGCGACCTCTGGCAATGGTCGGTCGATGACGTCGAGGCATTCTGGGGCTCGATCGCGGAGTTCTTCGACGTTCGCTTCGAGGTCCCCGGATCGGGCGTGCTTGGCAATCGGGAGATGCCCGGAGCGCAGTGGTTTCCGGGCGCGCGCCTGAGCTACGCCGAGCACATCTTCCGCGGCAAGCGCGACGAGGAAGTCGCACTGTTCCATGCCTCCGAGCTGCGCGAACTGGACCAGTGGACTTGGGGCTCACTGCGTGCCCACACGGCTGCGATTGCGTCGGGCTTACGGGCTCTGGGCGTCGGCGAGGGCGACCGCGTCGGCGCGTACATGCCGAACATCCCGGAGACGATTGCGGCCTTCCTGGCCTGTGCTTCGATCGGGGCCGTGTGGTCCTCGGCGGCGCCGGAGTTCGGGGCTCGCAGCGTGATCGAACGGTTCGCGCAGATCGAACCCAAGGTGCTGCTGGCCGTGGACGGATATCGCTACGGAGGCAAGGACTTCGATCGCAGCGCGATCGTCTCGCAGATCGCCGCCGAGGTCCCATCGCTGGAACGCACCGTGACGCTGGGATACCTCGATGGGACAGGCTGGGAGGACGGGTTCCTCGGTGAGGCAGCCGAGCTCTCGTTCGCCCAGCTCCCGTTCGACCACCCGTTGTGGATCCTGTACAGCTCGGGCACGACCGGGTTGCCGAAGCCGATCGTTCACGGCCAAGGTGGGATCCTGCTCGAGGAGCTCAAGCAGATGAATCTGCACGTCGACGCGCAGGCCGGGGATCGCGTCTTCTGGTTCTCCACGACTGGCTGGATGATGTGGAACTTCCTCGTCGGCGTGCTGCTCACGGACGCCGCGATCGTGCTGTTCGACGGCAATCCCGGATACCCCGACCTGAGCGTCCTGTGGCAGCTCGCGGAGCGCACGCGCATGACCTGCTTCGGCACCAGCCCGGCGTTCATCGCGTCCTGCATGAAGGCCTCCGTCGAACCCGGGGCGGGCCGGGATCTCAGCGCGCTGCGCGCGGTCGGGTCGACCGGCTCGCCGCTCTCCCCGGAGGGCTTCGGCTGGATTTACGACCAACTCGGCGCCGACACCTGGTTGTTCTCGACCTCCGGTGGGACCGACCTGTGCACCGCGTTCGTCGTCGGCGTACCAACGCTTCCCGTGTACATGGGTGAGCTGCAGGCGCGCGCTCTCGGCGCGAACGTCCAGGCGTGGGATCCGGCGGGGCAGTCGCTGGTCGACGAGGTGGGCGAGCTCGTGATCACCGAGCCGATGCCGTCGATGCCGATCTTCTTCTGGGGGGACGACGACGGCTCAAGATTTCGGGCCAGCTACTTCGAGCAGTACCCGGGCGTCTGGCGCCACGGCGACTGGATCAAGATCACCTCTCGCGGCACCGCGATCATCTATGGCCGCTCGGATTCGACGATCAACCGCGGCGGCGTGCGCATGGGCACGAGCGAGATCTACCGCGCGGTGCTGGCGTCCCCGGAGGTGGTCGACGCGCTCGTCGTCGACGTGCCGCGCCCCGGGACGGACGGGTGGATGCCGCTATTTGTCGTCCTCGGCGAGGGCGATTCGCTGACCGACGAGCTGGTTGCCCAGATCCGGCGCCGGATCCGCGAAGACTGCTCTCCCCGTCACGTCCCCGACGAGATCCGCCAGATCCCTGAGGTGCCGCGCACCCTGTCGGGCAAGGTGCTCGAGGTCCCGGTCAAGCGGATCCTCACGGGCACCCCGCCGGAGCAGGCGGCCAGCCGCGAGTCGCTCGCGAACCCGCAGGCGCTGGACTACTTCGTGGCGCTGGCCCAGGAGCAATCGTAAAAACTCTGTGACGGTTCCGGGCTCGGTGCCCGGCCCCGGCCCATACTGGCGGGACCGTGCTGAAAAACCCGTCAGGATGGGCAAACCTTCTGCACACCCCCCCGATTAATGCGCGGTCGGGGGGCGGGCGCGGTCGACGGGACGGGCGTAGTCGAGCGGGCAGGCGCGGCCGACGGGACGGGCGGGGCCGACGGGACGGGCGTGCCTGCGCAGGTTGACGGAGCCATCGCCGCGCTGGCCGCCGGCCAGCACGGGTACGTGACGCGGGCCCAGCTGCTCGAGCTGGGTCTGAGCGACCATGGGATCGGCTATCGGGCGGGAATCAGCCGTCTGATACCCGTGTATGCCGGTGTGTACGCCGTCGGGCACGCAGCGCTTGCGGCCAGGTTCGAGACGGTGCGGGTGACCTGGGCGCGGCTGACCCTGAAACCTGACCGGGAGGCCGCCCGGCTGCACGCGATTTTGGCCGATCGCCGCGACTCGTTGGGCGTTTCTTAGGTTTCTCTCAGAATCAGCTGAGAGGGTGCGCACACGGGCGCACTGGATCTCAGTGCGCCCGGCCAACTTTCGGGAGCCCTCGGGCTCGGTGTTGCGGGTGAACCCGACGTGCCGGTCCGCGGACTCCGGCGCCGGGTCGCGGCCGTTGGCGAACGGCTCCGGCGAGTCCCTCTTACGGACTTCTTCCTTCGCTCTCACGGGGTTCTCAACGGCAGGTGCTGTACTGGGATGCGTGGAAACAAAATTGCCAGGAGATGAATAGCCAAACATGAGTCGTTTCAGCCGATTGATTCCAGTCATCGCGGGCGCCGTTGCGGGAGGAGTCATTGCGCTGGTCGTGGCCAGCGGCAGCACCACGACTCATTCGGTGACGACGACCGTCGTCCAACCCTCCCGGGGGACCACCATTCCGACGTCGTTGAGCGGCAACAAGACCGGCCTGACGATCAACCAGATCTACCGTGACGACAGTCCGGGAGTGGTTGACATCCTCGTCACGTCCCAGACCCAGAGCCCCAGCTCCGGATTCTTCGGAGGCGGAGGCGCAGGCGGCGGTGGGACGCAGGAGACTCAGGGCGAGGGCGCCGGGGTCGTCTATGACACCAAGGGCGACATCCTCACCGATGAGCACGTCGTGGCCGGCGCGACGTCGGTCCAGGTCACCTTCCAGGACGGGCTCAAGGTTCCCGCCAAGGTGATCGGAACCGATCCCTCGACCGACGTCGGGGTGATCCACGTCAACGTGCCGGCATCCGAACTGCATCCGATCGCGTTTACCAATTCCGCGGATGCCCAGGTTGGGGATCCCGTGGTCGCAATCGGGAGCCCGTTCAGCCTGCCTGAGACGACCACGGCCGGGATCGTCAGCCAGGTCGGGCGGAGCATCACCGCTCCCAACAACTACACGATCCCCAACGCGATCCAGACCGACGCGGCGATCAATCCGGGCAACTCCGGTGGACCGCTGCTCGACGCAGACGGTGACGTGCTTGGTCTCAACGATCAGATCGAGACCAACAACTCGACCACGTCGGGCCAGGGCTCGAGCTCTGGCGTGGGCTTTGCCACGCCGTCGGATACGGTCACGCGGATCGCGAACGCGATCATCGCCGGCCAT
>Ga0302326_10003413_pt1 | contig 37484 bp, 35 predicted proteins | sample Palsa_T0_3_FD_202264 | JGI IMG/M metagenome (GOLD analysis project Ga0302326, IMG submission 202264) | Peat permafrost microbial communities from Stordalen Mire near Abisko, Sweden - Palsa_T0_3 | ecosystem: Environmental > Terrestrial > Soil > Palsa > Peat permafrost | place: Sweden: Abisko... | reverse complement strand
GTGCTCAAGGCGGTCGCTGCACGGGATCCTGAAAAGGTAAAACAGTTTGCCCACAAATGGGGTTACGAATCGCATTATGCCAATTGGCGACAACTGGTCGACGATCCGGCGATCGACATCGTCGATATTGCTAGTCCCAACGATACGCATGCCGCGATCGCGGTCGCGGCCGCTCACGCCGGCAAAATGATTCTCTGCGAAAAGCCGCTCGCCCGAAATCTGCAGGAAGCGCAGCAGATGACAGATGCTGTCACGAAAGCGGGCGTCCGCAATATGGTCTGGTACAACTACCGCAGAATTCCTGCAGTGACGCTGGCAAAAAACATTATTTCTTCAGGTAAACTCGGTCGTATCTTTCACTATCGGGCAAAGTTCCTCCAGGATTGGACGATCTCGGCGGAAGTACCGCAAGGCGGCGCAGCGTTGTGGCGGTTGGATGTCGACGTGGCCGGAAGCGGAGTGACGGGCGATTTGCTCGCGCACTGCATCGACACGGCGATCTGGCTGAATGGTGAAATTGATTCCGTCTCCGGAGTTACGGAAACATTTATCAAGCAGCGCAAACATAATTTAACCGGCAAAATGGAATCGGTGGGGATTGATGACGCCAGCGCGTTCCTAGGCCGGTTTAAGAATGGATCGTTGGCAAACTTTGAGGCTACCCGGTACGCACGAGGCCATAAGGCGCTCTATACGCTCGAAATCAACGGGGAACATGGATCGATCGCATGGGATCTCGAGGATCTGCACCGGTTGCAATGGTTTGATCACAAGGATGAAGGATCGCTCCGCGGCTGGCGATCGGTTCATGTCACGGATGGCGATCATCCCTACATGGCCAACTGGTGGGTGCCGGGCTTATCCATTGGTTACGAGCATTCGTTTATCCATCAAGTGGCCGATTTTCTGAATTCTCTCGATGAAGAAAAACCGGCTGAGCCAACGTTTGAGGACGCCATGCAGACAGAGAGAGTCGTGGATGCGGTCCTCCGGTCGGCGCGTTCCGGGAAGTGGGAGAAGGCTTCCTAGGCCAAAATCGACCTGATTCCTTGACAGTGTGTTATCGCGCTTCTACTCTGGCGGCGTCCGAGCGGCACCGCGTCAGCGATCCCGGTCGGACAGAGATTTCCCCCCATTTATGAGCGAGATTCTTCAGCTCAGAAACATATCGAAGACCTTTCCCGGCGTGCTCGCGTTGCAGAACATCGCTTTCGACTTGAACGAAGGTGAGGTGCATTGCCTATGTGGTGAAAACGGCGCCGGCAAGTCCACTTTGATCAAAATTCTTTCCGGGGCATATCAACCGGATGAAGGCGGGGAGATCGTCGTTGATGGAAGAAAGGTTGTCCTCAACCCGCATCTGGCGATGCAGATGGGCATTCAGACGATCTACCAGGAGCACACTGTCTTCGAGAATCTGAATATCGTGGAGAACATTTTTACCGGGTCAGAAATCGTTAAACGGGGGGTGCTGCAAAAAAATGAAATGAGGAAACAGACCGTTGGAGTTCTGAAATACCTCAAGAGCGAGTTGAATCCAGATCGAAAGATGGGCGAGCTCAGCAGCGGCGAGCAAAAGACGGTCGAGATTGCCAAGGGTCTGGTTTTTAAGAGAAGGGTGATCATCCTCGACGAACCGACGGCGTCGTTCTCCTCAGTGGAAATAGAAAACCTGCTCGATATTATTCAAACGATTAAAAATAGCGGCTTGGGAATCATTTATATTTCCCACCACCTCGAAGAGGTTTTCAAGATCGCAGACCGCGTAACGGTATTGCGAGACGGCCGCAAGGTCAGCATGTACAATCTCGAGGGCTTGACTAAGACCACATTGATCAAGGACATGGTCGGCCGTGATCCTTCCACCTTCTACCGAAGGGAAAGAGTGGCGATCGGCGAAGTCGTTTTTGAAGCGAGAAACGTGACTGGCAATGGCGCAAAGGATATTTCCTTCGTCGTCCGGAGGGGCGAAATACTCGGAATTGCGGGAATGGCAGGATCGGGCCGCTCGGAGCTCATGAATGTCCTGTTCGGCAGCGCGCGTCTTGATTCCGGCGAAATTCTGATTCACGGAAAACTCGTCAAGCATTCAAGTCCAAGAGCATCAATCAAGAATAAGATGTGCTTCATCACCGAGGACCGACAGAACACCGGTCTTTTCCTGCCTCAGACAATCGCCCAAAACGTGACGATTGCGAATCTGGTGAACACCAGGGAATTTGTTGTTCGGCAGACCGATGACTTCCGGATTGGTGACAAGTTCGTCAAATTGCTCAATATCAAGACAAAGGACTCCCGGACGCGCGTCATCAATCTTTCCGGCGGCAATCAGCAGAAGGTCGTACTGGCAAAATGGTTCAATACAAACGGCGAGATATTCATATTTGACGAGCCCACACTTGGCATCGACGTGGGTTCAAAGCAGGAGATCTACAAGGTGATGGTTGACCTGCTGAAGCAGGGCAAGTCCATCATTATGGTTTCCTCCGACATGCCGGAAGTCATCTCCATGAGTGACAGGGTCATCATCATGAAAAATGGGCAGCAGATGGCCGAGCTCACCACCGACGAGGTTTCGGAAGAGAATATCCTGACCTATTCGATTGGGGACAAAGCGATATGATGAAGGAGACCACGACGCAGCGGAGACAAGTCGTTCGGGAATCTCTCTTCAAGCGGCATGAGAATTTGACGGTCTTATCTATCTTTGTCGGCTTCGTCGTTATTATTGTTATTCTGCAATTGATAATGACGGGCGGACAGCGGTTTCCCACCTTCATCAGCCCTGTGAATCTGCTGAACATTCTGCAGCAAGTCGGCGTACCGGGAATCGTCGCCGTCGGTATGACGATTGTCATGATTTCCGGAGGCATCGATCTCTCGGTTGGAATGCTGGCGTCTCTTGTTTCTATCGTGACCGCGCTGGGAATATCGAAGTGGCACTATGGGGTTGGTCCTTCAATCCTGCTCGGGATCGGTTCCGCGGTCGTTCTGGAGACCGCTATGGGCTACATCATTTCCCGCACCAAAGTTGAGCCTTTTATCGTCACCCTTGGCGGAATGATCACGTTTCAGGGAATTGCGCTTCTTCTCTGCAACTCGCGCGAAGTGATTATGAACGGGGAACTGAATTTTCTGAAAATCAACCTTATCGCGGGAGCGAAGGACCCGCTCAGCCATCTCAACTTGATCATCCCGCCTTATGATCTGCTCTTTTTCGCAATTGCGTTTCTGGCCGGCTTGCTCTTGAACTATACCAAATACGGCCGCTGGATCTACGCCGTCGGGACCAATCCGCACGCAGCGTACCTTGCGGGAATCAACGTTCAGAACATGAAACTTTCCGTGTACGTCATCATGGGAATTCTGGTCGGCATCGGAGGCGTTACGCTCCTTGCGCGGGTTAATACCGGCATTATCACGCTCGGGCAAGGTCTGGAGATCGACAGTATCGCGATGGTCGTCATCGGGGGAACGGCGTTAAAAGGGGGCAAGGGTAACATCGTCGGAACGTTGATCGGCGTGTTCTTTCTGGGGTCGATCGGCAACGCGATGAATATGCTCCGATTGCCGTCCGAAGTGCAATTTGTCGCCAAAGGTCTCGTTGTAATCATCGCTGTCTCCGCCGGCGACGTCTCGACCAAAATTTCCGGGTTCTTATCAAGGAGGAAAGAGCTGCGATTGGGCGCAGCACAATCCCCGGTAGGGCAAAGAGGGTAAAAATAGAAAAGACACAAATGATCAAGAAAATCAAAAAAATGCATACAAATGTTCAAAGGAGGGGCAGAGAATGAAACGTCTGCTCCTATTGTTATCAGCAGGTTTTGTCGTACTGGCAGCCATGAATTTCTCGGGCGGCACCACCGGACAGGCAGCGGATGCCGGTAAAGCCAAAGTGATCGGCTATTATATGGATGCCTCCGATGACTATTACAAAGCAGCATTCCTGGTGTTCAAGACGCTTGCCACCACCGCCGGTTGGCAGGTTCTCGATGTCGTCGGCCAGGGCACTGCGCCCGAGCAGGTTGCGGCAGTTGAAAACTTCATTACCCAGAAAGTCGACGCCATCGTTGTTGTTCAGAACTCCCCGCAGACAACTTCCGAATGTCTGAAAAAGGCGCATGACGCAGGGATCCCGGAGTTTCACATCAGCCATCTTCCCCCGAATGAACCTGGGCTCGCCGGCTTTTCCGGATACGACTTTATCGAAGACGGCGAACTCGCCGGCCAGTCGGCGGTGAAGCATGGTGTAAAAAAACTTATCATGATTGAAGGAAAACTCGGTCAAGGCAGCGCAGCCGGTCAGACTCAAGGTTTTCTTCAAGGGTACAAGAAAGCCGGCAAAGACATCGGCAACCTCCTTGACAATGTCGGCGTGAAAGGTGCCGGCGGCAAAGATCTGCAAGTTGTCTTCTGGGGATCGGGCGGCTGGTTTGCGGATCCGGCGAAGAAGGCCATGGAAGATGCCATCACAAGCCTCGGATCAGATGGCTTTGACGGGGCGTATGTTCAAAACGATGAAATGATGACTGGCGCGTTACAGGCGATGGAAGAAGCGGGCCTTGACCCGAGCAAATACTGGCTCGGATCCAGTAACGGCAAAGAAAAATCCTGGGACTGGGTCGCAAAGGGAGAAACCACGATGGACGTCAACCAATGCCCCACCCTCGAAGGAGACATAGCCTTTCAGCAGATCAGTGCCTACTTCGATAAAAAGCCCTATAAAAAAGCGGTCTTCCTTCCGTTCACGCCCTTCGAGAAAGACACGCTCGATAAGAGCAAAATGATTCCCTGGATTCTCGACGACTACATGAAGAAGCGCGAAGCCAACGCCTTCGATCACGATATAAACGATCCTGCGTTCCGGGTGATTCCGGCTTACCAATAATGCGCTGAGACGCAGCGTGGAAGAATCGCAGCCTGAGTCTGAAAAGCCGCGCATGGACCCACATGCGCAGCCTGCGGTAATTCTAAACGCCGAAATTGAAACCACAGATTTCGCAGATGACACAGATTAGAGGAGAAAGACCGGGGTCGTTACCATGATTTTTTTGTTCCAGAGGAATTTCTCTGCCCGTCAGCGCTAAATGCCTTAGTTTCAGTTATCTGTGAAATCTGTGGAATCTGTGGTTTATCTCCCTCTCCTATCCCGGTTTTCGGGTTAATTTGCCACGGCCGTTTGCCCACTCCGCCCAAGTTGGTCGTAATCGCTAGGCAGCGAAAATTGCGGAACCTCATCGTCCAAATCCTCTCCCTTCGTGCTGAAGTTTTATGGATATAGACTCACTTAGAAAGCCGCTTGCAACGCCTCAGTCAATTCGTCCTCGGTAAGCACGATGGGGTTCGCTTTCATGCTGCTGGCTTTCGCCGCTTTTGCAACCAGCGCCGAGCTGTCGCGGACCGTGACACCGTAGGCCCGTAGGCCGGGAACCTGGACTGCCTTGCATAGCTCGCTCACCCAGTTGACCCCGTCGATGGCAGTTGCTTCGTTGGACCCCGTTAATATTTTGGCAACCGAGTCGTAACGACGCAGAGAATCACTGTCCGGGAGTCGTCCACGCAAGGCGCGAAGGTTGACGCGCATCACGTGTGGCAGCAGCGCTGCGCAGATCGCTCCATGGGGCGCGTGAAACATCCCACCAATCGGCGCTGCAAATCCATGGACGGCGCCAAGACCGGCGTTTGCCAGGGAGAGTCCGCCGAAAAGACTTGCCAAAGCCATGTCTTCGCGCGCGGCGAGGTCCTGGCCCCGTTCATACGCGCGTCGCAGGGAGCGCGCGACCCGGCGCATTCCTTCGATACACAATCCGTCAGTGACGGGATTAGCGCGGATGGAAACGTAAGGTTCGATCAACTGGGTGAGCGCGTCGAGACCTGTCGACGCCGTGACGGAACAGGGCAAATCAATCGTAAGTGTCGGGTCGACGATTGCGATTCGTGGCAAAAGAAATGCGCTGCGTAAACTCACTTTGATTTGGTGCTCCAACGACGCGAGCACGGCATTCCGGGTGACTTCCGCCCCTGTCCCGGCGGTCGTGGGGATCGCAACGCAGGCCAGAGCCGGAACCGCGAGTTGCTTTCCTTTGCCGATGACTTCCAAATAATCAAGGATCGCACCTGGATTCGTGACCAGGCCCGCGATCGCTTTTGCCGAGTCGATCACGCTCCCTCCCCCAAAACCGATGATAAGCTCGGACTTTGCCAACCGGGCCTGGTTTACTCCCTCTGCAATTTGTTCGACCGTTGGTTCACCGCGAACTTCGAAGCAGGAATATTCGATATTCGCGGCCTCGATGCTGGCCAGCAAAGGTTTGGCTCTGGCGGCATTGCTTCCGTGAACGACGAACGTTCTCTTGCCGAATTCACCGGCGATCGAACCAAATTCTTCGTGTGTTCCTGGTCCAAAAATAATCCGTCCTGCAGTCGCGAATTCAAATCGCATATTTACCAGTCCTTATCTTCCGGAAACAGGTTAGTATACTTTACGCCAGTGCGCGGCGCGCTCATCATGGGAGCAACAGCGTCCCGCCATTTGGCATAGTGCGCGGTCTCTTTGTGCGCTTTCGTTGACGCTTCGTCGCGGTAGACCTCCACCAGAACAAACCGGGTCGGTTCCTCTGTTTGCTGCACCACATCGAACCTGGCGATACCCGGCTCTCGGATGCTGTTCCGCGCGTTTTCCAGCGTAGCGACGATAAAATCGTCCACGGATTCGGCATGCACTAGTACCTGGACATGAACAATGACCATCTACGCAGTTTTGATGCAGATCACCGTCCGCGCAAGAGCGGAGCGTTTGGCGTTCACCGTTTTGCCGATCCGCCGATCCGCCTCAGCCACCCGCCGATCCGCTTCTGCTCACTCTCCGTACGGAACCCAGATGTTTTTGATCTGAACGGCGTGGCGGAGGTATTCCCAGCCTTGAGCTTGGTGATCGTCGAACCAGTTACGGCGCTTACCGTGATTTACCCAGGTGGACTTCAAATTGCCGGCAGATTCCCGTTCGAGCGATCCGCTGGTCTTTGCCGAACCGACGTACCAGAGGGCGGCAACATCGTCGTGTTGCGCAAGAACTTTTGCCAGTTCATCCGGGTGACCTGTCACTATATTAATCACGCCGGCCGGCACATCGCTCGTATCCAGGACCTGGTAAAAATCCGTGGCAAGTAGCGGAAATCTCCACGATGGGACGACTACCACGCGATTACCCATGGCAATTAAAGGTCCGACCAAAGAAACCAAAGCCAGCAGCGGCTGTTCAGCCGGACAGACGACGCCGACGAGACCCCATGGCTCTGGCATCGCGAGTGTCACGTTCCGGAAAGGCGTTTGATGGACATAGCCGTCATATTTGTCTGTCCATGCGGCATAGTAAAAAAGCCGTTCGATCGATTTTAGAACTTCCAGCTCTGCTTCGTTCTGGCCGGCGCCTGTCAGGGAGCCGAGTCGATCAGAAAATTCGGTTGCTCGAACCGACAAATTTTCACCGAGATAATACAGAATCTGCGCCCGCAGGTGGGCAGTTGCCCGAGTCCAACTATCTGCTTTGTTGGCCGCCTCCACGGCGTTTCGGACATCTTTGCGATTGCCTAATCCGGTCTCCGAGATGTAGTGGTTGGCCGAGTCCTCCACGGTAAAGCTGTACCCGCTGTCGGATCGCGTCTGCTTACCGCCGATATAAAGTTTAGGCGACCTGTCGATCAAAGGTTCAACGCGCGCGTTATTTGCGGAATTGACCAACGGATAAGGACGAAGCGCGACTTCGCTCTTCTCGTAAACCGGCAAATAAAGCTCCCAGGTTGGCACAAGGTATTCGTACATACCCTCGTTACCTCCTTCGCGCCCGAACCCGCTTTCCTGGTATCCGCCAAAGCCGGAGGCGGCGTCGAAAAGGTTGGTGGAATTGATCCAGACAACGCCGGCTTTCAGCTTCGGAGCGATGTCGAGTGCGAGGTTGAGATTCTCCGTCCAAAGCGACGCCGCAAGACCGAAGGCCGTGTTATTTGCGAGCTCCACCGATTCGCTTGGAGTGCGAAAAGTCATCGTGACTAAGACCGGGCCGAATATCTCGATCTGCGCGAGGGTTGAAGCGGGCTCAACCCCGGTAAAGAGGGTGGGTGGATAATAGTAGCCTTCTGTGGGGAGCGCCCAACTCGGTTGCCAGCAGGTCGCACCTTCCGCTTTGCCTTGTTTGACAAGTTGCTGGATCCGCTCCAGCTGCACCGGAGCGATGATCGCACCAATATCGATCCCTTTGTCAAGCGGGTCGCCCACGCGCAGATTTTCCATGCGCCGCCTGAGTTTTTCGATCATTTTTTCAGCGATACCTTCTTGCAACAGTAGACGGCTCCCCGCGCAACAGACCTGTCCCTGGTTGAACCAGATCGCATCGACAACCCCTTCCACAGCGCCGTCCAGATCTGCATCTTCGAAGACAATGAATGGAGATTTGCCGCCGAGCTCCAGGGACAATTTCTTTCCGGACCCTGCTGTTTCGCGTCGAATGATTCGTCCAACTTCGGTTGATCCGGTGAATGCGATCTTCCGAACATCTTTATGCCGAACGATCAGTTCGCCTGTTTGACCGTTGCCAGTGACAATATTGACGACACCTGGCGGCAAAGAGATCTGTTGCAGCACTTCGGCGAAAAGCAGAGCGGTGAGAGACGTGAACTCAGCCGGTTTCAGCACAACCGTATTGCCGGCGGCCAGCGCCGGAGCAACCTTCCAGGCGAGCATGAGCAACGGGAAATTCCATGGGATGATCTGGCCGCAAACGCCGATCGGTTCGTAGCCGATGAATGTTTCATTCCGCAGCTGCGCCCAACCGGCGTGATGATAGAAGTGACGAGCAACCAGAGGAATATCCACGTCGCGCGATTCACGAATCGGTTTTCCGTTGTCGAGGCTCTCCAGGATTGCAAACAATCGGGAATGCTTTTGGATCTGTCGCGCGATTGCATAAAGATACCGGGCGCGTTCGTAGCCGGTTAGCGCCGACCAGGAGGGGAACGCCTCCTTGGCGGCTGCAACTGCCGCATTCACTTCCGTCCCGCCGCACTGCACGAGGCGAGCCAGCGGTTTGCCGTCGCGCGGGTTGATCGATTCGAAATATGTTTCATCCATGAACCTCGCAAACTCCCCGTTGATGAACGGGCGCATCGTGCGCGGGTGTTCCTCCAGCCAGACCAGAGCGATATCTTCCTGTTCAGGTGCGGGACCGTAATCCATTGTTTCAAATATTTCTCGGACAGTCGGCGAAACGTAATGGCGTGTCGGCGTCTCGGCATGTCGGCGTTCATCGTCCATCGTTTGTTGTTCTTTAGCTATGGTTCACTGTTTTGGGGTTCGTCTTCTTCGCCGTTACGCCGACCCGACGCGCTTCTCATGGCAGCGGTTGGTGGTATTGCGCTGAATAGCGTCCGGTGACGTGGTACTCCAGCTGTCGCTCAATATCGGTCAATAAGCTGGAGGCCCCGAACCGGAACAGCTCCGGTTCCATCCATTCGCGGCCTAGTTCTTCTCTCATCAGGATCAACCACGAAATCGCGTCTTTGGCGGTGCGAATTCCGCCCGCCGGCTTGAACCCGACTTTGTAACCGGTTCGGTCACGATATTCACGGATGGCCCGAGCCATGGTCAGACTGACCGGCAGAGTCGCATTTTCCGTCTCTTTTCCGGTCGATGTCTTGATGAAGTCCGCACCGGCCATCATTGCGACGAGGCTGGCTTTTTGGACGTTCCGGAGCGTCCCCAGTTCGCCTGTCGCCAGGATTGTTTTGAGATGAGCCTCTCCGCACGCGTCGCGAAAAGCGGCAACTTCCTCGTACAACGCCTGCCAATCGCCGGTGAGGACATGTTGGCGGGTGATGACAATATCAATCTCTGCGGCGCCCTCTCGGAGCGCGTAATGGATCTCTTCGAGCCGCGATTTCATTGGGCTGAGTCCGGCTGGAAACGCTGCAGCTACCGAGGCGACCGGGATGCCGGACCCTTCCAGTGCCTGGACAGCGTGCGAAACCATACTCGGATAGACGCATATCGCACCAACAGTGATGCCGAGATCGGCGACACCCATTGCTTCAAGCAACGCAGTACGGACAGGATGTCGCGCCTTTGCGCACAACCGGCGAACCCTTCCCGGAGTATCGTCTCCGGCGAGTGTCGTGAGGTCAATGCAGCTTACCCCCTTCAACAGCCACGCGGCTTGCCATTGTTTCTTAACGGTCCGACGCGCCGTGAGTGTTGAGGTGCGCCGTTCCGCTGCGCTCTTGTTCACCTGAACCTGTTTCAGCCATCCCAATTCAAGCGGGATGCCGCTGTTTCTTCTCGGCTCTTCCGATGAATCAATGGCTTTCGGCTTTTCGACCGATGTCGTGCGCATAGGGGTTCCTCGCAGTTAGAGGGTGAACGAGACCGTGCAGGCAAAACTATCTGTTTTGAAGAAGATAGCTCGCAGTTTTTTCATCCGTTATCAGAACGTTGAAATAACCGGCTCTCAGACCTGCGCGGACCACGCGGTGCTTCGATTTTCCGCCCGCAACACAGATCGAAAAATCTTTCTCGCGCAACAACGAGGGTTCAAGGCCGACGGTTCGGGCGTTGAACGCATCGTCAGCAATTTCGCCATCTATATTGATGAAACGCCCAAGGATATCTCCGATCGCCCCTTTTTTCCGAAGCAATGCAACCTCGCGTTTGGTGAGATGACCAGATTCAACGTGAACCGATTTTTCGGATAATGCGCCCAGCGTGAAACAAGCGATCGGCGTTTTCTCTGCCAATGCCAGGACGCCTGCGATCACTGGATCGCGTTCCAGCGCTTCCTTTGTCGAGCGCAAACCGAGAATAGCGGGCACGGGCAGGATGGTAGCGTACCCGTCGGCAGAATTAGCAAGCCGAACCGCTACATCGACTGGTTGGTTGGGAGAACTTGTTCGCCCTGTTCCGCCATTGAGGACAACGACATGCAAACCGTGATTCCAGCGGTGCGGCATCCAGCGGACCATGGCAGCCATGGTTCTCCCCCGGGAGATCCCGAACATTTTCGGCTTCGGGCAGAGAGCAGCGATGAATTGCGCGCCCGCCAGCGCCACGCTGTCCAGGATAAACCCATCGTTCTCGACGGTGACCGGAACGACGACAGCGTCGCGCAGTCGATAGCGTCTTTGCAAATCGCTTTCCAGATTGGGACGGCGAGGTGACCGCGGTACGATGTCGACGCGGACGACGCCGTGCGCTTTGGCATCGCCCAGCAGGCGGCCCACTTGCCACCTGGTCAAGCCGAGTTCCTTTGCGATCTCGCTCTGCGTTCGGTCGAGGTCATGATACAATTTTGCAGCCTGCACCATGAGATGCTCGCGCTGCTCATCGGAAGAAACTCTCGCGCTGTTTCCCTTGGTTCCCGGCAGGTGCTTGGCGGCTTTGCGTTTCGGCGTCATCAAACGGGTTGCTCAAATGTTGTTTCAAGCATCAATTGCCGAATCGTAATTTCTCCTGACCCGTTGTCAACGGTAAGCGAGCCGTCCCGTTTGCAGGAAGCCTATGCTACAATGTAGGATAGGCTTCCAGCCTGTCTCAGGGCTGAATAGTCTACTGGCGCGCTTACCCAGATATCCTCCGAACGCTGAACGCCGAACGCCGAACGCCGAACGCTGAACGCTGAACGCTGAACGCCGAACGCCGAACGCCGAACGCCGAACGCCGAACGCCGAACGCCGAACGCCGAACGCCGAACGCCGAACGCCGAACGCCGAACGCCGAACGCTGAACGCTGAACGCTGAACGCTGAACGCCCCTGATAGTCCGCAATTTCATTTGTCGCGATCCAACAAATGTAGGAAGCTGCAACAGTTGCGCAGAGCCAGCCTACTTCGTATGGATGGGTGCTTTGTCCAACGCGGGTTTGCCAGACGGCTTTTTGCGGCCTCGTTGAACCGAGGTTAATGAAGCGGAAAGGCAGACCCCAACGGATCTCCACTCCCCCCTTCATATGAACAAACTCTTCAAAAATCTTATCGCTCTACTCGGCGCCGGCGCGCTGACGTTCAGCAGTGCGTTCGGCGAGCTGCCGCATTTCAACAACGTGACTGTGACTGTGGTTGGCGACGCTGGCCAGAATATTGAGTCGCTCAACAAATATGCTGACGATTTCACCAAGGCTGGAATCACGTTCAAGCAGGTCGGCGCAACATTCACCGGGCTCTATGACAAGCTCAAAACGGACTTTGTCGCCGGTTCAGGGGACTACGACATGGTGATCTTTTACCCCTCCTACATTGGGGATTTCGCGGGTAATGGTTATCTGAGCGGCCCAGTATATTGATGCGCTTGACCTCGCGGTCAACAAGGCGTTGTCCGGGGAAGCGGATCCCAAAGCGGCGCTTGACGCTGCGGCGGAGGATTGGAAAGGGATTACCGAAAGGTTAGGCGCGGACAACCAGAAGAAATTTTGGAATGAAGCATTGTCCAGCTATCGCTCTGCAGGATTGCTGCAGTGATATCCATCAGAGAGTTGGAATCTCGCCTGAAATCTTGTTCCCTGTCAAGGGAGTGACTCCGCTCCGGACATGTTAGGCAACCAAGAAAAGAATTTTGCCCGGCTCATGGTGACGCCTGCGGTCGGGCTCCTCTTTCTGGTCACGATTGCGCCGTTGCTCTTTTCACTTGGCGTCTCATTTACGAACCTGCAGTTTGGGTCGCCTCAACCGATGAGATGGACCGGGCTGGAGAACTATGTCCATCTTGTCTCCAGGGATGCGCGGTTTTCGAGCGCCCTATGGCGAACCCTTCTGCTGGTCGGTGCGGGAGTTGTCACGCAGACCGTGCTGGGATACGTAATTGCGTCGCTGCTCTTCAGGATCCGCCGTGGTCGAACGCTCCTGTTGAGTGCGATCTTGATTCCCTCCGTTATTTCGCAGGTAGTTGCCGGTTGGCAAGGGCGCATGATTTTCAACGCATCCTATGGTCCGCTCAACGATATTCTGTCGCGATTGGGCGTGAAAGGTCCGGCGTGGCTGGCTTCGCAGCAGACGGCGATGCCCACGATTTTTTTAACCGATACCTGGCAATGGACACCTTTCCTGGCATTGATTATTCTCGCCGCGTTGCAAAGCATGCCGCAGGACATCGTAGAAGCGGCTCGCCTCGATGGGGCGTACGGTTGGTCCATGTTTCGGTTCGTCACGGCGCCATTGATCCTTCCGGTGACCGGAATCGGTATTCTCCTGCGTGGCGTGGACCTATTCAAAACATTTGATCTTGTCTATATCCTGACCCAGGGCGGCCCGGGAAACAGCAGTGAAACTCTGACCTATTTTACCTATGTGCAGGGGTTCAAATTCTTTAACCCGAGCTACGCATCGGCCATGTCCTTTATTCAACTGATTCTGGTGACGATTGCGGCCAAAGTGTTTTTGTCGTTCGTCCGCCGGCAACGGACCTTCTAACGTGTCAAAACGTGTCATCCTGGATTTCTTGAAGTGGGGCGCCCTGATCGGCTTTGTGGTGCTCTTTCTTTTTCCGTTCTTTTGGATCCTCTCCAGCAGTTTGAAAGGGCGTGGCGAATTCTTTACGCGGCCGCCGGTTTGGTTCCCGGCGCATCTGGATTGGTCGAACTATCCGGATTCGCTCCGGCGGGGAGCGCTGAAAGGTTTGACAGACAGTTTTATCATCGCTTTCTCGTCGATGATGATGTCGCTATTGCTTGGCGCGCCGGCGGCTTATGCGATCGCGCGGTTTCAGGTCGGGCGTGAGAATCTGGCGTTCTGGATCCTGTCCATTCGCATGTTCCCGGCAATTGCCACGATCCTTCCCCTGTTTGTTATTTTCCGATTTGTCGGGCTGGTGGATTCGTATGCCGGCCTCGTGCTTTGCTATACGGTGTTCAATTTGCCATTTGCAATCTGGATCTTAAAAGGCTTTATCGAAGATCTTCCACGGGAAATCGAGGAGGCGGCCAAGGTCGATGGTGCGAGGCCTTTTCAGATCTTTCGATTGATCGTCATTCCACTGGCCGCGCCGGGGCTCGTTGTGGTGGCTCTTTTCACCTTTATTTTCGCATGGAACGACTTTGCTTATGCCGTGATATTCAGTGGGTCCAAAGTCACTCCTTTACCGGTCGTGATCGCACAATTTGCCGGTGGGCACGAAATTCTGTGGGGCCAGATTTCAGCGGCAGCCATTCTCGCGATCGCGCCGGCGTTGTTAATTGCAATTTTCCTCCAGAAGTACTTAACCCGGGGCCTTACCATGGGCGCCGTCAAATGAAACGAATACCATGCTCAAAAACCTCAGCCCGCTGCATACGCCAGAGTTACTCCACACATTAGCTTCAATGGGACACGGAGACGATCTCGCGATTGTCGATGCGCATTTCCCCGCTGTTTCGATGGCGAAACGACTTGTCAGATTGGACGGTGTTGACGCGCCAGCCGCGTTGGAAGCCTGTTTGCGTTTAATTCCGCTCGACACGTTTGTCGACGATCCCGCCTCGCGAATGGAAGTCGTCGATGATCCGGATAAGATTCCCGATGTCCAACAACAGTTCCAAAAAGTCGTCGACCAGGAGGAGGGCAAACATTGGCCTCTCGCGAAGATCGAGCGCCACGCTTTTTACGAGCGAGCAAAAAGGGCGTACGCAATCGTCGTAACCGGAGAGTTGCGGCCGTACGGTTGTATTTTGATCAAGAAAGGCGTTGTTCTCAACCGTTAGCCGAAGGAAATTTCCGTGGCGAAGCCGAAAGTTTGTGTCCTTGGAGCATTTGTGGCCGATCTGGCTTGTCGCACCGAGCGGATGCCCAAATGGGGGGAAACCATTCTGGGAATCGCTTTTAAACTTGGTCCGGGAGGCAAAGGATCAAATCAGGCGGTGGCCGCGGCTAGACTGGAGAGCGAGGTCCGTCTAATCACCAAGCTGGGACGTGATCCGTTCGGCGAGATGGCGAGAAGCTTCTATCGGCAAGAGGGGATGAGCCTCGACCGCATTTATGAAGATCCGGAAGAGAGTACCGGGACGGCTACGATTGTGGTCGATGATCAGACACGTGAGAATGCCATCGTTGTGGTGCAGGGCGCTTGCGGACGTTTAACGATTCCCGAGGTTGAAGCTGCCAGTGAGGAGATTGCGACTTCCGACATTTTCCTCACCCAACTAGAGTTGCCGATCCCGCCGACAATACGCGGAATTGAGATCGCGCATGAAGCTGGCGTCCCCGTGATCCTTAATCCTGCGCCTGCGCTTTCGCTGCCAAAAGAGATATTCAGGAAAGTGGATTATCTGACACCCAACGAATCGGAGGCGCTCAGGCTGATCGATGAAAAATCGATGAGCGAATTTGAAGACGTCGAAATGCTGGCCGATCGATTGATCGCACTCGGCGTCCCGAACGTGGTGCTGACCCTCGGTGAAAAAGGGGCCTTTGTGAAGGGTCCGTCCGTCTGCCATCGGATTCCAGCTTTTCAATGCGGCAGCGTGGTCGAAACGACCGGCGCGGGCGACGCCTTTGCAGGCGGCTTCGCCGTCGCTCTTGCAGAAAAGAAGTCCTTGCTAGCCGCGACACTGTATGGATGCGCGGTCGCCGGAATTTCCGTGACTCGACCTGGTACAGCGCCTTCGATGCCGACGCGCCAGCAGGTGGATGAGTTGATCGCCGGCGCAAAACGTTGATTGGGCGATGAGTACAGGAGTTGCAGGAGTTCAGGTCGCGAGGCGAGCGAAAAAAAATGGAGTCCAGGAGGTAACCCTCGTTCGACGGAAAACGAAGAGCGGGAGAACGAGCAGCCGGAAGTCGTAGCACCCTCATAGTACCGCCAGAAAAGTGGCGAACCAACCGAGGGAGCCAACGCAAGCTATCCGCTTGGAATTCTGCAGACAAACTACGTCGCTCGCCAATTCTGCAACTCCTGAACTCCTGCAACTCCTGACTCCTTCTCGCGTCCAATGCTCGGCTTTGCATTGTGCCAATCTGTGCTCTGCTCGTATGCGTAAGCGACCTGAAGCACAGTGGATTCATCCAGTTCCTTGCCAAGGATCTGGAGACCAACCGGGAGCTGTTTGCCTTCTTTTTCCAGAAACCCGCACGGCACGCTGATCCCACAGATCCCGGCGATGTTCGCGGCCAAGGTAAAGATGTCCGCCAGGTACATGCTAAGCGGATCGCTTGTGCGCTCACCAAGTTTGAATGCCGGCGTCGGAGAGGTAGGACAGACAATTGCATCGACTTTCTCGAAAGCAGTCGCGAAATCCTGCCGGATCAGGGTTCGAACCTTTTGAGCTCGCAGATAATAAGCGTCATAATAGCCCGAACTGAGCACGTAGGTGCCAAGGATAATGCGCCGTTTGACCTCCGGCCCAAACCCCTCTTCTCTCGTTTTGCCGTAGTGATCCCGCAGGCCGTGCGTATCCTTGGCTCGAAAGCCGTACCGCACTCCGTCGAACCTCGCGAGATTCGCAGAAGCTTAGGCGGGAGCGATGATGTAGTAGGTGCTTAGCGCGAATTCAGTGTGTGGCAACGAGATCTCGACCACCTCGGCGCCCAGGCTCTCGAGATTCGCGACGGCCGTCCGTACGGTTTTTTCCACCTCAGAATCGAGGCCCTCGATAAAATACTCTTTCGGGAGCCCGAGCTTCAGTCCCTTGACCCCTTTCTCCAGAGCAACGGTAAAGTCCGGCACCTCGTCGTCCAGGGAGGTCGAATCAAATTTGTCAGGCCCGGCGACGATATTCATCAGGATCGCTGCGTCCCGAACATCTTTGGTGATCGGGCCGATTTGGTCAAGGGAGGAGGCAAATGCGACCAGGCCGTACCGCGAAACTCGACCGTACGTTGGTTTCAGACCGACCCGACCACAAAGCGCTGCCGGTTGCCGGATCGAGCCGCCCGTATCCGATCCGAGCGCGGCGAAACCCTCGTCGGCAGCGACCACAGCCGCACAGCCTCCGCTCGAACCGCCCGGAATCCGCGTAAGATCCCATGGATTTCGAGTCGGACCGAATGCAGAATTCTCGGTAGATGATCCCATCGCGAATTCGTCCATGTTCACCCGGCCGAATGGTATGGCACCGGCAGCCCGAAGCTTGGCAATCACCGTTGCGTCGTATGGAGCAATGTACCCTTGGAGTATTTTTGAGGCGCAACCACATGGATCCCCTTTGACGTTGATTACGTCTTTGATGGAAATCGGCACACCGCCAAGCGGGAGACGCACATCGACCTGTTGGGCTTCCGAGATTGCGCGGTCAAAATCGTACGACAGATAGCCATGGACCAATGGATCCACTTCTTCGATCCGGCGACCCAACGCCTCGATCACTTCTTTCGGTGAGATTTGCCCGGCGCGGATCAGCGCCTGGAGATCGTGAACAGCAAGCGAGGTGATTTCCACTGGCTTACTCCACCACTTTCGTTACGATAAACAATCCTTGGGCCTGATGCGGCGCGTTCGAAAGAGCGGCTTCGCGATCCAAGCTCGGTCGCGTCTCATCTTCGCGGAAGACATTGTAAATCGCAAAACTGTGAGCCATTGGTTCGACTCGTGAGACATCGATCTCATTCAGTTTTGCGACGTGCTGGAGCACCTGCCCCAATTGAGATTCAAATGTCTTGATTTCGTCCGGTGTCAATTTGATCCGAGCAAGGTCGGCCACGTATTCGACGTCAAAGTTCTTTGAGCTCATTCTTCCTTCACATGTGATTGAACATCTGAATCGCAAGGAAGATAACGATCGCGACAAGCGCTAGAACCGCCAAACTGGAAATCAACAGGCGTACCCGAGCTTGACGCCGCTGCGCGCGCCTTGGGCGGCGCGGGCGCTCCGAAAATAGATCCTCGCCGTGCCGCGAATCCTGCAGGATATCCGGTGAGTCGAACGGGCTCCGTCTCGTGGATGCACGCTCGATCCTCTCCTGGCGCTGGCGTTCCTGTTCGGCCTGAGCCAATTTCGGGGCTTCCTCGATCTTCCGCTGCAATTCTTCCATTTGGCGACGCAGCTGTTCTTCCTGTTTCGCAAGCTCGTCCTGTTTCGCCGATATCGGAGAATCGTTGAATCGTCTACGTCCCATCACTCAACAGTATCAGCCATGCATGAAGTAAAAAACCAGCAGCGCGCTCAGCCCAAGAATTAAAATAGGGAGCGTAAAGGCGAAACCGCGTTTGAGCCAGACAACAAAACTTGCATCTTCTGACGCCGAATAAAAGGCCTCTTCGACCGTTGCACCTGGATTGATCACTTCTCCGTCGGATTTCGCGTTAATTTTCGTAAGCGATTTAGAGTATTCTGCGCGTGCGTCATCCACCGCACTCAATGCTTTGCTCAATTCCTTGTGAAGATCCGAGTTGCTCCAACCCTTTGGATTAATCCTTTCGAGAGAGTTGAGGTGTTGCGCGAAGGTCGTGCTCGTGAGCCGCAACTGTTCCACGCGCTTCTCGGCTTCGTAAGTCTCCCGCTCGATCACTACGAGTGATCGGGTGAGCTTTTCGATCATATCGCCTCGACCCTTCTCGAGATCCTCCTGTTTTCGGCTGAGCTCTTCGAGTTCACGTTTCTGTTTTTCGATCTGCTCCTGCTGACGCTTCAGCTGCAGAAGCTGTTCTTGCGCCCGTTGGACCTGCGAATCGAGCAGCTCGGGTGACGCAGATTGCTCGTCCGGGAGATCAAGTAACGGTTCTTTCATACCCTCCGACATCAAACTCCATTGTCTGGAAAACAAACGCCGCCGCAACGAAAATCTGTAGTTAGCCTGGAAATCTCGCGAGCGAAAACGCTCGCGAGATTTCCAGGCTGTCGAGCCGCTTCGAAAGGGGCTGGGGTGAAATTGGATTTAAAGACGAACATGACAAGCTTGATGACACTCGATCCCGCCCATCCCACTTGCCCACTGGCAAATGGCGACTGGCAACTTCCTCCCTACCTTCCCGGCAACACCTGAAGCAGGTAACCTTTCAGATACTCCGTCTCGGGAATATGCGGAAGGATCGGATGGTCGAGCGGCTGCGACAGATACTTGACGATTCGTACGTGGCGTTTTGCGTCCACACTTGCGTCAACAATCATCTCCAAAAACAGTTCACGAGAAATGTGATGAGAACAGGAGAAGGTCGCTAGATATCCGTCTGGCGGCAGCAATTGAAGCGCACGCAGATGAATCTCCTTGTAACCTCGCAGAGCGCTATTGATCGATTCCTTGGATTTGGTGAAGGACGGCGGATCGAGGATGATCAAATCGAACTGGACGTTCTCTCGAATCTGGTTCGAAAGATAGTCGAACACATTTGCTTCCTCCGTGGTGATAGTGACTCCATTCAAGTGAGCGTTCTCGTTGATCAACTTCACCAACTGCCCGCTGATTTCGACCGCCGTTACTGTGGATGCCCCGGCCTTGGCGCACGCAATAGCAAATGCCCCCTGATTTGAAAAGCAGTCGAGAACCCTCATTCCGCTGGCGAGTTCCGCTACCGCTTCGTAGTTGTCCAGTTGGTCGAGGTAGAGACCCGTTTTGTGTCCCGTCAGCAGGTCCACGTGAAACCGTATTCCTTTGGCGTCAAGAGCGATCATGCCTGGTTGCTCGCCGAAAAGGAGACCAGTGACCATGTCGAGTCCTTCTGCTTTCCGTACTGGCGCGTCATTTCGTTCGATGATCGAGCTGGGCGACAGGAGCTGTTTGGCAACCTCGACAATCAATTCCTTTCTCCGATCCATTGCCAGGGTCAGCGTCTGCAGAACAAGATGTAGTTCATACCGATCGATGATCACGCCAGGCAATCCATCGCTTTCACTCCATACGATCCTTCCCGGATTTCGCAGGACTCCGAGTTTTTCGCGGCAAGCGATGGCCTGGCTTATTCTTCGAACAAAAAAATCGTGATCCAACTCCTGTCTGCGCCGCGAAAACCGTCTCGCAACGATCTGTGAATTTGGATTGTAGATCGCAGATCCCAACGTTCGATCTTGGCCGTCCTTGAGCGAGATCACATCCCCGGCTTCCGGTTTACCGAACGTCTTGAGAACCTCCGAGCCGTAGACCCAGTCGTGTCCGTGAAAGATGCGTGCGCGCGGCTTGACGACGATCCCGGCCATGCAAGCAGTTACGGCAATTCAAGAGAAGTTGCCAGTGCCAGCACTGACTCAGGAATACAAGTATTCATCCATCGACTCGGCATGGGGCCCGGATTGCGTGGCCATCTCCAATTCTGGGTATTCGAAGATCTTGCCTTCGTAATTTCTGATCACGATTTTCTCGTGGTCATGATAGAGGATGTAGCCCGGATTGATCGGTACTTTACCGCCGCCCCCCGGGGCGTCGATAACGAACTGCGGCACGGCGTAACCAGTCGTGTGACCCCGTAGTCCTTCGATGATCTCGATCCCTTTTGCCACGGAGGTCCGAAGGTGCGCCGACCCATGGATCAGGTCGCACTGATAAATGTAGTAGGGACGCACGCGGCACATGACGAGCTTCTGCACCAGCGCTCTCATCACGGTCAGGTCATCATTTACCCCTTTCAGGAGCACACTCTGGTTTCCGAGCGGTATTCCGTGGTTGACGAGGCGTTCAAGAGCTGTCTTCACCTCCGTCGTCAGCTCGCGAGGATGATTAACGTGAACGCTCATCCAGAGCGGATGAAATTCCTGGAGCATCCGGCACAATTCGGGCGTAATTCGTTGCGGCAGGAAAATCGGGACACGTGTGCCGATCCGGACGAACTCGATATGTTCGATGGCGCGCAACCGACGCAAAATCGCGCGGAGCTTGTCGTCGGAAAGGATCAATGCATCTCCACCGGAAAGCAATACGTCTCGGACTTCCGTGTGAGTTTCCAAATACCGATAAGCTTCCTCGAAATCGGTGTGCAACTCTTGTTCGCCGGCGCCGCTGACGACACGGCTCCGAGTGCAATAGCGGCAATAAGAGGCGCAACGGTCCGTGACTAAAAACAACACGCGATCCGGATACCGATGGACAAGGCCCGGCACTGGCATGTGGGAATCTTCGCCGCACGGGTCCGCCATTTCGAGAGGAGAGCGGTCAGCCTCTTCAACACGCGGAATCACCTGGCGGCGAATCGGGCAATGAGGATCTTCGGGATCGATGAGATTGAAAAAATGAGGTGTAATTGCCAGCGCTAGCTTGTTTCCGGACAGGATGACCCCGGCGCGCTCCTCCCGGGTCAGCGTGATCTTCTGTTCAAGTTGCTGGAGATTGGTGACTCGGTTTTTAAGTTGCCATTTCCAGTCATTCCAGAGTTCGGGAACGACACCGGGCCAGAATCCTGGGGCGAAGGTAAGGAACCGCTTATCGGCGGTCTCGGCTAAACTGTGCATGTTTGATTGACTAGTTGGTAAAATACTAAGGGCTCACCTTCGATTGTCAATCAGGTCGAGCCCTTACCCCTTGACCCCGTACAAGCAATCTTGCGTTCGCGCCATCGGTAGCGGAGTATCCGTTCATCCAACAGGCGGTGAAACCTTTCTGTCAAAGCGTCCTTGCATTATGAGCGTAATTGATCGTGCCTCGGCCCTCGTTCTTGGGGGAGTACTTCTACTAAGCCAACCGTTCACCCAGACCGTTTTTGCCGAGACCGCTGCGACGGATGTAGCGCATCAGCTAAACAACGCTTACACGGCCGTGTACGAAAAGGTCGCGCCGGCAGTCGTGGTTGTCGATGTCGAGAAAAGCAGCCGATCGGGGAATCCTGCCAACCCGATGGATGGCTTTGATTTCTTTTTCAAAGGCCCGCGGGACGAAAGTGAACAACCCGATCAGAGCGAAGGATCCGGGTTTATCGTGCGCCAGGACGGGTACATCGTCACGAACAACCATGTCATCGACGGTGAAGACAAGATCAATATCAAGCTGAAGGATGGACGAACATTTTCGGCCAAAGTGATCGGTTCTGATGAGCGAACCGATGTGGCGGTCTTAAAAATCGACGCCGCCAATCTTCCGACGATTGATTTCGCGAACAGCGACGAGGTGAAAGTTGGTCAGATCGTGTGTGCGATCGGAACGCCATACAAATTTGCGTACACATTCACCTCTGGCGTGGTCAGTGCAAAAGGCCGCAACGAACTGTTGCCGGATAAATATGAGGATTACATCCAGACGGATGCTGCGATCAATCCCGGAAACAGTGGCGGCCCGCTCTGTGATATCGATGGCAAAGTCATCGGGATGAATACCCTCATCCATGGGCTGAACCGTGGGCTTGGGTTTGCCATCTCCAGCAATCTGGCAAAAGAGGTCAGCGATCAGCTCATCACGTCGGGCAAAATTATTCGACCATGGCTTGGAATTATCATCGAAAGTCTCAATGATCAGAATCGCGCAGAAGTATTCAAAGGGGTGGATAAGGGCGTGGTTGTGCGAACGATTCAAGCGGATACCCCGGCGGCGAAAAGCGATTTGCGCCCTGCAGATGTCATCACCGATGTCGATGGCGTCCCAGTTAGCAGTGCCAGGGAACTTCAGAACGAGATCTTAAAGAAAAAGATCGGTGCCCAAGTGAGTTTGGGCGTTTGGCGGAACGGCAAAAAGACGACTGTGACGGTCACTACCGAAGAGTTGCCGACCGATACGAGCAAACTGGCGAGCAATCAGGCGCCGCCATCGCAAGGGCAAAATGTAGCCTCCAGTTTTGGCGTGCAAGTCCAAGACGTGACGCCTGAGCTGAAACAGGAGTTAGGATTGAAGTCGGACTCCGGAGTCGTTGTCACCGAGGTCGTTCCGAACAGTCCGGCGGCTGTGGCCGATATTCAGGCAGGCGACGTGATTACGGAGGTCGGGCGAAACCAGGTCACCGATAGCGCGTCGTTTCAGAAGGCGTTAGCCGATCAACAAGGTAAGCCAAACCTTTTGCTTTTACTCGACCGCAAGGGCGTAAAAACTTATTCGATCGTAAAAGTCGGCAAATAGGCCGCGTTTTCGTGCTTCTCCGCAGGGGATGCGGACGGCTCCCCGAACGGTGTCGGTGATTTCGTGATCGATCAGGTCGGCTAACGTTGCCTCCGCAGATCGTTGTTTACCGGCAGCAGAAAAGGACCGGATGGAAGAGTGCCGGTGCAGAGCAGAAATCCAATGAAACGAATAAGTGAAGTTGGCCGTTCGCAAAGAATGCGGATCATTGAAACTCTGAAGAAAACACAGGGACTTTCCGTCAATGAGCTCGGCGAGCGGCTGAAACTTAGCTACATGGGCGTCAAACAGCATTGCGACGAGCTTGAGCGGCAGGGGTACGTGGATACCTGGCGCCGTCCAAAACCGGTCGGACGCCCGGAGATGGTCTACCGGCTGACTCCGAAAGCGCAAGTTTTTTTCCCAAGAACAACCAACACGACGACGATAGATGTGCTGCACGCCGCGAATCGGCTTTATGGGCACGCGGCCGGAGAGAAATTGTTGTATTCGGTCTTCGCTTTGAAGACTGAGGATTACATGCGGAAGTTGCGCGGTAAGACGGTGCTGGAGCTCGCCGAAATGCTGGTAAAAATCCGCGACCACGAAGGGTATATGTCAGAGCTTTCGGGTGGTGACCCGGTCGCAATCGTGGAGTATCACTCACCAATCTTTGATTTGCTCGATGCGTTTCCGTTGGTGAGACGCCTCGAACGCGAAATGATGGAGCGCGTTCTGGGAGTGCGTATTGAGCGTGAAGAGGAGATGGCGTCGGGGCTCTACCGCTGCAGGTTTGTCTTCCAGTCTTAGGTGCCGTCCGATGTCACGTCTCGCGGAAGCATAGCATGTATTTTGTTGCGAACTGGAATCAACAGTATAGATTCCCGACTCCCTATGCCAAAACCGATATCGAGACGAAAAACAAAAAAAGCGGTGGCGAAACGCTTCAAGATAACGGCTACCGGCAAAGTGTTGGGTAGCCACGCGGGCCGTCGACACATGTTGGTGTCCAAAAGTGCAAAGCGCAAGCGTCAACTCGCTAAGAGCGCGGTCCTCGATGCAACCGATAAAGCGCGGATAAAAGAAAACCTGCCTTTTCACTGAGAAACAGGCAAACGTTCTCCACCTGCTCCGAAAGACTTCGGGGCTGATGCGACGGGTGAGGTCGGGAAACGTTATTTGAAACAACAACCTGTGCGTGAGGGTCCGGCGAATGCCGGGTGACAAAAATGCCAAGAGCAACAAACGCGCCTGCAAGCAGAGAGCGCCGCAAAAGAGTTCTCGACAGCGCCAAGGGCTATCGAGGGCGTCGATCCAAGCTTTTTCGCTATGCCAAAGACGCCACGATGAAAGCGAAGTACTGGGCTTACCGTGACCGTAAGACCCGGAAACGCAACTTTCGGAACCTATGGATTCAGCGAATCAATGCCGCTTGTCGGCAGTTTGGAACGACCTACAGCCGTTTTATCGAAGGATTGACAGCCGCTAAAATTGATATCGATCGGAAGGCGTTGGCTGACTTGGCTGTCACCGACGAGGCGACGTTCAAGGCCATTTTGGATAAAGCGGTCGCTGCGTTAGATCACAAACGCGCTGCCTGAGTACGCGAACCGTCTCGGCTTGTTTCGGTCTAAAAGAGCGAAGCCGGGAGGCTTGGCCTACAACGTATGGACGACGACCTTCAAAGGTTGCAGGAAACGGCGATTGAAGAAATTCAGGAGGCAAACAGCAAAATTGCTCTCGAAAATATTCGGGTGAAATTTCTGGGGAAAGCCGGCGCCATTTCACGGTTGAGCGAAAACATGCGCAACCTGCCGAAAGAGGATCGGCCCCGCACCGGCAAGCTCCTGAACGAAATCCGGAACGCTGTGACTGCAGCGCTTGAGAGCCGGCTCGAGGCCATAGAGTCCGAGGGAACGGCGCAGATTCTGAGCGACGTCGACGAAACGCTTCCGGGAACGCAATTCCGCGTCGGCGGCATTCATCCGTTGACGCTTCTTCAGGACCAGGCAGTACGAATCTTGCGGCGACTGGGGTTTGCGTTGGCTGATGGGCCCGACATTGAAACGGAATGGCACTGTTTCGACGCGTTGAACACTCCGGCGAATCACCCGGCCCGCAACGCTACGGACACATTTTATCTCCCGGACGGTAGATTGTTGAGGACGCATACTTCAAGTGTCCAGGTCCGGACGATGGTCGCACACAATCCGCCGGTGCGTGTGATAGGCCCGGGAGCGGCTTACCGTCGCGATGAAATCGATGCCACCCATCTCAACCAGTTCAATCAGTTGGAAGGGCTCTATGTCGATTCCAACGTCAGCGTCGCCGATCTCAAAGGAATTTTGGAATATTTCGTTCGTGAGTTGTTAGGGCCCGAAGTGCAGACGCGGCTGCGGCCCCATTTCTTCCCGTTCACTGAACCGAGCTTTGAACTCGATATACGATTGCCGGGTGTCCACGGCGGTAAATGGATGGAGCTGTTGGGGTGCGGTATGGTCAATCCGGCCGTATTCGAAGCAATTAACAAAGAGCGCGGCGACAGCGCTTATGACCCCGAAGATTGGGCGGGATTCGCATTTGGAATGGGTCTCGAACGCTTGGCGATGTCCCTGTTCGGGTTGCCCGATATCCGGTTGCTGATTGAGAATGACCAACGATTCTTAGCCCAGTTTGCCAGATGAAACTTTCACTCCGTTGGCTGAACGAATATTTGCCACTCACGCGCTCGGTCCCCGAGATTGTCGACGCTCTGACGTTTGCAGGAGTCGAGGTTGAGAGCGTCCAACAACGCGGCGCGGATTTTGACAATGTCATCGTGGCGCAGATCGACTCGTTCGAGCCGCATCCTAACGCGGATCGTTTGAGTGTCTGCCGTGTCAATGACGGCTCCAGCCTGCCCCGGCAGGTGGTGTGTGGAGCGAAGAATTTTCGTGCCGGCGACAAGGTCCCGTTGGCTTTGCCCGGCGCTCTTTTGCCCGGCGGCGTCAAAATCAGGGCAAGCAAGTTGCGCGGCGTCGACTCCGAGGGGATGCTTTGCAGTTCGAAGGAATTGAATCTCGCAGAGGATGACGCCGGTCTCCTGATTTTGCCCGCTGATTCGTCGATTGGAGCTCCATTATCTGACATTTTTCCACCGGATACCGTGCTCGAAATCGAGGTGACACCAAATCGGCCTGATTTATTGAGTCACTATGGAATCGCGAGGGAACTCGCTGCTTTGATGGATGTTCCTTCAGCGAAGTTGCCCGAGATCAGCGTTGTTCCCGGTAAACTTCTTGAAGATTCCAGCGTTGTTCAACTCGATGCGCCGGACGGTTGTCCCTTTTATGCCGCTCGCGTGATCAGGGGTATTCGCGTGGAGCCGAGTCCAGGGTGGCTCCGGCAAAAATTGGAGGCGGTGGGATTGCGTTCGATCAACAACGTCGTCGACGTCACAAATTACGTGTTGATGGAGCTTGGCCAACCGCTGCACGCGTTCGATCTCGCGAAAATCAAAGGGGGCATTGTTGTTCGAAGTGCTGCTGCCGGCGAGCGGTTGCTGGCATTGGATGAGAAAAAGTATGAGCTGAATCCTGACGATCTGGTGATCGCCGATCATCAGCGCGCCTTGGCTATTGGCGGGGTGATGGGTGGCGAGCAGAGCGGTGTTGCGGCGACCACGACCGATATGCTTCTGGAGGCTGCCTATTTCGATCCGGGGTTCATCCGTCGAACCAGTCGCCGCCTGGGGTTGATCTCGGAATCCAGTTTTCGGTTCGAACGCGGCGTCGATCCGGAGGCAGTATTGCTCGCTTCCGCGAGGGCGACCGATCTGCTTTTGGAAGTTGCCGGGGGAAAGGCTGACGAAAGCGTAGTGATTGGCGGGTCCGTTCCGCAGCTGAACCGTGTGATCGAGATGCGCCCGGAACGTTGCACCAAGCTTTTGGGAATGGAGGTTCCCGGTTCCGCTAGTCTCCTGACTCGGCTCGGGCTCAAACCCGCAGGTGGAAATCGCTGGGGGGTACCCAGCTACCGACAGGATCTCGTTCGAGAGGTGGACTTGATCGAAGAGGTTTGCCGGATGGCCGGTATCCAGAACATTCCAGCGCGCCTGTTGGGTTCGGCGACCGAGAGCTCGGCTTCTGATCGCGCGCATGACGATTTAATGCATCTCCGGCAAAAACTCGCGGGGCTGGGCCTTTTCGAAGCGCGCACCTTGACCCTCGTGGACCAGCAGGCTTTGGAGTACATGTTGGAACCGGCGCCGGACCCTCTGACACTCCGAAATCCCTTGACCGAAGATCAGAGAATTCTGAGACCATCCTTGGTCCCGGGGTTGGTTCGAGCGGCTGAGCGAAACTTTAATCGCGGATCGAGCAGCGTGGCGATCTTCGAAATCGGCCGTGTCTTCAAGGTTGGGACACACGAAGAATCAGTCTCTGTCGCGGTTCTTGTGTCCGGAGAACGCCAAACCAAACGCTGGAATCAGGAGCCTGTCACGTATGGTCTGTTCGATCTAAAAGGCATCCTGAAGAGTGCCCTTTCCAGCGAGTTGATTTTTGTCCGAGAGCAACCGACCAGCTTCGCTCCGCTCGTCTGCGGAGTGATCGACGCGGAGGGACGCCCAGTCGGCAAGATCGGGCAACTGCGTCCGGGGTTGGCAAAAGAGATCGGAGCACGCGATCCAGTTCTGGTGGCCGAACTGATTTTGCAGCCAGGCGCAACTTTGAAACGGTTCCGTTACAAACCGCTGGATCGTTTCCCCGCAGTGACCCGCGACGTGGCTTTTCTTGCCGATCGGCAATTGAAATATCAAGCGGTCCTTGACGCATTTGCTTCCGCCAACGAGCCGCTTCTGGTTGACATCCGTTTGTTCGATCTCTTTGTGGATCCGCGAGGTGAAAAGGTGCCTTTGAACAAGAAATCGATTGCCTGCAGTTTGACTTATCGAGCAACCGATCGAACGTTGACCCAGGAAGAAGCGAACGCGGCGCATGGCCGCTTGAAATCGCAGATCGTAGAGCGTCTGGGTGTGACGTTACGCGAGTAGTTCTTTGGAGACCGGAAAAACTTGAGAATTTGCCCTGCGGTGCTCGGGATTTAAGGCTAACGCCCCGGACCCGATAATACAGATCCCAGGAGGCCAGGCTGCGCGTGTGATAATGACAGGCCTTGATTGGAAGTCAAAGTTCACGTCAGCGGTCATCCGCCCTTATTTTGAGGGGAATGGGAGCTTCGCCTAAACGGCATTTGTGGGGCAAACTCTCTACCCGGGCGGCCAAGTGAGCGGTCGTCCTCCAAGCAGATGAACGTGCAAATGCGGGACCGTTTCTCCGCCGTTCCGTCCGCTATTAATTACGACGCGAAATCCCGTCTGCGATATTCCCAGCGCTTTGGCTGTTTCCTGCGCTTTGAGCAGCAGTTTGGCTAACACAATTCCGTCCTCCGCGGTTGCTTCGGCAAGACGAGGTATCGGCTTTTTGGGCACCAACAGGACGTGAATTGGCGCCTGCGGGTTGATATCGTGGAAAACGATCACGTCCTCGTCTTCCGAGATGATCTTTGCCGGAATCTCGCGGGCAACAATTTTTTGGAACAGTGTCATCGGATCGTGAGGTGGATATCGATTTTCATGTTGGCGCGCTCAAGGTGTGCCCGAAGAAAATTGACAATTTCACTTCGCAACAGCGAGCATCCGCGACTCCAGGTCTTTGCCGATTGCAAATGCCTCACGCAGGATTGCAGCCCGTAGATCTCAAGACTCGAAGTGCGGTCGCAGAAGGCGGATTGAATCCGTTCTCTCAGCAACTGGAAAAATGCCAACTCATAACCGGGGCCTGCCTCTTCTGCCAGATCGCTTAAGGAAAGTTCAAATGGAGGAACAACGGCGTCCAGACGCAGCGCGATCTCGGCGTACCCGATTGCCTGCAGAGCGTAGACAACGATGTTGCGCAATTGTTTCGGTGTGACAACGTTATTTTCGTACGTTTTAGAAAGATAATACAACACGCTCGCTGTGACATGTTCGGCAAGCCACCAACGCCTGTGACCGGCTTTCTCCGCTGCTCGAAAGAGGCAAAAACAGATCCACTCCTTGCGAATTGCACAATGCTCATTCTCGCTTTGTCGAAGAAGCGGCAGGGAGTCGCGTAGAGCTATCACGGCACAAACAGATCCGGTTGAAGGGCGTTGCGTTTGATCTTACGACCCAGAGATTCAATCTCGTTAATGAATTCTCCGATATCTTGAAATTGTCGGTAAACGGATGCGTATCGGATGTACGCAACTTCGTCCATTGAATGCAGTCGCTCCATCACGCGAATGCCGATAGCGTTTGTCGGCACCTCGTGGTCGTACGCCTGCTCCAATTCCTGGATTATCTCTTCCACTGCGCGTTCCAGAGCATCGAAACTGACCGGACGCTTCTCGCAGGCCTTGATCATTCCGCTCAGCAGTTTCTGGCGATCAAATGGTTCGTGGCGTCCATCCCGCTTAATCACTCGCAAATCACGACGCTCGATCTCTTCGTAGGTCGTAAACCGATGCTGGCACGCGAGACACTCGCGACGACGACGAATAGCCGCTCCAGCCTTCGCTGAACGAGAATCGATAACCTTGTCTTCAAGGTTTCCGCATTTTGGGCATCGCATGGCTCAGTGTGATCGGAGTGCTGACCACAATATATTGTGGTCGCCTCTCACAAAAATACAAGACGAGATTCAAGCGGCGTGCCCGCTGCGAAATTTGGACACCCGTCCCCTACGAATGCTCACGGGCCCGACTCTCAAACCGCGTGTATTGTTTCAGAAATGTCAGCGGTACGTCGCCGGTCGGCCCGTTGCGTTGTTTCGCAATGATCAGCTCTGCTTCGCCGGCACGTTCCTGTTTTGCTTCATCATCGGTCTCGTAGTACTCCGGCCTGACAAGGAGCCCGACGAGGTCGGCATCTTGTTCGATTGAGCCGGACTCGCGCAAATCACTCAACCGGGGCCGGCCTCCCTCTTTCGCGCGAGTGTCTGGTTGCCGGTTCAACTGGGCGATCACGATGATCGGCAGATTGAGTTCTTTCGCGAGCGCCTTGATTCCCGCCGAGATCTCGGAAATTTCCAATTGGCGATTGTCTTGTGCCCTTCGGCTCATGGAACGCAAGAGCTGAAGATAATCGATGACGATAAGCTGAATATCGTGTTGCGACTTAATCCGGCGTGCCTTGGCACGCAGTTCCGTGACTGAGAGACCCGGCGTGTCGTCAATGAACATTTTCGCGGCAGCAACTTGCGAGGCTGCTGCGGTCAGATTCGGAAAATCGCGCTCTGACAGGAAACCGTTTCTTACTCGTTGAAGATCGACTTTGGCTCGGGAGCAAAGAATTCGCTGGACCAGTTGCTGACTGCTCATTTCGAGGCTGAAGACGGCGACAGCCTTGCCGATATCCATCGCAACATGCTCCGCGATGTTCATTGCGAACGCCGTTTTGCCCATGCTCGGCCGTGCCGCAATGACGATCATCTCTGCCGGATGCAGGCCGCTCGTCATGCGGTCTAACTCGATAAATCCGGTCGGCAACCCCGTCACCGATCCGCGATTCTCATACAGTTTTTCAATCTGTTCGATTGCTTCCATGACCAAGTCTTTGGTCGGAACAATCTCAGTTTTGACGTGTTCTCCGGTGATCGCAAAAATCTCCTTCTCGGCTTCATCCAGTAGCGGCTCGATTTCCCCCTGTTGGTCGTAACACTGAGTCGAAAGCCTGTTGCAGGCGGAGATCAATCGGCGCAGTACATACTTCTCGCGAACTATATCAACGTAGTAGCCTGCGTTGGCGGCGGTTGGAACAAAGTTGTAAAGATCGCTCAGATATTCCGGGCCGCCGATCTCTTCCAGTTGATTTCGATCTTTGAGAGCCTGCTTCAGCGCGACGAAGTCGATCGGCTTGCTCTTTTCGCCGAACTCGAGCACCAGGCTATAAATAATCTCGTGCGCCGGAATGTAGAACGCGTCAGATCGGAGGTGCAGAACGCAGATGTCGGCAACATCCCGCGGAGAAAGCAGCAGTGAACAAAGGACACCTTTTTCACCATCTTCGCTGCATGGCAGGGAGCGAGGAACCTGCCGCCCGGTCAATGAGCTGTGAAGATCCTGTGAATAACCTGGTTTTTTTGTTCCGGTGACCTTCCCCTCGGTGCTGAAGGGGTTCTCAGCAGGTTTCACCCAACCGTGAGAACCATTGGCCATCGGTCGTTAAGCGCCGGGCTTTGTCTTCCGTTTAGCGCGTGGCTTTGCTTCGGTCGAGTCGCTCTCCTCGTGAAGCACAACAGTTGGCGTCGAAGATTTAATCTCGATCTTCAATGTCGCCGAGACGTTGTGATGAAGTTTTATTGAGACTTCTTTCTCGCCACTTTCCTTGATTGGGCGTTCCAGTTCGATCTTGTGTCTGTCGATCGTAATGCCGTAATCCGCCTGGAGCTTTTCTTCGATATCGCGGGTTGTCACCGAGCCAAAAGCTTTGCCGGTCTCACCGGTCTCGAGCGTGAATTCGAGTTTCAATTTCCCGATCTTACGGCCGAAATCCTCGGCATCGTTGAGTTCACGAGCTTCCCGTTCTGCTCGCACACCTTTCAAATGGTTCAGACGCTTCAGGTTAGAGGCAGTGACCTCATAGGCCTTGCCGGTAGGAATCAGGTGATTTCGCGCGAAACCCTTACGGACTTTCACGATGTCAGCCTCGGCGCCCAGACCGGGAACACTTTCTTTCAAAATGATTTGAGTATCAGCCATAGAGTACCCCTTCGAAACTGCCGGGACGCCTTCACTACATCTCGACAGAAGGCCTGTCAATGAGCTTTCACGGCTCACGGAAGAAACAAAGAGAATGTAAACAAATTCTCTTTACCCTTCCGTGATTTTGCGGTCGTTCAATCCTCCGTATCCGGCGGTTCAGGCGGGAGTTCTTCGTTCTCCATGGTGAATTTCCGCTTTCGCTTGTTTACGGGAAGCGGTGACATCGTCATATTGATGCTTTTCCCCATCAACCTCGGTTCCATCTCCACCTGCCCCATCGTGGAGAGGTCGTCTTTCAACCGTCGCATCAACAGGTCGCCTAACTCTTTGTGGCTCATTTCGCGCCCGCGAAACTGAAGCTGAAACTTTACTTTATTGCCTTTGTCCAGGAATTGCTCCGCGTGCCGGACCTTAATTCCGTAGTCGTGCGGATCGATATTGACCCGGAATTTGATTTCTTTGAGCTTGGACGCGGTCGATCGGCGATCTTTTTCCTGTTTTGCGAGATCGTACCTGTACTTACCAAAATCGACGATCTTGCACACCGGGGGATTCGCTGTTGGAGCGACCTCGACTAAATCGAGCCCAAGGGACTGAGCTCTTCGGAGGGCATCCGTCAATTTCATGATCCCCAACTGTTCGTTGGTCGTTCCTAGAATCACCCGCACTTCACGTGCGCGAATTCGACCGTTGACTCGAATCTGCTGTTGCTGAATAAACCTATCTCCTGAGAGTGCAGCCGGGGCGCCGGGCGGCCCACTCAATCACGTTGACGTTCCTTCACTTCCATTTGAATTCGTTTCACAAACTCCGACGCACTAAGGGCTCCCTCATCGCCGTTTTTGCGGCTGCGCACGGCGATTTCGCCGGCTTGTTCTTCTCGTGTGCCGAGGACCAACATATATGGGACCTTGTCCAGCTGGGCAAGGCGAATCTTAGCGCCGATTTTGTCAGAGCTTTCGTCGATTGTCGCCCGGATCTGCCGATCCAAAAGGAGCCCCAGGATAGACCGACCATATTCCAGATGCTTTTCCGAGATTGGAAGAACGCGGGCCTGTTCCGGCGCCAACCAAACCGGGAAACTCCCAGCAAAATGCTCGATCAATACGCCGCAGAAACGTTCCAGTGAGCCGAACGGCGCGCGATGGATCATCACGGGTCTCCGCGCCGAATTGTCCGATGCGATATAAGTCAGTCCGAACCGTTCCGGCAGGTTATAGTCAACTTGGACAGTGCCAAGCTGCCACTCTCGTCCAATGACATCTTTGACGACGAAATCGATCTTCGGACCGTAGAACGCCGCTTCGCCGCGCTCCTCGGTAAAGGGTACTGCGAGGATCTTGACGCTTTCACGGAGAGCTTGTTCTGCCCGGTCCCATTGTTCGGAGGTTCCGACGTATTTTGCGGAGTCTGCATCGCGGAGACCAATCCGGACCCGGTAAGAATCCATCCCCAAGGTGCCTAATATCTTCAAAACCAGTTGAAGACAGCCTTGGATTTCACTCAAAACCTGTTCTTCAGTGCAAAAGATATGCGCGTCATCCTGTGTGAATCCGCGGACTCTTGTCATCCCGGCTAGTTCGCCGGATTGCTCCCAGCGATAGACTGTTCCGAACTCGGCAAGTCGAATCGGGAGATCCCGATAGGAATGCAGACTCGAGCCATAGATCTTGATATGCATCGGGCAGTTCATCGGCTTCAGGAGGTACCCGTCAATTTCGCCGCGCTTGAGCCGATTCGAAAGTTCCGCGCAAGAGCATCCCTCTTCGGCGAAACTTGCCAGCGTGTCCGGTTCGATGAGGGGCGGAAACTGTGAATCGCTGTAGTACGGATAGTGGCCTGAAGTCCGGAAAAGAGCCAGTTTTCCGATATGCGGTGTGAACACCTCTGTGTACCCCTGTTGTCGGAGCTCCTCGGAAATAAACGTCTGCAGTTCTTTTCGGATGATTGCTCCTTTCGGTTTCCACAGGACCAACCCGGGTCCTACCTCATCGTCGATATGGAACAAATCGAGTTCGCGGCCGAGTTTGCGATGGTCCCGCTTCTTGGCTTCCTCGAGCTGTTCGAAATATTGGTCGAGTTCGGCTCGGGTCTTGAAGGCCGTGCCGTAGATTCGCTGCAGCTGTGGATTGTTCGAGTCCCCTTTGTAGTAGGCGCTCGCAATGGAGCTAAGTTTAAATGCGCCGATGTTCCCGGTCCGCATGACGTGCGGTCCAGCGCAGAGGTCAGTGAAGTCTCCGTTGCGATACAACGAGATTTCCTCTCCGTCCGGTATCCCGCGCAAAATATCGACCTTGAATTTGCTCGGCGCGGTTCGTGGTCCAAGCGCGCCCAATCGCCCTTCATCCGCCAATGCGAGAGCTTCGTCGCGTGAGACGACGATCCGCTCGAACGGCTGGTTTTGCTTGACGACCTTTTTCATTTCCACCTCGATCTTGTCGAAGTCAGCGGGCGAAATGTGATGATCCATTTCGAGATCGTAGTAGAAACCATTCTCGACCGGCGGCCCTGCGGCGAATTGCGCCTCAGGCCAGATTCGGAGAATGCCGGTCGCCAGAACGTGCGCGCACGAATGCCGCAATCTTTCAATTTCGGTCATTTGCTGTCTTGCTTCTGGCGATTTCCGGTCTTCTGGCATGGGTTGAAAGGGCAGGAAAGTACACGTGCCGCACGGAGCTGACCAGCGGGAATAACGGAGAATATAGTTTTGAGTTTTGGATTTTCTCTATGCCAAGCAAAAGCTATACTAGAGAGTTCTCTTTGGTGCAGGAGCACCGACAACGTCATGAAGAAAGCGAAAGTCGCGGTTTTTGGGGCAAGCGGATATATTGGCGAGGAACTTTTAAAGCGATTGGCCGAACATCCCCTGGTCGAAATTGGCTGCCTTACTTCGCGACAGTACGCGGGCAAGAAGGCGTCCGACATTTTTGGTTGGATCGGCCGCCACTCTTCGCTGACAGATCTCGCATTCATCGAACCTGACGTTCCGTCGCTAAGCCCTCTCGCCATCGAGTTCGCTTTTCTGGCGCTTCCGCATGGCGTCGCTTCCGAGTTTGCCGTGCCGTTGTTGGAGCAGGGGATCACGGTCATCGATCTCAGCGCGGACTTCCGCGTGAAGGATCCGGAGGTCTACAAGTATTTCTACAAGCATGAGCATCCGGCGCCTGCCCTTCTGCAAAAATCAGTTTACGGGCTTCCCGAGATTTACCGGGATCAGATCCGGGGCGCCAAATTACTGGCATGTCCCGGCTGCTATCCAACGAGTATTTTGGTTCCGCTCCTGCCTGTTATCCGGGCAAAGATGATACACCTGTCAAGCATCGTTGTGAATAGTTTGAGCGGCGTGAGCGGCGCCGGCCGAAAAGCGGAGACGGATTTGCTTTTTGTCGAGTGCAACGAAAGCGCCCGACCGTACGGTCTGCCTTCGCACCGGCACTTGTCTGAAATTGAGCAGGAAATCTCCTACGCTGCCGGAGAGCCGGTGATCATACAATTCGCGCCGCATTTGATCCCGCTGAGTCGGGGGATCATCACGACGATTCATGCGGATCCCGTGACCAGGCTGACCGTGGACTCGCTCGAAGAAGTGTACGAGACCGCATATGGCTCAGAATGGTTCATTCGATTGCTGGGGCCCGCTCGATATCCGGACATCAAAAACGTGGTTGGCACAAATTCGCTGGAAATTGCCTGGCGGGTTGATCCGAGAACCGGGCGAGTCATTTTGATGTCCGCCGTGGATAATCTTGTCAAGGGTGCAGCCGGCCAAGCCATCCAGTGTTTTAACATCATGAACGGGTGGGACGAGGTGTTGGGCCTCGGAATGTAGCGAAATTCCTCGGCAGAAGGCTCGTCCTGTTGTATCAGGAGAAACCGCTTTTCAACCATGGAATCGACATATTTCGAAATCGGTGGAGGTGTAACGGCGCCAAAGGGTTTTCGTGCCGCAGCGGTTCGTTGCGGCATCAAGGAGGGAACGTCCGAAAAATGCGATCTCGGCTTGATAATTTCGGATTACCCGGCGGTTGCAGCGGCCACATTCACGTCCAACAAGATTAAAGCTGCGCCCGTGCGTGTTTCCGCAGCTCATCTCCGAGCCGCAGATACGCGCGCGATCATCGCGAATAGCGGGAATGCGAACGCCTGCACCGGTTCAACCGGAATCCAAAATGCAAAGAAGATGGCCCAAGCCGTCGCGCGGCAATTAGCTTTGAGAGATCGACAGGTCCTGGTTTGTTCGACCGGCCGGATTGGACGCCACTTGCCGATTGAAAAAATCGAGAGCGCGATGCCGGAGTTGGTCGCTGGATTGAGTGCTAGCGGAAGCGTGGATGCGGCAAAAGCAATCATGACATCCGACACGTTCCACAAAGAAATCGCCGTAGAACTGCCTGTGCACGGCAAGAGCGTTCGCATCGGAGGGATTGCGAAAGGCGCCGGGATGATCAATCCCAATATGGCGACCATGCTTTGCTTCCTCACGACCGACGCCGTGATTTCTAAAAGGGACTTGCAAAAGATTACCTCCGACAGCGTCGAGCAATCGTTCAATTGCATCACGATCGACGGCGATATGAGCACGAATGATACGGCGATCTGCCTTGCGAATGGGCAGGCCGGGATCGCACCGATCGAGCAGGATATGGAAGAATACGGGCGATTCTCCGACGGCCTCAATTTTGTCACGCGGCAATTGGCACGGATGATGGTTGAAGATGGCGAAGGAGTGACCAAATTTGTCGAAGTCCATGTGAAGGGTGCGTCAACCTATCAGGATGCAAGGAAAGCCGCGGAAGCGGTCGCCAATTCGACGCTTGTGAAATGCGCATGGTTCGGCGAAGACCCGAACTGGGGCAGAGTCATGGATGCGGTCGGCTACTCCTCGGCTAAAGTTCGGGAAGAGATGATCGATATATTTTTCAACGGCGCCATCGCCGTCCAGCACGGGATGGCAAGCAGCACTCCGCAGGAAACCCTCAAAGAGGTCCTCCGAAACAAAAAGTTTACGGTTACCATTGACCTCCACTTGGGCTCAGCCGAATACAAGGTGTTTACTACCGATTTGACGCCGGAGTACGTGAAATTTAACATGGGCGAGTAACTCGAGGAGAGGGAGAAACAGGAATGCAGAATCAATCCGGGGTCAGGAAAGCAGAGGCGCTTTTGGAGGCGCTTCCGTTTATCCAAAAATTCCGCGGTCAGACGTTTGTCATCAAGTATGGAGGCAGCGCCATGGAGGACGATCACCTGATTGAGCGTCTCCTTCGTGACGTCGTTTTTCTCGAAGCGGTCGGCATTAATCCGGTGCTGGTCCACGGCGGCGGAAAATCAATCACCCAGCGGATGCGCGAGGCTGGTCAGACGCCGCGGTTTGTCAACGGACTCCGTCTAACCGACCAGGTCGCCATCAAGATCGTCGAGGAGGTTTTGGACACTGTGATCCGACCCCGCATTGTCGAAACAATGCAGCAGTTTGGCGGACGCGCAGAAGGGTTTTCCGGGCGGGACGTTTTTAAAGCCAAACGATTGGCGCCTCAGTTCGACGGCAAGACCTTGGTCGATATCGGGTTTGTGGGCGACGTCACCTCTCTGGAGCTCAGTGGCGTGAGCGAGGCGATCGATCGGGAGGTCGTGCCGGTCATTTCGCCAATCGCCCAGTCCGAGGATGGAACGATCCTCAATGTGAATGCCGACGTGGCTGCAGGCGCGATGGCCGGTGCGCTAAAGGCAGCCAAAATGATTTACGTCAGTGATGTCATGGGTGTCATGCGCAACGTGAAAGATCCCAACTCGCTCATTCCTACCATCAATCGCGAAAATGTGGCGCAA
>Ga0302326_10003412_pt1 | contig 37487 bp, 33 predicted proteins | sample Palsa_T0_3_FD_202264 | JGI IMG/M metagenome (GOLD analysis project Ga0302326, IMG submission 202264) | Peat permafrost microbial communities from Stordalen Mire near Abisko, Sweden - Palsa_T0_3 | ecosystem: Environmental > Terrestrial > Soil > Palsa > Peat permafrost | place: Sweden: Abisko... | reverse complement strand
AAATGTTGAAATTAGCATCGTGGAACGTAAATGGGATTCGAGCAGTTACTCGCAAGGATTTATTTCATCCGTTTGTGAGTAAGCTCGATCCTGATGTGATTTGTCTGCAAGAAACAAAAGCCGAGGAATCTCAGTCAGAGCTAGATTTGCCTCAGTATCAGGAGTTCTGGTACTCGGCCGATAAAAAAGGCTACTCCGGCACCGCTATTTTTAGCAAGTCCAAGCCACTGTCCGTTATAAAAGGTTTACCCAAAGATATCATTACCAAGTACAAAGTCGTGGGTGACTTATACGGCGATCCCAATAAAGAGGGGAGAGTTCTAGCTGTCGAGTATGAAAAAATTTTCGTGGTTACCGTCTACACACCGAACGCCAAAGATAATCTTGGTCGACTAGACTTGCGCCATAAACAATGGGACCCGGCGTTCCTAGAATACGTCAGCCGACTTGAAACAAAAAAGCCAGTCGTTTTTTGTGGTGACCTTAACGTTGCTCACACACCAGATGATCTGGCAAATCCTAAGCCCAATATTGGCAAAAAGGGTTTTACTGACGAGGAGAGGGAAGGCTTTCAGAAATTCTTAGACGCTGGCTTTATTGATAGTTTTAGAATGTTTCATAAGGGCAATGGCTTTTACACTTGGTGGACGCATTGGGCTAACGCTAGGGCTAGAAACGTTGGTTGGCGGATCGACTATATTCTCGTCTCCCCAAATTTGAAATCAAGCGTCAAAGCAGCCGAGATTCACTCGGACATCATGGGTTCAGACCATTGTCCGATCAGCATAACACTTGAAATTTAAAATTATGGCTGAAGCTCGTTGGTTAAGACAAACAAAAGATAAGCCCCTTTTTGGGGACCTGCTTTGGAGCAAACCCGAAAATAAACGGCTAGCTGGTAAGTTACTAGTTATTGGCGGTAACCAATACGGTTTCGCGGCACCGGCCGAAGCTTACAACCAGGCCATGAAAGCCGGTATTGGAACAGTCCGAGTTGTACTGCCCGATAGACTTCAAAAAACCGTATTAAAAATTTTTCCGGCGGCTGACTTCGCCGCGAGCACGTCTAGTGGGAGTTTTTCTCAAGCAGCCCTCGCTGAACTATTGGATCAGGCTGCTTGGGCTGATGGAGTTTTGATAGCTGGTGACTTGGCTCATAACAGCGAAACAGCCATCCTACTAGAAAAGTTTGTTAGTGAATATGGAGGCCCAGTTACTATAACGAAGGACGCGGCTGACTATTTTACGTTGTTGCCACAACCATTACTCAGTCGTGATAGCACAGCTTTAGTAATATCGATTGCTCAACTACAAAAACTAGCAAAACAGCTCTCTTTTTCAATCGCATTTACCTTTGATATGGATGTACTCAGACTGGCCGATAATTTATCAAGTTTTAGCAAACAGTATCCAATTTATATTGTAATTAAGCACCTGCAAAATATTTTTGTAGCCGTCGGCGGGCAGGTAAGCGTTACTAAACTCGAGGAAGATCTGGAAACGTGGCGAATCCCAACAGCAGCCCACGTCGCTGTCTGGTGGCTACAAAACAAGACACAAGCTTTCGAGGGCCTATCGACAGCTGTCGTTGCAAGTTAACTTCGTCTACGGGGGCGAAGCAGGGTACCAAATATCACTACACTACCAACCACGGTTGATAAAAATCCAGCCGAGTTATAACCCCCGGCACTAGCAAACTCAACCGTCAGCCCTCCGGCCATCGTCAAACCGGCAACTGACAATGCAACTTTATCAAACCTTGTTAGCCCTGGTCGTTCACTTCTACGAATCCTATCTAAAACCACCTCTTCACTCGGAAGTGGATTCTCGACAACATGGTCTGTAAATGCATCAACAATGCCACTATCATTAATCGTGTTAATCTGGCCAATTTGCCTGACTGTTAAAGCTTGTATGTGTAATTCTTGAGCATCAGGAACGACCTCGCGTTGAAATTCAGGATTACCTTCGGGATTCATAGCAAAATAACCTTCTTAGATATTAAGACGCCCGCAGTACTAAACTTCAGTCTCAATTACGTCTAATGGACCAAACTCTAGGCTAGTCGGTAATTCTGAGCCTAAATCCTTAACAAAATCGTTGACATAGCCATAGTTTGAATCCCGAACAACAGCGAGTGTAATCAAATGCTGAGGAGCTCCGGGGTTAGCTCCAGTATACCGAGATCCGTTCTCAACACCATAAAAGTCTCGACTTGCGTCACGTTCACCAGCAATAACGTATCCGCCATAGAAAGGGGATGGTCGATCGGCAATCCTGGTGACAATTTTCAGTCCTCCAGCCTTACCTTTAAATTTACGGATGCTTGGTCTGTCAGCATTAATATCAGTGAGAGGTCGTTCGGCGGTCGCCGTATCAATCACACTGCTAGCCAGTAGATCTTCCAAGACTTGATCGGGATCAGCAAAACTATCAAACTCAGGGCGACTTAGAATACTGCTCAACCAATTTTCATTGATATAACTGATCACGCCTTGTCGTCGAATGTCTATGTCAAACTTAGAACCCGCACGGTCTCTCAATGCGTCGCCAAATTTTCCGATGTTGGCAACTCTACCAAGTGCTAAACCGCTAGTATCGACGGTCGAGCCGCCATTAAGCGACTTCGTTAAACGAAGTTCTTTAGCCAGATCGACTGCAAGCTTGTGGCCGCTAATCACAGACTCTCTAACGCCATTATTTCTAGTTCTCCGTGGCATATACAATCATTATAAATTATGGGCTAATATAGTACAAATTTTTGTTGTGTTAGTTTAACTTTTTGGTAAATCATTACATTCATGAACGGTTAGCTCCCCGAGACTCTTGTCGATTGCTGCTGCGTTATTATCGGCTTCTACAAACAAAGGAGCACCGACGAGAGCAGAGTCTGTATCGCCTCCAGGAACGAATGGTCCATTATAGACGTTTTCATTCGAGACATTCTCTAGATCACTTGGCCTTGCAGCAATAACGGTTATCGCCTCTACTTTGTGGCCTTGGTCGATAAAGTTAAGTTTCGTCACCGCGGCACAGTCAGTTTCATTGTCAACAATGAACAGCGTGGCCGGGAATTGCTTTTCGTCACCAGAACTAACAAGAGGGAGCCGATATATATTATCGGCAGGCAGTGATTGAGCAACTTCGTTTCGAAGTGAGGCTAGCTTAGCTGGGCTTTCGGGGGTAATTGACGGAAAAGATACGGTTGGCGGTAATACGTAGGTTTTTTGATATGGTAAAAGAGTCGTAGTGGTTGGTGAATAACCAGGTATGGTCCTGTTGCTGGCATCCTTGTGTCTAGGTTTACCAGCGGCACTTACTGCGACCGAGCGATTAGCCCCTGTGTTGTGGGTGGTATCAACCTCGGCCTTAATTAAGCATAAAGACCCAAAACTTAAAGCTACTGCAGCGATTCTAACCCGTGGACTATTAAGCCGCTCACCCCAGGTCACGTATAATACCAAGCTCGTTTTTTATCTGATACCACTGCCACTATTATAAGCAGAGGCCTTTTGATCCTCAAAGGATTGTAGGGAAAATTACATAAATTAATAATTATATGTTGTGGGCATCTTGGAATTATGGTGGGCCACGTATCTGGTAATTGAAACGCCGTCCAGTCCAGTCTCGTAAAAATGGCCAAGAAGCTAGCTGATATCAACCGGGTCTATTAGTGCGTCTTCTGGTAGGGCCGTCAGAGCTATATATTTCCTAACAATGGCTTCAGTTTCTCTTCTTGGCGATCTGCGACCTTGTTCCCATTTAGATATAGCTGACTGGTCAGCACCACTGACGCCCAATTGCTGTAGAAATTGGGCACACTCTGCCTGGCTGTGGCCATTTTGATGTCGAGCCAACCTGAGTAACCTCATGTCCAGCGGTCGCTCCACAACTAGGCCGTCGGCACCGCCGAGTGTGTCTGCAGGTCCTCCGCTTAAGTCGCGAGCCTTTTGCCATAAAGCTCCAGCTGCAAACATGAGTTCATCACGACTTAGTGTTTCGGCAGTACTTAAAACTACGGCAACAGCCTCAAAGGAAAGTTCACCACCACTCGGAGGCTCGGAGTTTGACATTGACTATATTATACCATAATTCGTTCTGGTGGGCGAGGAGGGAATCGAACCCTCACGACATTGCTGTCACAGGATTTTGAGTCCAGCGCGTCTACCAATTCCGCCACTCGCCCAGACTACACTAGCTTGTTCCAAAGGTAGGCTTTCAGGGGTGTATTGTACTATACTTAACAGTGCATAACCAGCATTAGCACTAAGTGCAATCCTAAGATATGGTAGATAACCCCCTTTTCCCTGATGATGACCAAGGCGACGACGATCGTCCGTTTCAACTGCAGTATGAAGACATTCCACCAAAGGGATTACCGGGCAGTCGTCGACCAGTCGCTATGCCGCAGTATGATAACGATAACAATCCAGCCGCTGAGCTAATCCGCCGCAAACTTGAAGCTCTGTACTCCGAGGAACCAAGTACCAGAGAAGAAATAAAAGAGGTCAAACGGGAGGTTCAAAGCCCGAAGGGACCTTTCACCTCCAAGCATCAAGAATTCATGTTTAATCTAAGTAATAGCGGTAAGTCGCTAGCTGAAATCCAGACTGCTTGGCATAACTACTATCTTGGATTACCTGAGGACGAGAAGCTTAAGGTCTGGGAAGAGTTCTACGAAAATAACGGCCGGACCCCACAATTTTTTCATAAAGTAGCGTCTCGGGTTCAAAGTGCCAGGGAAGTTTCCGTAGTTACCCAAAGACCACTAAGCCACAGACTAAGACAACCCTACAGAAATCCAAAGGTCGTCGTCGCTGAGCATGTCCTAGCACCGCCAAAAAGAACTAGTAGCAAAAGGGTAAACCGGGTTAGGCAGGAGGTCATACGAAGAGTAAGCGCTGACGGCAGACTTAAGGCCAAACACCATCTCCAGTCGATTGCTTTTGGCTTAGCACTTGGCCTAGTCGCGATAGTCATATTCTTATTTAGCTTTTTTAACGAAGTCATAATTGCACCGTTCATCCAACCCAGCCGTAATGTTAGTTCAACACCGCTCATTCTCAGCGACTCTAACGTTGCCCTAAGCCAAAGCCCGGAAATTATAATTCCCAAGATCAATGTTGAGATACCTGTCGATTATTCCCAGACGAGTACAGATGAAGACGTCATTGAAAACGCTCTGGAAAGCGGTGTTGTTCATTACCCGACTACTGTGCTTCCAGGTCAATTAGGAAATGCCGCATTTTTCGGTCATTCCAGTAACAACATTTTTAATCCTGGTAAATATAAATTTGCTTTTGTTCTACTACATACTTTGGTGCCAGGCGACACTTTTTATCTTGTCTACAATAATATCAATTATGTTTATCAGGTTTATCAGACAAAAATTGTACCACCCAGTGATGTCAGCGTTCTTGATAACGTGTCAGGCAAGTCAGCGACAGCTACGCTTATAACCTGTGATCCACCGGGTACTAGTATTAATCGTTTAGTAGTTTGGGGTCTCCAAATCAGCCCGGACCCAATCTCTAACTCTACAGCTGCCACGACAGCTACCTCGGGACCATCACCAACGGTGTTACCCGGTAATGGACCCAGTTTGTGGAGTCGGTTTGTTCATGCTATTTTCTAAAAAATTATAGATCAGCTGGGGTGCGAAGAGCTGTATTGGTCAGGGCATAGGGATTAGTGGCATCGGTTGCTGAGTCGGTGTTTGGTGCAATTGTGTAAACGTACTTATAGTTAGTGTCGAAGTAACTGCCAGCCTCGGCACTTGCTGGGTTAAGGGTCTGTTGGTTGGCATCATCGTAATCGAAAATAACAAGTTTTCCGCCGGAGACGAGAGTCAGTTGCTCACCGTTCATCCAGGTTGCATGTTTTTGAGGTGTATCTAGCGGAATTGACAAATTATAGTCGTAGACCTTGTTGGTAAAGTCGTCATAGACCCTAAACTGTGTACCGCTTTCGGCTAGTATCATTTGAGTGTCGGCTGAGAAATCAACGTAATCTGGTTGTGGTACGTTTAATATTGTCACTGGTACTATTGGCAGATCCGGTTGGTTTTGAAGGTTCTGCTCGGGGTTTTCATATACATATACTTTACTATCATTGCTGGCACCGATTGCATAATACCAATTACCATTATTCTGAGCTAAATCTAGAAGATATTGTGAGCCAGATGGAAGATCGGTTAGATTATAAGTCGTTCCAGAATCCCTAAGCCGCACAGCCGCCTCACTAGCTGGAGCATTTATGCCGTCTGCATATAGGATTAAGTTACTTCCGTAGGGGGTATATGACTGAACACCAGTTAAAACCGTTTGTGGAGTCGGGTCGCTGAGCGTTGCGGTCGAGAGGGTTAGTGTTGAAGCATCGTAAAGGTAGTATTGATTGTAGTTGTTGTTCCAGAATTGTATGGCATCTGGCCTAGACGTTGGTGGTAGGCTGGCCGTGAGCGTTGAGCTAAGACTTAAGGCAGTATTGAGGTCGACTGAGTCAGAAGGCGTTTGCCGATCAAATAGTATATACTCAACGCCGGACGCTGTTGTCCGGGCCAGAATTACGTGTTGGTTATCAGTTGACCACTGCACCAGCGAGAGACCCTGGGTAGGGCTGGTGTTTGGCGTTATTAAACTTGGTGGGATATTGACTACTATTGGCGCAGCCGCTATGTGAGTAAGATCAAATTCGTAGAATTCGCCGATAACTCCTGGCTGCTCAACCAATAGCCAACGTCTGTTGGGGCTTTGTAAAACCAGTTGTGGCGAACTGGCGAAAATTGCTGAATTCTTAGAAGTAAGCTTGGAAGGAATTAAAAACGGGTAGTCAAAGTGCTGAACGCTACCACCATCGACATTAAAAGCTCGCGACCATACCCGATAACCGGATCGCTGCAACTGAAGTAGATATTGGCCACTTGGTAGAATTACCCTGGCGTTAGTCGTGCCTTTTTGGACACCACTGACATATATATTTGCCGAACTTGGGGTAGAGCTGATAAATACCAGTCCGTTCTGAATGATCTGGCCGTTTTTTCCGAGCCCGAACCCGTAGGACAGGTAAAGCAAAACAAGTGTACCCAACCCCAGTAGGATAGTTATTAGCACATAGCCAATCATTAACTCGATTTTACGGACACGTCTTTTATGAGGATCAAGAAAGTCCATTTAGCTAGCTTCCATATAATATTTAGTTTTTATGCGGCTGAGATTAGATTCGAGTATTTCTGTGAGCCCTAATAATTTATTATGATACCCCTTGCAGCTAATGACAAGTAGGTTTAAGATGTGTAGTATAAAACATTAGAAGTTTAAAGTCTTCAATTAGCTGTGGAAATCAAAAATGACTAAGAGTGAGATTATAGAGATAAACGGTCGCCGCTACGATACTAGAAGCGGTGCCGTAGTGCACAGGTCCAAAAGTGGCCTGGGTTCAACTAATAGTAATCCCAAAGAAAAAATACCGATCGCGGTTAATGACTCTGGTCTTCCGCCAACTATCTCGGAGAACGATAGTGCTGGGCAAATAGAACCTAGTTGGCATAAAAAAGGATCGAAGCACCGCAAGGCTGATAATAGAGCGGCTCATCATGGCCAAAAAGCCAAAACTCTGCTTCGCAGTGCCGTTAAGAAACCGTCTTTCAAGAATAACAGCGCTCGGGTAAACAGAGTGAGCCCAGAACTTGGCTCGAGCCACAGCAAATCAGACAACAGTGAGCAAATCCTTGTGACCAGAGACGCCGATAGATCGCTTCGTGCCGACAGAGTAGCAAAAAGTGATTTTGTACATAAATTTGCAAACTCTGAGGTCAATCCCCCAGATACTGGTGTCCAACAAATTGAGGTCAGGAGTGTCCCCAGCGGAAGTCACTATAAAACTCAGCCAGACCAAGTACCGCCGATTTCAAAAGAGGTTTCCAACCCGTTCGATACTGCAGTCGAACGAGCTCACAGTCACGAAGAGTTACCGCCTCGTCGTCAAGGCACAGATTACTACAGACTAACGATGCATACGTTTATAGCCATTATTTTAGTTGTGGCTGTTGGTAGCGCTGTTCTATATATTGAATCTGCTCGAGGCGACATTAATCTTGCGGCCTACCAGTCATCGGCGACAGCAATTATCCCAAGATCGATACCAGCTGGTTACACACTTAAATCTCCAATAAATTATCAGGTCGGACGCGTTGTTCTAACTTTCACAAATGACACTAACCAGATGCAGCTTACCGAGCAAAACACTACCTGGGACTCGAAAGACCTGCTAAACAAATATGTCTTGCTAAACACTGATACCTATAACGTTTTAAGTACTAACGGAATTTACGTCTATTCTCTTAATAATGGTATAGCCACTTGGGTAAAAAACTCAGTCTGGTTTCAGCTCTACAGCGCAACGCCACTGAGTGACTCTGCCATCCAAAACATCGCGACCAGCTCCTAGGGCTTTTGCGCCTATCTTACTTTTTCTTTACAATGCATAACCAATGAGTAACGTGCGAACCCGCTTTGCTCCAAGTCCGACCGGCTGGTTACACGTTGGAGGTATTCGAACTGCTTTGTTTGCATGGTTAATTGCCGCTCAGGGCAAAGGTCAATTTATCCTACGCCTAGAAGATACTGACAAGACCCGAGAGGTAAGCGGTGCTGACCAGCACATTATGGATTCGCTGAAGTGGCTCGGATTGCAGTGGGATGAGGGACCCTTCTACCAAAGTCAAAGATTATCACTTTATAAACAGTGGGCCGAGAAGCTAATCGATAGCGGGCGAGCTTACCCTGATCCTTTCAGTGAAGCAGAGGTTAATGAGTTTCGCACTAACGCAAAGGCTGACAAAAAGCCGTTTCTATTTCGGGATTTTCGACCCAAAAATCCAGCGGTCTGGGACGGTAAACAACCACTGAGACTCAAGTCCGATCCCAAAGAATATAAGTGGCATGACGCCGTTATGGGCGACATGTCTAGTAGTTCTGAAGCTATTGATGATTTTGTTCTAATAAAATCCGACGGATATCCGACCTACAACTTCGCTCATATAGTTGACGACCACCTAATGGCTATTACGCACGTCGTAAGGTCCCAAGAATTCGTTGCCTCTGTCCCACGTTTTTTAAACCTCTACGAAGCACTTGGTTTAGATCCACCAACAATGGCTACATTGCCATATGTTCTTGGGCCCGATGGTAAAAAGAAACTAAGTAAACGCGACGGGGCAAAAGATGTACTCGATTATGCCCGAGATGGTTTTTTGCCTGACTCATTGTTCAACTTTTTAGTTACGCTTGGTTGGAATGATGGTACTACACAAGAGATTTTTTCTAGACAAGAGGTCCTGGATAAATTTGATATTGGACGAGTTCAGAGAAGTGGAGCCAAGTTTGACGAGCAACGTCTTATTTGGATGAACGGTCACTATATTCGGCATTTGTCTCTAGATGACTTGCTGGGTTTAGTAAAAAATTACTGGCCACCAGAAGCCGCTGAGTTCGATGATGATTACAAGCGAGCTGTTTTGTCATTGGTTCAGGAAAGACTGAAGTTTTTTGGCGAGCTACCGGAGTTAACTAAATTTTTCTTTACGGACTTGGATGTCGATTTGGGTCTTATGAAGTTAAATAAGAAGCTAGTCGCCGTAGATAAAACCACTTTGCACCAGTTACTACAACAGTCCCGCACAACACTTGAAAGCAGTGATTTTTCGCTTAGCGATTTAACGACCAAACTAAACCAGTTGCTTAGCGACAGTTCACAAAGTCCGGCAGTTTTATTTAGTCTTATTAGGCTGGCGACGACGTGGGCTCCAGCTAGTCCTGGCTTAGCCGAAAGCCTGGCTGTTCTTGGCAAAGAGACAACTCTAAGAAGATTGGACAAAAGTCTTAAAAGTCTCTAGCATAAGCTCCTTGATGCTACAATATGACAATGGATAACGAAGATAGGACACCCGGATCTGCGGCCGAGCACCACGCACACCACCATAATGATTTTCGAACACCTCAACAAATAGCCACTGAAACTACCGATAAATCTTATGAAGCTAGCAGTGAGAGTGAACACAAAGATCTAACAACTAAGAAAATTCATAAACGTCTTTGGAATAAGTTTCGCGATCTTTCAACTAGAAGAAAAGTAATTCTCATAGTTGTATTGGTTCTTATTTTAGCCGGCCTGGGTCTTATTATTCACCAGGCATTCCACAAAAAACCAGTGACAACTGCTGCAGTAGTCCAGATTGTCAAGCCAAAACCAGCAGCCCAACCAGCCACCGTAGCGTCAAATTTAACTGGGTTGCAGGTTAGCCCATCGGTTAATCAAAGACCAGTGACCGGCATTATGATAGAGAATAGTTTAGATGCAAGGCCTCAGTCAGGAATAATTGACGCCGGTGTTGTTTTCGAAGCGATTGCTGAAGGTGGTGTTACTCGGTTCTTAACCCTTTTCCAAGATACTCAGCCCAGTTACATTGGACCGGTTCGAAGTCTAAGGCCATATTATCTCTCTTGGGATATGGGGTTTGACGCTCCTATAGCCCATGTTGGGGGTAGTCCGGATGCTCTAAGTGATATAGGCACTTGGGGAGGTAAAGACCTTGATGAGTTTTCTAACGGTAGCTATTACCAGAGAATATCTAGCCGCCAGGCTCCCCATAACGTTTACACCAGTATATCCCAACTAAACACCCTGGAGGCAAAGAAGGGTTGGACAAGTAGCACCTACACCAGCTTCCCACGTAAAGCCGATTCACCAGCCAAAAACCCAACCGTAACTGGCATTGATCTTAACCTTTCAGGGCCAGATTACAATCCGCACTACGCCTATAACGCAGCGACCAACAGCTACAACCGATCGCAGCTCGGGGCACCGATGACCGATCAGCAAAGTGGTGCCCAAATAAGTCCGAAAGTCGTAATCGCTATTGTCGTACCGCTTTCTCAGGGTGCGCTTGATGCATCTGGAGCATACTATTCCGACTATAGCTTTATCGGCTCGGGAACAGCTTACGTCTTTCAGGACGGTGGAGTAACAATCGGCACATGGCAAAAGACCAGTAACACTTCTCAGATTACTTTCACGAACCCTAACGGCACACCAATAACACTAAATGCCGGTCAGACGTGGATTACAGCAGTTGGTACCAGCAGTGACGTTTCATACTAGGAGGTGGGGCGGTGGAACAATTAAAGCTCTTTTCAGGGCAAGTCCGTAGACACTTACTAACTATCTTAATAGCCAACAATCTAGTAATTTTTGTGGGTTGGTGGATGGGGCAGAGATGGTTCAATCTAGATTTCAACTCGCTTTTTATTTCATTATTAATCGTAGCCCTTATTGACAGTATCTTATTCAGCCTAACCAGCACCTATATACTTACAAAACCAATAAAACTAGTTGCTCAAGCTATCTTACACATCTCTCCTGACGAAGGTGGTGTCGCCGCTCCAGAACAATCGGCAACCTCCTTAGGTAAAGACATGGTAAGCAAACTGTGTAACGAAATTTATCGAATTGCCAACGTTGCCCAAACTGTTTCAGCAGATAACGCTGCTGCGATGCCAGATCTGCGGACAAATTTTATCGCCAATAGATTGCCTTTGCCACTTATAGTGTTGAGCAAAAAACTAGACATTATTTTCGCCAATGAAGCCGCCTTAAAATACCTTAGGTATTCAGCTGAAGACATTACCGGCAAAAGTGTCTACTCGGCGTTGGATCTGTCATTTACTACCACCGATACTTTCGATACTTGGTATAGCCAAGCCAAAACTAATAGTGTTGCAGCCGACCACTTTTGGCGACGCGTACGTCTAAAGCTTGCCGATCAAAAAACGCCGGTTTTGTTTGATTTGGCGGCGTACTATAACAAAGATAATTCTTCGGGATATGAAATCCTACTAACCATGTTTGATCATACACACGAGTACTCTCAAGACGAGCAGGCCATGAATTTCGTGGCTTTGGCGGTCCACGAACTACGTACACCTCTGACTCTGCTTCGGGGCTACATAGACGCTCTCGACGAGGAACTATCTAATCAACTTAGTTCTGAGCAAGCTGACTTCCTCAAAAAGATGGAGGCCTCAGCCCAACAGCTTTCTGCTTTTGTCAGCAATATCTTAAATGTTTCGAGGGTAGATAATGATCAGTTGCTGTTCAAGCTCAGCAAAGAGGATTGGGCAGATATAGTAACTGCCGCAGCAAACGATATGAGCCTGCAAGCTCAGCTGAGGGGGATTAAGCTAACGCTCCAAATTCAACCTAATTTACCGCCTGTTGGTGTTGACCGGGTCACAGTATATGAAGTGTTAATTAATCTGCTAGATAACGCTATTAAATACAGCGACAAGAGTAAAGAGATTATTATTAAATCTAGCCTTACTAAGGATGGCTTTGTTGAGACCACGGTTCAAGATTTTGGAATAGGAGTGCCCGAAGCGATCATGACGAACTTATTTGATAAATTTTACCGAAGTCACAGAAATGTCCTTAGGGTTGGGGGAACAGGACTGGGTTTATACCTATCTAAAGCGATTATATCTGGGCATGGCGGCAACATCTGGGTTCGCTCTAAAGAAGGTCAGGGTAGTGCATTCAGCTTTACGGTGCTGCCCTTCAGCCGACTTGCCGATGAGCAGAAAAATAAGGATAATGGCGATATAATCCGTAGCGCCCATGGATGGATTAAAAACCATTCCTACTACAGGAGATAAAAAGATGGATGAAAATCAAACTAATACACCCATGCCACGTCGTAGGGTTCTTTGCATCGAAGACGAGCATTTTATTGGCGAGCTATACCAGAGAGCTCTAACCAAAGGTGGCTATGACACAACCATTGAAATCGACGGTAAAAAAGGCTTACAGCTCGCTCAGACAGGGAATTACGACATTATTCTACTGGACTTAATGGTACCAACAATAACCGGCATAGAGATTCTAAGAAGTCTGCGTGACCCCAAACAAACCCCCAATCTCAAGGCTAAGATTATAATTACTACAAACTTAGAACAACGTGATGAAATTCGAGATGACATTGAACGTCATGCCGATGGCTATATTATCAAAGCCGAAATAACACCAAGAGAGCTAGTTAAGTTTCTAGATAATATCAGCTAGGTTGGAGATTAGATCCTATTCCTCGCTCGGTTGAATAGTATCTTGCCACACTCTATCAAAATGATCCCGACAGTAAACACTGTGAACATCATAAGCCACACTTGACCCAATTCTTTTGGCTATTTTGTTAAAATGCAACTCTCTTCTATTCGACCTTTGTAATTCCCGTTTTACATTAAATCTGGTTGTAGCCAGACCGGCAACTAGATAGCCACTGGCAGTTTCTAAGTCCAGATTACTGTGATCAGTGACCCCCAAGTAAACAAACATACCAGCTAACGCAGCAGCTCCTACTCCAACAGCACTGATGTCTCTTAAAAAAATGCGATTATGCTCGGCTCTCAGCCAAATGCGTAGAGCTGCGGGTACGCGGTTATCAAGCTCCTGATAAAGACCATGTACCAGATACTTCGTAACATTTTGTTCGATCTGTTCGCCGAAAGTTATGCCTTCCTCGTCTTTAACAGACCGATCGAAATCCTCGTCATCGACATCTTCAATATCAAGCGCCCTCCGTATCTCGTCACGCATTGCTTGACTGTAAGATTTTGCCGCAGTTTCCTTATCGTCGCCCATAGCGACATGAACCTCAAGACCTTTTTTATGAAGTATTGGTTTAACAAATGCCTCGCCTTCGGGAACCGGAGGCGTACCAAGCTCGCCGGGAGTAACGATGAAAACACGACTTCTGGGTGGCCTAACATCAAGAGAAGGATAAAATCCGTCACGGATGTCGGATGTTAGTGGTAAAAGTCCGTACGATTGGTGGGCTGTTTCTGAAACGTGCAAATCTCCCCATTCAAAGGGGACTGAGTATTCCATCGGGACATCAAGTCTTAGGTGCTCCGGCTCACTCTCATACGGAGCGTAGAATTCTGATCTTTTCATGAACAGATATAATAACATCATTAGGTCTTTTTGCAAAGAGCCTCTTGCGCTTTTACTGCTTGGCGGTTTATTAACCACGCTAGTTCCGATACAGTAATAGAGTATGCATTTTGTTAAAACCGCTGATCCGTCAACGGGCGAAGTTGATCTAGCTGAGGAGATTCGCAAAAGCCTCTTTTCTGGACATAAGGTTCTTTGGTTAGTTTCAGGGGGATCTAATATACCTACTTCCGTAACAGTTATGCAACAACTGGGTGATGCACCCCTCCAAAATCTAACGATTATGCTAGGTGACGAGCGCTATGGCCAGGTTGGCCACTCTGACTCCAACGCTCAACAGTTGGCCGAGGCCGGGTTCGACCCAAGAGAAGCCCAATTTATACCCGTACTTGAAAATAGTCCTCTGAGTGAGACGGTTGCTAATTACGCTAAACACTACGACGTCGTATCAGCGTCCTCAGATAACATTATCGGTCAGTTTGGCATTGGTACGAATAGCCATATACTCGGTATTCTTCCGGACTCGCCGGCTTTAAAAAGTCCTGATCTAGTTACCGCTTACCGCGGAAGTGACTATACAAGGATTACACTAACGTTTAGGGCTTTAAAAAGGCTAACTGCCGCATATGTATTTGCTTGGGGTAAAGATAAATACAAAGACTTAAAGGAGTTAAGAGATAAAGATTTACCACCAAGTAAAAAACCATCTCAACTTCTTAAGCAATTATCTGAGGTCTACATATATAATGATCAAATAGGAGATGATTTATGAAAATAGCGATTGATGGACTTGGCAAAATGGGAATGCAAATAGCCAACCGTTTAGCCGTAGCTAAAAACGAAGTTATAGCTCATAACCGTAGTCCAGAAAAAGTCGACATTGCCAAACAGCAATTTGGCGCAGTACCAGCCTACAGCAAACAGGAAGTGGTCTCGAATTTCAATGGTGAGCAAGTAATCTTATGGATTATGATTCCCGCTGAATCTGTTGATTCCGAACTCAGTGAGTGGCTAAAACTCCTTAAAGCTGGGGACATTATCATTGATGGCGGTAATTCTGACTTTAGAGATACCAAGCGACATTACGAGCAGGCCAAACAGTCCGGCGTTAAATTTATAGACATCGGTACTAGTGGCGGAATATTGGGAATGATCCATGGCTTTAGCATGATGATAGGCGGTGACGAGACAGCCTTCAAAACAATTGAACCGGCCCTGCAGGCGCTCATTTCACCAGAGGGTGGCTATCACTATTTCGGTCCAAGTGGCTCAGGTCATTTTGTTAAAATGGTTCACAACGCTATCGAGTATGGCGTCATGGAAAGTCTGGCCGAGGGCTATAGGATTCTCAAGGAAGGGCCTTATGATAATATCGATCTTGCTGCAGCGGCCAACGTTTGGCAACATGGCAGTATCATCGCGTCTGATCTTAACGCCTTAACCGAACAAGTAATGAAAGAAAACCCCGAACTCAAAGGGATAGATGGTTACGTTGCCGAATCTGGAGAGGCGCGCTGGACACTTGAGGTCGCTAAGCAACAAAACATTGCTATGCCGAGTATTTTAGCTTCTTTTAATGTCCGATTGGCATCCCAAAACGGCGAAATTAATTATTCAACAAAGCTACTAGCTGCTATGCGTAATAAGTTTGGTGGGCATGATCTAAACAAGAAATGACCGAGACAAATCAACCAACACTGGAACCTGCTATTGTAGTTATATTTGGTATAACTGGCGATCTGTCAAAGCGTAAGTTATTGCCAGCTTTATACCATCTTTTTAAAGATAGTCTGCTTGATGAACATACCATAATACTCGGCGTCACTCGACGAGAAATTAGTGTCTCCCAATTACTGGGCGAAGTTGAGTTATGTATCAATGAAACTGACGGAATTTGTGATCCGTCAGTAGTAGCTAATATGAAGTCGAGAATGCAGATGCTTCAATTGGATATTACTAAAGATGATGAATATGATCGCCTTCTTATTGAGCTCAATAAAATTGAGGATAAACAAGGTTTATGCATGAACCGCTTATATTATTTATCAATTCCTCCGCAGGTCACTGGAACCATAGTTACGCTACTGGGCAAGCATGGACTCAACAAGAGCTGCCAACACGGCGTAGCTTCGACCAGATTACTTATTGAAAAGCCTTTTGGTTACGACCTACATTCATCAGAAGAACTTATTGAAATTATTTCCAAACAATTTTCTGAAAAACAGATATTTAGAATCGACCATTACTTGGCCAAAGAAACCGTTCAAAATATCATTACTTTTCGCTTTAATAATATTTTTGAAAAGATCTGGGATAACAAACATATCTCCCACATCATTATTACCGCCAGCGAGACCATTGGTATTGAGGGTCGAGCAATATTCTATGAGCAAGTCGGAGCGTTACGTGACATTATCCAAAGCCATTTATTACAACTTTTGGCTGTAACGACACTTAATATTCCGGAAAACTTGACTAGTAGCTCACTCCACGCAGCCAAGTTGAAACTTCTGGACAGTATAAAACCGGTGCCAGCTGAACAGGTTTATAATTTAGCAATTCGTGGTCAGTATAAGTCTTATCGTAGCGAAGTTAACAACCCTGGTAGCAACGTTGAAACATTCGCCGCTATTCAACTTGAAATAAGCAGTGACAGATGGCAAGGGGTGCCGATACTTCTAAGAACCGGCAAAGCTCTGGCTGAAAAAGTTACAGAGGTAAGAATTGTGTTTAAGCCAGAACACCGTGATGCCCCGGCCAACGTACTTATTTTCCGACTGCAACCAAGAGAGGGCATAGAGCTAGACCTCCAAGCTAAACGACCAGGATTTGATTTAGAGGTGCAGACAACACCAATGGGTTTGACCTACAAACAGGCCTTCGATGATAACGGCCATCCGGATGCTTATGAAAGGGTTTTGGTAGACGCCGTTCGGGGTGATCATACACTATTTTCGACCAGCCTGGAGGTTTTAGCTGCTTGGCGCATCGTTGACCCGATTATCGCAAAATGGTCAACCAATAGCAGTCAGCTATTTTACTATGATAACGGAAGTTCAGGGCCTAAGGAGGCCGACTTACTTAGTGAAAAAATGGCGTAACTTGGCAGGGCAGTGCCTCGTCGGGAGCATAGAACTTAAAAAGCTTCTAAAGCTGTGCCGTTAATACTGGCTCGGGTCTTCTGTCGCTCATAACTTGCCAGCCTTCTACCACAGCACCAGTGGTGCCCAAGTATGCTAATGACAAAGGACTACTTATTAGATCGTGATACCTATTGCCAACAGCCCCCATATCATCAGCATTAAATGGGGCAGGTCGTACTTCTTTTAGGGCTTTTTGAACTGCCAATCCACCCATATATTCTTTTGCATACTCAAGATAGGATCCAGCCTCTGCAACAAGGAGCCCAACTCCCCCATGCTCATTTATTCCAAAGGCGGCTCGGGCAAGAGGAACGCCGCGTTGTTCGCCGTGCCGACGACTGGCCACAACTAACAGAGGATTTTCGTTGTTAAATACTTTGCCTTCAAAAAAACCTGCTTCAATAGTTCTTTGGAAGTTTTTCGCCGTTGTTGTAGAATCCGATTCGACCTCTATAAGATGGTGAGGTATACCATAATGAATTAGTATATCGGCTATTTTTCGGCCTTCACGGTGTTGCTCTGGGGGCGGAACTTGATTCTCGGCAAAATGCCCATACCCGCCGCTAGCCACAATCATGCTGTCACTGGCTTGGAAAGCTTCACGATGAAGTCTGTAGTAACTCCACATAGCCGAGACCCGTGCTTCCGAAGCTCCACTTAGCCTGTAGCCAACAACTTTACCGGCGTCTTTTAGTTCAACAACCCCACGCCCCAGTATCATGGCATTGTGGGAGACCTCAAGCTTTTTCATAAATCTTCTCCCATTTACTTTTTCACCAAGGAATGGTCTCATATGACTTTCACTAATTCAAGCGAAAGTACCGTAAATATTTGTTACATTTTTGTCTTGCGATTTTCAAAAGTTATCACTTGAAAAAATAATGCCCCGAGTTCGTCTGGTGACCCCTGCGGGATTCGAACCCGCGATTTTCTGGATGAGAACCAGATGTCCTAAACCGCTAGACGAAGGGGCCATTATCTTCGCCATACTAGCATATCAATAAAGACAACTCCAGATATAGGGTCTCTTGGATAAGATAAGCTGCCATGACATAATGATTATGTTTAGCAGGTCTAATATGAAGCACGTCTCAGAACGTTGGCTACACAAGTTACATCTATTTTTTACAATCTTCGCGGCGTTATCAATTGGGGCGTACCTATGTTGTACCTATATCCCATCACTGCATAGATACACAAATAGAGTAGGTGACTCGCCATTGATTTTTATCGCGCCGGTGTTGTTGATAATCTATAACTTTTCCTACTACAAGGTAGTTCGCCGCCGCAATAAGTGGATTGCAACAATGGCGTCGTATCTACTATTAACGCTGTTTTTCATTTTCGCACTTCAGCCCACGGGCGGTTTTTCATCGTTTTGGATCTACCTATGGGGAATATGCGGTTTCCTGGGTGGAATGCTCGGTATATACGCAGCAGCCCTTCCAGCGTTTCTGATTTTCATTGGTACTGTTCGAATATATACATCTAATTATCCTGTGCACTCCAGCACTCTCGCTGCGGTCACAGCCATCACCGTAGACATAGCACTTTTCGTTTTGGGGGGATTGATTTGGTCTCGCTACTATATTAGTCAAGATAATCCTATATCTGGCCATTTTCTCCAGGAAGATTTGCTGAAGTCTGATTTTATTTTAAACGCCATGACAGACGGCGTCATACTAATTGACAGCAAGGAGACTATTATGACTTTCAATAAAGCCGCTACCGGGATAACCGGTTGGCCAGCCAGTGAAGCAGTCGGTCTAGATTATCATTCGGTAGTTCAACTTATTGATGATAAAGGCAAGTCTTATGATAGTAGCCAAGATTTACCGTCACAGAGCCTTAAGGACGGTAAACCACGCAGTGATAATAATGCGTACTTACTTACTAAATCAAAGAAAAAAATTTCAATAAACATCAGTGTCTCCCCACTACTTGACGATAAAAACTTAGTAACTGGAGCGGTTGTTGTGTTCAGAGATGTTGGAAAAGAGAGGCAGACACAACAACGTACAGCTGATTTTATAAGCACGGCCAGTCATGAAATGCGTACCCCCGTTGCGGCAATTGAGGGCTATTTAGCCCTGGCCCTAAACGACAAAGTTAGCACAATTGATAGTCGGGCTAGGAGTTTTTTGGAGAAAGCCCACATTAGCACTCTTGGACTGGGGAAGCTCTTCCAAGATCTTCTGACCTCAGCAAAGGCAGACGATGGCCGACTTAGTAATCACCCCTCAGTAATAGAAATGAGTAAGTTCCTAGAAGACCTAACCAATGACCTACGTTTTACAGCCCAAAAGAAAGGTCTAACAACCGATTTCGCTCTCGGTTCCAACAAAGTCATCGACGCCACAAGTAGCCAGAACAGAGCTGTTATAACGCCACTCTACTATATATATGCCGATCCAGACCGGTTACGCGAGGTTATGACTAACTTATTTGATAATGCCGTAAAGTATACCGACCAAGGTAAAATCTCAATCGGACTAACTGCAGACAAAAACAATGTCCAATTTTTCGTTCAAGACAGCGGCGCAGGAATACCGGCCGAGGATATCCCACACTTATTTCAAAAATTTTACAGAGTTGATAACTCCGCTACACGAAGTATTGGTGGGACAGGACTTGGCTTATTTATTTCTTCAAAAATTATTGAACTATATCAAGGACAAATGTGGGTGGAGAGTGAACTCGGAAAAGGTAGTACTTTTTTTGTAAATATTCCCAGGCTCAGTGCCGAGAACGCTCAACAATTAACAGCCTCAGCGTCTGCTTCCAGCTCACCATTATCATCTAACTAGCGCTAGAACTTCCATGGTACAATACACTTATTATAGAAAGCTTATGCTAAAAAGCGAAAGGATACCACAAGGCCCATGGCAAAAATAATGCTGGTCGAGGATGATAATAATCTTCGGGAGATTTATCAAGCACGTCTAGCGGCCGAAGGTTACGAAATTGTATCTGCCAAGGATGGCGAAGAGGCACTGGCACTGGCCGTAAAAGAAAAGCCCGATCTTATAGTTTGTGACGTTATGATGCCCAAAGTGAGCGGCTTTGAGATGTTAGATATCCTCCGTAGTACCGCTGGGATCAAAGACACGAAAGTTATTATGATGACGGCCCTGAGCCAGGCTGAAGATAAGGTTAGAGCCGAAAAACTGGGTGCAGATCGTTACCTGGTTAAGTCACAAGTAACTCTAGAAGATATGGCTAAGTCTGTAAGAGATGTACTAAGCAGCTCCAGTGCAGACTCTCAGCAAACTAGCCCAGAACAAATCCTGACAAACGCTGCCGATAAACTCAACAGTGCTTCGGTACCAGCGCCTACACGGCCCGATGATAAATCCATGGAACCAATTAAAATACCGGTTGTAGCTGTGCCAGCTCCGACAGCCAAAACAGACGACAGTGACGATACTAGTGACGGAGTTGCAATAGCTCGTAAGAAAGTTATCCAGCCCTTAAACGATTTATCTAAACCAGATTCAAGTCTGGACGAGCTCCTAGCAAAAGAGGAAGCCAAAGAAAAACTGGAAATGGGCCAGAGCCCACAGCCCGTTATTGCAGACACTTCAATGCCCACTTCCGACAATGATGGGCCAGCCGAAGACGAAATAGCTGAAGCTGAGCCACCGGGGAAGATAGTAGCTCCACAAAATGACAGTACCGAAAAGGCTGATCCCAATAGTATTGCACTATAGTTATTAACAAGTATTATGCGCATTAATCAATTCGTAGCTCTGGCGAGTGGACTATCGAGACGTGCTGCCGACAGGCTAATTTCTGATGGAAGAGTGGCTGTTAACGGGCGAGCTGCTCAATTAGGTCAAAATGTTATAGCTGAAGACCAGATACAACTTGACCAGCAAACACTGAAGTTACCCAACCACACTCTGACAATCATTCTAAACAAGCCTAGTGGTTATGTTGTTAGCCGAAACGGCCAGGGTAGTCCAACTATCTACACTCTGCTTCCGCCAGACCTCCAAAAACTCAAGCCTGTTGGTAGATTAGACAAAGACTCTTCCGGCCTCTTACTTCTAACATCAGACGGGAAATTAGCCAATAAGCTGCTACATCCTAGCTTCATCAAGAATAAGGTTTACCGATTAACAATTAGTAAACCGCTGTTGGAAACCGACAAACGACACATCGAAGAGGGCGTTATTCTCGATGACGGACCGAGTGCCTTAAAGCTATCTGGTCAAGGCAGAAAGTGGACAGTAGAGATGCATGAGGGTAGGAATCGACAAATTAGGCGAACCTTCCAAGGGCTCGGTTACCAGGTCTTAGACTTACACAGAATATCGTTCGGAGCCTATAGGATTGGCAATCTATCAACTGGGAATTGGCAATTTACTCAAAAAACTGACATAATATAGATAATGAAGAGTTTGCCCATTGTTGCTATAGTTGGTCGCGCTAATGTCGGAAAGTCCAGTCTTTTCAACTCTATTCTGTCGCGCCGCGAGGCAATTGTTGCCGTCGAATCTGGTACAACTCGAGATTCAATAACTGCTAAAGCGACATGGAAGAACCAAAACTTCTGGATTGTTGATACCGCAGGCATGAAGGATCCTGAGGATGATTTTGAGCTTACAATCCAGGAACAGATAATCCAAGCAGCTCAGAGTGCCGATGTTATCTGGGTGGTTGTCGAAGCTAATGTTGTTATCACCGAAGAAGATCGTAGAGTTGCAAAACTTGCTCTAAAAAGTCGTAAGCCAGTCTTTCTTATAGTTAATAAGGTTGACAAGGCGCACGGCATCGATCTATCAGGCTTTGAGCGCCTCGGTATAAAGCCAATAGTCCACATCAGTACTACTCAAAATAGCGGCATTCAGACCCTGTTAGACAAGCTAGTTAAAGTAATTGAAAAGGCACGAATAGAAGATGATCCCAACCGACTTAAGATCGCGATTTTGGGCAGACCTAATGTAGGCAAATCCTTTCTATTTAATACACTAGCCAATAAACAACAAGCCATTGTAGCCGATAGAGCAGGAACAACTCGCGACGTTAATCGGACAATTATCCGCTACAAAGAGCGCGAGGTAGAAATAATGGACACTGCCGGTATCCGTCGAAGCGGGAAGATTGAAAGAGGTATTGAATACTTCAGTGTACTTCGCTCGCTATCAGCAATAGAGGAAGCCGATGTTTGCGTACTGCTTATGAGTGTTGACGAATTGAATGTTTCTCTGGATCAGAAAATTGCTGGCATGGTTAAAGATTCTGGAAAGGGCTTAATTTTAATAGTCAGTAAGTGGGATATATTGGAAGATAAGACGCCTTTCTCCAGAGATCAGTTAGCGGCCCGGATAACTACAAACTTTGACTTTGTACCTTGGGCGCCTTTGATATTCACAAGTTCGCTAACCGGTCAAAATATCACTCGTATCTTTGAGGTGGCAGGCGAAGTAGATGAAAGACGCCGACTAAGAATTGCTACAACCAACTTAAATAAGTGGCTGCAACAGGCCATTGATAAACATGCCCCAGCTGGATTAAAAAACAGAACGCCTAAGTTAAACTATATTACCCAAGAAACCGACAACCCTTGCCCAAGTTTCAAGATTTTTGGCAGTAATACTAAGTTTGTGCACTGGAGTTACAGGCGCTTTTTAGAGCGAAAATTAAGAGAACAATACGACTTTGTCGGCACACCTATCCAACTGTGGTTAATCGAGAAACACGAAGCCCATCGTCACGGTCACAGCCCAACTAAGGATAATAAGTTATGACTGAGATGAATGGCTTTAGTGATCGTCCGTTAACAGACATAGAGCATGGCCCATGGTTGCCGCCATCAGTCGAAACCATGGAACTTTGCGATATATATTCAAGAGAATCACAGGAAGCCTACGTTATGGCTGCCCAGACATTCGATAAAATTACTGCGTTGAACAGGGCGACGGCACTCAATTCTCCCCGAGGAGCAGTTTTGTTGGATCATAGATTGCTATACAAAACATTGGTTGCTGCCGCGATTGAAGCCAATTCTGTGATCTGGCAACACTCATAATAGATTTGCCACCTCGACATTTTTACTTAATACTCTAACTATGCCGTTTTTACAGAAAAAACCTCAGGTGAGCACTAATGTCCCGCTATATACTGTCGGACTAAATAAGACAGTTTTGGTGGTCGGACTTGGTAACATCGGTGAAAAATTTGATGATACTCGCCACAATATCGGCTTTGCCAGTGTTGACACTTTTGCTGCCTCACAAGACTTTGAAAAGTGGATAGTTAAGACAGATTTTGGCTGTTTATTTAGCAATGCTACTCTTGGCAACACTCGCGTAATCGTTATCAAACCAACTACTTTAATGAACCTTAGTGGGGAAGCTGTCCAAGCAGTATCGGCATTCTATAAAATAGAACCCCAGGGCATTGTTGTCGTTCACGATGAGCTAGATATACCTTTAGGTCAAATAAGAACCCGAGTTAGTGGAGGCAGCGCAGGTCATAATGGCGTCAAATCTATCATTCAACATATCGGTGAAGATTTCGGTCGAGTGCGCGTTGGCATTGGACCCAAATCTCCAGAGGAAATGGACTCTGCGGCCTTTGTTCTTGCAAAGTTCTCAGCAGCCGAACAGGCCAATCTAAAACTGGTAACTAATGAAGTCTCGGCTATTTTAACGGAGTATATTTTTGGCGGACAGTTACCACACGAAACCCGCAGCGTCATCGTCTAAAAAAAACAGACCTCCAGAGGGGGTGGGCACCGCTGGAGGCCTGAATACACCCTTCAACCCACCCCAGCGAAGCATCGGACATCATAAATCTTAAAATGCCGTGCCGGTCACAAGTGACCATCTTTTAAACTCGCTGGCCCACTACAGGGCCTCCGTAAACAGAGGTGAAGTTAAAGGGGTTAGTTTGCTTTAGAGCGCGTATCTGCTTGCGCAAGCGCCTTAAGTAAGTGGAGGGTAACAACTCTCTTATGGCACGCTCTAAAACAATCTAACAAATTGTTAGAATTGGGGTATGGAAGGTACAATAAACACTCTATAGTGCTTACGAATTGCTATTCTAGCAAAAATATGTTCAAGTGTCAATACTTTTTAATATTTCGGTAAATAAGTCAAGTTCCTTATGCTTATAGAAATGTTAAACTATTAAGGTGAAAAAGATGATTTTCATGGGCGTGATCGTATTCTCAACTTTATTTGGCTGGATAGGTACTTTATTCGGTGGCGGCTGGTTTGGACTATGGTCATTTGTATTTAGTACATTCGGATGTTTTTTTGGCGTCTGGGCAGGATTTAAGGCTGGCAAGTACTTTTATGAATAACCAAGATCTAATTTTGCATTTGCATTCCTATATACAAGACGCTTAAGATGTAAGTCATGCCTGCAAAAAAAGACGGCAATCAGCTTGTTATAGTTGAAAGCCCGGCTAAAGCTAAGACAATTGAACGCTACTTGGGAAAAGAATATAAGGTCCTTAGCAGTTTTGGGCACATTCGAGATTTACCCAAAAAGGGGTTGAATATCGATATCGAGCACGACTTTAAACCCACTTACGCTATAAGCCCGGATAAACAGAAGGTGGTGAACGAGCTTAAAAAAGCCGCAAAGTCGTCTAGTGACGTTTGGCTAGCAAGCGATGAAGACCGTGAAGGTGAGGCAATAGCATGGCATCTCTGTTTAGCTCTGGGGCTAGACCCGCTTAAGACAAAGCGAATCGTTTTCCATGAAATCACTAAATCTGCCATCGAGCAGGCCATGCAGAAACCTCGTTCAGTTGATATTAATCTAGTTAACGCTCAACAGGCCAGACGTATCTTGGATAGGCTAGTCGGTTATGAACTAAGTCCTGTGTTATGGAAAAAAGTCAGGACCGGGCTCAGTGCTGGTAGAGTACAGTCTGTCGCAGTTCGCCTAATAGTTGAACGAGAACGAGAGATTCGTGATTTTACAGCCAGCTCATCCTATAAAGTCATGGCTAACTTCAAAGCCGGAAATCACGAATTAAAAGCCCAACTGGATAGAAATCTGGCAACTAAGGAACATTCTAAAAAGTTTTTAGAGAAGATTGCCAAATCTAAATTCACAGTTAGTAGTATCGAGCAGAAACCCGGGTTACGCAGCCCTGGGCCACCTTTTACAACAAGTACGCTACAGCAAGAAGCCGCCAGAAGGCTTGGTTATGGTGTTCGACAGACAATGTCATTAGCTCAAAGACTTTATGAGAACGGCGACATTAGTTATATGCGTACCGATAGTACTATTTTGTCATCCTTTGCCCTTGACGCTACCAGGAAATACATAAATTCTAAGTACGGCGCTAACTATCACCAACTCCGACAATATAAGACGAAAAACGAATCTGCCCAAGAGGCCCACGAAGCTATTAGGCCAACAGACTTTAATAAGGAAAGAGCTGGTTCCGATGAGCAACAACAAAAACTATATCGATTAATTTGGCAGAGAGCACTAGCTAGTCAAATGGCTCCAGCTAAAGTAGAGAAAACAGAGGTGGTAATAGAAATTTCCGCTCATCAAGAAAAATTCTTAGCTAAAGGTGAAGTCTTGCAGTTTGATGGGTTTTTTAAGGTTTATGGTAACGCTAAGGACGATTCTCTCTTACCACCCCTTAAAAACGGGCAAGAATTAGATCTTGTTGATGTCTTGGCGCTACAAACATTTACAAAACCATTAGCTCGCTATTCGGAGGCCTCACTTGTTAAAAAGCTCGAAGAGTTAGGTATTGGCCGACCAAGCACGTATGCTCCTACCGTATCCGTCATTCAGACTAGAGGCTATGTTGAAAAGAGAGATCTCGAAGGTACAGAACGGACTTACAGCCTTATTAAATGGACAAAAGGCAAGCTAAACGACGTTGAGGAGACCGAGATAACGGGGGCCGACCGAAATAAATTACTGCCGACAGCAGTGGCAGAGATTACTACAGATTTCTTAATAAAGTACTTCCCAGGGATCGTTGATTTCGATTTTACGGCTAATGTCGAAGACGACTTCGACCGTATCGCCGAGGGAAAAGAGAAGTGGGAAACGATGATCAGGGATTTCTATAAGTCCTTTCATCCTCTGATCAAGCAGTCTGAGGAAGTCAGTCGTCAAGAGGTTAGTCAGGCTCGTTTACTGGGCAAAGACCCAAAAACAGGCAAACCAATTTTTGCACGCTTTGGTAGATACGGACCAATGTTACAGAGAGGTGAAGCCGAAGATAAAGACGAAAAACTCGACTTTGCTCCAGCGCCAGAGGGAATTGCACTTGATGATATAACGCTTGAACAAGCTCTAAAGATGTTCAGCCTCCCAAGAGTAGTTGGCACGACTAAAGATGAAGTGCAAATAACCAGTAATATAGGGCGTTTTGGGCCATATATTCAAGTCGACAAAACGTTCGTCTCCATTAAAGATAAAGATCCATTTTCGATCACTGAATCTGAAGCCAGAAAGCTTTATGAAGAGAAGAAAGAGCAAATAGCTAATAAATATATACAAGAGTTTAAAGGTGGTATAAAGATCGTAAACGGCCCCTATGGGCCATATGTAACAAATGGCAAAAAGAATGCTCGAATTGATAAAAAAGTCGATCCCAAGAAAATGACCGAAGCACAAGCCAAAGATCTCCTAGAAAAGGCACCGGCTAAGAGAAGTTTCAGGCGTGGCAGCAAAAGAAAATAAGAAGTTTCTCGGTAGAATAATAAGATAGTTACAGCGGTATAACATATCCACAAGTTGCACCCATGGCAAGTTATTATATTATGATATTTCTACAACACGTTATCGGTCAAATTGTCCATTTCGTGCTACAATAAATTAAAGAGATGCAGAGCTTGACTTATAATAACGATAGTTTTATAATATAGTAATACGCTGCGATAGGCGGGAATCATAATATGACAGATTCGACAAATACACCACAAAATACTCTTGATATTCAAAAGTGCGTTAAAGACATACTGGAGACTATTGAGCAAGAACGAGAACGAGAGATTGTTTCCCGTCGTTTTGGCTTGTTTGACCGCAAAGAAACACTTGAACAAATCGGTGAATTACTAGGAATAACCCGTGAACGCGTTCGCCAGTTAGAGAAGGCTATTATTATTAAGTTGCGTACTAGGGCAGAACAGGGTCAATTACCTCACTTACAGCAAATTAGTGACACTTTCATAAGTAACCTAAATGAACTAGGCGAAGTTGCCAGGGTGAGTAATCTTAGTACTCGCTTAACTAAGGAAAATAGTCGATTGGACCAGAGTAGAGTAGCTTTTCTAGCAGAACTTTGCCCTAAGCTTTCGGTTATAGAAGAGAACGATTATTTATACCACGCAGTTGGAGTAAGTGCTGTGTTCGACGAAAAGAAAATGAAGTCTGGTATTGATAACATTATCAAAGCAGTTACTACCCTAGGCGTACCCTCTGATATAGAAGCCATCGCTGCCGAGGCAAAAATAGCTGATAGCAAGCAGGCTGCGGCTCTAGCAAGCGTATCTAAACAGCTTGCAACACTTAATAGTCGTTGGGGGCTAGTAAAGTGGCCAATGGTAAACCCCAAGAATATCAGGGACAAGATTTATGTGATTTTAAAAGAAAACGGTAAACATATGCACTTTAATGAGATCGCTGAAGCCATTAAAGACTCAAGTTTTAAGAGAAAAGATGTTACGACACAGGCCATTCATAACGAATTGATTAAGGATAAACGATTCGTCTTAATTGGACGCGGAATTTATGCGCTTAAAGAATGGGGCTACTCTAAGGGAACGGTTGCAGACATTATAGCTGACGTTCTTCGTAAAGAAGGCAAACCACTCCACCGTGATGAGATAGTTAAGAGAGTTCTAAAAAGCCGTTTTGTTAAAGAAACCACAATTCTACTCAATCTACAGGGTAAAACCCAGTTTAAGCGGGTTGCTAAGGCGACCTACGAACTAGCTGAAGACTAAGATATCCGTATCCGTTGTACCTCTGTAATTAATCTGAACACTTAAGTACAAAATACGAACAAGGGCAAGGCTACTTTTAGTAGGCAATAACATTTCGTGGGGATTTAAGTAACATAAGGTCGCCGACAGGCTAGGCCGTGGGGAATAAAATAAACATAACTAAAAATCCGGAGAAAGTCTGGGCGGGGCACCGTGTAGAAATGCAACAAACGAACCATGACACAAGGTCGCACAATGTATATTTTGCGACTCTATATTTGTGTTCTGGCTTGATAAAGTATGCGTCCCCTAATGGGGGAGAATTGGTGTTAGCTCTATGGTTTTGAGTTTTTTATTTTTAATTCTGCCTGCACGAAGGCTCTGTCTTGGCTTACCTCCCATAAATAACTGCTGTAGTGCGCCTAGTGCTCGCTTATCTTCGTCTACCGCTATTGTGCGAATATATACAACGATTTGACTTATCCACAGTTATATCGTGAAAACATTTGCTTTTTTATATCTTTGATTACTTTATATTCAACTACCCTTTTATGCCCTGCTTTGTCTTATATTTGACTATTAGTTTCAAATATAACAATATATGTTTTTTCCGGTTAGTATGCCGTTATAGATAACTGAACAAAATATGAACACGAGGAGAGCAGTAGGTGAAGTACCTATTTGTAGTAAGCTCTTCCTGGGACCCTTACATCTATGTACTGTGCGGGTGTAATGTTGTTTTTTGATAGATACTGCTGAGTGGTGATATAGCTCCCCACCTGCTCTTCGGCACTGTTTTGTAGATTAAACTTAATATAATAGTGTTGATCTGATACAACGACATCTAATTCCCTACTCGCTGGTGGCAACGTTAAGGATGTGACATTTAGATGCTGTACTCGAAGCTCACTAATCACATATTCTACAAAGGCTACATCTCCGCTGGATAGGGCCTGTTGTCCAGTTTTGACAGATAAATCTTCGTCATTTACCTTAGGTAGCCCCAAATTTCCCAAGATCATTGTGGGCGCGGTTTCTTGACCAATTGCCACACCATTATTGTTGACTGCAAAAACACCGCTGCCGCCATCAACGAGAAGTTGCGGATTGGATGGCTGTAAATAGATCTGAATCTGGTGACCGGTAAACGGAAGCGTCAGAGTGGCATTGGCAATCTCCGGAAACTCCTTCTCGAGGCCACTGGTAATTGCTGAGACATTAATAGTCACTTTATTTCTATTAACAAGAGAGCTATTAATTATCTTTTGTGCAGCAATTTCATAGGTACTCTTACTTTTCATTAAAACATTAGTTGAACCGTTCAGTATCGTTAGTTTTGGCTGATTATCTAGCCATAACAAGTCGCCTAGAATAGCAATAATAGAGACTCCAATTAGAAGAGTTATTATCCGACTCCAAAACAATGATCCCGATCTTATTCTGGTTTCATCTGGTTGCCTGTCTCGCCTCGATTGGTCATTTTTTCCAGGGTTTCTACTGGAATAGTAGGTAAGACCGCTCGATTTTTCGGCACCAGGAGATTGAGACTCGACTCTTCTAGCTCTTAATCTCGATTTATTTTTTCCTAACATGCCATCCCGTTATTGTTTATTATCGCGTAGATTCAATAATGACACTGCCAACTTCTTGGCGGCATCTGGGCTAGCAAATCTATGCAAATTAGTAGCAAGCTTTTTTCTTTCCTCATCAGAATCTAGGAGTTTATTAACGATCTTAAACAACGCATCATTACCGTCGGCTTCGTTAACCAGTTTTATTGCATCCTGTTCAGCCAGAGCTTTTGCATTTTGTAATTGGTGGCCACCTACAAGATGGGGACTCGGGATAATCACGCAAGCCTTGCCCTGAATAGCAAACTCGGCCAAATTGGTTGCCCCAGCACGTCCAATAATAAGATCTGCGGCTCCACTATAGTGATAAAAATCCTCAACGAAAGCTTTAGTTACTACTCTACCCTTTTCCTCCTCTGTTAGAGCGCTATTATATTGCCGGCTCACCTTGTCTTCATTAGCCCTACCCAAAAAATGGACAACTACTAAGTCTTTATGTTCTTCCAGCAGCTTGGGCATGATATCGACAGCCGCAGAGTTAATCGCCGTGGCTCCCTGCCCTCCACCGGTAATCAACAAGACTTGTTTATATTTATCTAATTTAATCTCCTTCTTAAAGATATTTTGCTGTTCTTGATTTACCGATTTATAGTTATCCGAAACTGGTACACCAACCACTTCGGTGTTTTCTGGCGAATAATTATAATACTCTTTTGGTAATGCTGTTGCGTGTATTGTGACCCAGCGCGCAATTATCCGGTGCGCTAGCCCCGGCACCGCGTCAGAGTCGTGAGTCATAATCGGGATATGCCGAGCTGATGCTGCCAGGCCAACAGGTACACCCAGTGCTCCTTTTACGAATATGGCGTCTGGCTGCAATTTCCCAAGAAGTCGATAACTTTGCAAAACCCCTACCACTACTCTAAAAGCATCCCTTATATTCTTTACATTTGTGGATACGTCTAGCGACTGCCAGATACCAGCCTTGTGATAACGACGAAATTTTCCGGATGAAATTTTGTAGACTTTGTCTATGTCGCCATTTTTCTCAGGGACATCCGACAGATTGTCACCTTTTTGGCCGATATAGACAATCCTGCAACTCGGCTGGAGCTTTTTTAGCTCATGCGCGACTGCCAAGATTGGGGTGATATGCCCCCCGGAACCGCCGCCCGTCACGACTATCGTCATCGTTTTTCCCTTCTTCTTTAGTGTCACCTGGAATACTGTAAGTAGTATAGCGCGAGATCTGGAAGACAATCCCTAGAGCCGCTGTCACGAAGAGAATACTGGTCCCTCCATAACTAATTAGTGGCAATGTTATCCCTTCTAGCGGCAATACACCAATCATTGCCCCAATATTAATAAAAGTTTGGATACAGAGCCACGCTAAAATACCGGCTACCAATAATCTGCTGAAGTTATCTGGCGCACGCTCAACGATATTCTTTATCCTGCTGAATAGACCAATAAACAATCCAAGTAAAACAATTGACCCAATTAGGCCAAATTTCTCCCCGTAGATAGCAAAAATAGAGTCGTCTGCTGCCTCTGGTAGGTAGCCGTAAGCCTGAACGCTTCGACCGAGTCCCAAGCCTCTTAACCCGCCCGAACCAACAGCAATCAGAGCCTGGCAAGCTTGATAACCATTACCCTGACAATTGCTAGTCGGGTGTAAAAAAGTTTCTAGACGTTGTCGTTTATAGCCGCTCGTTGATATGGCTAAAACCCCCGCAATTAGAATAATCGCCCCAATAGTGACAACCTTTCTTAAAGGTAGACCCGCGATAAACGCCATGGTGGCCATAATACCCATCATAACGACTGTTGAGCCTAGATCACTCTGTATACCGGCAACCACAATCACAATAAGCCCTAAAGCTATTAAAAGTGGCTGTAGCGTTCGTCGACTGCCATCTATAGTCCCAGTCTTAAGCCGATCTGACAAAAAACCGGCAACCCATATAAGAAGTGCAAATTTAATAAGCTCATTAGACTGAAATGAGAAACCGCCAATCTGTATCCAACGATACGCCCCGTTAATTTCCTGTCCAAAGAGCCTAACAGCAATTGCCGAGACAGCAGCAACGGTTACAAGGGGTTTTTGAAGTCTATACCAAGTTCCTGACGGAAGACTGGCCGTTACAATAAACGCAACTACACCGAGCGCAACGGCTAGCATCTGACGATTGATGTAATAGTTCTGGCTGACGTTACTATCAACACTGAGACCGGGACTAATAGCATAAATAACAACTAGCCCAATGGCTAGTAAAACAACTCCATATATAAGGAGCCAATAGTCTGGTTTATGACGTCTTTGCTGAGCCCCTCGTTCTATAACTGCTGGCCGACGACGAGACCTCGTACCACGAACTACCCTCATATATATTTACCTATTAAGAACAAGATCAGCCCTAAAACCGCAGCAACCTGACCTAATATCCAAAATCGCATTGTGACTTTTGTCTCCGGCCAGCCACCAGCCTCAAAGTGATGATGAATTGGTGCAATTCGAAAAATTTTCTTGCCGTGCCGCAATTTCTTTGAGGCGATTTGGAGCAGCGAAGAACCTGCTTCTGCGACAAATATGATCCCAATAACCGGTAGTAGCACAACTGTGTTTGTAAGCATCGCTACAACCCCAAGAGCGGTCCCTAAGGCAAAAGACCCGACATCACCCATAAAGAAGCGCGCTGGGAAGATATTAAACCAGGTATAGCTAAGTAGAGCCCCGACAATGCTCATACAAAAGGCTGCAATCCCGTAACGTCCCTCGAGAACGGCAATCAGTACATATACAGCGAAGGCTGTGGCCGTTAGTCCGCCGGCTAATCCATCTAGGCCATCACTAATATTAACAGCGTTGGCGGTCGAGACGACAACCACAACAAAAAGCGGTATTATCAGCCAGCCGATGTGCCACTGCCCATAAACTCCAGGTATGTGGATCGAGTTAACGTCGAGTCTGAAATAGAAAAAAAGTCCACCAATTAAGGCTACCAGAGAAACAAGAAGCAGCTTTACCTTAGACGGTAACCCGGCTACCCCTTTGCCGCTACCATGAATGTTAATAATGTCGTCAAATAGCCCGATGGCCGCAGCACCAACTAAGGCAGCTAGGGGTAACCATGTTTCGCCTCGACTCAAGTTGGCCGTTAGAGTAACAATAGTTACCGATAGAACGAAAATTGCTCCTGCCATTGTTGGGATAAGACGACGATGTTTTTCAGCATGGAGTTTAGTAAATACTTTAGCCGCCTCTCCGGTAACAGCTGTAGTTCTAGGCTTTTTCCACCACTCAAAACGATAAGCTAAGGTTGTGTATATGGGGGTAATGAGCATGCTTATAATAAAGCTCAGGAAGCCTAGCAACAATATGCGAATTATAGTTTGTGTGTTTACGGCAAAACTTAGAAGGTGCGTCATGTTTTTATATCTCTTTTTGTATTATACATTCTTTTCGTATTTTCTAAGTTATTGGCGTTACGTAGCCATCATTAATTAACATATGTGCTAAATCAGCAAACACCGGTTGCCCGCCATACGCACCAGCATAGCCCGGTACAGTAGGCTCAATGTTGAAAACAACTATCACATATTGTACTTTGTTGCCGCCGACAAAACCGACATACGTTCCGTTATACATATTTGGATAGTACCCCCCTCCAGGTTGGGCAATTTGGGCAGTTCCCGTTTTACCTCCAACCAAGTAATTAGAAGGAAAAGACATAAAACTAAAGCCTTCATGCAAGTACGTTGTGACAACATTTTGCATAAGCGGTATGAGTTCTTGACCTACTTTCGGAGCGACGGTGTCGTGTTTTAATATCTTTGGATTATTTACACTAACCTTTCCATTTGCCGCAATAGTTTCATCAACCAGAGTTGGCTGGTAATAAGTTCCACCGTTTAAGATGCTGCTTAAGGCCCCGGCCATCTGTATTGCGGTCACCTGAACGCCCTGTCCAAAAGCAGTATTTGCATACGTTAAATCGATTGATGGGTTAGCTAAATTAGCCGGTGGTACATAGCCGGCCGACTCATAGCCCTGCTCAACTCCTGTGGGTTGTCCCAAAAGGAAGTGATTAACCATATAGTTGTGCCAGGCAGTTATGCCTTTATCATTAATCTGACCGCCGCCCATTTGCATTAGCATCCATACCGCACCGGTATTTAGTGAAAGTGCTAGAATACTTGCGATATTTTGTTGGCGGGGACCACCATCCTGCTCAATGTCAGTAATATTAAAACCATCAACAACCCAGTGGGCGGGATCATAAAAAGACGTATTGGGTTGTATGACTCCTTGATCAAGTGCAGCTGAGGTTGTTAGCGTTTTCATCGAAGAGCCTGGTTCTATAGCGTTGGTTACTGCTGAATTCTGGAAAAGCGCTGGGTCGGTTACATTTTGGTAGTCTGCTGGGTTATAGGTTGGGAAGTTAGCCATAGCTTTTATTTGTCCGTTGTTCGGGTCAATTATTACGGCGCTTAGATTCTTTGATTTTGTCTTCTGAGCCTCTGATTGCAAAATTTGCTCCATTTGACTTTGCATAGCAGCGTCAACGGTAAGTACTACGTTGTTGCCATTAGCGGCAGGTTTTTCGACATTTTTACTACTAGCAATTAATGGTACGCCGTTAATATCTGTAAACGCCTTAAGCTCCCCGGGTTTGCCTGCCAGTTTACCATTCAAGGCTTGTTCAACTCCATATTCCCCTTGCCCACTATTGTTCACAAAACCTAGCAGCTGAGATGCTAGATCGCCATCTGGATAGACTCTATAGTCCTGGATTTGTGTGCTCACGCCTGGCAGATGAAACCCCAGTATCTCCTTAGACTGAGCAGCCGTTAATTTGTTAGCCAGAACAACGTAACGTGTCAGTGGGGTTTGCATTTGGCTTTTATAAGTTGAGCTCGATCCTCCTATAACACTGACAATCTTATCTGCCGCACTAGTCGCGTTGGTAACCAGTGTTGGATCAGCAAAAAGAGTGTATAGACCCTGATTTAAAACAATCGGTACAATTTGATTACCTAGTTGAGCCTCAATAAGTCCTCGAGTCGCAGGAATCTCGTATTCTTTAAGTTGGTCGCTTATAGCTGCCTGGTGATAATAGTTATAGTGAATGATTTCGACATAAAACAGGCGCACAACAAAAACTGCGACGATAACAATTATCAATGCAAACCAAATTCTAATACGTCTAACCGCCAGAACAGCAGAATCTTGGCTACTAGGCTTCATAGGCATCCAGCTATTATAGCTAATTGGTTAGAGTAGCGCTTGGAGCTACGGCAACAAGACTTTTCGCAGTCGGACTGCTTTGCACCCTGTCCAGAGACTGGAGCTGTGCTGAAGCGACTTCCAAGTTTTGATGCTGGCTCTCTAGCTGGGATTGCTGCTGCTGTAAAGCAAAAATTTGATCCCCGTCTCCGTTTGTCTTGGTAACTTGCGTGAGATATAGCAAACCAAGTAAACAAGCTAATACCACGAGAATAATGGTATTGCTGATTGGGCCGAGTGTTCGTTCCTTAGAACGAAAACTTACTGCGTTTTGGTTGCGTCCAGCGTATCGCTGACGACTTACTGCCAAAGAACTTGAATAGGTCATATATTTTTATGTTTATTTTTAGTTTTATATTTTGGTAAGAGTGCCGTTGGCTTCCCGAAGGCACTCAAACCAGCTTCGCCTGTAAAGACGTGTTTTGGGTAGTTTCTAAACTACTTTAACCCGTACTTTATAGGTGCGGGAGCTACTTTTTACCTGAATAGGCATTAGAACTCCCCTTTCTGTTATTTATTTTCGCTGCGGCTCGCAGTTTTGCACTGCGTGCTCGCGGGTTAAAAACAAAATCATTGGGCTCACCCATCACCGGGTGCTTGGTCAGAAGGTCTAGTCTCGCGTCATAACGTTTACCACTTTCTTTGGCAAAGGCCTGTTTGACAAGCCTATCCTCTAGACTGTGGAAACTAATTACCACAATTCGTCCTCCGGGCGACAATAGATCTATCCATAACGGAAGACTGCTGCTCAATAACGATAATTCGTCATTGACCGCAATCCTTATGGCCTGAAAAGTTCTGGTCGCCGGATGAATCCGACTATGACCGCGCCAAGCTTGGGCGACGATGTTTGCGAGTTGCGTGGTTGAGACAATTGGGCGATTGCGAACAATTAATTGTGCAATCGCTTTGCCTTTAGGCTCTTCACCATTCGTTTTAATCAGTTCAGCTAATGCCTCTTCATTGTATTCATTAACAATAGTGTCGGCAGTTAGCCTTTGTGATTGATCCATTCGCATATCTAATGGACCCTCTTTTTGAAGAGAAAAACCACGACTCGGCTCGTTAAGGTGCGGTGACGACACGCCCAAGTCAGCTAACATAAGATCAAATGTTCGGCCAGATTCCAGTAGTTCACGCGAAGCAGTATAGAAATCTTGCTGTCGTATATCGACTACTTCACCGCCGAACTGTTCCTTTAATGCCGAAACAGCTAGCGGATCACGATCTACTAGTGTAGCCTGAGCCGGATTGTTTGTTCTTTTCAGTACTGCTTTAGCGTGGCCGCCATACCCTGCCGTAAGATCGAGATATGATTCTCCAATATTAGGACTTAGGTACAGTAGCACCTGATCAAGCAATACTGGGATATGTTTTTTGTTTTGGTGCATGTTTGTTTCTTGTTTTTGTTTTTGTTACAAGGTCACCTAATCAGCAGCCAACTTTTTGTTTTTTTGTAGTTTTTGTTTTTGTTGATAATCACTTGCCGTGTTGTGGAAATCGTGGGGTATAGATTTTGAAAAAATCTAGTAATTTCCGACTGCAAGTAATTAAGAAAGTTTCTTTTGAGAGACTTATGTGTGAGGTGGAGTTTTGGGAGGTGTTTTAGTTGAAAGAACTAGGGTGTTTTAGATGGTTATCCCTTTAGTCCATCTGTTGACTGCCGATTAGCTAATCTCGAGCCAGGTCTTGTGCTGATTTGATTGTTAAAGAACTACTATCTCGTCTAACAACTGGCTACGCCGCCATTAAACGCCAGTATTTTCCTACTCTTACGGCTACGACTTCATGGGTTATACCTGAGTAATCAAGCAAATGCTGCTCAATTGTGATGCGGCCTTGTTTATCGTCAGCCGCGCTTTCCACCTTACCTGTACGAAACTGGACATTTAAGTCAGCCGTTTGCTCATCTAGTAAGTTGCCTTCTAGAAGTGGCTCAACCTGTCCATCCCATACTGTTTTTGGGTATAGGTGCAGATATTTTTTGAAGCCGCGTGTGATTACTACACCGCTCGTAAATTCGTTTCGAACCTCAGCAGGTATGGTTAACCGCCGTTTGTCGTCGAGTTTACGCTGGAAGTAATCTACCGTGGCCATGATATTTGATTAAGTAACTAGTGGTTTTTGTTTTACCGTGTAACCCACGTTTACCCACTTCCATGAATATACTACCCACTGCTACCCACATACAAGGAGATTTTATGGAATAAGTGCTGTTTGCAACAGCACTTATCCACAGTTTTTAAGATTATCCTGTTTTTCCACAATATGTGGTGTACAGGCTGTCAATGCTCACACCAGAGGAGATTGGCAGTATCAGGGACTTCGACTTATAAATCTAACTTACGTTTTGTGTTATGTTAGGCTCGCCTACAGGTATTCCCGCTCCGTTCTCACCATTTACCGGGAACAAAAGCCCATTCTTGTTAAGCTCTACAGACATAAGCTCACTGTCAATTCCCTCAGTGTTAATTACCGGGTTAATAGTCATGGAAGCCGCAGCTTCATCAGCCGAAACTGTACGTAGATCTGGCTCTTGGCTGTCAAAATAAGCAAAAAAAGTATT
>Ga0302326_10003411_pt1 | contig 37489 bp, 29 predicted proteins | sample Palsa_T0_3_FD_202264 | JGI IMG/M metagenome (GOLD analysis project Ga0302326, IMG submission 202264) | Peat permafrost microbial communities from Stordalen Mire near Abisko, Sweden - Palsa_T0_3 | ecosystem: Environmental > Terrestrial > Soil > Palsa > Peat permafrost | place: Sweden: Abisko... | reverse complement strand
CTGAAGTCGCAGGCCATCCTGCGCTTGCGTTCTTACCTGGAAAAGTGCTGGCCGCTGGAACGAGGCGCCTAGCTAGTTCATGGCGCAACTCGTGCCACCGGACGCCGCGTCACCTGCTGCGGTGGAAAATCAGGCCGCTCTCTGGCTCGGCGAAGTGTGGGGCCGGGAACTCAGCCGCGCCGTGGAATGTCCGATCGCTTTTGCCCCGCGCCGGATCGCAGCGGCCGAAACAAATCCGGCGCAGCAGGAGTTGCTGTGGTGGGAGCAGCCGCTTACTTAGCCTGGGTCCGTCTGCCATCATTTGTGGCGAGCGCCTTTTCTACTCGAGCGCATCAAGAGATCTCCTGTGGGGAAAGCCGGCCCGCTCCCCTCCGTCGCTCCCCGGCGCCAGCGCTTACGCCTTCCCAGATCACGCTCGACGAGCAGGCTCTTCCGTTGCTGGCCGTCTTTTCGGCCGCCCTAGCAAATATCTCCGACGCTCCAACTCAGCCGCCGGCCAAAGCCGCTCCCGACCAGCGCTCTCAATCCGCCAGACCGCTGCCAAAGCGGGCCCGCGCGGCTCCATGGATCTGCTGTTGGAAGTCGAGCTTCCTGTGATCATATCCTTCGGGCGCGCCCAGCTCATGCTGAAAGACGCGATCAAGCTGACTACCGGCTTGATCGTCGAGACTCAACCGCACGCTCAGCGAACCGGTCGAAGTCATCGTATATAATTGCTTGATCGCGCGCGGCGAAGTCGTAGTGCTAGCAGGCTGCTGAAAAAGTCGTTTGGAACCGGCTCCCTCACGGTCGCGGCTCGGTAAACGCCTGCAAACACGGATTCGCGACGATGAGCCGCGCGCGTCAACAACCGGATTTTCGTCTTTTTCAGCATCCTGCTAGAGGGCAACTACGGCATCCGCATCAAGCAGGTCATCAGCCGGCAGGAGCGCCTCCGAACCCTCTATTAATTAACTTTGTATTGAGAGCATGCCAGGCCGTTACCATCCATAGCGTGCGATGTCTGGCGTCAGGCTGCGCACGGCTCGGCCACCGGCGATATGAAGGCCCAATTGTCCGAGCTCAGCGCGCGAGTGCAGGATACCCGGGAGCGCACTGGCGTCCTGGCGCCGCCCATCAGGTGATCCGCATGTCGCGCCGAGCTGTTGCTCAAAGTGTGCGTCCGCGTGGACTACAGCTCCAGCGAGATCAGTTCGTGAAGCTGTTTTGAACCACACGTCCGCGCGGGATGGATCTCTCAGACCGGTCGTCGACGTTCACATTCAGCGTCAACGGCTTGTGATCGCGGATCAGCTCGATAGCGTAGGTCTTCTTCCCGCTGGACGCCCGCACTCCACTCGATAATTCGCTCGGCGTCGTCACCGCCATTCCGTCCACTCTGGTAATGACGTCGCCCGCCCGGATGCCCGCCTTCTGGGCCGGAGTATTGTCCAGCACGGAACGCACCAGCACACCCTCCTTCACGCCGAAATAGACCGCCAACTGCGATCCCAGCGATTCGGCCTCCACTCCCAGCATCGGGCTGCGCAGCGTCGTGAACATCTGCGGGATATCGGGCATACGGAATTCGGGAGCCTCAAATCCGGGAGGAAAATTCGCCGAAAAGCGGAGCTTGCGGCTGCCCAGCATCGCGGTGAGCGTCTGCGCCGCGCCATTGCGGCTGATGGTTAACTTTACCTCGCGTCCCGGCGGCGTCTCACGCACCATTCTGCCGAACTGCTCCATGCCTTCCACGCGCTGGCCGTTGTATTCCAGCACTACGTCGCCCGGCTTCACGCCCGCCTTCTCGGCCGGGCTGTTCTCTTCCACACGCGTGATCTCGACGCCATAGTCTTCCTTGAGCTTCAGCTCCTTGGCGCGGTTGGGGTCGATCTCGGCCAGATTCACGCCCAAATACGTTCCCCCGCCGAACGGAATGGCGTTGAACTCGCGCACTTGCGCCGCACCCGGCGCCTGGAATAAATCCGGACCTTGCGCCCAGCTCGCCGCCGAGAAAACTATCACGAGACCAAAAAGCTTTTTCATCGCATCACCCTTGGGAATTACTTAGTCTGGCGCAAATAAATCGTGCCGCCCATCGCATTCACGCGCAACAGCGGGCCGCCTCCGTTCAACGCGCCCTGGGCCGTCACCGGCCCACCCTGCGCCCCGCCCGCCTGCATGCGAACCTGCGCAAAATCGGAATGGATGCCTCCAGATCCGCCGGACTCGTCGCTCGCTTCCACCCTCAACGCAAGATTGGACGGAATCAGCACCGTTATGTCACCGGCATTGGTGCTCAATATTGAATCCGACATGCCGTGGCCGGAAGCGCCGCCGGAAACCAGCTCAGCCAGAATGCTCCCCGAATTCGCGAAAGCATGCACCGATCCCGCCACGTTCCGCAACCGGATGGCCCCGCCAGCCGATTCGCACCGCACGCCGTTGGCGGAGTTCACTTGAATGGCGCCCCCGGAGCTTTGCGCGGTCACCGGCCCGTCCGCCTGCTGTACCTGGATCAGACCGCCCGCGGTGCGCGCGAACACCGTGTTTCCGGCCCGTTCGATGCGAATGTTTCCGCCGCCCGTGGAGGCTTGTACCGGGCCCCTTGCCTGACGCACAAAAATCTCACCGCCCGATGTCTCCAGCCACGCCGCCCCGCCCACGTTGTCAACCCGAATTGCGCCGCCGCCGGAGAAACAGCGCACCGCTCCTCCCACGCTGCCCACCTCGATATCGCCGCCCTCCGTCCGCAGCTCACAGCGGCCCCGGATGCTATCCACTGCGATTCGCCCGCCGGACGAGCGCGCCTCAAAATCGCCATCCCAGCCTGAGGCATGGATATCTCCGCCCAAGGTTTCGGCCAACACCCGCCGCAACGCCCGCGGCCCCGTAACCGTCAATTCCAATCCCGGCGAAACCAGCCGGGGCGGAGTTACCTTCAGATAGGCCCAACCGCCCTCAGCTCCGGTCTTCACGCTAAATCGATCCAACAGCGCTTCGGCTTCCCGCGCGTTCCCGGCTCGCACACGCAGCGTCAGCGTATAAGTGGTCTGCTGCGCGCCCGTGCCCCGCAGCGTTACATTGCCGGTGGTTTCTACCCGCAGCCGATCGCCTGCCTCCACCCGACCTTGAACCGTACGCACCCAGTAGCCGCCATCCCGCGTAGCAGGAAATTGCGTCTGTGCCGTTGCCAATCCGACACCGGCCAATCCCAGCGCGGTTGAAAATAATACTTGCCTCACGCGCCTGCTGAACACTCCGTACACCTCACCTAACAGGCTGCTGAAAAGGTCGTTTGGAACCGGCTCCCTCACGGTCGCGGCTCGGTAAACACTTGCAAACATGCATCGACGACAATGAGCCGCGCGCGTCAGCAATCGGACTTTCGCCTTTTTCAGCATCCGGCTAATACATCTCAGAAGACGCGTTCATTTCCTGCAGAACTTTCTGGCACCGCATCCGGATATAACCGTTGTCTTCCTTCTCCATCAGCTCCTGCAGGACGCCCACCATCGCGTCGGTGTGCCGCTGCACCAGCAGATCGATCACTTCGGTGCGCACTCCCGGGTTGTCGTCCTTCAACAGCACCTGCGTCAACGCTTTCCGCGTGTCCGGATCTTCCGCGAATTGCTTCAGCCCGTCCAGCGCTTTCAACCGCACGCCGGCATTCGGATCGTGCTCCAGCGAATAGACCAGCGCATGGCGGATCTCGGCGGATTGCGAGTTGTTCTTGAGCAAATCCACCGATTCCACGCGCAGGCCGGCGTCGGAAGGATCTTTGGCAGCCGTCAGTAGCAGCCGCTGGATGGCCTCATCGTCCACGCTTCCCGAAAGCACGCGCTGCCGGGTTTCATCCAGAACAATCTGCACCCGCCCCGGCGATACCGGCTCCACGTATCGAACGCGCGATGAAGCCAGAGGCATCACCTCGGACGAGCCAAACCCGCCCAGGGAGTGGGGCGTCACGCGCGCCGTCAAGAATCCCAGCGCCAGCATGGCCGCCGCGCCCGCCACCTGCGCGAGCCCTGGCGCAAAATGAAAGTGAATCGTAAATCCTTCGCGGATTTTGTCCCAGAACCCTGAATTACGCACGTGGGCCAGGCCCGAGGGCGCGGCAGCCAGTTCCAGTCGCCGCCGCAATTCAGCGCGCGACTCCGCCAGCGCCGCGGCGCTTGGAACCAGCTCCACGCTATCCAGCGCGGCGAACATCGCCCTTTCCCGAGCCAGCGCCTTCCGGCACGCGGCGCATTCGTCCACGTGGACCTCCACCAACTCCTCTTCCTCGAACGACAATTCGCCGTACAGCAAGAGCGCCAGATTCTTTTCAGCTTCTTCGCATGTCATACAAAATCCCCCAAAGCGGCGCGCATCTTCTGCGTCGCGCGAAACAGGCAGTTCTTCGCGGCTTCCTCCGACGTGCCCATAAGCTCGCCGATAGTCCTCAGCCGCATGCCCTGGTAGTGCCTCATCTCAAACACCGCGCGCTCGCGCGGCGTCAAGCCTCCCAATACTTTCTCGATTTTCTCCCGCACCTGCTTGCTCTCCAACTGCCGCTGGGGATCGCTATCGGGCCGCGGCTCCTCCACCGTGTCCATGCGGTCCAGGTAGCCCTCGCTGGTCTCCACCTGCGAGCTTTCCTCCCGCCGCACCTTCCGCTTGCGCAGCGCGTCCAGGCAGAGATTGCTCACAATCCGGTACAGCCAGGTGTGGAAGCTGCAGTCGAAACGAAACGTGTGCAGGTTTTTGTACACCCGCAAAAACGCTTCCTGGTAAACGTCGTTGGCGTCTTCCGGCGACCGCAGCAAATTGGTCGCCAGCCGCAGCACGCTCTGATCGTGCAGGCGCACCAGTTCCTCAAAGGCGCGCTGATCGCCCTTTTGAGCCGCCCGAATCAGCTCGGGTTCGTCCATTTTTACGGCCGCCTGGACCACGCTAGCGCAAAGGGTGCGGCGCGCACCGCCATTCTTTCCAGGAACCCATTCGCGCCGGGTTTCCTTGTGCGCGAATTCCCTCGTCGTCTGCTGCAAGATGTTGACCTGCTGCAACAGTTCAATAGACGGAGGAAAAAGGAAAACGTCACGCGCGCGCTTGTCGCGCCTTACTGCGCCGCGACTAAAGGAACTGGCTGCTCAACCCGCCAATTCCACTTCGATCTTCTTGTTTGGCTGGTCCAGCCTTACGATCCGAAAGGTTCGCACCTGACCCGCTCGCGGCGCCTCCCGCTGCGCCGCTGCCGCCGTCGGCCCTTGCTTCCACTTTGCTGATAACATTGCGGTTAGCGAGCCAAGGTCAGCCTTCTCTGCCACCGGCTCCGCGGCTTTCGTTCCGTTCCCGGCGTCCTGGCGCATCCGGCACTCGGCAAAAACGCCGTCCCCCAATTCGATTTTGGCGCGCCCCTGGGAAGCCTCCACAATCCGCCCCGTAACGGACTCACCTACTTGATGTTCGGCAATGTATTCATCGGCCGTGGTAGGCTCCAGTTGCTTGATGCCCAGCTTGATCCGCCGCCGCTCGCTGTCCACTTCCAGCACCGCCGCGCGCACCGTTTGTCCCACCGACAGAGCCTCGCGTGGATGATTCAAACGTTTCTCGCGCGTGATGTCGGAGACGTGAATCATGCCGTCGATGCCGCCGCCCAGGTCCATGAAGCAGCCGAAGTTGGTCAGGCTCGTCACAGGTCCTTCCGCCACGGCGCCTACTGGGTACTTCTTCAGCGCGTCCTCCCACGGATCGCCCAGCGCTTGCTTCAGGCCCAACGAAATCCGCCGATCTGCCGCGTTCACTCCCAGCACCACGGCTTCCACCATTTCACCTGTTTTCAGCAGGTCGCCCGGCTTCCTGACCTTCTTCGCCCAGGACATTTCTGAAATGTGGATCAAGCCGTCCACGCCCGGAAGCAGTTCCACGAACGCGCCGAAATCCGCCAGCCGCGACACTTTCCCTTGCACCCGATCGCCGGTATGAAAGCGCTCGGCCGCGGTAGTCCACGGATCGGGCGCGAGTTGCTTCAAGCCTAGCGAAATGCGTTTGCCTTCCGGGTTAATCTTCAGAATCTTGACTTCGATGGAATCGCCGGCAGTCACCACATCGGATGGCTTCGCGACGCGATGCCACGCCATGTCGCCCACATGCAGCAGACCGTCCACGCCGCCCAAGTCCACAAACGCGCCGAAGTCAGTCACGCTGCGAACCGTGCCGCGGACCACCGCGCCTTCTTTGAGCTCGCCGAATTTCTGCTCGCGCGCCTGTGCCTCTTCTTCTTCCAGGATCGCGCGGCGATCCACCACCACATCTTCGCTGGCCGTGTCCAGCTTGATGATGCGGCACCGGATCTCCTGGCCCACCAGTTTTTCCATCTCCGCCTGGTCTTTCGCGCCGCTGCGCGAAGCGGGCAGAAAAGCGGGCGAGCCGACATCCACGCGCAATCCGCCCTTTATCAGCTCGATAACCACGCCCCCGATGGCGCGCTTTTCGGCAAACGCGCGTTCCAGCGCGCTCCAATCCTTGGGCCGTTCCACTTTGATGGTGGAAAGCGTGTACGAACCTTCCTCATCCCGTCCCGTAATGCTCACCAGCATCTTGTCACCGACATGTACCGTCAGGACGCCGGCCGCATCGCGAAAAGATGTAACCGGCAGCACACCATCCATCTTGCGTCCGATGTCCACAAATACGGACTCGGGCGAGATGGAAACCACGGTGCCTTCCAGCGCCTCCTGATTGCGGGGGCCGCGATGGGCCTGCTCGAACTCCGAAAGAATATCGGCAAACGAATTGTCTTCCGTGGGCGCGGCCGTGGTGTCTGGAGACGCAGCTAGCGCCTCAGAAAATGCGGGGGATGTTGGATTTTCCATGGAACCTGATACAGCTTTTGCTGCCAAACCATTGTGTCACAGTCCCGGCGGGAAGGTCACAGCGATAATATCAAAGCGTGGAACAGCGCCGTCCCTTCTGGGAAATAGTTCGGCCCCAAGACATCGTCTGGATCGCATTGTTCGCGGTGGTGGCGATTTACGCGCCGGATCTGACCACCGAGTCCACCACGGTCTTGATAGGCCTCGGCCTGATGCAGGTCATCGAACCCAAGATCCCGTTTTTCGGCTCCCGCGCCGGCAGCGTCATTTCGTTTCTGATCAAACTCGCTCTGTGGTACATCCTGATGGGATGGACCGATGGCATCGCCAGCCCCTATTACTGGCTCATGCTGCTGCCGGTGATGTCGGCGGCTACGTCCCTGGGACTGGTTGGATTGGTAGCGGCTACCGCCCTCGCTTGCGGCGCGTACCTCTCGTTCTTTCTGTTCCTTCCGCCCGGATCTTCCGTGAGTGACTGGCCTGTGTTGGTCCTGCGCGAGGCCACTTTTCCGATCGCCGGCTTCCTGACCTATGAGCTGCTGGAAGCGAATCGAGCGGCGACCCGGCGGGCTCAGCACGCGGCCGAACAGTTAGCCGAAGCGAACCGCAATTTGCAGAAGGCCGAAGCCCAGGTGCGCCGCACGGAGCGGTTGGCTGCTCTGGGCCAGCTTTCCGCGGGACTCGCGCACGAAATTCGCAATCCCTTGAGCACCATCAAAGGCTCGGCCGAAATGCTTCTCAAAAACGTGGACGCCAACGGCGCGGTGGCGCACGAACTGGCCGGATTCATTTCAACCGAAGTGGATCGCACCAACGCGCTGGTCACGCGCTTTCTGGATTTTGCCCGCCCGCTGGCCCTGCGCCTTGAGCAGGCCGAAATCGCGGAGGTGATCGACGAAGCGGTTGCGCAGGTGGAAAAGCATACGCCTCCCCTGGACGTGAGCATCTACAAGAATTACTCGCCCGACATTTCGCCCTTCCTTTTCGATCGCCAGCTCATCGAACGCGTCCTGTACAACCTGTTGCTCAACGCCGCGCAAGCCAGTCCGCCGGAGGGTAGCGTCACCGTCAAGACGCGGCTGGTGGGCGATACAGTGGAAGTTGACGTGATCGATCGCGGAACTGGCATCGCTCCCAAGGATCGGGAAAGCATCTTCAATCCGTTCTTCACCACCAAGCCGAGCGGCGTCGGACTCGGTTTGGCTATCGTGTCGAAGATCGTCGATGAGCACGGCGGACAAATCACGGTGGAGAGCGAACCCGGCGCGGGCAGCGTTTTTCGCGTCTTCCTTCCTACCAGAAAGAACGGTTCATGAAAGCGACAGTTCTAGTAGTCGAAGACGAAGAGAAACTGCGCAGAGTCATCGAGCTGCAGTTGAAGACCGCGGGCTACGAAGTGGAGCAGGCGGGAACGGCCGAAGACGCCTTGAAGCTGGCCGACCGCGCGGACGCGATTATCACCGATCTGCGCTTGCCGGGAATCAGCGGATTGGATCTGCTCCAGAATCTGCGCAGCCAGGATCTTCGGACGCCGGTCATTGTCATGACCGCCTTCGGCAGTATCGAAACCGCGGTGGAAGCCATGAAATCCGGCGCCGTCGACTTTCTGCCCAAGCCGTTTTCGCTCGATCATCTGATGACGGTGGTGCACAAAGCGCTCGAAGTTCGCACCCTTCGCGATGAAAACCGGGAGCTGCGCGCCGAGTTGAGCCAGCGCTACGAATTCGACAACATCATCGGCCGCAGCGCCGCCATGCGCGAAATATTCGCCACCGTCGAGCGCGTGGCGCCCACCCGCGCCACGGTTCTTTTGTGTGGGGAAAGCGGTGTCGGCAAAGACATGATCGCGCGCGCCATTCATCATCATTCGCCGCGCGACAACAGGCCGTTCGTCAAAATCAACTGCTCCGCGCTCCCCGAAAATCTGATGGAGAGCGAGTTGTTCGGCTACGAGAAGGGCGCGTTCACCGGCGCCAATCTCAGCAAGCCCGGCAAATTCGAGCAGGCCGACACCGGGACTGTTTTTATGGACGAAATAGGCGACGTGCCCCCCGGCATCCAGGTCAAGCTGCTGCGCGTCCTGCAGGATCGCGAGTTCGAGCGGCTGGGCAGCAACAAAGTGCGGCACGTGGATGTGCGCGTCATCGCCGCCACCAACGTGGATCTGCGCGCGGCGCTGGAACAGGGCGAGTTTCGCGAAGATCTCTACTACCGTTTAAATGTTCTGCCCATGAACATTCCGCCGCTGCGCGAGCGTAAGGAAGATATCCCCTATCTGGCGCGTCATTTTGTCCGCAAGCTCGCCAAGGATTTAGGCAGCCGCGTGGAATCGATTTCCGAAGGCGCCATCGAGCGCTTGATGGAGTATCGCTGGCCCGGCAATGTGCGCGAACTTGAAAACGCCATCGAGCGCAGCCTGGTTCTCGCCAACGGCGACGTTTTGGAAGCCTCCGGCATCCGGCTGGACATGGCCCCGAAGCCCCGCCTGGGCTCCGCCGACGGCTTCCTTCCCGACGGCATGACGCTGGATGCTTACGAGCAGTCCATTATTCGCGAGGCGCTGCATCGCGCCAACAACAACAAGAGCCAGGCCGCGCGTCTGCTCGGCTTGACGCGCAACGCACTGCGCTACCGTCTATCGCAAATGGGCATCGACTCCTAAGCTAACAGGCTGTGTCGAAACCGGCTCCCATCAGGGAGCGGATGCGCAAATACTTACGACGCTTTGTTTAGTTAAGACCTTGGGGTCTCTTTGTGACCAGTGGACCGCGTGTTGCAAGTGCCGCGGCCCCCAAAGGTTAAGGCCGTCCCAGGGAAGCGTCTCACCCGCGCCCTACAAACGGCATCTTGGTCGCCATCACCGTCATAAACTGCACGTTCGCGTCCAGCGGCAGATTCGCCATATAAAGTACTGCGTCGGCCACCAGTTTCACATCCATGCGCGGCTCCGGGGCTTTCGTACCGTCCGCCTGCAGGACGCCCGCGGTCATCCTCTCAGTCATTTCCGTGGCCGCGTTGCCGATATCGATCTGCCCGCATGCGATGTCGTATTTCCGGCCGTCCAGAGAAATGCTTTTGGTCAGGCCGGTAATGGCGTGCTTGGTGGCAGTGTAGGGCGCGGAATTCGGCCGCGGCGAGTGAGCGGAAATAGACCCGTTGTTAATGATCCGCCCGCCGCGCGGCTGCTGCGCTTTCATCAGCCGGATGGCGTGTTGCGCGCAAAGGAAGGCCCCGGTCAGGTTGACGGCCAGCACCGCGCTCCACTGCTCAAACGTGAGATCTTCCATGGGAACCGCTGGTGCACCAGTGCCCGCATTGTTGAACAAAACATCCAGCCTCCCGAAGGCTGCCTCCACCCGATCGAACAGCCTGGCTACCGCATCGGGCTGCGTAACATCGGTTGGAACCACCAGCATCGGCGCGTCGCCGCGGCCGGACATCATGGAAGTTCGCTCCAGTTCCGCGGCGCGGCGTCCGGCCAGCACCACTGAGTATCCGGCTGAGTGAAAGGCCAGGCTCACGGCGCGCCCGATACCGCTGCCGGCGCCGGTGACCAGTGCGATCCGGCTCACGAAACCGCCATCAGAGGAGTTCCCAGAATCGGATGACCACTCTGTCGGGATATCGTTCTCCCACGCCCACCAGCACCGCGCGAGTGAGCCACGCATGCTCTGGAGCGCTGGTCTCGAACACGGCCGCGCTGCGGAAATAATACGAGGTGGGATCGACGTGCTCGCCCCGGTTCAAACGCGAGAGCACCTCCGCGGGACCGTGCCGCACGCCGCGATTCACCACGTAGATGAGTGCTCCGTCGTGCGCCTGAATGGTGTATCGAGCGTCCAAGTCGGCCGTGCCATCCGGGCGCAGGATCTGCCAATCTCCCCCGGTTTCCAAAACGCGACCCTGCAAACGCGGTCCTGAGACGGTCCCGCCCTGAATCGCGACTATTCGCCGATGGCCGTTCTGCGTTTCGCCCAGGTCCAGCGGCACAGCTACCGTGACGTCAATCTCAAATGCGAATCGGAGCTCAGGCGGCGCCATGCGTGATTTGGTAAGCGCTGGCTTTGTTCAAGGTCTTGATCGAATCCTGGTCGAGATGTAAATTCGCGGCATCCACCAGGTCCTTCAATTGCTCAACGCTGGTAGCGCTGGCGATGGGAGCGGTGATGCTCGGGCGCGCGATCAGCCACGCAATCGCCACTTTCCCCGGCGTGGAGTGGAGTTTCCCCGCCACTTCATCCAGGGCGGCCAGAATCCGGAACCCGTGGTCGTCCAGATATTTCTTAACCATCTGCCCACGCGGTCCTTTAGCGAGATCGTTCTCCGACCGATACTTACCCGTCAAAAAGCCGCTGGCCAGCGCGAAATAAGGAATAACGCCGATGCCTTCTTTCAAGCACACCGGCTCCAGTTCCTTTTCATAGCCCGCGCGTTCGTAAAGATTGTAGTGCGGCTGCAGGCACTCATATCTTGGCAGGTTGTTCTCCCGGCTCACCTTCAGAGCCTCGGCCAGCCGCTCCGCGCTATAGTTGGACGCGCCGATAGCCCGCACTTTCCCTTGTTTGATCAACTCCGCGTACGCTTCGAGCGTTTCTTCGAGCGGCGTGCTCCCATCGTCAAGGTGGGATTGATACAGATCGATATAATCCGTTTGCAAGCGCTGCAGCGAGTCCTCCACCTCGCGCAGGATGTACGGTTTGGAAAGTCCTTTCTTGTCTGGCGCGAGTTCGATGCCGACCTTCGTGGCGAGAATCACTTTATCCCGGTTTCCGCTGCGCTTGAACCAGTTGCCCAGCACGGTCTCCGATTCGCCGCCTTTGTGTCCAGGCACCCAGCGCGAGTAAACGTCCGCGGTATCGATAAAATTGAATCCCGCGCCTACAAACTCGTCCAGAATACTGAACGAAGCGGGCTCATCGGCGGTCCAGCCAAAGACGTTGCCGCCCAGGCAAATGGGAGAGACTTCGAGAGACGACCCTCCCAGCTTACGGGTCTTCATTTAATTTGATGCTCCTTTGTTAGCAGCCTTTGTCTAAAATCCGAAAAGACCGCTTGCTTACGCGCGCGGCTCAGCAGATTCCGCGGTTTCGACACAGGCTGTTAGACCGCTGTTATTCCGATTTGCACTTCCCGCCCGGACAGCGGTTGTTCTCTTCGCAGACGTATTCGTATAATCCGGCCGCATCCCAATCCGGATGAAAGGCCAGGGTGAAGTCCTGCGTCCAAGGCGCGGTGAAAACTTTCGGATCGTCGATGGTGAGCTGGTAAGAGAGCGTCTTGGCGTCCAGCCAGCGGATGTGCTCCACGGTGCGCAACGCATCGCTGTGCATGCGGTATTGGTTCTTGTCGGTGTAGTAGTAATCGTCCAGCCCCCAGCGCTTGAAGTTGGTGCTTTCCACCACCAGCGTGTCGCCTTCCCAATGCCCCACCGGATCGCCGAGGTAGGTCGGCTCGATTCCGGTGCGGTGCGGCCGCCCGTCCAGCGGAATAATGCGCGTCATGCGCTGGAATTCGTGGACGATCACCAGATAGTTTTTGCTCTGCACGAACTGCACCGCGTTGGCCGATAGCATTCCCGAGGGAAAACCGGCCGGCATGCAAAACTCGCGAGGCTCATCGTGCCGTGGGTCGCCGGTGGGCGGTTCAAAGAACGGCATGCCGCCAGGTTTGAACGGAGCAAACTTTTTGTGATCGAAAACGGTGGCGGAGCACTTGCAGCGGTCGCCGCCATTCGATTTTGGCCACTCATACACGCCGCTGAAGTCCGGTTTGCCCTCGGCAGTGCGGGGCATTCCCTTGGCGCCGGAAGCGCCCTCGCTTTGCGGCTGCAAACGCGCGGGCGACAGAACCAGCCCTGCTAACAGCGCCCCAAACGCGAGGCGGCGTCCGATTTTTTCGCCGAATGTGGCTCTCAACATGGTTTCCTCCTGGCGTCAGTTCTTCTTGGAATCCGGTTCCTGGCTGGACGTGAACACCTGGCGCCCATCCGGGAACGTCACTTTCGTTCCGTTGGCATTGTCCGAACCGTCTTTGGCTCGAAAGCCCTCCACCACCAGAGTCATCCCGGGCTGTATCACGTCTTTGTTGACCCCGCGCCGCATCAACTGCCCGGGAGCGCCGCCCGAAATGGCCCAATGCGTAACCGAGCCGTCATCCTTCTTCTCGTCGACATAGAACCAGATGTGCGGATTCATCCATTCCACCTTGGTAACCACGCCCGAGAATTTGACCGGCTTGGTGTCGTCGTACTCGGCGGCGAAAGAATGGTGTGCCAGCAATGGCAGCGCACCCAGCGCCAGGCCGAGCAGGAGCGAAGCGGCCGATACAAGTCTGACTGACGATGTCTTCATAAGCTGACCTCCGGACATGGGCAAGGATATCGCGACTCTAGCCGCGAACGCAAGGCGTCATGATCCTTACGGCCGGCTATCGAGTACCGTGGATCGCCGAAGGAGTCAGCTATGCCATCGGCCCGGACGGACGCTCACCTTGAGGGATGGATCTCTCTAAAACACTACGTAAAACAATGTATGGGCCGTCCTGGAACATCCGGACGCCGTAACCTTGGGGTCGCGCGCCAACGTCGCTAAATCGCTACCGATAAGTGTAGCGATGGCCCGCCTCGCGGCACTGGCTCGCTTGCGCTGCGATAACATTGAGGTTCTGGAAGATGGATCAACCAACAAGCGCCCCCCTTACCGTGGAACGCACCGCGCCCCTTGCGCCGCCGTTGCCCTTTACACCGGGAAAGGACAGGCCGCCGCAAGCTCCCCCGCCCCGTCGGCGGCGCACCTGGATTTGGATTCTGCTTCTTGTGTTGCTGGGCGCAGGGGTGTACTACTGGTCGAAACGGCCCCGGCAGACACCTGGCGCGGCATCCGGGAGAACTGGCGGACAAAGGGGGCCGGGTGGGAACGGGACTGCTCCCGTAGATGCCGCCAAAGCGTTCAAAGGCAATATTGGCGTATACGTCACAGGCCTGGGCGCCGTGACTCCGATTTACACGGTTACCATTCACACCCGCGTGGACGGCCAACTGATGCAGATCCTCTACAAAGAGGGCGACATGGTGCATCAAGGCGACAAGCTGGCCGAAATCGATCCCCGGCCGTATGAAGCCATGCTGACCCAGTACGAAGGGCAACTCATCCGCGATCAAGCTTTGCTCGACAATGCGCGTATCGACCAGGCGCGTTATGAAACGCTCATCAAACAAAATGCCATCCCCGAGCAGCAACTCGCCACCCAGATTACGCTTGTCAAACAAGACGAAGGGACGGTGAAGAACGACCAGGGGCTGATCGACAGCGTGAAGGTGAATCTGGTTTATTGCAACATCACGGCGCCCATCACCGGCCGCATTGGTCTGCGCCTGGTGGATCCCGGCAATATCGTTCAGACTACGGACAGCACCGGGCTGCTGGTGATCGCTCAGATTCAGCCGATCAGCGTCATATTCACCATCGCTGAGGATCAATTGCCGGCGGTGTTCGCTAAACAGAACGCCGGACAGACGCTGCCGGTGGACGCTTTCGACCGGGAGATGAAGAAGCTGCTGGCTTCCGGCACCCTCACTACCATCGATAACGAAATCGATCAGACCACCGGCACGGTCAAGCTGCGCGCCACTTTCGACAATTCCCACAACGAGCTTTTTCCCAATCAGTTCGTGAATGCGCGCTTGCTGCAACAGGAAAAACGCGGCGTGGTGCTGGCGCCGTCCGCGGCCGTGCAGCGCAATTCGCAAAGCACATACGTTTACGTAGTGAAGCCGAATTCCACCGTTACCGTGCGCCAGGTCAAGGTTGGCACCAGCGACGATAACAACACCGAAATAACATCCGGAATCGACGAGGGCGACGTCGTGGTCCTCACCGGCGTCGACAAGCTGCAGGAAGGCAGTAAGGTGGCGGTTCACATGGAAGGCGCTCCTAACTCCGGGAAGCGGACGGCGGGAAAACAGTCCCAGTGAATCCGTCGCGAACATTTATCCTGCGGCCCGTTGCCACTACCCTCCTCATGGTTGGTATTCTGCTCGCGGGCGGCGTCGCGTATCGCGAGTTGCCGGTCTCCGCGCTGCCTGAAGTGGATTACCCCACCATTCAGGTGACCACCACCTATCCGGGCGCGAATCCGGACGTGATGGCTTCCTCCGTCACAGCGCCGCTGGAACGTCAATTCGGCCAGGTGCCCGGGCTGCAGCAGATGACTTCCATCAGCTCCCAGGGTTTGTCGGTCATCACGCTCGAATTCAATCTAAGCCTGAACATCGACGTCGCCGAGCAGGAAGTTCAACAGTCCATCAATGCATCTGGGACTTATCTGCCAGCCGACCTTCCCACGCCGCCCCTCTACAGCAAAACCAATCCGGCCGACACTCCAATTCTCACCCTCGCGCTCTCGTCCAACACGCTGGCGCTGTCAAAAGTAGAGGATCTCGCCGATACGCGCCTGGCTCCCAAGATCTCCCAACTCCCGGGCGTGGGCTTGGTTAGCATCAGCGGCGGCCAGAAGCCCGCGGTCCGCGTCCAGGCTAATCCCTCGGCGCTGGCCTCCTATGGCGTCAACATGGAAGACCTGCGCAGCGCGATCATCGCCGCGAACGTCAATCAAGCCAAGGGTAACTTCGACGGACCCCGCCAGTCTTACCAGATCGGCGCGAACGATCAGCTTCTCTCCAGTTCGGACTACGCGAAGCTGGTGGTGGCTTACAAGAACGGCGCGCCGGTAGAGATGACCCAGGTAGCCGACGTAATCGATAGCGTCGAAGATATTCACGAGGCCGCCTGGATGAACGAGACGCCCGCCGTGATCGTCAACATTCAGCGCCAGCCGGGCGCCAACATCATCTCGGTGGTGGATCGCATCAAGGCGCTTCTTCCGCAGCTTACTTCCACGCTGCCGGAAGCCGTCAAGGTGCAAATTTTGACCGACCGGACCACCACCATCCGGGCTTCGGTGAGCGACGTGGAGTTTGAGCTCATGTTGACCATCGGCCTGGTGGTGATGGTCATTTTTCTGTTCCTGAGAAATCTTTCAGCCACCATTATCCCCAGCGTCGCAGTGCCGCTGTCGCTGGTGGGAACGTTCGGCGTGATGTATCTGCTGGGCTACAGCCTGAACAACCTGACTCTGATGGCTCTCACCATTTCCACTGGCTTTGTAGTCGACGACGCCATCGTGATGATTGAGAACATCGTGCGCTTTATCGAAGAAGGTGAGCATCCGCTGCGCGCCGCTCTCAAGGGCGCCGAGCAAATCGGATTCACCATTATCTCCCTCACCGTTTCGCTGGTTGCCGTTCTCATCCCGCTGCTTTTCATGGGCGACATCGTCGGGCGTCTATTTCGGGAGTTCGCCGTTACGCTCTCCATCACCATTCTGATGTCCGCGGTGGTCTCGCTCACGCTCACTCCGATGATGTGCTCGAAACTCCTGAAGCATACGCCGGAAGCGCAGCAGGGGCGCTTCTATCGCGCATCGGAAAAGGGTTGGGTGTGGGTAATCGGGCTGTACGAAAAGACTTTGAGGTGGGTGTTGGAGCGGCAAACGTTTACTCTGTTGGTGGCCGCCGCGACATTGGCAGTAACCATACTGCTCTTCATCGCCATCCCCAAAGGATTTTTTCCCATTCAGGATACGGGCGTGATTCAAGGGATCTCCGAAGGCGCGCAGACCGTATCGTTCACCGAAATGTCGCGCCAGCAGCAGCAGCTCACACAAGTGATTCTCCAGGACCCCGCGGTGGAAAGCCTTTCGTCATTTATCGGCGTGGATGGAACCAACACCACGCTGAACAGCGGACGCATTCTCATCAACCTGAAGCCGCTGGAAGTGCGCAAGATCGGCGCTTCCGATGTCATCACGCGCCTGCAATCGAAGCTCACCGGCATCTCCGGGATCACGTTATTCATGCAGCCGGTGCAGGATCTGACGGTCGAAGATCGGGTCAGCCGGACGGAATTTCAATACACGCTGGAAGATCCAAGCTCGGATGAATTGAATGTCTACGCGCCGCGGCTACTGGCCCGGCTGCAGCAGCTCCCGGAATTGCGCGACGCGGCCAGCGACCAGCAGGTGCTGGGGCTGCAAACGCGCCTGGTGTACGATCGCGTGACGGCTTCGCGCCTTGGCATCACGCCTTCCGCCATCGATCAGACGCTGTATGACGCTTACGGCCAGCGCCAAGTCTCCACCATGTTTACGCAGCTCAATCAATACCACGTCGTTCTGGAAGTAAAGCCGCATTTCCACGACGCGCCGGTGGATCTGCGAGCGCTCTTCGTCCGCACCGGCGCCACACCCATCAATAGTTCGGTGGTCGCCGGAGGCACGGGAACGGCGGTCAGCAGCGGGCCCACCAGTTCCGCCACCGCATCGCAAGCCAGCCTGAATTCGACCGGTTCCAGCAGCTCGGCTGGATCGAAGTCCATTCCTTCCACCTCTGCGTTTCCGAACGGCGGTCAAGTGCCGCTCGCCGCGTTCAGCACCATCGAGACTCGCACCGCGCCCATCGCCATCAATCATCAGGGACAGTTCCCTGTGGTGACGCTCTCGTTCAATCTCGCTCCCAACGCATCGCTCGGAGAGGCAGTTGCGGCGGTCAACAAGGCGAAAGACGATTTAGGCTTGCCGGCCAGCATTCAGGCCGCTTATCAGGGCACGGCCGAGGCGTTCCAGGCGTCGCTGGCCAACGAGCCGGTGTTGATTCTGGCCGCTCTGGTGACCGTCTATATCGTGCTCGGAGTGTTGTACGAAAGCTACATCCATCCCATCACGATTCTCTCTACGCTGCCATCGGCGGGCGTGGGCGCGCTGCTGGCGCTTTTCATCACGCGCAGCGATTTCAGCGTCATCGCCCTCATCGGCATTGTGCTGCTCATCGGCATCGTCAAAAAAAACGCCATCATGATGATCGATTTTGCCTTGGAAGCCGAGCGCCAGGAAGGCAAATCACCGCTCGATGCGATTTTCCAGGCCTGCCTGCTGCGCTTCCGGCCGATCATGATGACTACGATGGCGGCGCTTCTAGGCGGCGTTCCGCTGGCGCTAGGAACGGGCGTGGGCTCCGAGCTGCGGCGGCCGCTCGGCATCACTATCGTAGGCGGCCTGATCTTCAGCCAGATGTTGACTCTCTATACCACTCCCGTGATTTATCTGTTCTTCGACCGCCTGGCCGTCCGGTTCTCGCGCCGGCATCGTGAGATGCGAGCCGGCATCGCTCCTGGTGGAGCTACGCCCCAGCCCAGTCCCGCGCAATAGCCCATGAATATCTCCGAACCCTTCATCCGCCGGCCCATCGCAACCACGCTGCTCACCGCGGCCGTGGCCCTTGCGGGCGCTGTCGCATTCCGGTTGTTGCCGGTGTCGCCTCTTCCGCAAGTGGATTTCCCCACCATATCGGTGCAAGCCGCGCTTCCGGGCGCGAGTCCTGAAACCATGGCGTCGTCGGTGGCCACTCCGCTCGAGCGGCAATTCGGACACATCGCGTCGGTGACCGAGATGACATCCTCCAGCACGCTCGGAGCCACCAGCGTCACTTTGCAATTCGACCTGAACCGCAACATCGACGCGGCCGCGCGGGACGTCCAGGCCGCCATCAATGCGGCGCGCGGATATCTGCCGACCAATTTGCCCAGCAATCCGAGCTACCGCAAAGTGAATCCGTCCGACGCGCCGATCTTCATGCTGGCGCTGACTTCGGACCAATTGACCAAAGGCCAGATGTATGACTCCGCGTCCACCATCATGGCGCAGAAGCTGTCGCAAGTAACCGGCGTGGGCCAGGTGGTAGTGGGAGGAAGCGCGCTGCCGGGCGTCCGCGTGGAGCTGAATCCTTCCCAGTTGAACAAGTATGGAATCGGGTTCGAACAGGTGCGTTCTTTCCTGGCGGGGGCCAATTCCAACACGCCCAAAGGAGATTTTCAGAACGGAAAAAGACGCTGGGAGGTGAGCGCGAACGACCAGATCTTCAAGGCCATCGATTACGCGCCGCTGGTGATCGCTTATCGCAACGGCTCCGCGGTTCATATCTCCGACGTGGGCCAAGCGGTGGACTCTGTGGAGGACCTGCGCAACGCCGGTTACGCCAATGGCAAACCGTCCGTGCTGGTGATCGTCTTCCGGCAGCCCGGCGCGAACATCATCGACACCGTGGATAAGATTCGGGCCATGCTCCCGCAGCTCTCGGCGTCCATTCCGCGCGCCATCAACCTGCGCGTGGCCATGGATCAAACCATCACCATCCGCGCCTCGGTTCATGATGTGGAAATCACGCTATTGATCTCCATCGCGCTGGTCATCATGGTGGTTTTCGCTTTCCTCAGAAGCGTGCGGACCACCTTCATCCCCAGCATCGCCGTTCCGGTTTCGCTGCTGGGAACTTTCGGCGTGATGTATCTGGCCGGCTTCAGCATCGACAATCTCTCGCTGATGGCGCTGACAATTTCCACTGGATTTGTTGTGGACGACGCCATCGTCGTCATTGAAAACATCACGCGCTACATAGAGCACGGAATGCAGCCGTTCCAGGCCGCGCTGAAGGGCGCGCAGGAGATCGGGTTTACGGTGCTCACTATCAGCATCTCGCTCATCGCGGTCTTCATCCCGTTGCTGATGATGGGCGGCGTGGTGGGAAGGCTTTTGCGCGAGTTCGCCATCACTCTGTCGGTTGCGATTCTGGTTTCCATGGTGATCTCGCTCACCACCACGCCCATGATGTGCGCTCATCTGTTGCGGGAACAGGAGCAGCACGGCTGGCTTTACCGGAAAAGCGAGCAGCTCTTTACCTGGGTGGTGAACCTCTACGGCCGCGCTCTTTCCATCGTTCTGCGGCATCCGGCGCTTACGCTAATGAGTCTGCTGGCCACCGTGGCGCTGACTATTTACCTGTACATTCAGGTACCCAAGGGCTTCTTCCCGCAGCAGGACACTGGGCGGCTGGGCGGCCAAATCCAGGCCGATCAGGACACCTCGTTCCAGACCATGGACAAGACGCTGCTGACCATGGTGAAGATTATCGACGCCGATCCGGCCATCGATACGGTGAACGCCTTCTCGGGTGGAGGCGGAGGCACCACCACCAATACCGCGCGGATGTTCATTTCGCTCAAGCCGCTCAGCGAGCGCAACGTGAATGCCGACCAGCTCATCGCGCGCCTGCGGCCGAAGCTGGCGCGGGTGCCTGGGGCGACGTTGTATTTGCAGTCCGTGCAGGATCTGCGCGTGGGCGGCCGGCAAAGCAACGCGCAGTATCAGTTCACCATGCGCGGCGACAACTTGAGCGACCTGACTAAATACGCACCCCAGATGCTGAACGAGCTGAAGACTCTGCGGATGATCACCGACGTCAACAGCGATCAACAGGACCGGGGTCTGCAAGCCATGGTGGAGTACGATCGCAAAACCGCGGCGCGCTTCAACATTTCGCCGGTCCTCATCGACGACGTGCTGTACGACGCTTTCGGCCAGCGGCAAGTGTCCACTATGTACACGTCGCTCAATCAATATCATGTGGTGATGGAAGCTGCGCCAGAATACTGGCAGAATCCCAATACGCTGCACCAGGTGTATGTCGCCTCACCCAGCGGCATGGAAGTTCCGCTGAGCGCGATCGCGAAAACCACAACCACCACCGCGCCGCTATCGGTAAACCATCAAGGGCTGTTTCCCGCCATCACGCTCTCGTTCAATCTGCAGCCGGGCGTCGCGCTCGGTACGGCGGTCAACGCTATTGCCGCGGCGGGCAACAAGATTGGGCTGCCTTCGACTATCCAGACCGGATTCGCAGGCACGGCCCAGGCTTATCAGGATTCGTTAGGAAGCGAGCCGATATTGATCGCCACCGCGCTGGCGGCGGTATATATCGTGCTGGGCATGTTATACGAAAGCTACATCCATCCGGTGACCATCCTGTCGACGCTTCCGTCCGCTGGCGTGGGCGCACTGCTCGCATTGGAGCTGACGCGCACGGACCTGAGCGTGATCGCCATCATCGGGATTATTTTGCTGATCGGCATCGTCAAGAAGAACGCGATTTTGATGATCGATTTTGCCATCGCAGCCGAGCGCAACGAAGGGAAAAGCTCGCGCGACGCCATTTTCGAGGCCTGCCTGCTGCGCTTCCGGCCTATTTTGATGACCACCATGGCCGCGTTGCTCGGCGCGCTGCCGCTAGCGCTCGGCACCGGCACCGGATCGGAGCTGCGGCGTCCGCTCGGGATCACGATCATCGGCGGATTGCTCTTCAGCCAGATGCTGACCCTTTTTACGACGCCTGTGGTTTATCTTTACTTCGACCGGTTGCAGCAATGGCGCGAACGCCAGCGCGTACAGCGGCGCACACGTCCGGGAGAAGAGCCGATCGGCTCGGAAGCGTGAAACAATCCGGAGACAAGCGAATGACAACCCAATTCAAGAGCACTTGGCCGCGTCTGGTTCTGGCGGGAGCGCTGCTGCTGGCTTCTAGCGGTTGCCAGGTGATTGGTCCCAACTACCGGCGGCCGCCCGCGCCGGTGCCGGCGGCGTTCAAGGAAAAGCCACCGGATGGTTGGAAGGAAGCCCAGCCGAGCGATGCGATGCTGAAAGGCAAATGGTGGGAGGTTTACAACGATCCAAACCTCAACGCGCTCGAAGAGCAGGTGGTGATCTCGAACCAGAACGTGCTGGCGGCGGAAGGGCAATATCGCGCGGCTCGAGGGGCGGTACAGGTGGCGCGGTCGGCTCTGTTTCCGACCGTTACGGCCAGTCCCGGTGCGTCGGTTACCCAGGGAGGCAATCTCTCGCCCTCTTTGGGCTTTGTTTCCAGCTATCAGATTCCGATTGATGTTTCCTATCAGGTGGATTTGTGGGGCGCCATTCGCCGCAATGTACGATCCAACGCCGAAAACGCCCAAGCCAGCCTCGCGCAACTGGAGAACGCCAAGCTTACCTATCAGGCGGATCTGGCTCAAGACTATTTTCAATTGCATGGCACCGATGGCGACGTTGCGTTGTTGCAATCCACCGTGGATTCGTATACCGGTTTTTTGAAGCTCACCCAGGCCCGGCATGACTCGGGGATCGCCTCCGGCGCCGATGTAGCGCAAGCCCAGACGCAGTTGGATTCCGCCCGCGAGCAATTGATCGATTTTGGGGTGGCGCGCACGCAGTACGAGCACGCCATCGCGATCCTGATCGGCAAAGCGCCGGCCGAGTTGTCCATCGCGGCAGAGCCGATCCGGAACCAGCCGCCGCAGGTCCCCATTGCGTTTCCATCCACTCTGCTGGAACGCCGTCCGGACATCGCCGCGTCGGAGCGCCAGATGGCGTCGATGAACGAGCAAATCGGGATCGCGGAAGCGGCGTATTATCCGTCGTTGACGCTGAGCGCGGGCGCGGGTCTGGGCAGTTCAAGCTTCCTGAAGCTATTCACCTGGGCGGGCCGGTTCTTTACTTCCAGCGCCGTCCTCTCGGACACTTTGTACGACAATGGAAAGCGGCGTGGGCAAGTGAACATCGCCAAGGCCGATTTTGACGTAGCCATGGCTAATTACCGGCAAACGGTGCTCACCGCGTTTCAACAAGTGGAGGACAACTTGTCGGCGCTGCGGATTCTGGAACAGGAAACGGGCGCGACCATCGAAACGGTTCAAGCTGCACAAACGGCGCTCGACATCACAGTCGCGCAATACAAAGCCGGAACCGCCACGTATCTTCAAGTGGAGACGCAACAGACGGCGTTATTCGCCGAGCAGCAGGCCCTGGTGAATCTACTCACGCGGCGCATGGTGTCGAGCGTACTCTTGATAGAGGCGCTCGGCGGCGGCTGGAATACCTCGCAATTGCCCGAGGTCAGCGCGCTCTCGGGGAGCGACAAACAGTCTAGAAACTGATTTTGGTTTAACAGCAATAGTGTTCACTTGATGCGACGCTGGTACACACGACTTTTAGTCGCATCTCCTCCATACCGAACATAAGCCCGGCTGAAGCTGGGTGTACTTTCGGCACGACCACACTTAAGCGAATAGTCTTAGTGTTTGCGTATAAAACCGCTCGCAGCCGTTACAGAGCCGCGACCGTGAGGGAGCGGATGCCGCTATGTTTTGGCTGTGGATTCCTATTGTCCCGGCCCGGCGAATTCTGTTTAAAAGCTGATCTTATCTTTGGCCGCCGCGATCTTCTTGCCGTCGACGCCGTAGATGATGAGCAGATCACCCCAGGCGCGAAAGTCGCCGTGGCGCTCGCGATACTTCACCACAGTCTCCGCTTCCTCGCTGGTCAGCCCGATACCAGCCGCGATTTCCCGCGCCGTGGCTTTGTTGACATTGATCTTGGTGGCGTCTTCTACCTTCGGGAAATTCTCGAACAGATAATCGGCGATGACGTCCAGTTCTGCCTTGCTGGCCTGCGCGCCGCGCTCGCCCATGCGGGCGACAATGTTACGGTATTCATCCTTGGTGAAACGATAAACCGCGAGTTCCTCCGGTTTATGGCAGCCGATGCAGGCGCGCAGGATCAGTTCCTTGCCCTTGCCTTCGGGAAGATCGGCTGCGGTGGCGGGCATCGCCAGAGACCCCGCCAAAACCGCCACGCAACCAATCAGCTTGTTCAAAAGTCCCGCCTTCCGCTACGGACGATGAAATCGCCCTTCGAGAACGCCCTTGCCCAGGATGTGCCCCTGCATCGCCGCGAGAACGTCGGCGCGCGTGGCATCGGGCCCCAGATCCAGCTTGGTGTCGAGCGCGAAGAGCTCGAACGTATAGTGGTGATACGGTCCAGCCGGCGGAGCCCCCGGTCCCATGTAGCCGACGCCGCCGCGTAGATTCTTCGCGTTGATGGTGCCGTCATCCATTTTCGCCGTCGCGGGAACGCCCCCGGGAAGCCCGGTCGCGGTGCCTGGAATATTGAAGATCATCCAATGCAGTACGTCGTCCGTCTTGCGCTGCAGGGCCACGTCGGGATCGTGCAGGATCAACGTGAAGCTCATCGTGCCCGCCGGGACGTGCGTCCATTCCAGTTTCGGCGAAACCGCATTGGGATCGGCCTGCGTGTACTTGTTGGGGATAATTCCGCCGTCTTCAAAATCGGGCGAAGTGATTGTCAGGCCGGGACCAGCCGGGGCCTTATTCTGCGCGAGGGCCGAGCCCAGGCTCGCCGCCAAAAACATCGTTCCTACTGCCACTATTCTCATGAGTGCTTCTCCTTTGAATTTATCAGCATATCAGGAAGGCGCAGCAAATTGGTAGTGGGCTACTCTCACTATTTGGTAGATTTGGTAGCGCTTCTGGAAGCTTCGGGGCGGGGAGTAGAAAGAGCAGCGTAAGCGGCCCTAGCTCAGGAATGAGTCCTGCCTCGGAGATTCAATGCGGATTATTTCAATCACCTTTGTGATCGAATACGAGGTGCTTATAACTTCTCCGTCGTAGCCATACCTGACATCAATCTGAACGGCAGACCTGAGTGCATCACCAGGGCGCACGTCTATTTTTCGATCCTGAAAATCCCTAAGCCAAGCGACATCCGATATCTTCGCGGTCAGTGGGTGCCCTTCATATTTGAAATCCCATCGTGCTTCCCCTAGCAGGATGCTGAAAAAGGCCAAAATCCGCTTGCTGACGCGCGCGGCTCATTGTCGCGAATGCGTGTTTGCAGGTGTTTACCGAGCCGCGACCGTGAGGGAGTCGGTTCCAAACGACTTTTTCAGCAGCCTGCTAGATAGTCAGGCCGTTTGACCTTCAGAATCATGATCTGATGAGGATTCGTAATCGTTTCTTTGGTCAGCAGTTCTTCGATGGCCTCCGGCGAGAATCCGAAATCGACGTTGAAAGATGCCTCTTGGTCAACCGTGATGTATTTTGCACTGTCGCCGGACGTTAGCCGCGTAAGAGGTTCACTCATTATTCGCAGGGACTCCAGAAGATCTGCTTCGGGGATTGGTGTGTAGAATGGAATCGGCTCAATTTGGGTCTCCTCGGCAACCGCGAGGAGTCGTCTTTGAAGTTCTACTATTTCCATGCGATCTGAAATGGCAGTTCGCTTACCTAAGAAATCAACCATCAAATATTTTGCCTTAACGAGGTATGCCCCAACGATCAGTTTCCAGTCCAACTTCTTAAGCGCCTCGTCATCCGTCTCTAGCAATACGTTACGGAGCCACGCCTTGATTGACGCTGCCTCCACGTCCTCTAGCAGCAAGACCGTTTCTAGTTTCGGCCCAACGGACCTGACTAGCTTCCGATCCACCGACTGGAACGCTTCTATCAGCCCCGTCATAGCTCTAAAAACCCGTGATGGGTCTTGGGTGCCGGGCTGAAATCCGATCTCGATACAGAAGTCAGCTCGGGTTCTTGCTGGTTGTATCAAGCTATATGGCAGCGCCACGACTGGCTAATTATAACATCGAAACTTTCAAGGTAGCCCACTACCAGCAAATCGGGCGCAGCTGAGGCCACTGGATCCTGCAACCGGTCCGATTTCTGCGCGTAGCGCGTGCCGTGATATGATCGGCTTCTCGCGCAGTCATGCGAGGAAAGCACCCTTCGGAGGGGCCGCAATGGCAGTTCAAGCGACGAAAACTTCCCACCAGAAATCGCGCAATTCGGCAGGCGGAGAGCAGCACTTAGCGGAGCATCTGGCATTCGAGATGGCGCGGGTGGTGGAGGAAGCGGCCATCGCTTCGGCCCGCACCATGGGACAAGGCGACAGCCCTGGCGCCGATCATGCCGCCGTGCAAGCCATGCGCCAGGCTTTTGAAGACGTACACATTGCCGGAACAATCGTAATCGGCGAAGGCGAGCGCGATGAAGCGCCGATGTTGTATATCGGCGAGCGGGTAGGCGCCACGGCCCCAGCGGGCGTGGAATACCCAGCGGTGGACATCGCTGTGGATCCACTGGAAGGCACCAACCTGTGCTCCACCGGCGCGGCCAACTCCATCGCGGTGCTGGCGGCTTCCGAAGCCGGCGGTCTGCTGCATGCGCCGGATTGCTACATGGAAAAAATTATCACCGGTCCCGGATGCCACGGCGCGTTGGACCTGGATGCGCCTCCCGCGGACAATCTCAAGGCCATCGCAAAGCGGCTGGATCGCGATGTAGACGATCTGGTGGTGATGGTGCTGGACCGCCCTCGTCATGAAAAGTTGATCGCCGCCATTCGCAAGGCGGGCGCACGCATCCGTTTGATCAGCGATGGCGACTTGTCGGCCGGAATCGCAGCCGCCATTAGCGGCGCGGGCGTCCACGCTGTCATGGGGATCGGCGGCGCGCCGGAAGGAGTAATCACGGCGGCTGCCATGCGCTGCCTGCACGGCGAGATGCTGGGGCGTCTGGTGGTCCTCAATAAGGATATGGAGCGGCGCATGGAGAAGATGGGCATTAGCGATCCCCACAAAATCTATCGCGCCCAGGATCTCGCGCCCGGCAAAAAGATCATCTTCGCCGCCTGCGGCGTCACGCCCGGAAACCTGCTGCAAGGCGTGCGATTCTTCGGCACCGGTCACCGCACCCACTCCCTGGTAATGACCTCGCAACCAAACACAGTCAGCTTCCGCGACACGGTGCATCTAACCGGCAAGCCCGATCGCCGCGGCGTACGGCTGTTCTAATTCAACCGTCCCAGCCAGCGATGAATGGTTCCCAGTTGTTGGGTGATTTGCTCCCGGTCCTCCGCATTGGGCGCGTATTTCAAGTACAGCCCCAGATCCTTTTGAGCGCCGCGGAATTGGCGCATCCTGAGGCGGGCCACGCCCCGCGCCTTGTAATATTCCGGGTTGCGCGGAAAAGCTTCAATCAGCAGATCGGTCACCGCCACCATTTTGTCGAATTGCTTGCCGCGAAAATACGCCGAGCGCAGATTGTTCAACATGCGCACCAGGATATAGCGCGTACCAACCGGCGCAAGCGCAGCGGCGTCGGCGTCCGCTCCCGTTCGGTCGCGCGCCAGTTGCCGGCAGTCTTCTAAACTGAGCAGTTTGCCGGAGTGAAACGGATCGATGTACGTGGCGAACTCCCCGTTGTTATATTCGACGATGAAGTGTCCGGGAAGCCCGACTCCTGAAACCGGCTGGCCGAGCCGCCGCGCCACCTCGATGTAAATCACCGAAAGCGCGATCGGGATTCCGGTGCGCCGGTCCAAAACATAATTAAGGCAACTGTTGCGGGGATCGTTATAATCGATTTCGTTGCCGCGAAAGCCGAGATCGCCGAACAGATGATCGTTCGCCACGCGAACAAACTCCCGGCCATCGGCGGAAGCGGGGAGCCGCGCCGCGATCCCGGATGCGATCCTATCTAGAATGCCCAGGAACGGCTCGGGATCCAGGCCCGGCGTCTCGATAGAGGCGATTTCGAGCGCTGCCATGTCGAGCTTGCCATCCGGCTGGTCCTGAATTGCCTTGCGTAGCGCCTCCATCTACTGCGTCGATCCCTTCCCGCGGCTCTTTCGAATTGTGACACGTTTCGAATTGTGACAGCGCGCGCGACTACCTGCGCCGGCAGGAATTCAGCGCTCTTGCGCGCCTCGCTCCTCTGGAAGAAAGAGACAACCCCACCGACTCCCCAGATCGCCCAATCGGCTTTTCGGGCGGCGGCGCACGCCACCAAACAGGATGGATTTTGCGCCTGTGCTCAAAACCTTGGGGCTGCCGAGGTACCGACTACACCGCATTGGGGTATTGAAAGCGCTCATTCCGCCGATAGAAGTAAAAATGAAGTACTTGTTGTTCCTTGTTGCGCTGGCAGGAGCGGCAGGCTGGGCGCAAACCAAGCCCCTCGACCCGACACCCCTGCAACAACCCCAAGTCCAGCAGCCCGGCGACCAGCAGACTGATGCAACGGCTGTTAAATCCGCCATGGCCGAGTCGCTCGCCAAGCAGCGCGTTGCCCTTATGCAACAAGTAGCCGCGGTAATGGGAAAAGCGCCCACCCCCGCGGCGTCGTTCTATACCGTACCGTGGGTGGAAACGCCCGTGCCGTTCAGCGTCCCGCCTTGCGATCCTATGCCGGTTGCCGAACTAGACAAACTTGTGGAGCAGAGCTCGCAGCAGGAAGGCGTGAAGCCGGAATTGATCCGCGGGGTCATCGCCGAGGAATCGGGCGCTCGGCCGTGCGCGGTCTCCTGGAAAGGTGCGCAGGGCCTGATGCAACTCATGCCGGCTACTTCCGAGCAATTCGGCGTAAAGGACCCGTTTGACCCTCGACAGAACGTCGAGGCCGGCGTCAAGCTACTGAAACAGTTGCTTACCAAGTACAAAGACGACGTGAGTCTGGCGCTGGCGGCCTATAACGCGGGCGAGGGGCGCGTGGATAAAGACGGCGGCGTGCCACAAATTGCGGAAACTCGAAACTACGTCACCGACATCCAGTCCAAGCTCCCTAAGAAATAAACCCGAGGAGCGGCCGGCTACCTTAAGCAGTAATTCCTGCAACAATCCTGCTGGTCGATGGCGAAGACTTCAACCGCCCCTCGTGCCTCCGACGCGGCAGCGTCGCTGCACTTGGAAAAGATCGGCCTGGTGATTCTGGACCTGATGCTGCCGGAGATGAACGGTCCCGAGCCGCGCCGCTGGATGAAAGCGCGCAGGTCCAGGCAACTGATCCCAGTGCAAACGATCACCAATCTACCAGGGGTGGAGCGCGCGATGTTGCGCCATAAGCGCTCATCGATTCGCTCGAGGAGGCGGGGACCATGCTGCCGGCGTTGGCGCAAACCGTGGAACATCGCGACGGCAGCGGCAAGATCGGCATTCCAGACGCGATTCCCGGACGGTCGGCCTGACGTCGCCAGAAGCCTCGCTCGAAAACATGCGTGCAGCCATTTCCCGCTAAACTCCTAAGTTGGACGCCCTGGAAATCCTGCAGCGCAACATCGTCGCCTGCGAACAATGCCCGCGCCTGGTGGCTTATCGCGCCGAAGTGGGGCGCGTCAAGCGCCGTGCCTATCGCGACTGGGATTATTGGGCGAGGCCGGTGCCAGGCTTTGGCGATCCTGGGGCCCGCCTGCTTTTGATTGGACTCGCGCCGGGCGCACACGGCGCAAATCGCACCGGACGCACGTTCACCGGCGACAGTTCCGGCGATTTCCTCTACAAGATTCTATTCGAAACCGGCTTTGCTTCTCAGCCCACCAGCGTTTCCCGAAACGACGGGCTGAGGCTGATCGACGCCTACATCGGCGCGGCCGTCCGATGCGCTCCGCCGGACAATAAACCCACCGTTCAAGAGATTCGGACCTGCCGCCCGTATCTGGAGCGCGAATTGGAGCTGCTGAATAACATTCAAGTGATCGTGGCTCTGGGCCGGCTGGCTTTCGACGTCTATCTTGGTATCTTGCGCGACCGGGGCCAGATCGCAACGCGATCCGGGTTCGTATTCGCTCACGATGCGGAGCATCGCCCCGGCAAAGACCTGCCGCTGCTGATCAGTTCCTACCACCCGAGCCAACAAAATACCTCCACCGGCAAACTCATCGAAGCCATGTTTCGGGCCGTGTTTCGCCGGGCTCGCCGCCACTTGTATTGAATTTAGATTTAGAGCGTCGCCGCTATAGAACTGAACGAGGCCGACATCAGCACCACGCCGAGCCGTGCGCCATCGCGCGGCGCGATGTAGGGGTTGTGGATCCGCATCCGCACCGTCGTCAGGGCGCCCGCTCTGAGCCAGTCCACCGGAACGTCGTGCTGGTAAATCACGTCTCCGTCTTGCGCAAAACGCGTCTGATCGAGTAAATGCTCGTTCACGTAGAAGTCCACGATGAGTGGGCCAGTCTGCTTGAGCGTCTCCCGCGGAAGAAAGAAATGCTCCCGGAACACGTGATGCTGCGCGGACGAAAGCAGGAATTTCAACTCGGGTTCATCCAGCGTCCAAAACCCCCTCGATTTAGCATCGCCGACCAGCACGCCCTTGACCACATACTGCGAAGCTCCCGGCTTCCCCACCGTCATGGTTTCGCCGAACGCGTAATCCGGGTTGGCCACCTTCAACAAGTGAAGCTGCACGCTCAGGGCCGCGTCGGCGTTATCGAGCTCGATATAGTGGCCATCCACGAAATCGAAGATATGATCGTAATGCGGAAGCCGATTGAGGGGGATGCGCTGCCCCTCCGGACCATTGATTTCCGTGATAAATAGATCGGTATCGCGATAATAGAGCCTCAGAAGAAACACCAAATCCCAGTTATAATCGAGCGCGCTATGAACAAATAAGAGCCGGGAGCCGTGCGGCAGTTTGGGATAGAGCCGTGAGAATTCGGCAATCGTATTCTTGTAAGGCGAATACTGCGGGTCGGGCGCGGGTGGCCAGTTACGGAAAGCGACGGTAACGAACACCAGGGCCGTCGCCAGGAACAGGGCGATCGAAGCGGAGAGAGGCGCCGCGCCGCTCATGGCCGGCGCACGCTGGCCAAGCGCATCCTTCACCAGCCGGTACAAACCTTCTTTGAAGCGCACCAGGCACACTGCCGCGTACAGCGCCAGGCCGGCCAGCGGAAGATAGAGCACGAAGCCCAGCCGCGCCGGGATGAACGATACCGGCAGCAGAGTGATGGCGAAAAAGAGCAGCCCGAACCACATGGCGCGGGATCGCATCCAAAGCGCGGCCGCGATCAACACCGCGTAAAATCCCGCCACGCCGAGCGGACTCAAGGGCGTGACTCCCAGGGGCATGGACGGATCGTTGCGATAAAGCAGATCGCCCAGATACATCCCGGTGTCTTCCAGCCAGCGCGCCAGCGTGTAGACCGGAATGTACGCTACGTCATGCCCGATGCCATCGGTTCCCAGCTTGGCCGGAATGTAGATTAACACGCACAACGCTCCCAACAATGCCATTCTTCCCTCCCGGAAAATCCAGCGCGGGAGCGCGCGAATGCGGCGGAAATCGGGCGGATGAAATATCAGCTCGTACAGCAGAATGGTCACCGGCAGCGTGGCGCCCATCTCCTTTGAGTTGAGCGAGCAGATCAGGCACGCCAGAAAGCCGAGTGTTTCCCAGACGCGCAGGAATCGGCCCCGCAGCCTGGCCCGGAGATAAATCAGGAATGCAAGAAAATAAAACAGAAAACAAAAAACGTCGTACATCGACCCCGCGTTGTAATACAGATAATCGAGCTTGCCATGGAAGCAATACAGCAGCGTGGCGATCGCGCCGATTTCCGCGGATCCGCCGATTCTCCGCAACACCATATAGGCTAGCCACAGATTCAGCAGCATCGCCGCGAAGAAAAGGACGTAGATCGGATAAGGATTAAAACCGAAGATAGCGAAGAAGGTTCGGTAAACGATGCCGCCAAAAGGACGATAATAAGGCGTCCAGAAGAAAAGATTTCCCTTCACCAGCGCGCTCACCGGCTTGCTCCAGTAGCCGTAGAGGTTCATCAGGTCGTCGCCGGTGAAATAGATGAGCAGCCCGCGCCAGGTGAAGAACAGGAAAAAGCACCCGATGAACAGGCCCGCCAGAATGGATAGCCGCCGGCTCTTATCAGCCTCTGGAAGCGGGGCGCTGGAGCTGGTTTGCATCAAAGATTTTCCGTCAAGGATCTTTGCGCCAAGCTTGTTGCAGTTTTTCCGCGAAAGGAGAGCTGGACGGCTCCCAGCGCTGCTGTTGAGGGGCAGGCTGCGGAGGGTCAGGCGCCGGGGACGCAGGTTCAGGCGATTTGGGAACAACAGCGGCGGGCTCACGCGCCGGCGTATCCTCCAGATATTTCGCTTTCTTTAGAATGGAGCGCTCTAGCGACGGGCTATAACCGGTCCAGCAGCCTTCAATGTGACGGTCTTTTTCCGCCAGCGCCCTCATGCACTCCATTTTCGAATCCAGATTATCCAGATGGTGCAGTAGCATCGCCTCGGGAAACAAGGGAACTTTTGGAGAGCCGTATTCCAGCTCGCCGTGGTGGCTGACAATCAGGTGCTCCACCAAAACCCGGAGCTTGGGCGGAAAATCGGGAATTTGCTGGAGCTTGTCGTGCAACAGGCGCAACCCAATCACGATATGCCCGAGAAGCTGGCCTTCGGAACTATAGCCGAAGCTGCGTTCATACGTTAGTTCAGCGACTTTGCCGACGTCGTGAAGAATGGCGCCGGTCAGCAGCAAGTCCGGATCCAGATTGCCATAGTGCGAAGAAGTAAGGTGGCACAGCCGGCAAACGGAAAGCACATGTTCGATCAATCCACCCAGGTAAGCGTGATGCACGTGTTTCGCGGCCGGCGCGGCGCGATACATGCGCGCCAGCGGTTCATCGTTCAGAAAAGCTTCCACCAGCCCGCGCAGGTGTGGATTCCGCATGGCCGCCACCAACGCGCGGAGCTCGGCGAACATTTCCCGCGGATCGCGCGTGGAGGCCGGGAAAAAATCCGCAAAGTCGATATCCGCATCCAGCACGCGCGCCATCTTATGCACGGTCATCTGCAGCCGGTTTTGGAAGATCTGCAGCAGGCCTTTGACTTTGACAAAGTCGTCACGATCGAAGGTGTCTACCACTTCCACCACGTTGTCCCACATCTTGGCATCTACCTCACCCGTGCGGTCTCCGAGCAGCAGCGAAAGGTATGGCTCGCCCGACTTCTTTTGCCGAACATCCTTGCCGTGAACGAGAAAAGTCGTGGTGAAAACCTGGTTTGGCTTTAGATCGCTGAGATAGGGCGACTTCATTCGAGACCGGGCCGCCCTACTGCGCCGACGAACTGACCGCCGTGGTCTGTGTCCCCGGAACGGGGATGGACCACAGCAGTCTCTTGTGCCGGGTTGTGCTCACAACCTCTTCCTTCTTCACCGTTTCTGGTTTCAGCTGCGCGGGATCCACCCACGCGGTGTCCTTGCCGCCGGCCGCGCCGGTGTCGATGTAATCCGCCTTAATCTCGAGAAACGCGTCTTTGCGCAGCTTGGTGAGATAGTCGCGAACAGCCGCGTCCAACCTCGGCGCGAGCAGAATCTCATTGATCCGGTTCTCCACTTCGGAAAGCTCGGCTTGGCCGGCCTTCTGGTGGTCCTCCACGCGCAGAATCAGAAATCCGTTGCTGCTTTGGATCGGATCGGTGATGTAACCTTTAGGCTGGTTCCAAACCAGATCTTCCAAGTTCTTACTCAGGACGCCTTTCTTATAAGGAGGAAGCTCACCCATCCCTTTGGCGCTGACGGAGTCCGAATTGTCGCGGGCCATTTCCGCGAATCGCTCGCCCTTGCGCGCGCGCGCCACCAGATCCTTGGCTTTCTTCTCGGCGGCGGCCACGCCTGCGGCATCCTTGCCTTCTGTGGAGATCAGGATCTCCTGCAACGTGATCTGTTCTTCGCGAACGAATTCCGCCTTGTGCTCGTTGTAATATTTTTCCAGATCCTCGTGCTTCACCGACATGTGTTCGCTGACCTCCTCGCGGATCACGCGCTGCGTGAGGAAACGCGTCTTCATCTCCTGCTTGAAGTCTTCAAATGACATGCCGCTCTGCACCTTGATGTATTCCTGGAACTTCTCCGGATCGGGAATCTTGGAATCCGACTGGATGGCGCTCAACTGTTTGCTGACTTCACCGTCGACATTGATGTTCAAGTCTTTGGCCTTCTGGGCCAGGATCAACTGATCGATGCGATCGCGCAGCAGGTTCTTCTCGCGGTCCGCGAGCTGCTTTTCGAGTTCGTCGCCGACTACGCCGTTTTGGCGCAGGGTCTCGATGAGTTCACGGCGGGAGCGATCCAGATCGCCCCGGGTAATAATGTCGCCGTTACACTTCGCGACGATCTCTTCCACCACAGCCGTGTCCGCCGCTGCTACGCTGAGGGCGCACACACAGCTAGATCCGAGCACCAGGAGGGGTACAAACAACTTCATACTCTCCATTATGGACGAAAGGGTGCGGTTTGGGGACGGGGATTGGATGAAGACGGGATCCGTCCAGCGAACCTGACGGGCGAACTAACGTGCTCTCTCTCGATCCAGAATATTTTCTCAGACTGGCCGCGCAGGCATTTTACGACGCGAACCCTCCTCCGGCTCAGCCCTCCGCTTGAGTTAGGGCCGCACCCCGGCCTCCGCCTCGGATTTAGCAGCCGCTAGAAACTCCCGTATACGATCCATGTGGGCGGTCCGATCATGGCTGGACACCAGCGCTCCAGCCATCCGAACCGGGTCGCCAAAGAAGAACCGTTCGTAGAGCACCTGCCGCGACGCGAACGCGGAAACCGCAGTGTCCCACGCCAGGCGGAAGAGCGGAATGCGTTCGTGCGCCGTGGCGCGCGCCGCCTGGAAATAGCGCCCGATCTCCTCAGCCATCGGGCCTTGAACATCGGCCTCCGTTGGCATGGCGACCAGGCCGCTGGCGCCCATCTGCTGGATGATTTCCACCATGCGCGGATAAAGCCGCGGGTATAGATTGCGCGCGGCATCCAGCGGGTCCCAGGCCGGACGCAGCATGCCGTATTCGTCGAGCGCCGCGTCGGCTTCCGCTGCGCGCAGAAAAGCCCGCATGGTCTCCATGTTGATCCAGATCTCCGCCAGCTTTTCCTGGATGTGTTGGAAGCCTTCAATCGCGATGGTCTGCGCCATCAGCGATGCCAGTCCCATCAGATATTCGGTCTTCGCAAGATTCTTTACCACCACCTGGTGCGTCATGCAGGCCAGCGCGCCGGTTCGAGCGTAGGCGGCGTTGCAGCGCGCCACATCGCGGTACAGCAACACGCGCTCCCACGGCACAAACACGTCCTCGAAAATCACCACCGAATCCAGCTCCTCGAAACGCGAGCCGAAGGGGTGATTGTAGCGGGAGCGCCCATAATCCAGGCTCTCGCGGCACAGGAACTTCAGGCCCGGCGTGTCGGTTGGAAGGCACAGGCCAAACGCGTAAGGCGCATCCTCTTCCTGGTTCTTCAGCAGAGTGGAGGGAAAGACCATCAGTTCGTCGGCGAACGGAAGCGTCGCTAACATCCGGCAGCCGTGTATCACGAGCCCCGTTGCGGTCTCTTCCTTCACCCGCGCCGCCAGGAACGGATCGGCTTGGCTGGCGTTTCCCACCGAACGATTGGCTTGCGGGGTGATCAGTGTATGCGTCATGCACAGATCGTTCTCGCGCAGATAAGCGTAATAGCGGAGCGCATTCTCTCGAAAACGCGGGTCGGTTTCGCCCAGGAAGGCCGCGCCGGAGGCATAACCCGCCATGACGCGATTCAGATAGTCTGGAGCGCGCCCCAGCATGCCGAAATTCCAATCGGCTCGCACTTTCATGGCGCGGGTGACGCTGTGCAGTTCTTCGCAGGTTTGTGGGATCAAGAACGAGCGGCTGACCTTGGCGCCAGAGGTGGGCGAATCATATAAGGTGATCTCCGGCTCGTTCCACTGCAGGTCGTAGAGCGATGCTAGCGTTTCCACTCCGTGATGGATCGCAGGATGCGTGGTGGGATCTTCCACCCGACGGCCGTCATACCAGAGATTCGGCGGATTCCGGCGAAGCCGTTCCAAGACCTGCGCGCCATGCCGCGCTCCGGTTCCACTCTGACCTGGAGACATAGCGCGTATTTTATCGCTTTCCTGGCCCGAATAACCGGCCGGTCAGGCGCGGGGTTCACTACTCGCAAAGGCTGCTGCGTGGGATCCGGCGAGGCGGCCAAAGGTAATGGCCCGGAGCACTGAAGTGCCGGCCGGGTATGCATGGTAATAGAGTCCGGTAACCTCGCCTGCCGCGTAAAGCCCTGGAATGGGAGTGCCGGCCGCGCTCACGACGCGGGCCGACGTGTCAGTCCGGATGCCGCCGAGGGTGAACGTGATGGCGCAGGTCAGCGGATAGGCGATATAGGGCGGTTAGTTGAGCGGGAACGCCCAGTTGGGCTTGGGCGGAATCAGGCCAAGCGTACTTTTACCGTCGAAGATGTATGGGTTGAACTCGCCAGGCCCGATCGCCCCATTGTAGCCGGCCACCGTCGATTCCAGCGCTTCGGGATTCAGGCCCAGCCGCTCGGCCAGCCCGCCGATAGTGTCTGCCGTCACCGCCGGCAGGTCGGTGAACGCTACATCTGTGAACGCCAATCAGGAAGGCTGTTGTTCCTGGTGTCGCCAAATCTCATACGCCAACTCCTCGAAAGTCGAGTCGAAACTGTTCTTCCCCTCGTCGTAGAACCGCCGCGCGCGGGTGAGGCGAAGGCACGGGAACTCGTTATAAGCGGACGATCTCACGAATTGAAACTTCAGGTGAAGCAGTTCAGTGACGCGGCGTCCGCGTTTTTTCTCTGGGCAGATAGCGAGTACACAGAACACCCTAACGCCGCTAAGCGCTTGCACGCGAGCTTTGTTAGCTTGTCGCAATTCTTCCAAAACGTTCCCGTTTCCTCGATTCTTCGCGGTCACGTGAACGACTACAAAGCCTTGCGGCGCAAGGAACACGCCGTACGAGAGATCACCATCCGGCATGACTTGCACGCCCTCTCAAAAGCTTTCGGCTACTTCGTTGATCACAACTGGGCGCGCGAGAATCCGGTGCGTGGCGTCGAAATCCCGAGCGACAAGGACGCGGTTGGAATCCATGTGCTCACTTCGGGGGAGGAGATGCTATATTTCGAAGACGCGAAGCGTTTTCCGGCGCTCCAGGATTTGGGCCGGCTTATGCTGAACCAGGGGTGCAGGCCCGAGGAGATCTCTTGCGCATTGGCGGTATCGATTTGGAGCGGGCTCGGCTGACCATCCGCTACCGTAAGTCGAAAGCTGCGCGGCGGCAACTAAGGCTGACAGCGGAAAGTCGTGACATCTGTGCACGGCGCATTTCGTATCGCGAAATCCGATTGGTTTGTTCTCCGGCAAGGTCCCTGGGACGCGTGCGGAGAAACTCAATGGTCGCCACAACGATGTTCTTGACGCATTTAGCGACTTGTCAGTGTTCGCATTTTAGACGGCAGCACAAGTAAGGCAAGTGCGGTTGTGGGTGCGGTGATTTCCGAGAGACTTCCCGGTTGAGTTTCGTGATCTATGATTTCCGCCATCGTGCCGACTCCCCGAACATGCCGACTTTCTCCAAAGGGGACTCGCCTGCGTGCCGTCTGGCGCGGAGTTCCGTGTCAAGTTGACCGGTCGAAGTCGGCATAATCCGGGTGTCTTCTCCCCACTGGCATGAAGCTAGTAAAGGAGAAGATTAATGTCAAAAGATTCCTTTGAACGCCCCGAGACAGACCCACGCCTGCGAGACAGCCCGTTGGTTTCGCACCTCGCACCGTTTGCAACTTCGCTGGTTGAAAACGGCTATGTGAAGTCGACCGTGCAGTCGAAACTGAATTTGCTGTCGAGTTTTGGCCAGTGGTTGGAGCGACGACGATTATCAATCACAGATTTCGACGAGCAGTTGGCCGAAAGATTCATCGCTTACGAACGCCGGAAGGGCCGAGTCCACAGGGGGAATCGAGAAACACTTTTGCAGTTTCTGGATCATCTTCGAAAGCGTGACGTGATTTCCGCTCCGACTCCGGCTTGCGATGACTCTCCGTTGGCCGCCATTCTGACGCGATACGAAAGGCATTTGCGGTCCGAACGTGGGCTTGCCACCGCCACCGTCATCAATTACTTGCCATGCATTCGCAAGTTTCTGATCGAACGCTTTCGAGAGAAGCCGCTAGTCATCGGCGAAGTCAGATCATCAGATGTTTCCGGCTTTATTTTGCGGCAGGCACCGACCGTGAGCCCTCGAAGGGTACAACTGGTTACCGCCGCTT
>Ga0302326_10003410_pt1 | contig 37490 bp, 31 predicted proteins | sample Palsa_T0_3_FD_202264 | JGI IMG/M metagenome (GOLD analysis project Ga0302326, IMG submission 202264) | Peat permafrost microbial communities from Stordalen Mire near Abisko, Sweden - Palsa_T0_3 | ecosystem: Environmental > Terrestrial > Soil > Palsa > Peat permafrost | place: Sweden: Abisko... | reverse complement strand
GCCGCAGCAGGGTCGGCTACCTGGACGGCTGGGAGCTGCAGCGGCAGGCGCACGAGCAGCGCGTACGCGGCGACATCCCGGACACCTGCCTGCTGCTGGAGCACGACCCGGTGTATACCGCCGGCAAGCGGACGACGCCCGCGGACCGGCCGCTCAGTGATCCCGGCGCGCCGGTGATCGACGTCGACCGCGGCGGCAACATCACCTGGCACGGCCCCGGGCAGCTGGTGGGCTATCCCATCGTCGCGCTCGACGAGCCGGTGGACGTCGTCGCGTACGTGCACGGCCTCGAGGAAGCCATGATCGGCGTCTGCCGCGACTTCGGCGTTCCGGCCGGGCGGGTCGAGGGCCGCAGGGGCGCCTGGGTCGCTGGTGACAGTCATGGCAGGCCGGACCGGAAGCTGGCCGCGATCGGCGTCCGGGTGGCCCGTGGCGTGACCATGCACGGCTTCGCGCTCAACTGCGACTGCGACCTGTCGTGGTACGACCGCATCGTGCCGTGCGGGATCTCGGACGCGTCGGTGACCTCGCTGTCCGCCGAGACTGGCAGCCGGATCAGCGTCCTGGATGCCCTGGCGGCGGCCGAGCGGCACCTCGCGGCGGCGTTCGGCGCCACGAGCGTGCGCTACCGCGACGACCTGCCTGACCTGGTTCCGGCCCGCTAATCCCGGCGCGGCACGTACGCGGTGCAGCCCGAGGACCTGGCCGCGATGGCCGCGCGGACCCGCGGCAGCGCGAAATCGGCCAGCAGGCCGTCCAGGTCTGCCTCCGCGGCGAACGCGCAGTCGTCAAGCTCGGCTGCCTGCAGCGTGATGCGGGAGCCTGCCGGGACGGTGCCGCAGTCGAAGATGAAGTAGACAGCTGGCCTGGCGGCCGTCCCGTAGTCGGGCTGCGGCAGCTGCCAGTCGACCGACAGCAGCCGGCCAACCGGCAGCTCAAGGCCGGTCTCCTCGGTCACCTCGCGCGCACAGCCGGCGTGCGGCGCCTCGCCGAACTCGCAGATCCCGCCCGGCAGCGTCCAGTGGTCGCGATAGTTCGGCTTCACGATGAGCACGTTCCCGGCGTTGTCAGCGATGATTCCGGCCGCCGTTGCCACGACTCCCGGCAGGCTCGCGTGCCAGGCGACCGGCTCAACGAAGCCGTCCTGAGCCACTGCGGGTCAGCTCTCGCCGCGGCCGGCGCCCGCCAGGTGCCGTTCCAGCTCGCCGGCCGGCACCTGGACCTGCTCGCCCGTCTCCATGTCCCGCAGCGTCACCACGCCGGCCTCGTGCTCCTGCTCGCCGTAGATCAGGCACCACCGCGCGCGAGCGTCGGCGGCCCATTTCAGCTGCCGGCCGAGCTTGCCCGACGAGCCCAGGTAGACGCTGGCCCGCAGCCCGGCCGAGCGCGCCGCCGCGGCGAACGCGAACGAGTCCGCCGCGAGGTCCGGGCGCATCACCGTGACCGCGACATCGAGACGGCCCGGCGGCGGCGCGCCCGCCCCCGGAAGCAGCGGCAGGATCCGCTCGACGCCGATGGACGATCCGGTCGCGGGCACATCCGGGCCGCCCAGCTGCTCGATCAGGTGGTCGTATCGCCCGCCGGACCCGATCGACCCAGCGACACCGTCAGCGTTGACCTCCCAGATCGGCCCGGTGTAATAGCTCAGGCCGCGCACCATCCGCGGCGTGAAGCGGATCCGCCCGGCCGGGATCTGGCCGGACAGCAGCGACAGGACGGCATCGACTTCGTCCAGGCCCGCCGTTCCCTCGTCGGTCTTGGTCAGGGCGACGCGGACGCGGTCGGCTGAGTCGGCTGCGGTGAGGGCGCCGACTAGCTCACCCGCCTGGTCCGCGTCCATTCCGCGCTCGGTCAGCTCGGCCACGACCGCTGCGGGCGCGAGCTTGTCGAGCTTGTCCAGCGAGGTCAGCACGCCGGCCCCGATCGCGGCCGGGACGCTGAATGCCTCCAGCAGGCCGGCCAGCACGCGCCGGGAGTTCAGCAGCATCGTGAACTCCGGCAGCCCAAGCGCGGCCAGTGCGTCGTGCTGGGCGGACAGCGTCTCAGCGTCCGCCAGCAGCGAGCGCGACCCGAGCGTGTCCAGGTCGCACTGCACGAACTCGCGGTACCGGTCCTTGCCCGGCCGGTCGGCGCGCCAGACCGGCCCCATCGCGTAGCGCTTGTACGGAGTCGGCAGCTGGCTGCCGTACGCGGCCGCGACCCTCGCGAGCGGCACCGTCATGTCGTAGCGCAGTGCCAGGTCGGCCTCACCCGACGCCTCGTGCTCGCCCCGCCGCAGGATCTTGAAGACGAGCTTGTCCCCCTCGTCGCCGTACTTGCCGAGCAGCACGTCCAGCCGCTCGAAGGCGGGGGTCTGCAGCGGCTCGAAACCGTACCGGGCGAAGACCGAGCGGATCACGGCGAACGCGTGCTCGCGCTGCTCCACGTCGGCAGCGAGGAAGTCACGTGTCCCTGAGGGCGGATCGAACTGGCTGGGCATGCCCCTATGGTTGCCGATCTGCGCTGCCCGCGTCACATCGGCCCGCCGGCCAGCCGGCAACGCGGACGCGGCCGCCGCGCTCGCCGCTGACGTCAAGCGTCGCGAACGTGCCGGTGGGCAGATCGGCGCCCGGGTCCGGCGATCCGGTCAGCGCGGGCAGCGCAGCGCGCAGGCTGGCGCCGTGCGCCACGACCAGCGACGCCTGCCCTGCTGGCACGCCTGCATCCGCGACCTGGCACAGCGCCCGGCGCAGGCGCGCAGACAGCTCACGGCAGTTCTCCCCGCCGGGGAACCGCACATCGTCGCTGCCAGCACGCCAGGCCGCGAGAACGTGATCGTAAATCTCCCAGGCGTCCGGGTCATCGCGGCCGTCGAGGTCGCCCACATTGACCTCGCGCAGGTCGTCGAGCTCGGCGCTGATCTCGAGCCGGAGCGTGCTCGCCACGATGTCCGCGGTCTGCCGGGCCCGGCGCAGCGGCGAGCTGACGATACGGCGCACCGGATCGGCCTGCCGCGCTGCCAGCGCACGCCCCAGCTCGCGAGCCTGCCGCCGGCCCAGCTCGGTCAGGTCGCCGTCATAGCTGCGGAAGGACAGCGTCCTGGTCAGGTTCGCGACATTCTGGCCGTGCCGGGCCCACACGATCGTCGCCATGGCCGCCGGTCAGTTCCTGGTGCCGACCAGCAGGGAGTTCGCCAGGTCCGGCAGCACTACCTCGGCGCAGGTCAGCCTGCTCTCGCCGGCGAACAGCTCGCGCTTGAGGTCCGACTGCCGCAGCGGCGAATCGGCCGCCAGCAGCTGCACCGGCGTCAGGTCGTCCATGACGATCCGGCCGCCCGGCCTGAGCATCCCGACAAGGCCGCCGAATGTCTCGGCGTCGCGAACGCCGGAGTCGGCGAAGATCAGGTCATAGGGCGCGAGTGGCGGCAGCACGGATGCCCAGTCACCGGTCACGACCCGCACGCGCGGGTCGGCGGCCAGCAGGCCGGCGGCCGCGTCCGCCCGGACCGGGTCAATCTCAGCGGTCACCAGCATGCAGTCGGCGGGCATCGCCCCGGCCATCCAGGCCGTGCCGATGCCGGCGCCGGTACCAAGCTCGGCGATCCGGCCGCCGTGGCAGCCGGCCGCGAGCATGGCCAGGAAGCGCCCGGTGCCCGGCAGGCTCGCTGAGCCGCGGCCGCGGCCGGGGCCGTCGCGGCTCACCGGGAACCCGACCCGCCGCGCGGCGGCGTAGGCCTGCTCGACCAGCGGCGGAGTTGTCGTGACGTCGGTCATGTCCTGCGACGGTACGCGCGCACGGCCAGCGGCGCGAATACCGCGAAAATGCCCAGCGCCCAGGCCATCGACTCCAGGGCGTAGACCCCGACCGGACCGCCGGTCATCAGCCCGCGGCACGCAGCGGCCAGCAGCGTCATCGGATTCGCCTTGGCGAACCCCTGCAGCCAGCCGGGCATCGTCTGAATCGGCACCAGCAGGCCGCTGGCGAACACGATCGGGAACATCGCGGTGAAGCCGAACGTCTGCACCCCCTGCGGAGTCTTGACCAGCATCCCGATGAGCGCGGAAATCCAGCACATCGCCAGCGCGAACGCCAGGACGAGCAGGCAGGCCGCGACAGCGGCCACGACGCTGGTATGCACGCGGAAGCCGAGGATCATGCCGAAGCCGAGCGTCACGACCACGGAGATCACGTACCGGGTGACGTCCCCCATGATCGCTCCCGCGAGGGGCGCCCACCGCGCGATCGGGAGGCTGCGGAACCGGTCGAAGATCCCGGCGGAGATGTCCTGGTTCAGCATCAGCCCGGTGCCGAGCGTGGCGAACAGGACAGTCTGCACGAGGATGCCGGGCAGCACGTACTCCAGGTACTGCTGCACGCTGCCGTGCTCGATCGCGCCGCCGAACACGTAGGTGAACAGCAGCAGGAACATGATCGGCTGCAGGCTGAGCCCGAGCAGGTCCTCGGAATTGGTCCTGATCTTCAGCACACTGCGCCAGGTCAGCGTCAGCGAGTTGCGCAGTCCGGTCAGCAGGCTGAGCCGGCGCGCCGGAAGGGATGCCGTCGTCATCGAACTGCTATCTCCCGCTTGTCAGGGGCGGCGCCGGCCTGCTCGCCGGCTGGCTCTTCCTCGGCCCGGTGCCCGGTCAGGGTGAGGAACACCTCGTCCAGGCTGCTCTTGCGCAGGCTGAATTCGGCGAGCTCGATGCCGCTCTCGTCCAGCTGCCGGACGATGCCGGGGAGCACGGACGCGCTCGGCACCTGCACGATCAGCTGCCGTGTGCCCGGCCCGGCGGCCGCCTCGATGCCCGTCCAGCCCGCCAGGATGGCCGCGGCATCGCGGAGGCGGCCCAGGTCGGCCGGCACGACCTCCAGCACCTGTCCGCCGACCTTCGCCTTCAGCTCGTCCGGCGCACCGGTCGCGATGACCCTGCCGTGGTCAATCACGACGATGTTGTCGGCGAGCTGGTCCGCCTCTTCCAGATACTGCGTTGTCAGCAGCACGGTCACGCCGTCGGACACCAGGATCCTGATCATGTCCCAGACATCGCTGCGGGCCTGCGGATCCAGGCCGGTCGTCGGCTCGTCGAGGAACAGCACCTCGGGCTTGCCGACCAGGCTGGCGGCCAGGTCGATGCGGCGCCGCATGCCGCCGGAATAGGTCTTCACCGGCCGGGCGGCCGCGTCGGACAGATCGAAGCGGCCCAGCAGCTCGGCCGCCCGCGCGCGCGCGCCGGCCCGGCTGAGCCCGAGCAGGCGCCCGATCATGATCAGGTTGTTCGTGCCGGTCAGCCCGTCGTCGACCGAGGCGTACTGCCCGGTCAGCCCGATGAGCTGGCGGACCTGGTGCGCGTGGGTGACGACGTCGTAGCCGCAGACGGCCGCGCGGCCGCCGTCGGGCACCAGCAGCGTGGTGAGAATGCGGACGGCCGTCGTCTTGCCCGCGCCATTAGGGCCGAGCACCCCGAGCACGGAGCCTGCCGGCGCAACGAGATCCGCTCCCGCGAGAGCCTTCGTCGAGCCGAAGTTCTTGATCAGGCCCTCGGCCCTGATTGCGTCTGTCACCTGCGCCGCCCATCCCGACGAGTGTCTGCGCCCAGGAACCGGGCGATGGCCGACTGCCAGCCGGGCAGGATCCGGTCCTCACGGCGGCCAGCCTGCCGCCGCGCGCGGCTCCGGTCATGCAGTCGGGCGGCCCGCGCGGCCGCTCCGGACCGCGCCGCGGCGTGCCGCTCAGCCGACCGTCGCCACGCCCGGGCATGGCGCTCGTATTGCGCCCACGCCGCATCGGCGCCGGCGCGCCCGGCCAGCCACCGCGAGTCCGCGATCCGCCTGACCAGGAGCCGGTGCCATCGCCGGATCGTCTTCGTCATGCCGTTCCCGTCCTCGTCCCGCTCGTCCGCAGCGTGGTCACGATATATCGCTTCCTGGTCGCCACACAAGATATATCTCGGTTCTGGTGGCCGCCGCCCTGGCCGGCTGCCCCGTGCTTTCCTGCGCCTGCTCCGTGCCCTATGCTTTCGCGTACGTTGTACTATGGTGCGTACGCTGTACTCAAGACGTTAGCGGGAACGGGATGGCCGAGTCAAACTCCACCGGCGATACGCCGATCTGGGCACGCGCCGAGCCGGTCGCGCGCCAGCCGCGCATCAGCCGCCAGCAGATTGCTGCCGCTGCGCTGGCCATTGCCGACGCGGAGGGCTTCGAGGCAGTGTCGATGCGCCGCATCGCCCGTGCGCTCGGCACCGGAACGATGAGCCTGTACCGCTACATCGCCACTAGGGATGACCTGCTCGCGCTCGCCGGGGATGCCCTCACCGCCGAAGCGCTGGTCGAGGGCCCGCTGGCCGCCGGCTGGCGCGAGGCCCTGACTCTGATCGCCCGCCAGACGCGCGCGGCCTACCTGCGGCATCCGTGGTCGGTGCACTTCATCCTGAGCGCCGCGGCGATCAGCGCGACGGTGACTGGACCGAACGGCCTGCGCCACGTGGAGCAGTCACTCGCGGCCCTAGCCGGCGCGCCCATGGACGTGCGCGCGAAGCTCGACGTGCTGTTCATCGTGGATGACTACGTGTTTGGTCACCTGCTGCGGGCGGGGTATGCGCGGCCGGGTGCGCAGGCAGGTACCGCCCGTGAGGCTGAGCCTGACGCCGGCTGGCCGGCCCTCGACGGGCCGGCCGCCGACGCGGGCGGATATGCCGAGTTCATCAGCGCCCAGCTGGCCTCGGGCGAGTTCCCGCACCTGGCGGCGCTCGCGGGCACTCCAGGGCTGGCGGCGCCCGGTGATCCGGCGGAGCTGGACAGCCGGTTCGAGCTCGGCCTCGCGGCGCTGCTCGACGGGATCGCGGCGCGATTTCCCGGCTCGCGCAGGAGTGGCCCGCACAAGGCTGACCCGGACAAGACTGGCCCGGACAAGACTGGCCCGGACAAGACTGGCCCGGACAAGACTGAGCGCCCCGCTGGGGCCTAGCGGGGCGCTCAGTGAGTGCAGCACGTCCAGGGGCGGACGACTGCAGGTGTGTCAGCCGGTCGGCCCGGCGGTCAGCGTCGCGGTCGCGGACTGCGTCTGGCCGTACTGGCTCGACCACTCGATCGTGACCTTGTCCCCCGGGTGGTACTCCTCGATGACCTTCTGCAGGTCCGAGTCCGAGGTGATCTGGCTGCCGCCGACTGAGATGATCGTGTCGCCTGCCGCCAGCCCGGCGTTCGCGGCTGCCGTGCCGTCGACGACCCCGGCGATGACAACTCCGCTGCTCGCCTGCCCGAAGCCGCTCTCGCCGGACGAAGCCGACTGGACCTCGACGCCGAGGAATGCGGTCGCGCCGATGTGCACCGTGCTGGACGACTTCCCGGCCTCAATCTGGGCCGCCAGTGACAGCGCCCGGTTGATCGGGATCGAGAACGCGGTCGTAGTCTGCGCCGCCGTCGTCCCGTAGCCGGTCGAGTCATTCGATGACGCCGCGGTGTCCATGCCGATCACCTGACCGGCGGTGTTGAGCAGCGGGCCGCCGGAGTCGCCGGGCTCGATGCCCGCGTTCGTCCGGATCATGTCGTCCAGGTGCTCGAGCACCCCGTCGCCCTCGTCCTGCGCGGTAATCGTCGTGCCGGTGCCGGTGACTGTGCCCGTGGCGACCGACGGCGTGCCGCCCTTGCCCTCGGCGTTGCCCAGCGCAACCACCTTCTGCCCGGCGGTTACCGACGATGAGTCGCCGATGGAAACCGTCGTCAGGCCCGAGGCCCCGGCCAGCTTCAGCACCGCGACGTCGTCGCTGTCGCTGTACCCGACGACCGTTGCCGTGTAGGTGCGGCCATTGCCGATGTCCCTGACCTTGATCGAGGTTGCACCGGCGACCACGTGGTTGTTGGTGAGGATCTCGCCGCTGGAAGTCAGCACCATCCCGGTGCCCTCGGCGGTCGCGCGCTGATAGCCCAGCGTCGAGGTGACGTCCACCAGGCCCGGGTCGGTCTGGCTCGCGACCTGCGCGGTGCTCAGCGGCCCTGAACCGGAGCCCACGGTCGCCCAGGCCGTGCCGCCAGCAGCCAGGGCAACGGCCGTGACGCTCGCGGCAATTACGCCCGCCCGGTGGCGGGACCGGCGCGGCGGCGCGGCGTGCTGGCCGTAGTCCGGGCCGCCTGCGTAGCCATGCCACGCCGGCGGGGGCGGCGGGGGCGGCGGGACCGAGCCATAGCCAGCCGGATAGCCGTACGGGGCCTGGCCGCCGTACGCGGGCTGGCCGCCATGCGCGGCCTGGCCGCCCTGCGGGATGCCGTAAGGGGCCTGCGGGCCGCTCGAGGCCGCGCCCTCAGTCCCTGCCGTGTCGGGAGGATGCGCGCCAGCAGGTGTCTGCGCGCCGTCCTGGTCGTGCGGGCCATACGCGGTACTCATCGGACAATCCGTCCCCTCAAGTGCTTCGCTGTGCCGCCGTCGCGCTCACATCTGCTCGGTCTGGCAGCGCCTACACCCTGATAGTCGGTCTCGCCGCTGAGGCCGCACTTGCAGCAGCCTGACCGTTCGCTCCCAGTTAGTTGGGAGCATCCTGAACGCAGCATCTGCAGACCCGGGCTGCCGCCGCGGCCGGACCGGCGGGACCGGCGGCCAGCCGTACTAGGCTGAATGGCGTGGTACTAGCACCTGATGGCCGCCGCCTGCTCCGCCTCGAAGCCCGCAACAGCCAGGTCCCGATTGAGCGCAAGCCCCCGTGGATCAAGACCCGGCTGCGGACCGGACCGGCGTACACCGAGCTCAAGCAGCTGGTCCGCCGGGAGGGCCTGCACACGGTCTGCGAGGAGGCGGGCTGCCCGAATATCTTCGAGTGCTGGGAAGACCGCGAGGCTACCTTCCTCATCGGCGGCGACCAGTGCACCCGCCGCTGCGACTTCTGCCAGATCGCCACCGGCAAGCCCGAGCCGCTCGACACTGACGAGCCGCGCCGGGTGGCCGAGTCGGTCGCGTCGATGGGCCTGCGGTACGCCACGGTGACCGGCGTCGCCCGCGATGACCAGCCCGACGGGGGCGCCTGGCTGTACGCGCAGACCTGCCGGGAGATTCATGCGGCCGTGCCGGGCTGCGGCGTCGAGCTGCTGATTCCCGACTTCAATGCGGATCCGGACCAGCTGGCCGAGGTCTTCTCAGCCCGGCCGGAGGTCCTTGCGCACAACCTGGAGACAGTCCCGAGGATCTTCCGCCGCATCCGGCCTGGCTTCCGGTATGAGCGGTCGCTGCGGGTGCTGGAGCTCGCGAGGGAGAACGGCCTCGTTACCAAGTCAAATCTGATCCTCGGCATGGGCGAGCAGCGTGCGGAGATCAGCCAGGCCATGGCTGACCTGCGGGCGGCTGGCTGCGAGCTGATCACGATCACGCAGTACCTGCGGCCGTCGGTCCGCCACCATCCGATTGACCGCTGGGTCCGCCCCGAGGAGTTCGAGGAGCTTGCCGAGGAGGCGACCGAGCTCGGTTTCGCCGGAGTTCAGTCCGGACCGCTGGTCCGCTCGTCATACCGAGCAGGCCGCCTGTACCGCCAGGCGATGGAACAGCGCACCGGCCCGGTATCCTCGCCATCATGGTGAAAAAGTCCGGCGCTGACGCGCCGAACCCGGCCGACCCCGCATCAATGGGGCGCATCCGGCAGATCCGCATGGTCGCCGGGATCGTGCACAAGCAGAATCCCAGGGCCCTGCCGCTGGTCGCGCTGGCAGGCGTCGGCATCGCCGCCGTGGTCATCCTGATCGGCTACTTCGTCGGCCTGATCTGGCCGTTCATTCCGCTCGGCATCCTGACCGGGGTGCTGGGCGCGATGCTCATTTTCGGCCGATTCGCGACATCGGCGCAATATGCGGCGATTGAGGGCCAGCCCGGCGCGGCTGCCGCCATCCTGCAGAACCTGCGCGGCGGCTTCACCACGACTCCCGCCATCGCGGCCAACCGCAACATGGACGTCGTGCACCGCACGGTCGGCAAGCCCGGCGTCATCCTGGTAGGCGAGGGGTCGCCGACCAGGCTCCCGAGCCTGCTGGCCGCGGAGAAGAAGCGCATCGCCCGGATCGCCAGCCAGGTGCCGATCTACGACTTCCAGGTCGGCGAGGCCGAGGGCCAGACCCCGATCAAGCAGCTCAACCGCAAGATCATGAAGCTGCCGCGGAACCTCAAGGGTCAGGCGGTGGCCGAGCTCAACTTCCGGCTGAACGCGCTCCCGCAGAATCTGCAGATGCCCAAGGGCCCGGTGCCCCGCTCGGCCAGGATGCCGAAGGCACCGCGGCCGCGCACCCGCTAGCGGCCGCGCACCCGCCGGCTAGAGCCTGATCACGGCCGTTCCCGCGGCCTTGTCCTGCAGGCCGCGCAGATCCCGGTCCATCATCATGGCCGGGACGACGAGCATCAGCAGCAGCGTGCGCACGAAGGCGCGCTGCAGGCCGACCGGGCGGCCGTCCAGGCGGACGACCCGCAGGCCGAGCAGCCGCTTGCCGATCGTGAAACCGGTGAACGCGGTGAGGAGGAAGTCCTCGATCCCGAACACCAGCGGCGTCCACAGCCGCGGCTCGGTCAGCACGCTGCCCGCGTGACCGGCATGCGGGTGATAGAAGAACGCGATCGCGATCAGGCTGCACGCGATCCAGTCGATCAGCAGGGCCACGAAGCGCCTGCTCCAGCCCGCGATCGAACCGGGTCCGGACTCCGGCAGGCCGAAGTGCTGACCGGGATAGAACTCCTGCCGAGTGGCAGCCTGCTGGTTTGTCACGTCGTCCACGGTAACCGCTGCCGCGGGTCCGCGCGCCAGCACGGTCCGGGGTTTGACATGCTGGGAGACGGAGCGGGGTCCTCACTCCCGCCGCCGCGGCGTAACAGTGGCGAAACACAGGGGACACGACCAGGAAACTGACCGGCGATAACGTCCTAATCGCCCCCTGGAGCGCGGTGCAGGTTGTGCTGTGCAGGCCCAGAACTGTACATACGCCGTGTTCCGGAAGCGGCGGCCATGCGCAGGAGCCTGATCTGCCGCGATGCCGGGTGGCACACACTGGGAGCCGGCACCAATGCGCCCGCGGCAAGCACCGCGGCGGCGCCTAAGGAGAGCTCATGTTCACAAGCGGCGACGAGGTACTGCGGTTCATCGAGTCCGAGGGGGTGCAGTTCGTCGACGTGCGCTTCTGCGACCTGCCCGGAACCGTGCAGCACTTCACCGTGCCTGCTGAGACCTTCGACGCGGATGTGTTCACCGAGGGCCGGATGTTCGACGGCTCGTCTATTCGCGGGTTCCAGCAGATCCACGAGTCCGACATGCTGCTGCTTCCGGACCCGAGCACGGCCGTGCTCGATCCCTTCCGCACGCACAAGACGCTGAACCTGACCTTCTTCGTGCACGACCCGCTCACCGGCGAGCCCTACACCAGGGACCCGCGCAACGTCGCCCGCAAGGCCGAGGACTACCTGCGCGGCACCGGTATCGCCGACACGGCCTTCTTCGGCCCCGAGGCCGAGTTCTACATCTTCGACTCAGCCCGCTACGCGACCGGGCCGAACGAGGGCTACTACCACATCGACTCCATCGAGGGCGCGTGGAACACCGGCCGCGACGAGCCGGGCGGCAACCTCGGCGCCAAGCCGGGCTACAAGGGCGGGTACTTCCCGGTGCCGCCGATGGACCACTACACCGACCTGCGCTCGGAGATGGTACGCAAGCTCATTGAGGTCGGCATCACCGTCGAGATGCAGCACCACGAGGTCGGCACGGCCGGCCAGGCGGAGATCGACATCAAGTTCGACACGCTGCTCAAGATGGCCGACAACCTCATGCTGTACAAATACGTGGTCAAGAGCACAGCCAGGGCAGCGGGCAAGACCGTGACCTTTATGCCGAAGCCGCTCTTCGGCGACAACGGCTCGGGCATGCACTGCCACCAGAGCCTCTGGAAGGACGGCGCGCCGCTGTTCTACGACGAGGTCGGCTACGCCGGGCTGTCGGACGTCGGCCGGTACTACGTGGGCGGCCTGCTCAAGCACGCGCCGTCCCTGCTGGCCTTCACCAACCCGACGATGAACTCCTACCACCGCCTGGTGCCGGGCTTCGAGGCGCCGGTGAACCTGGTCTACAGCCAGCGCAACCGGTCGGCCTGCATCCGGGTGCCGATCACCGGCCCGAACCCGAAGGCCAAGCGGCTGGAGTTCCGGGTCCCGGACCCGTCGGCCAACCCGTACCTGGCGTTCGCGGCCATGATGATGGCGGGCGTCGACGGCATCAAGAACAAGATCGAGCCGCCGGATCCGGTGGACAAGGACCTCTACGAGCTGCCGCCGGACGAGGCCAAGGCCATCCCGCAGGTGCCGGGCTCGCTGGAGGCAGTGCTCAACAACCTCGAGTCTGATCATGACTTCCTGCTCGAGGGCGGCGTGTTCACCCCGGACCTGATCGAGACCTGGATCGACTACAAGCGGTCCAACGAGCTCGACGCGATCCGGCTGCGCCCGCACCCGCACGAGTTCGAGATGTACTACGACGTGTGACCTGCAAGCGCGGGCTGAGCTGGGCGTCTGTCACATCGCGCTCCGCTCAGTCCGCCGCAGACGCACATCTGGTTAGCTGACATTTGGCAGAGCCCGCTCCGCCGCCGCGCCGGCCGCCGCAGATAGGGCTAGGCTGACTCGAACTCGCTCGTTGTATAGGAGCACCGGATGAGCGGTCATAAGAGTCCCGAGGACAGCTCCGGCGACCGGGGCGCCGCCGTCGGCGCCGTCATCGGCTTAATCATCCTCGGGGTTTTCGGCGCCGTCATCGGCGCCGTCATCGGCCGGATCATCGGATCCGACGACGATGATGACGACGACGACTAGGAATGCCCGGCAATAGGCCCACGGAAGGCACGCGCCGGGCGATGACCTCCGACGGCGGTCGGACCGTCCTGTGCTGCGCCGGCCAGCTCCTGGTACGGCGGCATCCCAGGTGCCCGTTGCCGTTCTGAAGCCAATCAGTGACATGTCTGTGATCGCTCGTCTAAGGTAGAGCTGATCCTGATTCCTTCCTGTCGGATCGGGCCCCGCCGGGTTTGCGCGCCTGGCGGGGCCGCAGCACTTCGGGCCTGGCCCGGTCAGCTGCGCGGCTCTGCGGTGGATGATCTTGATGAAAGCCGACTTAGTGGCGCCAGCACACCACTAACTCGGCCGTCATGCCGACGGCGCGCGCTTGCGCCGGGCCGCCGGCGCCCGGCACGATGTCCTGCGTGACTGCGCCCGCGCCCGACGCTGACGCCACGGCCGACGCGGCCAGGATCCGGCGCGAGCTGCGGGCTGCCGGATCACCGGAGCGCGCCGCCGGCGAGCAGAACTACCTCAAGAGCACGCTCGACTTCTCCGGCACGACCGTGCCAGCGGCGCGGTGCATCGTCGCCACCTGGCGCCGTGAGCATCCCGGCCTGACCCGCGAACGGGTCACGGAGGTCGCCGCGGCGCTCTGGGACGGGCCGTTCTTCGAGTGCCGGATGGCGGCGGTCATCCTGCTCACCGACCGGCGGGCCCTGCTGACGGCAGCGGACCTGCCGCTGATCGAGCGGATGCTGCGCGCCGCTGGTACCTGGGCGCTGGTCGACGGGCTGGCCGCCGACGTGCTCGGCGGACTGACCGAGCGCTTCCCGGCACAGCTGCACCCGGTCCTGGACCGCTTCGCCGCTGACGACGACTTCTGGATCCGCCGGTCAGCGCTGCTGGCCCTGCTGGTGCCGCTGCGGCGGGGCGAGCCGGAGGGCTTCGAGCGGTTCGCCGGCTACGCGGACGCGATGCTGTCGGAGCGGGAGTTCTTCATCCGCAAGGCGATCGGCTGGGTGCTGCGCGAGACCGGCAAGCGGCAGCCGGACCTGGTGGCCGGCTGGCTCGCGCCGCGCGTGCACCGGGCATCGGGCGTGACTGTCCGCGAGGCGGTGAAGTGGCTGCCCGCCCGCCAGCGCGATGAGCTGCTGGCCGCCTACCGGTCCCGGAAGGCCGGGTAGAGGGGCAGGTCAGGCGCCTGCCAGCCGTCGGTCGCCGCGAGCAGCGACCGGGTCAGCCCGGCCAGTGCCGGCAGCTCCCCCGAGCGGTCAAGCTCGCCGAGCAGGACCCGCCAGCGGTGCCGCATCAGCTGCCTCGTGCGCGGTGCTGTCCGCTCCTCGTCAAGCGGCCGGTCGCCGCGGATGGCGGCGCTGAGCAGCCAGCCCATCGAGTTCATCGACCAGGCGGCGACGCCGCGCCGGACCCCGGCCGCCCAGACCTGGTCGTCGGCCAGCTCCGGCCAGGCGCGGCAGACCAGCTGCCGGTACGCCGCCTCGGCCTCCTGGCTCAGGCGCGGCGGCAGCCGGAACACGCACCAGCAGGTGCTGAACGGCATCCTGATATACGCGGCGTCCAGGAACACCGAGTAGATCCCCGCCGCCTCGAAGTCCAGCAGCCGCACTCCGGCCGGGGTCACCAGGTTGTTGTCCGGGCACAGGTCGCCGGGCGAGAAGACGTCGAACCCGCCCGGCTGCACTGCGCGGGCGACCTCGGCCAGGTCGGCGTCGAGGCCGTCAGGTGCAGCCACGCCGAGCGCCGCCGCCCGCTGCGGGACCGCCGGGATGCTCTCGGGCAAGAATGCCGGGAACGCACTGCCCGTCCCGCCCCGTGCGTACCGGGCGCGCAGCCCGGCGAACTCAGCCACCCGCGCGGCGGTCGCGGCCGACAGCTCGCCGCAGGCCCGCGCCCAGCTCAGCACGGCCGCAGCCGGGTCGCCTGTGACGTCGCCGAGCAGCAGGTCGGCCAGCGATGCACCGGTGCCGAGATCGGACATCACCAGGACGAGCAGCTCCGGATCCGCCGCGAGCAGCTCGGGCGCCAGCCCGGTGCCTGCGGCCAGGGTGAGCCCCGCGGCCTCGGCCGCGAAGCTGTCCGCGCCGTCCGCAGTCGGCGGGTAGGTCTTGACGATGACGGTGCCGCCAGCCGGGACCGAGCGGTCCGGGTCGGAGCAGCCGGGGTCGGAGCAGCGCAGCAGCAGCGAGCGATCGCTGCCGCCGGGCAGGGTCGCCGGTGCCGACAGTGGGCGGCCAAGTGCGGCCGATGCGGCCGCGACCACGCCGGCCACGGCCAGCCCGGCATCCTCTGTCACTGCCACCGCCTCCCGGCGGCCGCGCGCCGCCTCGCTACCCGTAGAAAAGCCGCTCCATGACGCCCCGCGCCTGCCGCGCGGACCGCCGCCAGTCCTGGACCAGGTCCTGCGCTCCGCCCGGCGGGTAGCCGAGGACCTGGGCCACCACCGCCAGGTCGACGGGCAGGGCTGGCAGCGTATCGGACGGGCGCCCCCGCACCAGCATGACGGCATCCCTGATCCTGCTGGCCAGCAGCCAGGATCTGATCAGCGTGTCCGCGTCCGGCACCGAGATCAGTCTGGCTGAGCTCGCGGCGGTCAGCGTCGCGTGCGTCCTGGTGATCCGCAGCGCCGGCTCGGCCCACGCGTGCTGCAGCTGCAGCAGCTGCGCGACCCACTCGACATCGGCCAGGCCGCCGGGCCCGAGCTTCAGGTGCAGCGCGGGCTCGACTCCGCGCGGCATCCGCTCGGCCTCGATCCGGGCCTTGATCCGGCGGATCTCCCTTATCGCGGACTGGCCGATCCCGCCCTCGGGGTACCGGATCTCGTCAGCCATCGCGAGGAAGTCAGCCCCGACGCCACGGTCCCCCGCGACGAACTCTGCCCGCAGCAGCGCTTGCGCTTCCCAGGCGACTGACCGGCGCTCGTAGTAGGCGCGGTACGAGGCCAGTGTCCTGACCAGCGGACCCTGCCGGCCTTCCGGCCGCAGCCCGGCGTCGATCAGCAGCGCCGGATCGGGACCCGGCTTGCTCAGCAGCGCCCGCAGCGTCTCCGCAACCGCGTGCGCGGCCCGCGTCGCCGCCTCGTCACCGGCGCCTGGCAGCGGGTCATGCACGAACAGCACGTCGGCGTCGCTGGCGTACCCCATCTCGTGGCCGCCGAGCCGTCCCATGGCGACGACCGCGAGCCGTGTCGGCAGCGGGCCGACGGCGCGCTCGGTCTCGGCCACCGCGGCGTCGAGGATCGCGGCGATGCTTACCTCCGCGACCGCGGTGAGTGCCGCGCCGGTGCCGTCGATACCCGCCAGGGCGAGCAGATCGGCAGCCGCGGTCCGCAGCAGCTCACGGCGCCTGATGGCCAGCACCGCGCCGGCGGCCGCGTCCGCCTTCTCGTGCCGCCGCACGGCGGAGCGGGCCTCGGCCAGCAGCTCGGCCGGCGCGCGGGGGGCGAGCTGCGCGTCGTCGCCGAGCATGGCGACCGCCTCGGGGGCACGCAGCAGCAGCCCGGTGGCGTAGCGGCTGGAGGCCAGCAGGCGGGCCATCCGCTGGGCCACGACGGCGTTATCGCGGAGCAGCCGCAGGTACCACGGCGAGCCGCCGAGTGCCTCGCTGACCTGCCGGAACGCGAGCAGCCCGGCGTCCGGCTCGGGCGCGTCGGCGAGCCAGCCGAGCAGGAGGGGCAGCAGGGTCCGCTGCATCGCCGCCTTGCGTGACACGCCGGAGGTGAGCGCCTCGATGTGCCGCAGCGCGCCGCCGGGGTCGGCGAAGCCAAGTGCCTCGAGCCGGTCCCGCGCGGCCTTCGGCGTCAGCCTGGTTGCCTCGCCGGGCAGCCGCGCGACGGCCTCGAGCAGCGGCCGGTAGAACAGCTTCTCGTGCAGCTGCCTGGCCTGGCCCGCGTGCAGCCTCAGCTCGGCCATCAGGGCGGCGGCCGGATCGACGGGCACTGAGGTGGCCCGCCGGCCGGCGAACGGGGGGCCGACGGGCGAGGAGCCAGCCGGCCCGAGCCGCATCCGGCGCAGCGCCCGGCCGATGTCGCGCAGCACCGCCGGGTCCTCCGGCAGCAGGTGCGTGCGGCGCAGCTGGCGCAGCTGCAGGAGGTGCTCCACGCCGCGCAGGAAGCGGTACGCCGCGGCCATTGCTGCCGCGTCGGCGCGGCCGACGTAGCCCCCGGCGGCCAGCGCCGCGAGGGCCGGCAGCGTGCCCAGCTCGCGCAGGGTGTCGTCAGCGCGGCCGTGCACGAGCTGCAGCAGCTGCACGGCGAACTCGATGTCGCGCAGGCCACCGGGGCCCAGCTTCAGCTCGCGGCCCGCCTGGTCGGCCGGCAGGCTGGCGACCACCCGGCGGCGCATTGCCTGCACGTCGGGGACGAAGTCCTCGCGCTGGGCAGCGTGCCAGACCATCGGGGTGACGGCTGCCAGGTACTCGGCGGCGAGGCCGGCGTCGCCGGTGACGAACCTGGCCTTGAGGAGCGCCTGGAACTCCCAGGTCTTCGCCCAGCGCTCGTAGTACGCCTTGTGGCTGGCGACCGTGCGGACCAGCGGCCCGTCCCGGCCTTCCGGCCGCAGGTTCGGGTCGACGGGGAAGAGCGGGCCCTCGGGCGTCGACTGCGAGCACACCCGGATCATGCCGCTGGCCAGCGCCGTCGCAGTCCGCAGCGCGGCCACGTCGTCGCCGTCCTGGCCGGCCGCGCCGCCGACGAAGATAACGTCGACGTCGCTGGCGTAGTTCAGCTCCCTGGCGCCGCACTTGCCCATCGCGATGACTGCCAGCCGTGCGGGCGGCAGGCCGGCCGGCAGCTCGGCCCGCGCGATGGCCAGGGCTGCCGCGAGCGCGGCCGCCGTCAGGTCGGCGAGCCCGGCGGTGACCTCGTCGAGTGACAGCGCGCCGGTCAGGTCCAGTGCCGCCAGCTGGAGGAGCCTGCGCCGGTAGGCGATCCGCAGCCGGGTCGCCGGGCTCTGGTCGCCGGCCGGCGTCGGGCCGGCGACCGCCTCGGGGCCGGGGCCGGCGCCGACAGCGGCCAGCAGCTCGCCGGTCAGCCCGGCAGCGGCATCAGCAGCCGGGAACGAGGTCTCTCCCGCCAGCAGCCGCCAGTCGGCCGGGTGCCGGGCCAGGTGATCACCGAGTGCCGCACTCGCGCCCAGGACGCTCGTCAGCCGGTCACGCAGGCCGGCGTCGTCGCGGAGCGCCTGCCGCAGCTCAGCGTCAGGGTCCAGCCTGGCCAGCGCCGCGAGCGCCAGGTCGGGATCGGCCGCTGCCGCCAGCGCCCGGAGCAACGTCAGATCCGCGCTGCCAGTGGTACCGCCGCCATTGGTGCCGCCGCCAGGATGACCGTCAGGCACAGCGCCCGCGGCTTCCGGTGCGGGCCGGGCCGCCCCGGCGTCCTGCAGTACGGTGCCGTCACCGCCCACGGCAAGGCCCAGGCCCGCGATCAGCGCGCGGGCGCGCGCAGTGTCCGCGAAGCCCATGGCCGCCAGCTGCCCTGCCAGCGTCCCGCGCGGCATGTTCACCCCTGCACGGTAGCGAGCGCGCCTGAACACCGGCCCGGCTGGCCCCGGCGCGTGCACCGCGCCAGCCCCTGGTGATCAGGTCAGTACCAGTCAGGACACTACCGCCTGAGTCAGATAATGCCGATATACCGATCCAGCTCGAATTGTGATACCTCACGCCGGTAGTCCTGCCACTCCTCGCGCTTGTTGCGCAGGAAGAAGTCGAACACCTGCTCGCCCAGGGTCTCGGCGACCAGCTCGCTGCCCTGCATGACGGAGATGGCCTCGGACAGGTTCTGCGGCAGCGGCTCGATGCCGAGCGCGTGCCGCTCGGTCGACGTGAGCGCCCAGACGTCGTCCTCGGCGCCGGGCGGCAGCTCGTAGTCCTCCTCGATGCCGCGCAGCCCGGCCGCCAGGATGACCGCGAAGGCGAGGTACGGGTTGCACGCGGTGTCGATCGAGCGGAACTCGATCCGGGTCGCGTTGCCCTTGTTCGGCTTGTACATCGGCACCCGGATCAGCGCGGACCGGTTGTTATGGCCCCAGCAGACGTAGGCGGGCGCCTCGCCGCCGGCGCCTGCGATCCGCTCGGTTCCGCCCCACAGGCGCTTATAGGAGTTCACCCACTGGTTACAGACCGCGGTGATCTCGGCGGCATGCCGCAGCAGGCCGGCGATGAACGCCTTGCCGACTTTCGACAGGTGGTACTCGCCGCCCGGCTCGTAGAAGACATTGCGGTCGCCCTCGAACAGCGACATGTGCGTGTGCATGCCCGAGCCCGGGTGGTCGCTGAACGGCTTGGGCATGAACGAGGCGTAGACGTCCTGCTGCAGCGCCACTTCCTTCATGGCGAGCCGGAACGTCATGATGTTGTCGGCCGTGCTGAGGGCGTCGGCGTAGCGCAGGTCGATTTCCTGCTGACCGGGCGCCCCCTCGTGGTGGCTGAACTCGACCGAGATGCCGAGCGCCTCGAGCATGGTGATGGCCTCGCGGCGGAAGTCATGCGCGATGCCGTGCGGGGTGTGGTCGAAATAGCCGCCGTTGTCGATGGGCCGGGGCCGGGCGCCGAGCTCGGGCCGCTCCCTGAGCAGGAAGAACTCGACCTCAGGGTGGGTGTAGAAGGTGAAGCCCAGCCGGGACGCCTTGGCCAGCGCCCGCTTCAGCACGAACCGGGGGTCGGCGTAGGACGGGGACCCGTCGGGCAGCAGAATGTCACAGAACATCCGGCCTGTCCCGGCCGAGTCATTGCCGACCGGCATCAGCTGAAAGGTCGACGGGTCCGGCTTGGCGATCATGTCCGCCTCGTACACCCGGGCGAAGCCCTCGACGGCTGACCCGTCGAAGCCGATGCCCTCGGCGAACGCCCCTTCGAGCTCCGCCGGCGCGACGGCCACCGACTTCAGGTAGCCCAGCACGTCGGTGAACCACAACCGGACGAACCGGATATCACGCTCTTCGAGCGTGCGCAGCACGAACTCTTCCTGCCTGTCCACCGCCACAGTCTGCCCGGCCTTTGTTTCGCCTTTGTTACCGGCCCCGCCCCGGCGGCACTGCCGGTCAGGCCCCCCGCAGCTCGTCCCGCAGCTCCCGCTTGAGAACCTTGCCCAGCGGGTTGCGCGGCAGCTCATCGCGCAGTTCGAGCCGCTCGGGCAGCTTGAACGTCGCGATGCCGAGACCGCGCAGGTAGCCAGTGACCTCAGGCAGCGTCACGAGCATCCCGGGCTGCGGCACCACGACGGCGCAGGCACGCTCGCCCAGCACCTCGTCCGGGTAGGCGACGACGGCGACGTCGGCGACCTTCGGATGGCCCGCGATGTGCGCCTCAAGCTCGGCCGCGGAGATCTTCATGCCGCCGCGCACAACCATGTCCTTGGACCGGTCGACGTAGCGCAGGTACTCCAGCCCGTCGCCGGCGATCTCCAGGATGTCGCCGGTCCTGAGGTATCCGTCGGCATCGAAGGGATCCGGCACGCCGCTGGCCGGCAGATAGCCGGGGAACACGCCTGGTCCCTTGATGCGCAGCTCGCCGGGAACGCCCGCGGTCGTGATCTCCGCGCCCGTGACGGGATCGACGATCCGGGCGAGCGTCATGCGTGCCATCGAGAACGACCACGTCCGGCCCGGAGCGCCGTAGCGCGGGAAGTACAGCGCCCGCACCGAGGGATCGGGGATGTCCTCGGGAACGCCGAGCAGCGCAATGCCCTCGTTAGACCCGTAGAAGTTCAGGACCTCGATGCCGAGCTTGTCGTGCCAGCCCTGGAGCAGGCTCGGTGCCAGCGGCGTCGAGCCCGAGCCGATGAGCCGCAGCGAGGAGATATCCGCCTTAGCGAGCAGCGCCTCGTTGTGCAGGAGCAGGGTCAGCAGCGCAGGCGGCGCGACCGTGTAGGTGGCGCGGTACTGCTCGATCTGCCGCAGGAACGTCGCCAGGTCGAAGGGATGGTGCTGGACGAGCACGCCGCCCACCTTGAGCCAGGGCAGGAACATGCCGTTGATGCCGGCCATGTTCACCATCGGGAACGGATTCAGCAGCACGTCGGCGGCGGTCAGGCGCGGGCCCTCGACCGTCGAGGTGCACATGGCCATCCAGTCGTAATGAGTCCGCTGGACGCCCTTGGGCGTGCTCTCGGTGCCTGAGGTCCAGCAGATCGTGACGCAGTCGTTCGGGTCCGGCGTGCGGGAGGCGAGCTGTGCCGCCAGGCCGCTCAGGTCGCGGGCCGCGGCGATCCGCTGGTCCAGCGCGACTACTCCCGGCGGCAGGCAGGCGCCGAACGCGGCCACCGTCCGCAGCGACGGGATCTGCGCCTTCAGGCCGGCGAGCTCGGCAGCGGCCGGCCGCTGGCCGATGCGGCTCGCGGTGATGAAGGCCCGCACCTGCGCGACATCCGACAGGCGGGTCAGCTCGTACGCGCGGTACTGCACGGGGAACGGGGCAACGATCGCGCCGATGCGCACGATGGCCAGGAACGCGACGGCGATCTCCACGGTGTTCGGCAGCTGGACGCCCACGACGTCTCCCGCCCCGATGCCCTCGTCGAGCAGCACCTGGGCCAGCCTGGACACCTGGTCGTCGAGCTCTGGCCAGGTCAGCGACCGGAACGGCCCGTCAACCAGCGCGTCCCGGTTGAGCGGGTCGACGATGGCGAGAACATCACCGTCGTGACGCACGCGCTCGCGGAGCAGCGAGTCGATCATGTCGTCGTTCCAGTAGCCCTTGTCGCGGTACTCCCGCACCCGCTCGTCCGGGTGAAGTCCCACGGTTCCTCCCTGCGGCCTGATGGCGAGCGTGCTGCGACGTCGTTACGCCGGGGCCGGCGACGGGTGTGGTGCCAGCGCCGCGAGAGTCGCCGCGCCCGCCGGGTCCCGGCTACCAGAGCCGGGCACGAGCGCAATCTCGTCGACGCCGGCGGCGGCGTAGTCAGCGAGCCGGGCCTCGATGGCCTGCACGTCCCCGGTGAGGCCGACATGGCCGGTGATCTCCGGCGGGATCGCGGCGAGCAGGTCGCGCGGATGCGGCCCGGTGCGGGCGAAGTCGACGACCGCGCCGAAGCCTGCCTCGGCGAACATCTCGCTGTATCCGGGTACCGCCAGGTACGCGACCAGGCCGCGGCGCAGCTGCTCGATCGCGCCGGGATCCGGGTCAACGACGGCGGTGACCCAGGCGGCCACCGGCGGCACCGGCCGGCGCGCAGCGCGGCACTCGTCGTGCAGCAGCTGCACGAGCCGCGCCGCCGACTTCGGCGTGACCAGGTTGATCACCATCCGGTCGGCGTGCCGGGCCGCGACGCGCACTGCCGCCGGTCCGAAGGCCGCGATCGTGAGCGGGCTGCCGGGCGGCGCGGTCCGCAGGCGGAAGCCGCTGGTGCGGATGACCTGGCCGGCTACCTCAGCCTTCTGGCCGGTCAGCAGCGCCCGCAGTGCGATTGCGGACTCGGCCAGTGCCTGCGCCGTCCGTTCCTGACGGCGGCCGTGCCACTGCCGGACGACCACCGGGCTGGACGAGCCGATCGCGACGTTCACTCGCCTGCCGGTCAGCTCCGTCAGCGAGCCCGCTCCCATCGCGATCATCACCGGGTCCCGCACGGCGACTGCCAGCGGCCCGACGGTGAGCGCAGCGTGCCGGGTGCGCTCCGCCACGACGGCCGCGAGGGCGAAGGCGTCGAAGGTGGCCATCTCACCGATCCAGATCTCGCCGAACCCCAGCTCGTCCGCGACCTGAGCCGTCCGGATCACCTCAGCGGCCGGCCGGTCCTGCCACAGCCCGAGTGACACCGATAGTGCCGGTCTGCTCACCGGCTCGTTGTATCACTCCGCTAGTTGAATTGTCACTGGCGCTAGCCCTGCGCCAGGCCCGGGCTGGCAGCCTGGCCGGGTCACTCCGTCTGTTGTAGCGTGGAACCGGCGGCAGCGAAGGGCGGAACCAGGTCATGGCCAGCACTGACGTGTGGATCGCAGGGAGCTACCAGAGCGACTACGCCCGGAACTACGCGCGCGAGGGCCTGGAGATCTCCGACATGGTGGCCGAGACCGTGACCGGCACCCTGACCGCGGCCGGCCTGGCTCCGGAGGACGTGGAGGCCATCCACGTCGGGAATGCGTTCGGCCAGCTCTTCACCGGGCAGGGACAGCTCGGCGCCATGCCCGCGACGGTCGAGCCGCTGCTGTGGGGCAAGCCGGCCGCCCGGCACGAGGCGGCCTGCGCGTCCGGCAGTGTCGCGGTGCTCGCCGCGATGGCCGAGATCGAGGCCGGGCACTACGACTGCGTGCTGGTGCTCGGCGTCGAGCAGGAGCGCAACGTGCCGGGGACGCAGGCCCCGCGCCATCTGGGCGCGGCCGCCTGGATCGGCCACGAGGGCGAGTCGGCGACCTTCATGTGGCCGTACATGTTCAGCCAGCTGGCCGACGAGTACGACCGCCGCTACGGGCTCGACGAAAGCCACCTGCGCGCGATCGCCGAGCTGAACATGCGCAACGCGAAGGACAACCCGCTGGCCCAGACGCGCTCCTGGTCGTTCACCGCGGACAGCTTCTCAGCTGACGACACTGCCAACCCGGTGGTCGAGGGACGCCTCAGGCGCACCGACTGCGGCCAGGTCACCGACGGCACAGCCGGCGTTGTGCTGGTCTCCGGCCGGTTCCTGGCCGGCCGGCTCGGCGGCCGCGCGGCAGCCCGCATCGCCGGCTGGGGCCACGGCACCGCCGGACTCGCCCTGCAGCCGAAGCTGGACCGCAGCAAGAACCAGCCCTACGTCTTCCCGCACGTGCGCCAGGTCGTGCTTGACGCCTTCCGGCGGGGCGGCATCGCCGATGTGAGCGCACTGGACGCCATCGAGACGCACGACTGCTTCTCGATGTCGGAGTACATGGCCATCGACCACTTCGGGATCACCGGGCCCGGCGAGAGCTGGAAGGCCGTCGAGAACGGCGAGCTCGAGCGCGGCGGCACGATCCCGGTCAACCCCGGCGGCGGCCTCATCGGCATCGGCCACCCGGTCGGCGCGTCCGGCGTGCGCATGCTGCATGACGCGGCCCGGCAGGTAACCGGCCACGCTGGCGACTGCCAGGTTGACGGGGCCGCGACCGTGGCCACGCTGAACATCGGCGGCAGTCTGACCACCGCAGTCAGCTTCATCGTCACCGCGCAGTAGCTACCCCGGGGTCAGGAGGGACAGGTCAATGGCGGACGTCGAGGTCTGCGGCAAGCTGCTCAGCACCCTGCCGCCCGGCGACGATCATCCCTACCGGTCAGGGGCGTGGCGGCCGCAGAACGTTGAGTACGACGCCGCTGACCTGGACGTGACCGGCGAACTGCCGGACGACCTGTACGGCGTGTACCTGCGCAATACCGAGAATCCCCTGCACCCGGCCACCGTCCGGTATCACCCCTTCGACGGGGACGGGATGATCCACAAGGTGTCGTTCCGCGACGGCAGGGTCTCCTACGCCAACCGGTTCGTGCGGACCGACGGCCTGCTGGCCGAGCAGGAGGCCGGGCAGTCGCTGTGGGCCGGGCTGGCGGAGAACCCTGCCGTGGCGATCCGCCCGGACGGGCGGGGCGCACGCGGCCGGATGAAGGACGCGGCGTCGACCGACATCATCGTGCACGCCGGCGTCGCGGTCGCCAGTTTCTACCAGTGCGGAGACCTGTACCGGCTTGATCCGCTGACACTGGATGACCTGGGCAAGTCGTCCTTCGGCGGCTCGTTCCCGAGCGACCGCGGCGTGTCCGCGCACACCAAGGTCGACGACCGCACCGGCGAGCTGCTGTTCTTCAACTACGGCACGACCGCGCCGTACCTGCACTACGGCGTCGTCGACGCCGGCAGCCATCTCGTGCACTACGTGCCGATCGAGCTGCCCGGTCCGCGGCTGCCGCACGACATGGCCTTCACCGAGCACTACGCCATCCTCAATGACATGCCGCTGTTCTGGGAGCCGGAGCTGATCGAGCGCGGCCTGTACGCCGCCCGGTACCACCCGGATCTGCCATCGCGCCTCGGCGTCATCCCCCGCCGCGGCGCGTCCGGTGACATCCGCTGGTTCGAGTTCGACCCGACGTACGTGCTGCACTGGACCAACGCCTATGAGGCCGGGGACGAGCTCATCGTGGAGGGGTTCTTCCAGGGCTGCCCCGAGCCGGCCAGCGCGGGGCCCGGCGGCCCGCCCGGCAAGATGTTCCGCTTCCTGGCGCAGGACATCATGCAGACCAGGCTGCACCGCTGGCGGATCAACCTGGTCACCGGCCAGACGAGCGAGGAGGACCTGTCCGATTCCTGCACCGAGTTCGGCACGATCAGCAGCCGCTTCGGCGGCCAGCCGTACCGCTACACCTACGCCGCCACTAACGAGCCAGGCTGGTTCCTGTTCAACGGCCTGGTGAAGCACGACACGCTGACGGGCCGCGAGGAGCGCTACCAGTTCGAGCCGGGCGTCTTCTGCAGCGAGGCGGGCGTGGCACCGCGGGCCGGCGGGACGGACGAGGACGACGCGTACCTGGTGACGCTGACCACCGACATGAACCGGGACCTGTCCGAGTGCGTCGTGTTCCGCGCGAACGATGTCGGGCGGGGCCCGGTCGCCCGCGCCCGGCTGCCCGAGCGGATCGCCAGCGGCACCCACAGCTGCTGGGCGCCCGGCGAGTCCGTGCGCGGCTGGTGACCGGAGCACCGGCCGGGAATTCCGACGCCATCGCGCTCGGCCTCATCGGCGATGAGTGGAATCTGGCGATCATCAGGCTCGCGCTGAGCGGGGTGCGCCGGTACTCCGGCTTCCGCGACGGGCTGGGAATCGCGAACTCGGTCCTGGCGGTCCGGCTGCGCCGCCTGACCGAGGCCGGCGTGTTTGCCCTGTCGCAGTATCAGGACAACCCGCGCCGGTCCGAGTACGTGCTGACCGACTGCGGCCGCGATCTGTGGCAGGTCCTGCTGACCATCTGGTCGTGGGAGGCAGTCTGGGTGACCGAGCACATCGAGCCCCTGCCGGCGATGTACCACACGGAGTGCGGTGAGGAGTTCACCCCGGTCATGCGCTGCCGGCGCTGCGGGCTGACAGCCGGCGCTCACGACGTGCGCGGCTCCTTCGGGCCGAGCGGCAGTTTCACCCGGTCAGTTCCGCAGGCGACGACCAGGCGGCGGCCGTCGGGCGGCTCACCAGGTCCGGGCCTGGTCGCCCAGACAATCGAGCTGATCGGCAACCGCTGGTCGGCGGCCGCGCTCGCGGCTGCCTTCCTCGGCGCCCGCCGGTTCACCGACATGCTGGTCATGACCGGTGCCCCGCCTGCCATCGTGTCCGACCGCCTCAGGACCTTCTGCCAGCTCGGCGTCCTCACTCCCGTCGCGGCTGGCCCCGGTTCCGGCCGGGCCGAGTACCGGCTGACGGACAAGGGCCGCGCGTTCTTCCCGCACATCATGGTGATGCTGAGCTGGGGCGACAGATGGTTCCGGGCCGCCGAGGGCCCGGCGATGGTGCTCACCCATACCCGCTGCGGCGGTGACTTCAGGCCGGTGCTGTACTGCTCGGGCTGCGACCGGGAGCTGCACGGCTCGCAGATCCAGGTCGGCGGCGAGCCGCCCAAGACAGCCAGTCAGGGAGCCGACGTGCCCGGCCGCGGCGGCCTCGGCAGGAAGCCGCTGGTCCGGCGGACGTAGTCGGCGTAGGCGCCGCCCTTCGACCGGGCCATGTGCTTCTCCAGCAGCCTCTTGCCGGTGTGGCGGACCAGCATGTTGGTCAGGTACAGCGGGGACACGACGGTCAGCAGCCCGAGCCAGTGCGAGCAGGCGAGCAGCCACAGGCCGAACCACAGCACCGCGTCGCCGAAATAGCTCGGATGCCGGGTGTAGCGCCACAGGCCGCGGTCGAGCACCCGTCCGGCATTGCCCGGGTCGGACCTAAAGCGCCGCAGCTGCGCGTCGCCGACTGTCTCGAAGCAGAAGCCGGCGGCCCACACCGCGACCCCGGCCCAGGTGACCGCGCCGACCGGCCCGCGCTCGTACATCGCCACCTGGACGGGCAGCGAGACGAGCCACATGATCCGGCCCTGCCTCGCGTAGATGTAGCGGAGCACGAAGGCGGCGAGGCTGCCGCGATTGCGCCGCAGCAGCGAGGCGTACCGGGCGCTCTCCCCCGTGCCGTAGTTCCGCGCGAACACGTACCCGGCCAGGCGCAGCCCCCAGACGGCTGTCAGCCCCAGGGCCAGCGTCCGGCGGGTCAGGTCGCCCTGCCCGGCCGACAGGCCGAACGACACCGCCGCGATCATGACGAACCCGAGCGGCCAGACAGTGTCCATGATCACGTGTGCCCTGGTCCGCATCGCGTACCAGAACGTCAGCAGCTGCAGGATCACCACGGCCCCGGCCGTCACGGCAAGGCTGACCAGCAGCGGCCGGGGCTCACCGGCGCCTCTGCCGGGCTGGCTCACTATCAGCCGGGCCAGTATCAGCCAGGTCCGCGAAGGCCTCCGCCGCGACCCGGTACTCCCGCGGCTGGCCCTGATGGCTGGCAGCCACCAGGTCAGCCAGGGCTGCCGGAGTCAGGTCAGGGCCGGACGGCAGCTCGACCGTCTCCCACTCCACGACCGAGGCACGGCGCAGGCGGCCGCCGCCGGTGACGATGTACTCGCCGTTCAGTGTGCACTGCGGACTGGCGAGCGCAGTCAGCACCGGCGCGACCGCGTCGGGGTCCATCCGCTGCCGGGCGCTCGCCGGCATGCCCGCGTCGGTCATCTGGGTCAGCGCGTAGGGCAGCAGCATGTTGGTCAGCACGCCGCAGGGCTCGCCCTCGGCCGCCAGCGACCGGCCGAGCGCGAGCAGGCCGCCCTTGCTGGCGGCGTAGGCCGACAGCCCGACGTCGCCGTGCAGCCCGCCGGTGGACGCGACGAGGACGACCCGGCCGTACCGGGCCGGGCGCATGACGGTCATCGCCGCCCGCGCCAGCCGGATGCTGCCGTGCAGATTCACTGCCAGCACCTCGTCGAACTGACCGGCAGGCTGGCAGTGGAACATGCCGCCCGACCCGATCGCCGCGTTGGCCACGCAGATGTCGAGCCGCCCGAACCGGTCCATCGCGGCGCCGACCATGGCGTCGCCGCTGGCCGGATCGGCGGCGTCGGAGTAGTCGGCAACCGCTGTGCCGCCCGCCGCCGCGATCTCTGCGTCAACGTGGTCGGCTGGGCCGCGGCCGCCGGAGTCGACCAGCCGGTTCCGGTTGTTGACCACGATCTGCGCGCCCTGCCGGGCCAGAGCCAGGCAGAACGACCGGCCGAGACCCTTGCCGCCGCCGGAGACGACTGCGACGTGCCCGCTCAGCGGACCGGTGATCATACGCAACTCTCGGCTGTCAGCCGCCGTTGCGTCAAGGAGCGCCCGCACTGATTAGGCTGAGAACGTGGCGCAGCTTCGGATCGGGCTCGCCCAGGTCAACGCTACAGTCGGCGACCTGGCGGGCAACAGCGACAAGGTGATCGAGTGGACCATGCGGGCCGCTGAGCAGGGTGCCCGCATCGTCGTCTTCCCTGAGATGGCGCTGACCGGCTACCCGGTCGAGGACCTGGCGCTGCGCAAGTCGTTCGTTGACGCGTCGATCGAGGCCGTGCATCAGCTGGCCGCGGGACTCGCCGCCGAGGGCCTCGACGGAGTCGCGGTGGTCGTCGGCTACCTGGACCGGCGGGCTGAGGCGCAGGCCAGGGTCGGCGTCCCGGCCGGCTCGCCGCTCGACGCGGCCGCAGTGCTGCACGGCGGCGAGGTGGCGATCACCTCGGCCAAGCATCATCTGCCGAACTACGGCGTGTTCGACGAGTACCGCTACTTCGTGCCCGGCGACACGCTGCCGGTGGTCCGCCTGGCCGCCGAGGGCGGCGAGTCCGTTGATGTCGCCGTCGCCATCTGCGAGGACCTGTGGCAGGACGGCGGCCCGGTAGCGGTGACGCGGACAGCGGGCGCCGGACTGCTGGTCGTGCCCAACGCCTCGCCGTACGAGCGCAACAAGGACGACATCCGGCTTGAGCTGTGCCAGCGGCGTGCGCGCGAGGCAGGCACCGTGCTGGCATACGCCAACATGGTGGGCGGCCAGGACGAGCTCGTCTTCGACGGCGACTCCATCATCGTGTCGCCGGAGGGCGACCTGCTGGCCCGTGGCCCTCAGTTCGAGGAGGCCCTGGTCCTGGCCGACGTGACGGTTGCGGCCGCGGATCCGGGGCTGCCGGCGGGCAGGCAGCGCGCGAATCCCGGTGACGGCACGACCATGACGATCGAGCGGATCGAGCTCGCGCCGCTGGCCGCCCCGGAGCCGGACGCGCCGCTCGGGGCCCCGATGATCTGGCCGCGGCTGTCTGACCTGGCCGAGATCTACGGCGCGCTGGAACTGGGCGTCCGGGACTACGTGCGCAAGAACGGCTTCTCCTCGGTGGTCCAGGGACTGTCCGGCGGGATCGACTCGGCGCTGGTCGCGACGATCGCGACCGACGCGCTCGGGCCCGACCGGGTGCACGTGGTGCTCAACCCCAGCCCGTACTCCTCGGAGCACTCGGTCGCCGATGCCGAGGACCTGGCCCGGCGCCAGGGCATTCACGCCCGCACGATCCCGATCAAGCCGATGATGGACGGCTTCGGCACCAGCCTGGATCTGCACGGCCTCGCCGCGGAGAATCTGCAGGCCCGCATCCGCGGCGTCATCTGGATGGCGCTGTCGAACTCCGAGGGCCACCTGGTGCTGGCCTGCGGCAACAAGAGCGAGCTCGCGACCGGCTACTCGACCTTGTACGGGGACGCCGTCGGCGGCTTCGCGCCGATCAAGGACGTGCCCAAGACGCTCGTCTGGCAGCTCGCCCGGTGGCGGAACGAGCAGGCCGCCGAGCGCGGCCAGACGCCGCCGATCCCGGAGAACTCCATCACCAAGCCGCCGAGCGCGGAGCTGGCACCCGGCCAGCTCGACACCGACTCGCTGCCGGACTATCACGATCTCGACACTCTGCTCGACGACTACGTGGAGAAGGACATGGGCTCGGCCGAGCTGGTGGCGGCCGGGCACGATCCGGCTCTGGTCGAGCGCGTCATCCAGCTGGTCGACCGGGCCGAGTACAAGCGCCGGCAGTACCCGCCGGGCCCGAAGATCAGCGCCAAGAACTTCGGCCGGGACCGGCGGCTGCCGATCACCAGCCGGTGGCGCGAGCCCCGGTCCGGCTAGCGCCGGCTGAACGGAGTCGGCATGACGGCAGCGAGCCGGTTCTTCGAGATGGCCATGAAACTCCCGCCTGCGCGGACGCACGCCGTTCAGGTCGAGCGTGACCTCCGGGTGCCGATGCCAGACGGCGTGACGCTGCTGGCCGACCGGTACGTCGCGAAATCGGCAGCCGCGGGCCGGCCGCCGCTAGTTCTGGTCCGCTGCCCCTACGGCCGGCGCGGCATTTGGGGCCTGCTGGCCGGCCGGCTGCTCGGCGAGCGCGGCTTCCAGAGCGTGGTGCAAAGCTGCCGCGGCACGTTCGGCTCCGGCGGCGAGCTGGATCCGCTCGGCGTGACCGAGGCGGCCGACGGGCTGGCCACCGTGGCCTGGCTGCGGGAGCAGTCCTGGTACCCGGGCTGCTTCGGCACCTGGGGGCCCAGCTACCTGGGCATCACCCAGTGGGCACTGGCCACGCTCGGGCTGCCTGACCACAAGGCAATGGCGCTGCAGGTCAGCAGCACCCGGCCGCGGGACCTGATCCAGCCGAACAGCTCGTTCGCGCTGGAGACGATGCTCGAGTGGACCGACCAGGTGGCCCATCAGGAGCGCGCGGGCGCGATATTCCGGCAGTCGCTGCGCGCCGGACGCCTCCGGGAGCTTGCCGGTCACCTTCCGCTGCGTGACCTGGACCGGCTCGCGACCGGTGCCACCGCGCCGTACTGGCAGGCCTGGCTCGGCGACGATGCGGAGTTCTGGGACCGGCACCAGTTCGCTGCCGGACCAGCACGCCTGACTGCGGCCGTGGCGATGACCGCGGGCTGGCACGACATCTTCCTGCCAGCTCAGCTACGGGACTATGCCGCGCTGCGGCAGGCCGGGCAGCAGCCGCGGCTCACCATCGGCCCGTGGCGGCACGCTGACGACGAGGCGGCCGCGGTCTGGGTCCGCGACGGGATGGAGTTCCTGCGGTCCGAGCTCGACCCGGCATCCGGCCGTGCGCCGGGCCAGGAGGAAGGTCCGGTCCGCATTTTCGTCACCGGGGCCGAGCAGTGGCGTGACCTGCCGGACTGGCCGCCGCCCGCCGATGCGCAGACGTGGTACCTGCAGCCAGGCGGCCGGCTTGGCCCCACGCTGCCGCCGGCCAGCGAGCCAGACCGCTACCTGTACGACCCGGCCGATCCCACGCCTGGCCTGGCCGGCGCGGTCGGCAATCAGGGCACCGCGCGGGTGGACAACCGGGTTCTCGAGGCCCGGCCGGATGTACTCACCTACACCAGCGCGCCGCTGGAGGCTGATACCGAGGTAGTGGGCGTTCCCGTCGTGAACTTGCATGTCGGGTCGAATCGCCAGCACACGGACTTCTTCGCGCGGCTGTGTCAGGTCAATCCGGCCGGGCAGTCGCTGAACATCTGCGATGCGCTACTGCGGCTGTCCCCCGGTCAGCCCGCCGCCGCCGAGGACGGCACCAGGCAAGCGCGGTTCGACCTGTGGCCGGTCGCGCACCGGTTCGCCGCCGGGAGCAGGCTGCGGCTGCAGGTGTCCAGCGGCGCGCACCCCCGGTACGCGCGCAACACCGGCACAGGGGACCCGCTGGCGACCGCGACCATGCTGGTCACCGCCGAGCAGCAGGTGCACCACAGCCCGGCCCGGCCGTCCGCGATCACAGTGCCGGTCCGCGGCTGACCGCCGCCGGCTGCCGGCAGCACGGGCGGTATGGTGGCCTGGCTTGACTACTCTGAGTGATTGTCATCTGACCGGAAGTGAGCCTTGCCGCCTGCCGAAGCCAGCCGGACGGAATCCGAGCCGATTCCAGACCTGGCGCCGCAGCGCCTCTCGCCCGAGGACCTGAGCATCCTGGCGCTCGAGAACGAGACCGTGGCCGGCCACACGTGCAAGGTCATCACGCTGCAGGACTCGATCGATGCCGCCCAGCTCAGGTCCTCGATCGCCGGGCGGCTGCACCGGGCGCCGCGGCTGAGCCTGCGGCTCGGCGAGATCGACGGCGCGCCGTGGTGGGTGCCGGATCCGGACGTCGACGTCAGCGCGCATGTCGTGGCCCAGGACCGGGCGGGGCCGCTCGACGAGGCTGCCTTCAGGGCCGCCGTCGCGGACATCTTCCGGCAGCATCTGGACCGCTCTCGGCCGCTGTGGCGGATCGACGTGATCGGACAGCTGGAAAGCGGCGGAACCGCGCTGGCGTGGCGTATCCACCATGCCCTGGCCGACGGATCCACCGCCATGCGCCTGGCGGGCGCGGTGCTCTGGGATGAGGAGCCGGCTGCTGGCGCTCCCCCGGCGCGCAGCCGTCCGCGCGCCGCCAGGCCGGCGGAGGCGTCAGCGCGCCGCCGGCTGGACGGGATTCGCGCCGTCGCGCGCGAGGTGCCCCAGCCCTGGCTGCGCTCGCCGTTCGACGGGCACATCGGCGCGCGCCGCGAGGTCGCCTTCGCCAGTACCGCCCTGGACGACCTGCACCGCGCGGCGGCAGCCGCGGGCGCGACCGTCAACGACGCCGTGCTGACGGTGGTGGCGGGAGGGCTGCGGCGCTGGCTGGAAAGCCACCACGGCCAGCTGGGCGCCGTCCGGGTCAAGGTCCCGGTGAGCCTGCACGGACTGTCGGGCGGTCCTGCCGCCAGCGGACCTGCACAGGGGAACCGGGACTCGTTCTTCTGCCTGGACCTGCCGCTCGGCCCGGCCGACCCGCTGGAGCGGCTGACCGAGATCCAGGCCGCTACGAGAGTCCGTAAGCAGGAGCATGACGCCCAGTACCTGGACGCGCTCATGCACGGCCTCGCGCGGACGCCGCGGCTTGCCCAGTTCGTGCAGCGCGTGCTCGCGCATCCCCGGTCGTTCGCGCTGAACGTGTCCGACGTTCCCGGTCCGCGGCGGCCAGTCCAGGTACTGGGCGCCCCGGTGCGCGAGCTCTACACGCTGGCCGAGATCCGCGAGCAGCACGCGCTGCGGGTCGCGGTAGTGTCGCTCGCCGGGACGCTGAATTTCGGCCTCGTCGCGGACCCGACCCTGCTCAGCGACGTAGACCGGCTAGCCGCCGATCTGCAGGCCGAGGCCGGCGCGCTGGTCGCGGCGGCGCTGCCCGGCTAGGGTCAGAGCTCGCTGCTCGTCAGGATCGTGAGCACCGGCACGGCCGCCAGGAAGTCACCCAGGCCGGTGGCTCCCTCCGGAGTCGCCCGCCAGGCCCGGTAGGCAGAGTCGGCCTCCAGCGATTCCCAGTGCTCGACGACCACGAGGTGAGCCTCGTCAGCAGTGTCGATCAGGACCTCGATGTCCAGGCAGCCGGGAAACGCCCGCGTTACGGTCAGGACGTCATGCACCGTCGCGTAGGCAGCCTCAAGCTGATCCGGCCTAAGCCGGAACTCCAGGATTGCGGTCGTGGCCACCCGGTCTTCCTTTCCTGCTGACGGCCGTCGGCCGGACTGGCGCGGCACATCCCGTCACAGAAGTGACGATACAGTCCGGGCAGCGCTCTGCCAGACCCCGCAACAGTGGGTGATCGGGTCGTCACCGTAGGATCTGGACAGGCAGGGCCAGCGGGCAGCCGACCCGCGGTCGCGATCGGGGGGTCGATGACCAGATGAGCAGAATGTCACCGGGTGTTCTTGCCCCGCCGCATGAGCTGCTGACGCCGGGTGAGTGGCGGAAGAGGGGGCGCGAGCATCGCAGCGCGGTCTCGCGGCCGAGCCACGCCGGGTGGGACCCGCCAGCGGACCGGCCGGATCCCATAGCCATCCTCGAGGAGCAGGCCAGGACACGGGTGCCGGACCTGATCCCGATCAGGTACGGACGCATGGCCGCCTCGCCGTTTGCCTACTTCCGCGGCGCGGCGGCGCCGATGGCGTGGGATCTGGCGCACACGCCCACGACCGGCATCCGGGTGCAGGCCTGCGGTGACGCGCACCTGCTCAACTTCGGCATGTTCGGCGCTCCCGACCGGCGCCTGGTCTTCGACGTCAACGACTTCGACGAGACGCTTCCGGCCTCGTTCGAATGGGACGTCAAGCGGCTCGCGGCCAGTCTCGCCGTCGCCGCCAGGGACAAGGAGTTCCGCGACCGCGACGCCCGCGCCGCGGCGCGCGCGGCCGTGCACAGTTACCGCACCGAGATGGCGAGCTACGCCGCGATGCGCTTCCTCGACGTCTGGTATTCCAGAGTGGATATCGATCAGGTCACCAGCCTGTTCGATGCGGTCCAGCCCAAGGCCGCGGTCCGGCGCCGCGCGCGCGATATCAAGAAGGCCCATCGCCGCACGAGCCTGAAGGCCTTCCTGAAGATGTGCGACCACGTCGACGGCCAGTACCGGATCCGCCCCTCTCACCCGGTGATCGTCCGCTACCCCATCGAGCGCCACCCCGGCACCCTGGAGGAACTGCGCCAGGCCATCGCGCTGTACCAGGAGACACTGGACGTCGACCGCCAGGAGGTACTGCGCCGCTACTACTTCGGCGATTTCGCCCGCAAGGTCGTCGGCGTCGGCTCGGTCGGCACCGAGGCATTCGTACTCCTGCTGCTCGGCGACCGTGCGGACGAGCCGCTGTTCCTGCAGCTCAAGGAGGCTCAGGCGTCGGTGCTGGCGCCGTTCGCCGGCGACAGTGACTCCAAGCACCAGGGTGAGCGCGTGGTCAGGGGCCAGCGCCTCACCCAGGCGGCGGCCGATCCCTTCCTTGGCTGGACCACGGGAATCGGCACCAGCATCGCCGACTCCCGTGAGCGACCGGACGGCGGATCCAAGGACTACTACGTCCGGCAGCTGCGCGACATGAAGGGGAGCATGAGCGTGACCCTGATGGATCCGCTCCAGCTCAACTACTACGGCAGGCTCTGCGGATGGGCGCTTGCCCGCGCTCACGCCCGCACCGGGCGGGCTTCCGTCATCTCCGGCTACCTTGGCAGCAGCGAGAACTTCGACCATGCCATCGCCGACTTCGCGATGGCCTACGCCGACCAGAACGACCAGGATTACCGGCGGCTGCTCCGAGCCATTTCCGACGGCCGGGTGCACGCGACACCCGATCAGTAACGGCGGGCCGCCAAATCGGGCACGGGCTCTGGGGCTTGCGACCGCGTATGCTGGGGTTTGCTGTATCCGCTGAGGCAGCTTGAACGAGTTCCGGACCCGGTCCAGACCATGTGCCTGTGTTGAGATCCGCCTCGCTGCGTCTTCTAGATCGCGAGGCGACCCATGGGCGCGATACTCAGCTCAGGCCATGCTGACGGCGGTGGCCCTGCTCACGGATCTGCTGGCCCAGGATCTGCGGCCGCCTCGTGATCAGCCCCGGGATCAGCGACGGCGAGATCCTGCCCGTCCCCGACCTAGTCGCGGTGGCAGCCCCCGGCCTGATGTCAGCGCAACTGACGGTCCCCGGCAGCGAAACGCTGCAGTGGCAGCCGCCGGCCGCCGCAGGCCCGTCCCGGCGCGGCCGGAAAATAGCAGGCACGGCCGCGTCCCTTGTCCTTGTCGGCGCGATTTTCGGCTTCGCGCTGCCACATTTCGCGTCCTACAGCAGCGTCTGGGCCAGCGTCGGCGCGATGGCGTGGCCGCAGGTCCTGCTGGTTATCGTCGCGGCAGCAGCCAGCCTGGTCACGGGCTGGCTGATGATTCAGTCCATCCTGCCGTCGGTCCGGTTCCGCGAGGCGGCGGTGGTCAATCTCGGCTCCACCGCCGTGGCGAACACGCTTCCGGCCGGCGGAGCCCTGGCTATGGGTGTCAGCTGGAAGATGCTATCCGGCTGGGGCATCAGCGCCGCCGACTACGTGCTCTACACGCTGGTGTCGGGGATCTGGACTGTCTTCGCGCGGCTTGCCCTGCCGGTCATTGCCGTGCTGATCATGGTGTCGGTGAGCAGGCCGCAAGCAGGCCTGCTGGCTGGGGCCATCGCCGGCCTGGTCGTGCTCCTGATCGCGGCCGCTGGCTTCGGCCTCCTGCTGCGGAGCGAGTCATTCGCGGCCCGCGCCGATGCCGTGCTCCAGCGCGCCGTGACGCGCGGCTGCCGGCTCGTGCGCAAGACGCCGCCGGCGGCTGCCGCCGGCTCCCTGCAGCGATTCCGCGAGCGGGCCTCGGGCCTCCTCGCGGCGCGCGGCTGGCGGATCACCGCCGCCACGGCCGCGAGTTCTATCGCATTGTGGCTGGTGCTGCTCGCGAGCGTGCGCGGCGTGGGCCTGTCCCAGTCGGAGGTCCCGTGGCAGACGTGCCTCGCCGCGTTCGCTTTCGTCCGCCTGCTCACCGTCCTGCCGATCACTCCGGGCGGCGCCGGAATTACCGAGCTTGGCCTCGTCGGCATCCTGGCCGCGGGTGCCGACCACAAGGTCGCCGCGCAGATAACGGCCGCCGTGCTGCTCTACCGCGCTGTCACGTACCTGCTCCCGATTCCCTGCGGTGCGCTTGCCTGCGTCGCCTGGCGGTACGTCCCGGCGCTCAGACCCGCAGGCACTGGATCGCGGATAGCCGCCGCTGCTCAGCCGGTGTCAGCTGCTGGTGATTAGGATGCCCGCATGCGTTTCAGCATCTGGCCATCGCCCGCTCAGTCCTTCGATGACATCCACGCCATCACCGCCCACTGCGAGCGCACCGGCTGGGACGGCGTGTACTTCGCCGATCACTTCATGCCGAACGGCGCGGATTCGACGCCGCTGGACGGGGACACGCTCGAGTGCTGGTCGGTCATCGCCGCACTCGCCGCGACGGTGCCGCGGCTGCGGCTCGCTCCGCTCGTCACCAGCGTCACCTACCGGCATCCCGCCGTCCTGGCGAACATCGCCGCGGCGGTCGACCAGGTCAGTCAGGGCCGGCTGACGCTCGGGGTCGGGGCCGGCTGGCAGGCGAACGAGCACGCGGCCTACGGCATCGAGCTCGGGACCGTAACCGAGCGGATGGACCGTTTCGAGGAAGCCGTCCAGATCCTCCGGTCCCTGCTCAGCCAGCCCCGCACGACGTTCTCGGGCCAGTACTTCCAGCTGCGGGACGCACCGTGCCAGCCCGCCCCGGTCCAGGACCGGATGCCCATCCTCATTGGCGGCGGCGGGGAGCGGCGGACACTGCGGATCGCAGCCAGGTATGCCGATCACTGGAACGCGTGGACCACGCCGGACTTGCTCGCGCATAAGGTCTCGGTGCTGCGCGCGCACTGCGAGGAGGCCGGCCGCGATCCTGCCGAGATCCATGTCTCTACCCAGGCGCTGCTGTTCCTGTCCACCGACGAGAAGTGGCTCGAGAAGAAGCGGCAGGAAGCAGGCGGACGGCCGGTGATCGTGGGGAACCCGGCCGAGGCCGCCGACATCATCGCCCGGTACCAGGCCGCCGGCGCCGATGAGCTCATCGTCCCTGACTTCACCCTCGGCCCGCTGGAGCGCAAGAAGGACACCTGCGATCTCTTCATGCGGGAAGTCGCCCCTGCCTTCCGCTGACCGTCGCCGCCTTTCATGATCTCGTAAGATCGCGTAGCCGATGCCCGCGACGGCGTTCGCCAGGCCCGATATCACGTTCTTCAGCGCGTTGGTCCGCGCGAGCGACTGACGGAACAGGCGAAGCAGCAGCGCGAGCATCAGGACGCCGCCTGCGGCGCCGA